>Ga0209990_10000051_pt1 | contig 113537 bp, 118 predicted proteins | sample NOAtaG_6_FD_187304 | JGI IMG/M metagenome (GOLD analysis project Ga0209990, IMG submission 187304) | Freshwater lake microbial communities from Lake Erie, under a cyanobacterial bloom - NOAA_Erie_Diel5S_2200h metaG (SPAdes) (version 2) | ecosystem: Environmental > Aquatic > Freshwater > Lake ... | reverse complement strand
TGTCGCTGGAACTATTTGGCTCCAAGATGGAACTTGGATGACCCGAGGAGAGTACGATGGATCTGAATGGTGGCAACATCATCAGTACCCAGCTATCCCACAAGAGCTTTTATAAGCTCTTTTTTTTTCTATATTTGCCCTCATAGTATAAATATAAGGTAGTATGAAAGAATGCCTCTGTGATGAAACAGGTAAACATGGCGCTCTTAAACAGCGTTGCGAAAGCTTACCGGTTCGAGTCCGGTCAGGGGCACAAATACGTATGGTACTTTCACTGAGAAGGTTAGTCGTTGGATTTGGCCACCAACAGAAAGCAGCTACGTCGGAAGGCTGCAAAAACTCTCCCATACGTACTAAAGGGCAGTTAGCTATAATGGTAAAGCCTGTAGTTTATCTCAGAGATGTGCGGTTCGACTCCCACACTGCCCCCAAATTCTTAATTATGATTTCAAAAGAAAATCAAACTAACTACAAAAACTAATAAAAACAGTACCACAATGGAAAGACATATGACTATCGAAGAAATACGAGAAATGCCCGGAACTTACTTTAAGTTCCAAACAGGAGAATGGGCAATCTTTTGGGATGATATCGAAGATGATTATACTATAGCAAAGTATTCTCATTCCGAAGTAACTACTCCTATTCACAGGCATTGGACACAAACTAAAAAGTATTTTCACAATGTAGCGCAATGTGTAAACTTCGCTCACTTTCTAGAGGCATGTCTTATTGAAGACGGAAGAAAAACAAAAATCTAAAATAATGTACATCTGGGAAGAAGACTTATTCCATCCAAAACACTTTGATAGTGTCCCAAAAGAAGTAAAAGAAATTCTTAATGATTATGGTCTTGACAACACATATGGAGATTGTGCTGAAGCCATCAAAAAGTTAAACCTTTTAGGATATACCGCTGATTATGACTTATCGGCTACTATCTACAATTTGCAAAAGTTAGAACAATCTAATTAGTTTTGAAAAAAATCTCCGTATGCTACCCGGAGAGATTCCGGGAGCGGCTTTGCTTAGTTCTGCCGCATGAAACAAAGGGGTGTGATTGACTGACAGCCGGGAAAGACCGGCAATTTGACCGGGTGGCGAAAGCTATCGGTAGAGTGATGATTGTTTGGAAGACATTAAGTTGACACCCATTCAATATGTAGCTTAATGCAGGTTCGAATCCTGCCCCGGTCACAACGCCGCTCTGCAACCACCGAACGGTCTGTTGCCAACAGACACGATAATGTAGGTGGAGCGGGGCGCGTAATATTTGCGAGGGGGCGGCTGCAACCGCCCCTTTTTTTCAATCACCTTCCTGACGTCAGGAAAGCAATGCAAAAATCAAAAAATGCAAAAACCCAAAAAAAAACTTTAAAATATGAACTACACCGAAGCAGTAAAATTACTGGAAACCACAACTACCATTACAAGATGGAAATGGCCTAATGATGTCTTTGTTACTCGTCTTAGCCCGGTAGAAAGCGGCATTGAGGAAATCAGCGTTAGAGGCATTAAAGCTCCTTTAGCTTCATTTCTTGTTATCCGAGATGAAGAAGGAATCTTTAAGCCTTACTGCCCATCTCAGGAAGATCTTGAAGCAGAAGACTGGCTAGAACTTGAAGACTAATGAAAGGAAGCGAACAATTTAAACAAGTAATTCAGCAAAAGCTTTCTTTGGAAGCAAGCGTGAATTCAGAGTTTCATGCACAGTTTCACAATCCCCAAAAGGATATAGATTCATGTGTATCCTACATCTTAAACAAAGTACAAGAAAGTGGAGTAAATGGATTTGCAGACCAAGAAGTCTACGACATGGCGTTTGAATATTACCGCTCTGATTCAACTAAAGTAGAATCTAAAGCTAACGGTAGAGTTGTCGTAAATCATCATGTAGAGCTTACTGAAGAAGAAAAAGCAGAAGCTCGTAAAGCTGCAGTCCAAGAAGTAATAGCAGAAGAGAAAAAGAAACTCAAAACTGTTACTAAGCCTAAATCAGAAAAACCAGAAATTGTGCAAGCAAGTCTGTTTTAAATGAAACCAAAGACCCAACTACATAAGAGAGTGCTCGAACTAGGGCACTCTCTTTCTTTTTTAACCCCTGAACAGAAAAAGTGGGGAATAGAAAATAACCGGAATTATTCTTATCAAAGATATAAGACTGTCTATTGTTTAGAATGTGGGCATAGTCAAAAAGTAACTACTTATTTTAGAGATACTCAAAGGATAATCAAGTGTAAAAAATGCAAAAAAGAAACTCAAGTTATTAATTACGTTAATCGTCCTACTTATGACTTTGGAGTATTTGATACAAAAGAAGAATTTCAGATTATTCGTACTTTTAGGGTTCAAAAACTTTACAAAGTTGGAAAGAAAGTAAAGTATCACGTATTTGAAGTCGCTCAAAATTGGATTAGCACTAAAGGAAAAATTACCTATGTATCAAAAAAGAAAAAGCATTTCTCTTATGATGTGTATGAGCATTCGCCTTTAGAAATAAAACTCTTTAAAGGCTCACAATGTACTTTCTTGCAAGCAGATGTTTACCCTTATCTAAACATTCATCCAGAACTTGAAAAAAGAGGATTTTATGGAGAGTGGGGGAGAAACAACTTAGATGAATTTATTAGTCAAGTATTCGTTAATCCTAAGTACGAAATACTGCTCAAAAATGGATATGGCCACATTTTATCTCGAGCTTATAAACTTGACAGATACTGGCCTCAAATAAGAATAGCTATGAGACATGATTATGAAATTGAAAGCTATTCTCTTTGGACAGATTACATAGATTTGCTTGAGTTTGCCGGTAAAGACATACGAAGCCCTAAATATCTTTTTCCTAAAAACCTTCGAAAAGAACACGACAAGTACCTCAAAAGAAAAAGAAAAGCACAACTAAAAGAAAAACTAGAAGAAGAACGTGCTTTTAATCCACAGTATTTGAAAAGAATCAGTAAGTTTGAAAACCTAATTATTGACCACGAAGGAATAAAGATTGTTCCCTTAAAATCAGTAGATGACTTTTTCAATGAAGAAATAAAGATGCATCATTGTGTGTTTACAAATGCTTATTACAAAGAATCAGATTTGTTAGTTCTTACATCATCTATAGATGACAAGCCTTTAGAGACTATTGCTTATGACCTTAAAGCAAAGCGCGTTTATCAAGCTTATGGAGCTTGCAATCAAAAAACAGAACATCACGATACAATAGTATCAGTTGTAGAAACTCAATTACCTAAACTACTAAAAAAACATAAACAATGAAAATCTTTTTAGCCTTCCTTGCTCTGTTTACAGTAGCATTTTTAGCAGGTGTTTGTCTTTACGACCCCAAAAAAAGCACAAGACAAACGAAAGTAGAAGCGTTCTATTTTGTACTGGCAATAATTGTAACCGCATTAACTACCTATTATTTAACTCACTAAACATGAACACAAAAGAAATAACTAAAGAAAAACCAGTTTTTGTCCGAGTATTCAAAAAAGAAGAAATTCCTACTTTTGAAGTATTCAAAAAGACAGAAAAAGAAAAGATGGAACTTAAAATTGCCAAAGCACAATGGCGAGACAGAATGAGGAAAACACATCCTCAGTTTACTGCTAAAAAAGGGTTTAAGTTCCCTCAATTTTAACATGCATTTAGTTACTTATGAAATAAGTGGGATAATCATATCTCAGTCTTTATTCTTTTTAGAGCAAAATGCCGCTAAATATGTAGTAAATCTTGCATTATATGATAAAGTTGATGCGGCAAAATATCCTTGGGAATCTTTTTTAAAAGAAGAACTTTCTACTGAAGATATATATCAGATACAAGAAAATCTTACTCAGCTATTCGTAAACAAATTCATCTATTGGCAAGAGATTGAACCTTTAGATATTGCAGAAGCAGAAGCCATCGCTGAAGAATCAGAAGAATCAGAAGATTCAGAAGACGATTACGAACTTGAATAAAAACTATGTTTGAATCTGGAGATAGAGTCCAAGACAATTTTGGGGAAAAAGGAATAGTCCTCAAAGTAGATCCTAGAAGGAATGTAGCTACTGTCAAAGTAGAAGGAGCCGGTCAACAGACTTATCTTTTGGACGACTTAACTCTTTTGTACAAAGCAGATGAAGACGATTTAGAAATTTTAGAAGAAGATTAACTTAATTTGCAAAACCATGAACGGTGAAAAATTACCGAAGCTAAAGTTTTGCGAATGTTATCTTGACAGGGTAAATAAAAACAACCAACCTGTAACTTGTAGCCGGATAGCTGAGTATAGTGTTTTACTCAGCTATCCCAATACAGGCAATAAGAAAAAAGTGTATAGGTGCGTAGAACACCTTCACATACCTACTAAAAACTCTATTGTTCTATCTCATTCTTTTTATAATCAAAAAGAAAAGATTGAGAAAATACAGATGCATCTTAAATCATTAGTAGGGAAAAAAGTACCAAACATAAAAGATATTGATGCTACTGGATTAGTAGTAAAAGACAATGGAATTCTTTGTAAAGACCAAAACAGTAAGTATGTGTTTATTTTTTATGATTGGGTTATAGTGACCCAATAAACTCTTTTATAGGGGATTTTTTTCTTTTCTTTTCTGTACCAATCTTTCACACAGATGAGAACAAGAAAAATCACCAAAATCGGGCAGAAAATCTACGAGAAGGTAGATTTCAGCCACACAAAAGCCTTTAGAAGTGTTCCAGCACGTCCTTTGCTTTCTGCACAAAAGAAGCTTGACTTCTTGATTCAAAGAGAGGTGGAACAAATGTTTGACAGCTTAACCATCAACAATGTCCTTACAGAAAAAGGACAGGTTAATGTTGAACTACATTTGTCTGAGCGAGCTTCAGAAATGAAGCCAGTAAAGGTAACGAGCTGGATTACTCGCCCAACAAAGAAAACCTTTGAAAAAAGGGGTTCTCGTTGGATTACCCATTTAAGAGAGTTTGCTCGAGAAAAGCAAGTCTCTTACCAGCCCTACCCTCAAGTTGTGTGGAGGTAGGTCACAGAAGCCCTGAGTAGAAATACTTGGGGCTTTTTTTCTATTGGGAAATTAATTAGCTAACGAACTATGAGAACATTCTATCCATCAAAGAATAAAACATACAAAAAACTATCTGACCAAATAGTACCTCTTTTACAGGCTAATGAGTTAGCACTTGTATATTCAAGAAATCAAACTTCTATGTTTATACGAACTTCTCAAAATGCAGTAGAGATTTTAAGTCCTCATTTTGAAAGCTGTATAGATTTAAAAGAAATCTGCCTGTGTGCTACTTTATCTAAAAGAAACGAAGTATTAGGCATTTATCAAGTTAGCTCCGGCTCAAACTCAGGGACGATAGTAGACATAACTAAGATAACCGCAAAAGCTATTTTAACGAATGCATCTGCAGTTATCCTTGCCCATAATCACCCTTCAGGAAACCCCAAACCTTCCTCTCAAGACATAGACATAACAAAGAAACTAAAAAGTGCTTTAGATTTGTTCGATATAAGATTGCTAGACCATATTATTCTGTATCGAGAAGATTCAGTAAAATACACAAGTATGGCAGAAGAAGGATTCATGTAACTAAACCTATGATATACAAACTCGACTCAGAACTAAATTTTCGCAAATACTCTCCGGTAAAATGGAAAGTATTGTTAGGGTTAAGCTTAATTCTTAACTTTGTATTGGCAGCAGCAGTTATGAAAGTAACAAAAACTGTTATTGAAGTACCAAAAATTGTTTGGATGCAAAACGACTCAGTAATAGAAAAAGATGTCGAATTAACTGACTCTGCTTTGTCTCATGCGCTTACTCATTACGGGTGCATAATGCCTGCAGTAGCAATAGCTCAAGCCAAAATAGAATCCTCTAATTACAAGTCTGATATAGCCAAAGAAAACAAAAACTTGTTTGGCATAAAGTATCATAAATGCAAATACGTAAAAGGAGAACACAGAGGCCATGCTTCTTATTCTACTTACCGAGATAATATTTTGTGTTATATTCACGTTCAAAATCACTATTTGAAAAATATTGACGGAGTATATGCTGCTCCTGGAGAATATGTCTCTATCCTAAAAACAATGCAATGACCAAATCTGAGATACAAGAGCAAGCATTAAAAGCAATTTTGATGCATGACCGCTCTGGAGTGCACATGACTATGGGCACAGGCAAAACAATGCTTGGACTTAAATACCTGAGAAAGGTAAAAGGAAAAGCATTGGTAGTAGTACCTAAGACTGCGTTAAAACATAGCTGGCAAGAAGAACTGAACAATCATAAGTTCTCTGACTTAGACATAGAGTTTACTACTTATAGGTCTGTTCTTAGACATAACCCCAAAGAATACTCTTGTATCATTTTTGACGAAGCCCACAATCTAAAACTAAGCCATAAAGACTTTACTGACAATATAGCCGGTAAAGTATTAGGGCTTACAGGCACTCCTCCTAAGTTCAAAAAAGGTGAGAAGTACCAAATGATGCATGAAGTATATCCTATTCGCTATGTGTACGATTTAAACAAAGCAATAGAAGATAAACTTCTAAACCAAGTAAACATTCATCTGTGGGGTATTGAGCTGTCTTCTGAACGGAACTTAGATACTATGTCTGGAAAGAAAACAAGCGAAATAAATATGTACTCTTTCTTATCAAACAAGATATCTTCTTTGGAATATGAAATAGATACCTATCAAAGAATGGGAGATTCAAAAACTATCGGAATGATATACCAAGATCTTAAAAGACTACGAATAACCCGTTTATCTAAGATTAAGCAATTTAAGTCAAAAGATATTCTTCTCCGGCAAGTAATCAACTCTATTCCAGAAGATGAAAAAGTGCTTGTGTTTACTTCTACGCAAGAACAATGCAGTAGAATGTTCAGGAACTTCCACACTAGCTTTAATAGCCCAAGTGTAAACAGACAGATTATGGACAAATTTAAATCTGGAGAAATTCGCATCTTAGGGGCTATAGAACAAATTAGTGAGGGTATTAACATTCCCAATCTAAAGAATGTAGTCATTACTCACAGTTATGCTTCAGAGCATAAGCCTTTACAAAAGATAGGCAGAGCTTTGCGTTTATCTACTGACCAAATAGCCACAGTACACATTCTTTACTATAAAGGAACTATAGATGAAGAATGGGTAAAAGAAGGCTTAAAGTCAATTGACTCATCACGAATAACTTATCGAAACTAATGTTCAAGTTTTACAAAATCTTTAGTAGTGGCGCAGAGAAATACTGCGCCACTTTTAATTCTACACTAGACCCCGAATACCATGCGTATATCAATTGGTGTAGAGAAAACAAAATCAAATGGAAGCTAGTAGATACCTATACTGGCAAAATAAAATTTCAATCCAAAGAAGATGAATAACGAACCTCAAATAAGATGCTCAAAATGCAGCAATTATACCTTTATGGTAATTGACTCTACTATAAGTAAAGCAAAGTCAGAAGAGGATTCTCTTTATGTGCTGCAGAACACTACAAACTCAACAAGAGTAGTAACTTGTACAGTATGCGGTACTCCTTACACTGACTCAGTAAATGTGTTTTGGAGAAGAACAACTAGATTAACGTAATAAAAGCTGTCTTTATAGCAGTGTCGGATTTTGCCAAACTTTACAACGAAAGAAAACTATGATGTACTTAGTATCATATTCAGAAGGTGCTTGGGATAACCACCATGTTATAAATTTATTTGTAACTGAAAGTGAAGAAACTGCACTTAAGTATCAAGAAAAATTTAATACAATGTTATATAAATGGAAAGGTTACTATAATAGTTTACGATGGGGTAAAGATTGGGAACTTAGATTAAATAACCCTGATTTTGAAATTCGTTATAGAGCAATTATGGAAACAGGGAAATGTCGAGTAAATAAAATAAAAGTAAGATGAAATTCTACATAACAGAAGAAACCAGACAAGAGATTGAAGCTAAGATAGAACAGCTTCAACACACGGAAGCACTCCGCTCTTTTACAATAGGAGTTTTATTAGCAGAAGAAGCTTTTTATAAAAGAGTTTTAGAATCAGCGACAATACTTCCTGTTGAGGAGAGTTGGGATACACTTCATGACAAACTTTTAAATGCGGTTGTCTTACCGAGGAAATTAAAAGATAAGTCTTTCCACGAAGAAAATTATCCAAACGGGGTTATCATATGCAAAAAATAAATTTATCCAAAGTAATTATTATTCAAATATAATTTCTTATCTTTGTATAAAATTATAAAAATATGGAAATATGGAAGGAAATTAAAGGTTATGAAAATCTTTATTACATTTCAAATTATGGGAATGTGAAATCTACAAACAAATCTAAGTATAACAAATCTGGAGAGTACTTTCTTAAAAAAGTTTTATTAAATGGTTATAACCATGTTGTGTTATACAAAAATAAAAAAGCAAAAACACATCTTATTCATAGATTAATTGCTGATGCTTTTATTCCAAATTTTGAAAACAAACCTCAAGTAAATCATAAAAATGGAATAAAAACTGATAACGTGGTTGAAAACCTTGAGTGGGTTACTAAATCAGAAAATCAAATACATGCTTATGAAAACAGATTACAAGAAAACCATTTAGGAGAAAAAAGATGGAACTCCAAAATGACAGAAGAAAAAGTAAAACAAATTCGTGAAAAATATATATCTAAAAAATATACATATAAACAACTTTCTTGTGAATATGGTGTAAACATTAGTTGTATACAAAAAATAATAAATAAAAAAACATGGATTCATGTCGATTAATCATTCAACCTAAACAATAAAAACTATGAGAGAAAAACTCAAAATAATCTTATTTTCAATCTTATTTGTTTTGATAGGATTTGGAATACCCTACTTAGTTCAATTTAAGTGGAATTTCTTCGGAGCTACATTAGTAACAATAGGAGACATTCTTCAACTGTGGCTAATTACTCCTTTTCTCACCTTTGTTGCTCTCTTGCTGTTGTACTTCAGAATTTTTAATAAATAAAAACTATGAACATAAAAACAAAATTCTCACTAGGTGATAGAGTGTTTATCATACAAAAGTATAACAAAGAAGAATGGGTTCCCTGTAAATCCTGTAAAGGAAAAGGTGAAGTTATCGTAGAAGATAATTATTTTCAATGCACAGATTGTAGGGGCAGCGGAGGTAAAACTCACTGGCTTCCCGATAAATGGAAAGTTTCCTATAAAAACACCAAAATAGGTAAAATAGCTGTCGAAAAATATTCCGAAGAATATTATGAGCAAAATCCTCAACATAGAAAGCTGGAAGTTAGATACATGGTTACTGCTACAGGCATAGGCTCAGGTACTGTTTGGTATGAACTAGACGTATTCAAAACACTACAAGAAGCTGAAACTGAGTGTAATAGAAGAAACGAAGAAGAGTCTAAAAAGTAACATTCTTATGGAATTTCCTATACTCAAGCCTGTAAGGTACATCAACACACCTGAGTTTAAAAACACTATTGAATACGGACGATATTTAGTTGTTCGTAAAGATGGTAAAAAACACTTGGAAACTTTTAATGGCACTGGTTGGGCGTATAATAACGATTCAATCATTGCTTTTTACTTACCTAAAATTGACGAACAACAACTAAAACAACTTGAAAATGAGTAAACAAACAGCAGTAGAATGGTTAGTAGATTATTTTAAAAATCTTGAAAAATATCCATACAAAACTATTCAAGAATTAGAAGAACAAGCCAAACAAATGGAGAAAGAACAGATAATGCAGTCTTATTCTGACGGTATTGGTAATGGTATTGCTGTAGGTCAAGAAGAATGTTCATTTGAATCAGTTGCAGATGAGGTGAAATACTACGAACAAACTTACGGAGGTAACAAATGAAGCACAACATAACCCAAACGGAAAATTATCTACTTATTGTAGATGATTCAGAGATTAAAGTAGGAGATTGGATATATAACGAAGAAAGAGAACCATCTGTTATACAATGTATTGGTAAAGGTAGTTTAAGAGGTTGGAAAAAAATCATCGCTCACCTACCACTTAACGGAGCACCAGTTCTTGAAGGTGTAGATTTATTGCCAAAAATTGAAAATGAAGTTGAGGAGTTGGCTAATAATATGTTTGAGGAACATTCGACTAATGTATTATCCCCACAGCATGAAATGAGAAAAATGTTTATGTACGGTTACAACAAAGCCAAAGAGAAGTATAAGTACACAGATGAGGATATTATTAAAATAGTAGAAAAGAGTAGAGAAACAGGATTAACTGCTGAGTATCTTATGCTATCCCTCCAACAACCAAAGATGCCTATTGCTTTTGAGTGCGAAGTAAAAACAGAATTTGGGTTTATGGATTTATCTGGTAAAACTCCATATGAAAAAGTAGGTCAAACTGTATGGGTAGGCAAGTACATTTTTAACGATTAAAAACTATGAACAACCTTGAAAAAGAATTTATACCCTACCAAGAAGCATTCGAGTTAAAAGAACTTGGATTTGATGAACCTTGTTTTGGATATTATATTAACAACAAGTTTCAATTTTTTGCTGATGTAAGAAGTTGCAATACTAATTCAGAGTTTGGTTTTTACCCGACTGCACCAACCTACTCACAAGCCTTTAAATGGTTTCGTAAAAAGGGTTATAGATTTAGTGTTATAATTGATTCTCCTCTCGCTGAAGAAGAGAGTCATTACATAGAAATTTGGTTTGAAAAACAATTTTTACACGAATCCCACTACATCTATAAAACATACGAAGATGGTGAATTAGGTTTGTTAAAAAAATTAATTCAGTACGAAAAAGAAAAGCAACAATGAAAAACATACACTTATTACCAACTGAAAAACCAAGTATTGATGTTTGGAAAGATGTAATTGGATATGAAGGATTATATCAAGTTTCTAATTTAGGAAATGTTAGAAGTTTAGACAGAGAAATTGCTCCAAATAATAGAGTTCCTTATTGGAGAAAAGGTAAGATTTGTAAACAATCTAAAAGCAATCTTGGATATATGACTGTAGGCTTTACTGTAAATAATGTAAAGGTTAGTAAATATGTTCATAGATTAGTTGCAGAAGCTTTTATTGACAATATAAATGACTATCCACAAGTTAACCATATAGACTGCGATAAAACTAATAACAGAGTAGATAATCTTGAATGGTGTACTAATTCTCAAAACCACACTCACGCTTCTAAAAATGGATTAAACAAACTTCATTTACATAGAGTTGCATATTCAGGAGAAAAAAATGGAAGGTCATTATTAACTAAAGAGCAAGTTTTAGAAATAAAACAAAAATATATTCCTTATAAATATTCAGCTAAAAAATTAGCTAAAGAGTATAATGTAAGTGAATCATGTATAACACATATTTTAAATAACACATCATGGAAAGAAATATCTATAAAATAGGAAAAGAATTGTTTGTCACTTCTACTGAAGAAATTAAAGATGTAAGACCACACAAAGGGAAGTGGCATTTAGAAAAAGAAAATATATTAAATATGTTTCCTGACTATTTAACTGATTTATCTGAATGTAAATTAGTAATAATGACAACAGACCCAGACCTAATCAAAGATGATGTACAAGCTATTGATGATGAGTTCTTAGAATGGTTTGTTAAGAATCCAAGTTGTGAGTTTGTTGAAGTTCAAAAATGGGCAAGTTTAGCTGAATGTGGTTATTCATACCATATAACAATTCCACAAGAAGAACCTAAACCAATACATCAACAAATAATTGACCTTGCAGGTGGTGAGGAGAGGTGTAAAGAGTTGTTAGGTATAAAACCTAAACAAGAAATTGATATGTCTAAATACATATCAGGTATTGACCCTTATGACACACAAGAAACACTTGAAGAAGCTGCTGAAACCTTATACCCTATAAATAATACAGGGGGTATGTTTATGCCAAATAAAGAGGAAGTAAAAAACATATATAGACAAGAAGGTTTTATAGCAGGTGTTAAATCAGATGCGGCAAGGGATTATTGGTTTGAACAAGTTAAAAAGAAGTAATAACAGAAAGGAAAAAACAACAATGGATAAGTTTTTTAAAGACGGTGTATGGCTGCGGTGGTTCAAACCAGAAGACCTTAATGTTTGTATTAATACTGAAAAAGGCCACATAAACTTTGATTTAGTAAGTTATGATTGGGATTGCCCAGAAGTTAGCCGCGAAGAGTTCACCGCCGCCGCGCTGCAAGCGATTGAAAAGCTTAAAGCGCAGGGTATCGACATCGGCACGGACTGGCTTCCGAAGTGGGAGCCGAAGGTGGGGGAGGTTGTGTGTGCGTGGGATAATCGAAACGGTGAAGGTTTTATCGTTGCAAAGTTTGTCAGCAAAAGCGATGGAATCTTTCCATACACTTTGAGCAACGATTATGCTTATCAATACATCGCCCCGTTCAACGGCGAAATCCCCGAACCGTTTAAAAGCCGATGGGAGGTAGAAGGCAACGGTAATAAACCTGAAGAATTATGACTTTCTTAGATGCAGTCTTTAAAAAAAGAGCAGAAGCACACATTGCCTTAACTAAATTTATTAAAGAACTAAAACAAAACGGATTTGAAGTATATGTGCCTGTAAAAGATGTTGTTTTAGATATTATTCTTATTCGAAAGAATGAAAAGCATTGTTTTCTTGAATTTCACACAGGTATGTACAAATGGACTATTTCGGTAAGCATAGATTGGAGGGAAAAGAAAGGCTCTGGCAAAACCTTATTTACTAGATATGGGGATGAATTTAGTATCAAAATAAAAGACATCGAAGAAAATATGTTCGATGACTATCAAAATTTCAATAAAGACCATAAAAACTATGAAATACATCAAAATTAGGAACAAAGGCGAATTAGATATTCGCCTTCTTTCGTTAATGGGAGCTTCTACAAAACGTGGAAGAGACGGCAAAATAGGTAAGTTCGGCACAGGTTTAAAGTATGCCATATCTTATCTAATGAAAGAAAATGTGCATTTCCGGCTTTTTGTTGGAGAAAAAGAAATTGTCTTTGGACTTAAACCCATAGAAGTAAGAGAAGAAACTTTTCACGTAATCACAGTAGATGGAGAGTCTTCTTCTTTGACTACTAACATGGGCTTAGATTGGAAAGCGTGGATGATTCTTAGAGAACTTTACTGTAATGCCAAAGACGAAGAAGAAGGCAGTATTGACGAAACTTATGATGCGCCTTTAGGAGAAGATGGATATACTAGTTTCTTTATTCAGGAAACTTCAGACTTTGCAGATGTTCGCAAAAACTGGACTAAGTATTTTCTTAATCCAGACGAAGCCATTCAAGACGAGAAAAACTTTGCAATCTATCCTTCTACAGGCAACCTCAAAATTTACAAACAAGGTGTATTAGTACACGAAGCAGACCAAGAAAGTGTATTTAGTTACGACTTAAAAAACTGTGACATTAACGAACTTAGAGAGTACACAGGATACACAGCGTATGATTTAGCCCACGTAATTGCGAATCTTAATCCTAAGAACATTGAGACTTTTATTCAGCTAGTAGGGAATAACATGTATGAAGGAGATATAAACTATCGTTGGCAAGCTGTCAAATTCGGGAAAAATTGGGAAACTACAATTGGAGAAGCTAAGATTATTGCTAAGAAAGATTTTAAAAACCTTGAAAGTAAAGGCTTAGTAGAAGATAATGGCAAATTAGTTGTTTTACCAGATAACATAGCAGATGTTCTTTGTTATAGCTTGCCTCATGTTTCGGCACTCCGACTTTCTGACAATGTAAATTCTTTCTATGAGGTCTATGACCAAGAACTAGAAGACAAAATAAAAGAAGCTATTTCTGTTTTAGAAAAATGTAATTACATGCTTATTTCAGAAGCAAAGTTTCTTGTTGGAGTTTTTGGAGACCCAAGATGTTTAGGGAAAGTAAATATGGACACTAAAGAAATTATGCTTAGTGTAGAACATAAACAAAAACCTTTTTTTGAACTTCTTACAACAATAGTGGAAGAATACGAACATTTAAGAACCGGATTCTCTGATGAAACACGAGCATTTCAACAGCATTTCATTAATTTATACACTTATAACCTAGTCAAAAACGAAATCATCCTATGAAACAATACGAGCATTTATCTGGAGACGATTATTTACGCATAGAAATATATCATCGTAAAGGAGAAGGATTCTATGCTTCTGTTTTTCCAGTAACCCGAAAGAAACAAGGTAACTTTATTCTAGAGACATTTATGACTTATCAAGGTTACAAAAAACTAATCTTAGAGTCGAACTTTAATCTGACTAAGAAGTACACTCAGGCCGTAAAAGAGTCTGAAGAAATCATTGAAAAAATGAAATCTGCAATAAAAACCAAATACTTTAATAATCAACCCACTCAACCCCAAATTTAAAAACCATGAAAAAGACAATCGCTTTTATCTTCGTTCTCCTGTCATTTACTACTGCATTTGCTCAGTGGAAATACAAAACAGTAGACAATGGATTTGACCCAAAATTCAAGATTGCATATGTAGAAGATGCAACAGACAACTTTGTAAAACTTTTTGGGGGAGCAGGAGAGCCAATAGGTATGCTTCTTTTTACCGGCTTTAATTGTGAAGAAGATCCTACAGTAGAGATTTCTTTCTTAGTAAACGAAAACTGGGAAAAATATGAAGCAGTTGGAACTTTATCTGAAGACCGCAAAAAAGTATTTATTACCTACGACATATCTATTATGGTAGATGATTTTAAATCTGCTTCTGTAATGCGGGTAAGACACAACGATGGACATTGTGGGACACGAATCTATGAGTTCAATATGTCCGGCAGTACTGCTGCTTACAATTTCATAAATAATCCTTGATGCAAATAGTTTCGCAAGAAACTAAAACTTTAAAAGTAAGAGATAACGACCGTAGTGCAGACGCCATATCACCCAATTTTATCTATGGGTGCTGTGGCGGCTGTATGCGGTCGTATTGTTATGTAGGAAGATATAACAACGACACTGTTTATCTCAACAAGAATCTTTTAAAGATTTTAGACAGACTTTCTGATTGGGTTGCTAAAAAACAGTGGCCAAAAAATCCCAATCAAATAGACAATACTTACTACGTAGTAGATATAGGCTGCAGTACAGACGTAGGACTACATTGGAAACATTATCCTTGGGAAAAAGTACTAGAATATTTTAATCTTCATCCTAAACTTAAAAGCACTTTTGCTACTAAGTATCCTTCTAAAGTGCCTAATGTAGGAAATCCAGAAAAACACAGAGTAAGAATCAGTTTAATGCCTCAAGTTTATTCTGACATACTAGAAAAAGGAACTGATTCTATTGAAACAAGACTTGCCCAAATTCCAAGATTAAAAGAGAACTTTGAAATCCATTTGAACTTCAGTCCTATTATCTATGAACGGGATTGGAAACAAGAGTATCGCAAGCTCTTTCAAAAGATTGCAGACATTCCAGATTTTTCTTTTAAGTCAGAATGTATATTTTTGACTTACTCTTATTCCCAACATAAACAAAACACAGAAGAAGTAAATAATCTGTGTTATAGTGAGGATTTTCAAGAACTTAAGAGTTCTCAGTATGGGGGAGATGTGCTTAGATACAAACATCAGCTAAAGGCAAAGATGATACAAGAGTTCAAAGAAATCTACCAAGATTATTTCCCTTTAGAGTCTATACGATACATTTTCTAACTATGAAAACAGGAATATTTGAAAAACAACTTATTAAGTACAAATATCAAGGAGAGTCAGGGCTTGCTACTGCACAAGTAAAAGACGGAGAAGTACTACGGGCAGATGCATATAGTGAAGAAGACCTTAAAAATGCAAAAGAATGGGCATTAGAACAATGGGCTAAAGACCGCAAAGATTTTTACGAAGAAGCTGCAGAAATGGAGCTTGCAGACCGAATAGCACGAAACAAAGGAGAAAACTAAATTAATTCCGGGCGGCTGACAACCGCCCCTTAACCTTTACCACTATGGAAAACCAAACACAATACTTCACCCACGGCCCGAACATGGCCTACATCGTGCGACCTGACGGCACGGCAACGCTTTACGCCGATTACATCGGCTTGGAAAAACAGGAAATTACCTGCTATTCCACGAACATCCTCGGCACATGGAAAGATTTGCAGCCCTGCACACTTGAGCAGTTCACGGAAATCAAATGGCGCGTAATCCGCAAGATGCAGGAAGGGGGTGCGATATGAAAAACACACCGCAGCCGTGGGAACTGCGTAAAATGCACGGCACAGAAATGTATGGCGGCAAGTCAAATGCAAGTGATTGGTTTCTATTTGAATGTGCTCTCGAAAAAGACGCCGCCCGCATAGTCGCCTGCGTGAACGCCTGCGCGGGAATCAGCAACGAAGAGCTGAAAGATATTAGCCAGTATTTTGGCAGGGATGGGCGCACATATTACACACTCGTTGCAGACATGAGGAAGGCACAAGCCCAGCGCGATGAACTGCTGGAAGCGTTAGAAATGGCAGCGGCTGTCATGACCGCTTGCGATGCGCCTGAAGTATCACAAAAAACAGTCAGGGAAGTAATTGCCAAAATGAAAAAAGAAGAAGTATGAAATACATAATTTTTATCTTATGTCTACTAGCCGGTCTATTAACTCAATATATTTTATTTTCTTTTGTCACATGGCATCTAAACCCATACGATTGGGGCAAAGATGGAAGAGTAACGTATTGCATATGTGCTTTATTTTCCTCATTTATAGCCTACATATACTCTCCACTTAATCAACCAAACACAAATAAACCATGCTAATCAGCCAACTACCTAACAGCCACACTTACCCGCTCCGCGCTTTGGCGGAGTTGAGGTATTCACAAGCGACTATTGAAGGACAGCCCGACGGACGGGTGAAAAAAATATCTTGGCTAAATACTCCCGAACATTGGGCTTTTTGGCAAGACGTCCACCAAGGCCAACACCCACCCATCCCCGCGTCATCCATCGAAGACCTGCGCAAGGCTAGCATGCTGCCGGAGCCGGAGCCGGTTATCAAAGACTTCGCCCGCGTGGACACCGCGCCGCCGCCGCCGTTCTATTGCCATCGCGATGAAAACATGGGAGTAAGTCGTTGTCAAGGTCAATGCGAACCATGCGCGGAGAAACAAGCGGCACGGAAGCATAACGATGCTTTGACTAATGGCACGTTTGTGCCGCCCTCCATCACCCTGGAAGATTACGCCCGCATGGAGCGCGAAGAGGAAGCAATCACCAGCCCGTCACATTACAAGGTCGCGGAAGGTCTGGAGGTTGTGGACATGATCCGCGCTGTCCTGACACCTGAAGAGTTTCGCGGCTACTGCCTCGGCAACCTGATCAAGTACCGGATGCGAGCCGGAAAAAAAACCATGTCACCGATGGAAGACCTCGGCAAGGCTCATGTGTATGAAACATGGCTTAAGGAGATGGAAGGGGGTGAGGGATGAGCATACTTGCAAAATTAAAGGAAGAAGGTGTTGTAAGCTTTGAATTAAGACGCGACAAACGCCAATTGCTTGTACAGGAGTGTTGCGATTTTTACTTCGAATCAGATTTATCCAAGGCCGAAGTTAAGCAGCTTATCGACGAATTGACGGCAATTCACGAAGAGATGAAAGGGGGTGAAGGATGAAAACGCGGCCGATTCCATTAAAGACGTGGGAGGTGCAGGCTATTCGCGAAGGCAGAAAAACTCAGACCCGCAGGGTGGTGAAACCGCAGCCGCCGTCTGACGACTTTTTAAACGCAGACAATGCAATTGCTTTTGTAACCGAAAAAACCCTCAACCACACGGTTCGTTGCCCCTACGGCCAGTCCGGCGACGTGCTGTGGGTGCAGGAAACGTGGGCATTGCCCTCTGATAGTGACGGTAACGATATCGGCTATCAGTTCAAAGCCGACTACAGCGACAGCAGCGAGGACTGGAAATGGAAGCCTTCTATCCATATGCCCCGCGAAGCTGCCCGCCTGTTCCTGCGCATCAAGGCCGTCCGCGTTGAACGGTTGCAGGAGATAAGCGAAGACGACGCGAAAAATGAAGGCATTTATTATTCAGAAGCTGGGGAAGGTTATGAAGATTATTTATTCGATTATAGTGGTAAAAATCGTATAGAATTGTTCGTTTATGCCAAGGATTCCTTCCAAAGCCTCTGGCAATCTATCAACGGCCCCGAATCATGGGAAGCAAACCCGTGGGTGTGGGTTGTGGAGTTCGAGCGCATAAGCAGAGAGGAGGCCGGACTATGAACCTTGACAAACTTTTCAAACACCTTGCCGACGAACACGGCCTGCTGCTGTTGGAATCCGAAAAGCGGGAGATAGCGGATTGTTTGCCGAAATGTACCTGCGAGCAATCCAACGATGTAATTGAAGAAAAAGTCATCAAAACGCAGCCAAAATATCTACGCTATTTCCTGACACTACTACTCGCCCTGCTGCTTATCAGATGCAGCTACCAGAAGGGCGGGATTTTAACCACAAAATAAACTTAGAAATATGAATGATAATTTAACCACAAATGCTTCTAACGAAGCCGAAAGCCACGCCTTTTTGGTAGGTGCTGTTAGGCGTAGTTCTTCTATCAATGTTGCTCAAAATATATTCGATAAATATTTTGTTTCAACTGCGATGTGGGCTACTTCTATACAGGGTATGAGATACCCTACTTATGAAACTTTTATTTGGGAATACAACAAAGAAACTCGTGAACGTGGTAAGTTATTAAAACAATATTATCACCCTTCAAGAGGAACTGGATTAAAGTTTCATTTTAGGTTTTGTCAATTATTGGCATATAGGCAGTTGAAACAAAATTTACCAAGTGATGCAGGTTGGGTGGACTTCGATTAGAATTACGCCTAACTTGTCGCTAACATTACCTAAGTACTGCAATACAACAACCATGCGAACCATAACACTACTACTCGCCCTGCTGCTGATCGGATGCAGCATGGAAAAAAGACTAAATTATGAAACGCTGGGAAACTAAGTTAATTGACACAAAAACTGTATTGGCTGCTTGTGAAAAATTTCATGAAGGCAACGATGGGCGAGCACCGTGGCAAATAATAATGGAAGAAACTGGAGCACCTGAGAAAGTTGTTTATGCAGCTATGGAAAGAGAAGAAAGAAAAGGGTATTTAGAATATGGAGTTAGTTTACGAACTGCATGGCTTACCGATAAAGGCAAAGATTTTCTTCATAAAAATAACATAACATAATGAATAACAACACAGTAGAACTATTAGGATATTACGGCGGCGATGAAGCTATTGCCTGTAGTGCATGGACGAGTACATCGAGAGACCTTACAAATGAAAAAAGAGCACGTATTCCAGCTCTTTTAAAACAATTATGGAGTGCTGAACCTGTACCACACGGTTCACCATTTGAAAAGGGAGTAGTACATTTTCTTGTAAACTGCGATATAGCCTCGCATATTCACTTACTCAAACATCGAATCGCATCTATTAATGCTGAATCCGCTAGATATAAAGAGTTGAAAGAAGATAAGTACTATCTACCTAATGATTGGCTTGGTGTCCGTGATAATGCTACAGGACAAGATTGGATATTTACTTTAGAACAGTTTAGTAAAGAGTCTAATGAATTGTATCACAGAGCTTTAAGAGATTTAACTCCTATTTTAGGTAGAAAAAGAGCTAAAGAATCTGCTAGATACTTTAAAAATTATAACTCGCAAATTCAAGCTGATGTGATGTTTAACATGAGGGCATTTCACAACTTTATTACTCAGCGTATGGATGACTATGCTCAATTAGAAATACAAGACATAGCAAAACAAATGTTAGAATTAGTAAAAAATATTGAAGGTAATCCATTTGAACATACACTAAAGGCATTTAACTTTACATGAACAAAACACAAACATATTGGCATCTATTTCAAACAGCAGACCCTTCGTGGATAAAAAATAACCCCGGAAAGTGGGCTGAAATTTGCGAGCATATCAAAAAATATGGTAGGTTTGTAGGCCTTAGAAAAGCAAATCACATAAGAAGAAGAACAAATCAAGCAACTAACTTTTAAACCATGGGAAATAAAAAAGAAGCAGTTTTCGCACTCGTAAACAAATTCCAAGGAGTAATCTACTCTAATTATTACGCCACTACAGGAATTACAAAAATCAAAGTAATCTTCAACAACGAGAATGAAGAACAAGAAAAGTACACCGTTATGTCTGCAGATGAAGAGCTTTCGTACTCATTAATGTACGATAAGATTAGCAGATTCCGAAGCATTTAACCCCTACAATCTCCTATGAATAAGAAAAAGGCCTCACAAGGGCCTTTTTCCTTTTCTTTCCTGTAACATTATTATCTATGAAAAACAATACAGAAGTAAGCGTAAAATCATCTAAAGAACTCTTAGAAGACTTAGACAAGTTAATCGAAGAGGAAATTGCAAGACTGTCTCAGTTAAACGTATCTTCGATTCATGAAGCAAAGATTCCAACTTTTGAAGAACCTTTGGAAGAAAATTTGGAAGTTATTACCCAAAAAGAAGATGAAATTTTCACAGACCTCTTTGGTGAGTAAACCTCAAAAATCTTTAATTGGAGAAATGAGCAGTGATTTTATTGATTACTGCAATGAGAAAAACTATTCTTTGGTAGAATGGTATCAGTGGAGACTTCACATAATAAAAGAAAGAAAAAAACTAGAAAATGAATCAAATAGAACTGACCCCAGAAAAGATTGAAGAGGGAATTGCGCCTCATTACCAAGTGTTTCTTGAAGAACTTGTAGAGCCTCGTGCTGCCTATCAAGGGTTAAAAGCCCACTACATTATTCAGCGAAGCCAATACAATGAGTCGTTAAATACGATTCTTAAAGGCGTAAACGACCCTGCTGTGAATCTAGTAAAAGACTTCTTTGATAAAGTTATTGAACACATTGATGCAAAACTCAAAGAATTTAGAGTTTGAAAACTTTGGAGAAAATACTGAACACCTTTTAGAGTTTAACCAACTGTACTGGGAATGGAAGACTGAGATGCTCCAAAAAGATTTGGAAAGTATTCTAGTCAAAGATAATTTCGAGCCTTCCACTATACAAGAAGTAAAGATACATGAGCAAAAAATCATTCTATGACGTGCTGTGGATGCTGTGCGTCAAAAACAATCAAGTAGAACAATGGATAGAAGAAGGTGTTCTTGGTAAATCTAAGAACACTTTCTTTTTCACCCCTAAAGCAAAAGAAATCCTTGGCATAAGTGATGTCATAGGTAAAAAAGTAGAAGTGATGGATTTTGAATGGGTGGCTTCTTACAATGAAGCTTTTGACAAAAAGAACATTGGTATAGCCGGTAAGAAGTCAGATATTGCTGCAGTAAAGGCAAAAATGGAAAAGTTTTGCTCTAAATATGACTATACTCCAGAAGAAATCATAGCTGCATCTCAAATCTACACTAAGTATGCTTGTGATACTTATGGATCTGATAAAGTGCAACAATCACACTATTTCATCTCTAAAATACAAGACGGGGTAGAAGTCAGCAATCTTGCAATGTGGTGTGAAGAATGGCGTACTAACGGCCAGAAGTACACAAGCAAAAGAGTCCTTTAATGAACTTTAAAGAAGTAATTTCCAAAATAGAAAGCCAGAAAGCAATCAAAGAAAACGGAGGGATTACTTCTATACTCCCTCCGTTTCCTCGATTAGCTGAAGAATATGGCGGGTTTACAAAAGGTTCAATCACAGCTATAACTGCAAACTCAGGGGTAGGAAAGACAAAGTTTGTAAAGTACCTCTGTGTAATCTCCTATCTTAAAACAGCCCTTGCAAACGGATTAACTCCTAAGATTTTTTATTTTGCTTTAGAAGAATCAGAGTCAGATTTTTGGCTCTCCTTTGTTTCCATGTACTTATATGAGAAGTTCAAAATATCTGTATCAGTAAAAGAACTTCTATCAGTAGGAAAGTTTACAGTAAACAATGAGCTTATGAGTAAGATTCATCAAGCTGAACAGTTTATTGAAAAGCTTCAAAAGTACGTAGAGGTAATAGACTACATACGAAGCCCTACTCGTATTGTAGAGTATGTTTCTAAGTACTTTGCATCACCAGAAATAGGAACTCAATTTTATTCTGTCTCAGGAGATAAGAAGATTCCCACTACTTATAAGTACAAATCAGATAATCTTTGGGTGATGGGAATTTACGACCACCTTAGTCTAATGTCTAACGACATTATCCCCGGTACAGTAAATCGCATGAGCCAATATCAGACTTTTGATTACTTTGTGAAAGATTGTACTCTTTCTGTGTTTGCTAAAAGGTATCAGATGATTAACGTAATCGTTCATCAACAAACTCCAGCATCAGAAAAAGTTGTGTTTACTCACAAAGGAGGAAAACTAGAAGAAAAGCTAGAACCTAGCTTGGAAGAACTTCACGTCAATAAAGGCGTACAACAAGATTACGAAACTGTCATAGGGCTATTCAATCCCTCACGTTACGACATCGAAACCCATAATGGATACGATATTTCCTTACTTGGAAACAACTATCGTGCTTTAAAATTCCTTAAAGACAGACATTATGGGTTAGAAAATACTAGTGTAGGGTTGTATTGGAACGGTGCAGTAGGTAACTTTGAAGAACTTCCTCGAGCAGAAATAATGACAACTGCTCACAAATACCAAGAAATATTAGACAGAAAAACTCAACTTGCCTCTAGTAGGCTTACTTATCTATCATAACATGCACAAATCAAGCGTAGAGATTTTAAAAGTGTTATGTTCTTATGTACATTGCTCCCTTTCAGCAAGCATTTTTGAAAACAAAAATTGGTTCACTACTTATACATGGAGCATAAACGAAGAAAAGAAGTTTCAGTCTTTTCTTTATAAGTACATTCAAAACGACAGAAGTTATCAAGAAATAGCTGAAGATTTTCCAGAAGCCCAAGCAGAATCAAAAGAAGCCTTTGTAAAAAGATTTACTTTGTTTTATGGATGGGACTTAGAGGAAATGATGCAACGAATAGAAGAACATAAAAACCAAGAACTAACCTTACAACCACATGAGTAAACTTATCGGGATAGTAGGAGATACCGGAACCGGAAAATCTACCTCAGTCAAATCCTTAGACCCAAAAACAAACTTCTACATTAACGTAGCATCAAAAGAATTGCCTTTTAAAGGCTCTTCTAAAATCTACAACACGGACTCTAAAAACTACATTGAAATAGAGAATGCTCGTCAAATTGAGCAAGTTCTTAGCCAAATCAATGAGAAAGCTCCTCACATCAAAACAGTAGTTATTGACGATGCCAACTATTTGATGGGGTTTACTCTTATCAAAAAAGCCACTGAAGTAGGATTTACTAAGTTTTCTTTGATGGCACAAGACATGTTAAACATGTTAATGAAGTGCAAAAAACTCAGAGATGATTTGGTGATTTTCTATATGTGCCATCCTGAGCCAGTATTTGACGATGAAAAAATCGTAGGGTACAAAATGAAAACAAGTGGCAAAGCAATTGACACTCAGATTAAATTAGACGGATTATTTTCTACTGTACTTTACACAAGTGTAGAAACAGACAAAGATGGAAAAAGCACTTATCAGTTTCTTACAAATCGAAAAGACTTGTTCCCGGCAAAAAGCCCAGAAGGAATGTTTGAAGACTTGTTAATTCCAAACGATTTATCTATTGTATTAAACAACGTAAACCAATACTACAACGAAATATAAAACCTATGAACGTAGACAATTTAGAATCAGGAAACTCCGTAAGCCGTGACTTGTACACGGGATTGGCAACAATCCAAATTCAGTTGGTAAATCCAACTAAAAACGAAATTGTAGCTTTTTTGGCTACCGAAGACGACAAAGTAAAAGACCCTAATTATCTTATTTCAAAAGATGATAAGCCGGACACTTACAGGTTGGACTTTTGGTATGTAAACCACAATACCTTTGGAACTCCTCTTAAAGGGAAGTTTTCTCTGTTTGTTGGATTAGATGACCGAGATGTTTCTAGTACTGGCAAATATCAGTGGATTGATGACCATGCTAATGTAGTTTGGGGAGAAAACATTGACGCAATTAAAGAAGCCGATAAGTCTAAATCTTTTGAAGTTTATACAGATTATGCAAGTCTTCGTCGAGCTAAAATCGGAGAAGAAGATTTGTACAAACTACTGAAGGCATACGGCAACGTAGATACTCGCAAGTCAAAGTTCCGACTTGATGATTTTGCCAAAGCAGTAACTAACAAATCAAACGAACTGCAGAAATACTTTAAAGACTTTAACGACAAAAAGAATCGTGGTCTTAAAGTACTTTTGACTATTCGTGATGGGCAATATCAGTCTGTATGGACTAGAGATTTTCTGCCTTTAGAGGCTACTCAATACAAGTATCTTGAGAAGAGTGTGCGTAACGACCAGTATGGATGCAAAGACTATTTTGCTGACAGCTTGCGCTTTACTAAATTCACAGGAGAAATGTTTGAGCCTGCGCCTACATCTAAAGTAAACATTGATTTTGGTGCACCTCCGTCAAGTGTCCCTGCAGCAGCCCCTGCTGTAAACCCAGAAGATTTATTCTAACCAACAAAAGATATAAAGGGGAGGACGTATGTTCTCCCCTTTTGTATCTTATTACGCAATGGATATTACCCAACTAAACTCTTTTATGTCTTTGTCCGAAGTAGTAGAATATTATGGACAAGAATCCATAATGGAATACTATTTTGGTGCATCTATTGTTCTAAATAAACCTCATTGCAATCCCTTTAGACGAGATACTAGCCCAGACTGTTATTTTCATTATACCAAAACAGGGAAACTTATCTTTAAGGACTTTGCTTATGGCTCTATGGATTGTTTAGATGTGGCCTCTAAAAGAACTGGCGTATCTGGAGTAGACCTTATAGTAAAAATCCAAGAAGACTTTTCTAAGTTTACAGATTTGACCTGTCCTCATCCTCAAATGTCCTTTGAAAAAGCAGTTAAAGAAATTAATGAAACTGCAATAGGGTGCAGATTTGAGCCCATGACACAAAAGGATTTTGATTATTGGAATTCTTACGGAATAACCAAAGAGTCCTTAGAAAAATACTTAGTAAAAAAAGTAAGCAGGGCTCAGATAAATGGAAGAGACTGGTATTTGAAAAACAACATAGATGTTTGCTATCAATACATCAATGAAGGAAAAGTAAAACTTTATCGGCCTTTTGCCAGCAAACTGAAGAAGTTCCGCAATAATTACAATGAAACTATTTTGCCCGGGTACGAGTATCTCCCTCAAAAAGGAAAAAGTTTATTCATAACTAAAGCAGAAAAAGACATGATGACTTTAGATAGTCTGGGCAAAACAGCAATATGTCTAAGGTCAGAAACTTCTTGGGATTTGCCTAAAGACAAAATAGAAAGTCTAAAACAAAGATTTGAAAGGATTTATGTGTGGCTAGATGCCGATAGGACAGGGAAACAAAGCACAGAAAAAATTACTTCTACTTATGACTTTATCGGTTTAGAACATGACTATGCTCTAGGTAAAGACTTAAGTGACATTTACAAAAACCATGGAAAGACAGAATTTAAACGAATTGCAAACGCTATTCTCAGTAAATAATATGTTGTCAGAAATAACACGAGGAAGAACAAAAGAACTAATAAAAGATGCCTCTTCATTAGAGTTGGCAAAGAACACATTTATTAGCCATTGGGCCTCTAATGATTTGTGGAGAGAAACTCTTGAAGCTACATGCGAAGTGTATGATATTCCGGTATTGCTACCTTTAATTCCTCGAAGATGTCAAATACAAGTGACTCCTAAAACGCACATTGCTCGGATTCTCTACGTTTTTTCTCCAAATATTACGTACATGAAGTTAGCTTTGGCCACTAATAAAAAAGACCATAGCTCAATAATTAACTTATTGACTTCTTTTGAAGACCAGCTTTCAATAAGTAAATCCTATAGAGAAACCCATAGAAGAATACTTGAAAAGCTAGTAGGAAAAATCCCACACCTTCTTAATACTACTATTTATCTTAATAACGTATACAGGTTTTATACTCCAAATACAGAAAAGAATATTTACAATCATGACGAATACACATTGTTATATTACGCCCAGATGGGATCAAGTGTTATCCGACCTATTGAAGTCCCCGAAATTCCAAGAAACAGGATTGGCAATAGCCAAAGAGAGATTGAACTATCCGGTATTTCCGGATAAATCAGAAATCTTTCAAGCCTTTAAGCTAACAGATTTTGATAATATCAAGGCTGTTCTTATCGGGATGGATCCTTATCCTAACAGGTATAAAGGACTTCCAGTAGCTTGCGGACTAGCTTTTGCCCCACGAAACAACGAATATCTCCCTCCAAGTCTAAAACAGATTTACAATCAGATTGTCAGAAGTTTTTATTCTGACCAAGAAACTGACTACCGGCAACTTGATTTATCTTATTGGGCAGAACAAGGAATACTTTTATTGAACACTGCACTTACTGTAAGAGAAGGGCAGGCTGGGTCGCATCTTAGCTATTGGCAATGGTTTACTACTGAAGTTATTCAAAAAATAAACGAACTTAGTACTGGAGTAGTATTTTGTTTATGGGGCAAAGAAGCACAAAAATTAGAAACCTTTATTGAATCCCACAACATCATTCTAAAAGCCCCACATCCGGTATCTGCTTCTTATTCAGGTAAATCTTGGGAGTGTAATCACTTTGAATACATCTCAAAACATCTAAAAGACGTAAACAACATTGAATTTGAATGGTTAAAACAGCCCAACCCCGCTTCGAGAGCTTAATAACTCTTGCTCTTAAATACATAGATTCCTACAAAAGAATCTTTGGAAATGAAGAATTTGAAATCCTTAATAACTACCAAACAATTATTTTAGCTACTCACTCACAACTTAAAGGGCAAAGCCTCACTAAATACGAGTATGAATACTTAAAAGGAAAGTGTGAAGGCTATTGTGAATTTATAATTGAACTTATAAATTTCAATGTGGTAAAATTGTCTACTCAAGATGAAACAGTAGGAAACTACGAACTTTTTAACAACCTTAAAACAACTAAAACACTAAACTAATGAACATCGAATCATTCCTCGACCCACAAGAAACCCTGTTGGTAGAACAACCTGAGTCTTCTATTGACTTAGTAAAAATCAAAACTCTCTTAGACAAAAGCAACACAAATTGGCAAGTAGAGAAGAAAGAACTTTTTGGCCCAGATGGAGAACCTACTGATTTGTTTGGCATTTTCCGTCAAGACACGAAAGAATGTTTTGGCGCAGTAAAAAGCAAATACGTTCCAACTCAGAATTGGGAAATAGTAGAATTGCTCTTAGAAGCCGGAGAGAAAGTAAAAATTAATGCAGAGCGTGGGGGTCTCTTAGACGGAGGACGTAAAGTGTATTATCAGTTTAAGCTCGAGCCTGTAAAGATTGCTAACTCTGAAAATTTGCGTTATCTCACAGGATTGAGTTCGCATGACGGCAGCGTAGGTATTGGCTTTGGCACTACCAACGTAACTGTAGTATGTCAGAACACATTTTACCGCGCACTCAGCGATGTAAGTAAAGTAAAGCACACTATGAACTCTCGAGAAAAGCTAAACCAAATTGTTGCTAGTCTTCAAATTTCAATGCAGTCAGAATATACACTGATTGAGAATCTAATTGAAATGAGCAAAATGAGTATCCCTTCTAAACTCAGCGATGAAGCAATTATGAAGCTCTTTGGTCTTACCGGCGAACCTTTGACTGCTTCTACTCGTACTAAGAATGTCTTTGAACAAGTAAAAGATGCTATTCAAATTGAACAAAACACCCACGGAGAAAATGCTTATGCTCTCTTTAGTGCAGTAACTCGCTACACTAACCACATTAAAAAGTACCGGAGTATAGATACTAAGCGAAGTGCTATCATGTTAGGGGCTTCCCGAAACATTGTAGACCAAGCTTATGATTGGCTGTATGAAGGTGCTAAATCTGAAAGGATTGAAGAACTTATCTTAGGATAAGATTGGCACAGAAAATCAGGGGTAGGGTTGTCCTACCCCTTTTTTTCTTTTATTTTTGGCCCTAATGTTTGAAAAGAAAAAATATACCCAGAACCCTAACGCATGCTCAGTTTGCCATAAAGAAAAGCTTTTTGCAGTTAAGTCTAAGAAGATATGCGTTACTTGCAACAACAAGGCAAAACAAGAGAAAGTCAAACAAAAAAGATTAGAAAAGAAACAAAAAAAGGCTCTATCACATAAAACGTTAGTAACGCAATTAGATAGAATTTTTAGTCAATATGTTCGCATTTCTAACATTGAAAAAGACGGATTGGTAAAATGCTATACTTGCGATAACCGTCTTCCTTACAAACAGATTCAATGTGGGCATTTTCAGTCAAGACGATATATGTCTACACGATTTCATGAAGGGAATTGTAGGCCACAATGCTATGCTTGTAATGTAGGAAAATCTGGAGAACAGTTTAGATTTGGGCTTAATCTAAATGAAGAGATTGGCGAAGGCCATGCAGAATCTATGGAAAGACTTGCCCAAGAAGTCAAAAAATTTACTCCTGAAGAAATGTTAGAACTAATTCAATACTTTGATAAAAAGCTTGCCCAAGTAAAAACAGAAAAAGACGTTTGGTAATGAACATATACTTACTAACTAGTAACCCCTATGTAGTCAAGTTAGTAAGTGGTACTAACTTGCTATTAACTACTCTTAATGAAACATTAGACTTTTTAAATTCTCGAGAATCACTAGACTTTGACATTGAGACTACCGGATTAGATCCTCACACAGATGAAATAAAAACCTTGCAGTTCAGAAATGGAACTGATTGTTATCTTATTGATTGTTTTAGTTACCCGGCTCGAGTATTTAAAGAGCCTTTAGAAGCAAAGCTTATCATTGGGCATAACCTCAAGTTTGATTTACAGTTTCTTTATTCTGCCGGAGTAATACCTACTAAGATTTACGACACTTACGTAGCAGAAACAGTTCTTTATTTGGGAGAAGATACTCGAAGAAAAAGTCTGGCAAGTTGCGTAGAAAGATATTGCGGAGTAATTCTAGATAAGACTGAACAATCTAACATTCAAAAAACATTTACTCTCCCTTTTCTGAAGTATGCGGCTACTGATGTGTTTTATTTGTCAGAGATTAAAGCAGAACAAGAAAAACGAACAGAAGAAAAAAAATGCAAAGTAACTATTGAACTTAACAATAGGTTTGTAAAAGTTCTTGCCTACACTGAATGGTGCGGCCTTAAACTAGATTCCTACAAATGGACACTAAAAACTGAAAAGTACAAAAAAGAACTTACTGAAATCAAAAAAGAACTTGATAATTTTATTGTTGAGAACAAGATTAACAAGTTCATTAGCCCCCAGACTTCTATGTTTGATTCTAACTTGGTTACTATTAATTGGAATTCATCCGACCAAGTTATTCAAATCTTTAATCATTTAGGTTTAGATATTAAGACCAAAGTAGATGGAGAAATAAAAGAAAGCGTAGCAGAGACAGTAATAGGAAAGTATGCAAAAGATAACAAGTTTGACAAGTTTGTAAAAACATACTTGCACTATAAAGAACTTCAGAAAGATATAAGCACGTACGGAGACAACTGGCTAACTATGCTTAATCCTTCTACAGGCAGAATACATACTAGTTTTAAACAGTTGGTAAACACAAGCCGCATGGCTTCTGGCAGCAAGTCTGAAAAGAACAAACCTAATCTTCAAAACATACCTAGTGATGAAGAAACAAGAAGCTGTTTTGTAGCAGAAGAAGGGAATGTAATTGTAGGGTGTGATTATAGCCAACAAGAACAAGTAGTGCTTGCTAATAAAAGCTTAGATGCAAACTTGCTTGAGTTCTTTGATAAAGACATTGGAGATATGCACAGCTTTGTAGGCAGCAAGATGTATAGCAACCCTGATTCTTCCTTATATGTAAAAGAAACTGAAGGTTTAAGTCTTACTGAATTCAAAAAGAAGTTCCCTGATTTAAGGAATAAAGCCAAGATGGCTGGGTTTACTATTAACTATGGTGGCACAGGGGAAGGTATGGCCAGTAAGCTAAATATTCCTGTAGAAGAAGGTGTGGCTATTTACAATTCTTATTTTGATGTGTTTCCTAAAATGAAGCAATTCTTTGATGATGCCAAAAAGAAAGGTCTAGAAAAAGGTTACATTTTGATATCAGAGATTACCGGCTTGAAATATTATATCCCTGATTGGGAAAAACTAGTAGCTACTAAAAAAGCTATGACCCCTGAATTTTGGGAAAGGTATAAAAAACTAAAAAACGAAAAAACTCCAACAGCAAGAGAACTTCAAAACAAAGTAAGAGACTACTTTAAAAGTATGTCTAGCATAGAAAAAGCATCTCTTAACTATCCTATCCAAGGAGAGTCTGCAGAGATGACTAAACTAGCTGGGATTTATTTCTTTGACAAGTACATACTCCCTAACAATCTTTTTGGCATAGTTAAGATTGTGAATTTTATTCATGATGAAATCTTAATAGAAGGCCCCGAGACTATGAAAGAAGAACTTGCAGAAAACTTAAAAAAGGCCATGCTTGATAGTGCAGACAAGTTTTGTAAACGTGTCCGTATGAAAGCAAGCCCAACTATTTCAACACATTGGCAAAAATGATATTAACAGAAGAACAACAGATAGCAATTTATGCAGCAAAAGAATTCATAATGAACGGTAAGCCAGATGAGTACTTTCTCATTGATGGAAAAGCCGGTACAGGTAAGACTACTATTGCATCAGAAATTGTAAAACAATTCAAAAACAAAAGATGTGCAGTGGCCGCATTAAGCCACAAAGCGAAGTTTGTCATTATGGATAAATTTCAAGCCCAACAGATTGATGCAGAGTTTTTCTCTTTGGCTGGGTTGCTAGGGATGAAATATGATTTTGATACAGGCACATTCAGCGCACGAGCCAGATACATTCCTATCTTAGATTATGACCTCATTATTATAGATGAAGCATCTATGATTAACGAAGAGGCACTGGAAATGATAATGAATGAAAAGAGAAAAACCGCTAAAGTATTATTCTTAGGAGACATTGGGCAGTTGCCTCCAATAAGAGATTCAAACTCTCCCTATTATCACGAAAAAAGCGATTTGTTTGGACTGAAGTCTCCTGTGTTTGCAACTAAAAACAAAGCAACTTTGCATACACGCATTCGTCAAGGAGAAGACTCTCCAATACTTCCTTATGCAGATTATTACTGGAATAACTCAGTTAAAGAGTTTATGCCGGTATTAGAACCTTGTACTGATGCCACTAACATTATTACAAACAAAGGCGCATTACTCTTTAGTAAGACAATTAAAGAGCTTAGTGATATCCTCGTAAAGGCATATCAAAATGCAGTTGAAGCCTCTAATCCTAATCATGTCAAAATAATTGTGTATAGGAATGAAGTAAGAGAGGCTCTTAATCAAGCTATCCACAAAAGAATATTTCCAAACAGCGAAGGACTATGTGCCGGAGACTTAATTATCTTCAATGGAAGATGTGGAGATATTGAGAATGCTACTGAAGGCCAAATAACTAACGTAGGTAATATCACAAAAGATGATTACGGAGTCTATTATGTCCCTCTTTCTATTCGTATTCCAAGAATCAAAGACCTACAAATTGTAGATTATGCACTTCCTCAATCTAGGGCTACTCATAAACGTATTGTCTCTGGACTGTTTTCTCAAGCAAAAAAGTTGCAAGGAAGTTCAGATTATTATTCAGCAATAGAAGCAGCTACTAAGTACAAAGAAAGGTATGCTAATATTGATTTTGGGTATGCAATATCTTCCCATAAAAGCCAAGGATCTACATACGATATTGTAGTAGTATTTAAAGATGATATTACTCAGGTCAAGATGATTGGAAATAAAGAGAAGAGCGAATCTATTTATACCGCACTTACCAGAGCAAGGAACATTGCTATTATCATTTACGAAAAGTCCGAAGCAACTTCAAACTTTAAAGAGCTGGATTTAACGGCTCTGTGTAATACAATAGACGAACAGAAAGATGTCAAAGCAAATATCAATCCCGGCTCAGATAACTAAGAATCATTTAGATAAATGCGTAATAAAAGTAGACCCTAAACTTTCTCAAGAATACCTTTCAGAGATTTTAAAGAATGACGTAATTGTAGATGTGCAGCTCTCTATTACCAAGATAGATACTTTAAAAACAAATGCACAACTCAGATACTTTTTTGGCGTAGTATATCCTATTATTAAGTTAGGACTTGAAGACATAGAAGGGATAACCCTTAAAAAGTCTGAAGTCATGTCTATTCTTAAAGAAAGATTCTTTTCAGAATTTTCTTTTGACAAAAATCAAGAAATAGAAAAGTCATTAGCTGATGCCTCTAAAGAGGAACTGTCTAAATTTATTGAGGCAGTAATCAAATTTGGCGAAGACTTTCTAAATGTAACAATTCCAGAACCCGAAAACCTAAACGAACTGTAAATCATGGTAGAAATCTATCAAGTAATCACTCCTGAATTTGTTAAACAACTTGCCACTGAGGTTAAAAACTCAGGGGGCAGTTGGGTTAACATCAAAGCATGTCCTCAGTGTCAAGTAGGCTACACTGTTACTCCGTTTGATAACGGAGACGTGATAGCTAAGTTTGACCGGCCTGTAACCGACGGCAAGTTCACTGCCCGACGTTGGAAAATTTTGCCTGTATCTAAAAGAAAGCCTGAAGGAGAAATGTTAGCACTTCGTAAATGAAAGCTAATCTTAAAATAGGCACTCAAATCGTAGAAGTAGAAGTAAAACGAAAACCCATATGGTGGCAATTAAAAAATCTTTCTTTTAGTGCTACCGGCTATGGAAGTCGTATTCCTACTGAATACATGGTAAAACACAACAAAAGATGGAAAAGAGTTTACTGCAGAATTTATAGTAACTCTGGAACTCTTTTTATTGAACAAGACAGAAAACCTTTTGCAATCGTAACAATATACACATGAGCATATTATCCGCACTTGGCATTATTGCCTTTATTGTATTGATTATAAATATTTACAAAGATTCTAAAAACAACGAAGATGGAAATTCCTAAAACATACAAAAACGACGAAAGCTTAAACCAAAGCAAACTAAAGAGGATATTAGAACATCCTCGTTTATTTATTGAAGAATCTTTTGAGTCAGAATTTGACGAGCCTAAAGACCATCTTGACATTGGAGACGCAGTAGATTTACTTCTTACTGGAGCAGAAAGAGAATTCCACGAAACTTTTGCTGTATCTAAAGTGCCGCGACCGGGAGGAAATATGGGGGATTTTTGCTGGGCAAAGTTTAAGTATCGTGACTTTGATACTGCAGACAAACTTGCTTATGACGAAGTAGGAATCAAAAGACCCGCCACTGTAGAGGCATATCTTGAAAAGTTTGAAGTAGAAGGAAGAGCGTATTATGATGAACTTGTAGGAAACGCAAGTAAACGACTATTGACTCCTTCTAAATATGAGACAATTACTCGTATAGTAGAGAGCATCAAAAATAACCCTGACGTTTACAAACACATTAATCCAGAAAACGAAGAATATGAAATACATTTTCAAGTACCTCTTTATTTTCAGCTTAATGGGGTGAAATGTAAAGGATTGTGTGATGCAATCAAGATTTATAAGCAAACAAGAGAAGCTACAGTCGTGGATGTTAAGACTACCCGATATTCAGTAAGTAACTTCCCTTTGTCATTCTTTCAGTTCAGATATGATTTTCAGGGAGCGTGGTATTGTTATGGGCTTGATTACGATGTAGAAACCAGAACACGTTTAAACATCAAAGATGTAGCTTCAAAAGTAATTTTTGTCGTAGGCAGTTCTAAGTTTCCTGACCAATCTCTTGCTTATCATATGGAGGCTAATCTTGTTCATGCTGCAATGATTGGATATCCCTATAACGGAAAGCCAAAAGAAGGAATATACCGAGCATTAGAAAGATTTAGGTATCATTCTAAGATAGATAAGTGGGATTATAAAATGGAAGAATATGAAGAGGGGTTTAATTTACATTTGAAACTAAATGGATAATCTTTCAACTAAGTACCTAAGTAAATTCATATTCACTGCTGATTCCTTAGAAGAATTGTTTGATACCGGACTTAACAAAGTCTACGTAGACGACTACGGAACAAAAGTAAAGTATGAGAATTGTCTTTTGTTTCTATTTTCGCCAGTAAGGTATCAGGCGGAACGAGAGCGCACAAACAACTTTGATTCGTTAATGGCTAAAATGTCTGAGTTTGATTCTTTTTACGATTATTACGAAGTCAAAGACCCATTTGACAGTACTATGGTAGTCTTTAATGTTCCTCCTACATTGATTACTGACTTCTTTCGATTCAAGAAAAGTGCCTATCAATCTTTAAGTGAACCTTGTTTAGACTTGTTAGGACTTAGTTCTATTGACACCTATACTGTTCCTACTTTTCATATTGAGGAAGAAGTATATAGGTTCTCTCTTTTAAGCACTAAATAAAGAAGGCTTCCTAAATAAGGAAGCCTTCTTCATTTTCATCAATTTTGTTATGTAGGTTAGCCTCTTGCACTATTTCTGTTAAAGTAGGGCTTTCATGCTCAGGGATATCTCCAAGATAAGTAGGAGGCTCTGGAGTATCTGAAGATTCTGAAGATTCTTCAGTAATAGAAATTTCTCCAAACTCAGCTACAGCTTCAGCATAGTCAGGAGCTTCTTCAATAACTTTATCAACGTCATAGTCACCCCCCAATTTAGATACTGTTGGACTTTCTATCGGTTCTTCTTTAAGAGATTCTTGCATTACTGGAGAATCTACTGAAGGCGAAACTGGAGCGTTAAAAATTTGATTTGTTTCTTGTAACCTTTTAAGTATTTGCCCTCGTGCTTCTTGAGCCATTGCTACCAGAGTCATCATGTCTCCAAGAGAGTAGCTGCCCATAGGACTAAGCACTAAATCTAAAATCTGGCTAAAGGCGCCAAACTCTGCCCCACTGATGTTTATCTGCGCATCAGGATTCCAATAAACTTGTTGTTGGGATTGTTCCATATCGCACAAAAGTAAAAAAACAATCTGTAATATTGCCCCATGAATTCAACCAATCACCCAAATTTGTTTTACTACACGGTAGTAGTAAAAAGCCAGCATGAAGACGAAGTTGACATTGATTACCTTAATGGTAACAGTTTCAATTTATCTGATGTGCTTATGACCAGTCGTCCAAAAAATGACCCTGAAAAACTTGAAGTAATTCTTCGACACAACTTTGAAGAAATTGTTCCAGTTGACTACAAATACGAACCTTATATCAATCCTCAAACTAAGAAAAAAGAAATGAGGCCTGTAAAAGCTACTAAGTTTGAAGTAGTAAGCCAACCGGTAACAGTAGTGCTTACCTTAAAAGAAGATATTGAGCGATTCTTTAAAGCAACCTCAGCTCATTTTCTTCCGAGAGAAAACGCTTTCTAAGCTCCCCCTACTTTCATAAAAGCTCCTTCGGGAGCTTTTTTTTTGTTGTTCGGCATAATTCTAATTTATCTTTGAATAAATGTCTGATTTTCTTACACAAGAAGAGCTGTTATATTGGGTGAGGTTTTATGCCAAAAAAGGCATGACCCCTCAGCTTCCAGCCGGATATGTCTTGGCATCTCCTCATGATGTTCAAGGAGTAGTTGCTTGGAGAAAATTAGATGCCGGATACATTTCTACTGGCGTAATAGACCCAGACCGTTTAGGAACTGGAGGAGATGGAAGTGGAGGATTAGTACTTCATGACGATGGAACATGGAGACCTGCTGTAGGATGTCTTGAAATTGACTGGGGATTACGAAGTGATGCTACAGTTCAATATGACTTAGGAAATAGGTTTGGATGTCTGTACATGGATTTTTGCAATCGTCTAAGCGGGTGTCCTTAAAATGGCTTTATATTTGAAAAACTTTTAATCTTTAAAGATGGGTTATTTAAAAGCTCCTAAGATAAACACCTCAGCAAGGTTAACAAGTGCTTGGGCTGCAAGTGAGCTTTTGTACGATACCGACTTAAATGTCTTCTTTAAAGGAGACGGAGTTACAACAGGAGGAGTAAGACTAGCAGAAGGAGATTTAGCAAGTGTTTTAAGTATCATAAGTGCGTTGGAAGCCAGAGTGAGTGCATTAAGTGCCACTCCTGCAGGTGTTTCAGTTACTTCTAATGAGCTTTCTATTGTTGTAGCAAATGCTTCATCTAATCTTAGGTCAGTAATTAACGTAGTTTCTAATGCTGTTAGCGCAAATAATGCGGCACGAGTATCAGCAGACAATGCATTATCTAATGCTATTAGTGTGGTATCTAACGCACTTAGCGTAGAAACACAAACTAGATCTGGACAAATTGCATCAATTAACTCTGTAGTTTCAAATCTTAAATCTATTGTAAGTTCATTAGCCGGAGCATCTGTTACTTCCGCAGAACTTGTTTCAGTTTTATCTATAGTAAATAATAATCAATCTGTTTTAGGAACTCAAGTAAGTCTTCTTTCTCTTCAAGTTGTTTCTGCGATTAATGTAGTTAGTAACGCTATCAGCGCAGAAACAGCCGCTAGAATATCTGCAGATAACAATCTTTCAAATCAAATAAGTAATGCGCTTTCTATACTTAACGCTCTTAATCTTAGCAAAGTAGCAAGTGTTGGAGCATCAACAAGTTTAGAAATTCAAACAAGTGGAATAAAAACTCCACACGTTCAGTTTAACCCTGCAGTAAGTTCCCCAACAACTTCTATTTATAGTCTTACAAAAGACCCTGACTTTAATCTTTTAAACTACCAAGTACTTAGTGTATTAGGAGTAAAACTTGCGTTGGATGATGTTTGGACTGTAAAAAACCAAACTGGTGTAAATATTCCTAAAGGCACTCCTGTAATGTCAGTTGGTACTTTAGGCTCATCAGGAAGAATCTTAATTGATAAAATGGTGGCAGATGGAAGCGTCAGCCCTATTTATCTTTTAGGAGTAACCGCAGAAGCTATTCCTAATGGAGCAGATGGAATATGTTTACGAAAAGGTAAAATTATAAAACATAATACTTCTACTTGGCCAAATGGTACGGTATTGTATTGTGACCCAGCTACTCCAGGAGGATTTACTTCATCTGTTCCAACAGCCCCTAATCTTAAACTTCCTATTGCTTTTGTAGTTAATTCTGATACTACTAACGGAGTACTAGCAATTAGAATTACAGAAGGAGCAAGATTAAGAGATGACCATGATGTTCAGTTTACTTCTACAATCTCAAATGGAGATTTAATTGCTTATAACCTATCAGCAAATAGGTGGGAAAATTTTAGTCCTAATTACGCCACTTCTAATCAATTAAGTGCTGTATCAGCTCAGGCAGCCTCAGCAATTAATGTAGTATCAAATGCATTAAGTGTAGAAACACAAGCTAGAATATCTAGTCATACTGCTCTTTCAAATACTGTATCTAATTTAGCCTCTGCAGTTAATGCTTTATCTGCGGCTGCAGGAAACTCAGTAACTTCTGCAGAAGTTGTTCAAGTACTAAGCAATGCGCTGTCTGCAGTAAATGTAGTTTCTAATGCTCTCTCTTTAGAGATTGCTAGCCGAATAAGCGCAGATAATGCAATATCTAATGCTGTTTCTGTAATAAGCGTAGCTCTTGCAAATGAAACATCTGCTCGAGCCGCTGCAGATACAAACATACTTAGTATCATTTCAGTACTAGAGGCAAGAGTAAGTGCAAACTCAGGAACCGGAGGATCTGGCTCAGTAACTTCTACTGAGTTAAGTGCTGTTAGTGCCCAAGCACAATCTGCCATTAACGTAGTTAGTAATGCAGTTTCAATTGTTAGTGTAGCTGCAGCAAATGCTTTATCTGTTGCTAACAATGCTTTAAATCAAACTAGTGTTTTATCTGATAGGATTTCTCAAGAAATTTTTAATAGAAATTCTGCTATAAACGCACTTAGTGTTCAAATTGCTAATACCCTTTCTATAGCCAATGCTGCTTCTAACGCAGCAAGTATTGTTAGTGTTGCTCTGGCTAATGAACTTTCAGTAAGAGCCGCTGCTGACAACAATATTCTTAGCATTATTTCGGTGCTTGAAGCTAGAGTAAGCGCAAACTCTGGGACTGGAGGAATAGCATCTGTTACCTCTAATGAGCTTTCAATCGCTTTAAATATTTCTGTATTTAATACAGCCGGAACATCAGTCCGAGGATTACAAAGTGTAATTAATGCGCTCTCTAATAAAATTTCTACTCTCTGTGCGCTAGCTAGTAACTCAGTTACTTCGGCAGAAGTAGCACAAGGATTAAGTGTAGTATCTGCACAAGCAGCTAGTGCCATCAGCGTAGTAAATTCGAGACTTAATATTGTTTCCGCAAGAAATACTTCTGCAATTTCAGTAGAAGGACTTCAAAGTGTCATTGATGCTCTTTCAAATAGAATTTCAGTAGTTTCTAGTTTAGGAGGCGGCGGTAACACCCAAATATACATTGACCAAACGCCAGACAATGGGGCTTATGGGTTATTGAGCGGCTCAATAAATGGCACGAATACAGTATTTACTGTCTCGCAATCCGTGTATATTAGTGGCACATTAGTAGTGGCATTAGATGGAATCGTTCTGACGCAAGGCACATCGCAGGATTTTACGGAAACCACGCCCGGATCCGGCACGTTCACTCTAAGTTTTGCCCCGCCTACCGGTTCAGTCCTTACGTGCTGGTATAATAAAACAATAGTGGTAGGGGCCAACTTCACAGCAGGCACAGCCGCACCGTCAGGCGGAAATGACGGAGACATATATCTTCAATACACATAAGCAATGGCAGCAATAACAGATTTATCCGACTCGATTAACCGCTTAACCGGCGGCAATAGCGGTACGCCTGAAAGCCTATTTTTCCACAAGGTTCCCCGTGTGTCTGGAGCGGTTGCCACCGCTCCGATTGCGGGGCGGGCCGCATCACTATGGACATACGATGGCTATCCGGCGGGAGGTGCTGTGCCAACTTCTGCGGCTATCCCTACGCTATCAACACAGGGATCATTGCCATTTACAGCACCCGGCGGGAGCCGCGAGAAATTTATGCTGTCGGCTGGGATTGCTCCCAATGTGGGAGGCGTGTTCCTGCTATACGACCGGTTGTTTCATATAGGCGGGCTGAGTGGATCGCTTAACACAGCGCAGACGGTGCAGGGTACTACACCTACACCAGCACTGACACGTAACACTGGCGGCGTAGGTAATTTCGCGTTTTACGAAATTTACACCATAATAGGTACGACAGCTGCAACCCTGACGATGACCTATACTGACCAAGACGGAAACACGGGCCAAACCTCGACAATCAACATAGGCGCTACAGGCTTCCGCGAAGTTACGCGGGCACAACGCATTCCTTTGGCGGCTGGCGATAGCGGACTAAGGGCTGTTGCATCTGTTCAATTATCAGGAGCCTCAGGCACAGGCACAGCAGGAAATTTCGGAATAACAATCGCCCAGCCCATTGCGTGGATTCCTATCGGAACAGGCGGTGCAGGTGGATGGCGAGATTATACGACCGGGTTGCCGGGTATTCCGTCAATAAATCCTGACGCCTGCCTTTCTCTGCTGTTTATCCCATCTACCGGAACCGCTCCTGAATTGTGGGGTGCTGCAACCTTTATCGAAAAGTAACATGGCATTCACGGACTTTGACGCATACCTTTCCGCGCTCAGTGCAAACCAAGGCGCAGACTTTCAGTCGGGGGCGATAGCCTCGCGTAACGCGCTTCGATATTCCGCGCTGCCACTGCTTCCAACTCCCACCACTCCGACTACATCAGTGGCCTGCGATAAGACATCAACTTTCGCAATCAATGCATTCATTGCAGATGGGGGTAGCGGCAGGCTGTCTGTGCTGGGTGCGAGTATAAGCCCAAGCGGAGCATCCGGTGTGATGCTGATGCTTGTGGACATCCTTAATATCAGCGGCGGCATGAGCGGAACAGTTACCGGCTCACAAACGACAGGTTTGCCGACCGCTGCTCTGACACGCTACACAGACGGTGTCGGTGTTCATGCGGCGATAATTGGACACGTAGGCGTTGGGGCGACAGCAACAACCGTCACGGCGACTTATACCAATCAGTCCGGTACTGGTTCTCGCATTACAACGGCCACGGAGATCGGAGCCAACTATCGAGACCCAGGCTTTTTGATTCGCCTTCCATTGCAGGCCGGCGATACAGGTATGAGGTCTGTTGAAAACATAAACATCGTAGCAACAACAGGCACTGCCGGAAATATCGGCATTGTCATGTACAAGCCACTGGCGATGTTCTTTGCAAACGATGTTGAAGGTGCCAATATAATTGACTGCATTTCAACAGGTCGCATGGTAGGTCAATTTAACGAGGTATTGGACAATGCCTGCCTGTCATTGTTCGCTGTTACACCGAGCGTACAGGCCGTGTCCGGGGCTATAATTTTAGGAGAAGCGTAAATGGCGAGCAGGAGATTATTTGACGGTGCGCAAATCGAGATAAAATCAATCCCGATTGTAGGTCAGGCCGCTGCACCATCCGCTGTATTTTACATCAAAGTATCAGGGGTGTGGAAACAAGCAATCACATGGATAAAAGTATCGGGTGTTTGGAAACAAGCAACACCTTACGTTAAAATTGGAGGACAATTCAGATGAGCTTATTTTCACGCATAAAACCTTGGGCACTTTATCAAGTGCAAGAAGCCAGACTATTAGGACGAGGTGCAGGCTCAGGCACAGGCGATGCCGTGCCAATAGAGCTTGGCACAGGTCTGAGCATGACTGGCAATACTTTGAATGCGAGTTCCGGCGGCGGTACGGTACTTTCACCTGCGCAGCTGACCGCTTGGCAGAATGACTACAACCCCTCGTCATGGGGCAGCGGTGTGCAGACACTTCGCATAGACAGCAACAGCAGTTATAACTTTCTAACAGGTTTGACCGCAACAACGGGCGGCCATCGTGTAAAGCTGCTGAACATCGGTACGTATTCATTCGGATTGCAAGATGATGAGGATGCCAGCACAGCGGCTAACCGCTTCGCCTTCGGCGGACAGGATATTGTGGTATTGCCCGGTCGCATGGTGGAACTTGAATACGATGGAACTTCCTCACGATGGCGGCTGGCTTCAGCGTACCACATCAGCTTTGAGGAGCCGGAATATGTCACCAACATCGAACTGCGTTACCCGCAGACAATGAGCGGTATTTCTAATGCCCTGAACGCATGGCCATTCTATGTGGACGGCGCGGGAACACGTACTATTCAAAGTGTTGAAACAACAGGATTCCGCGGGCGGTGGGGTGTCATGGCCCTCGGAATATCCAATGCGGACAGGAGTGGGTATTATTCCGACAACACCTCATTCAGTTTTAACGATGGCACGTCGTTCGGCTATCACTTTTACGAAACAACTGTACGATTTGAGGATTTAAGCACCTCAACAGAACGTTACATTGCGCTAATCGGCTTCCTCGACAGCACGACAGGCACAATCGGTGACGGTGTGCATTTGGAATATTCCGACAACATAAACTCAGGACAATGGGCATTTTACGCGACCGATAACACCAGCGTAACGACTGCCAACAGCACATCGGCGGTTGCGGCTGACACATGGTATCGGATACGCATTGTGGTGTACCCTAACGGCACGGCGAAGGCTTATGTGAACGGAACTATGATTGCGGAAATCACATCAGGATTGCCCGGTGCAGGACGCGGATTCGCTGTGTACACAGGATTTCGCAAGACAGCGGGAACAACCGCTCGCATCATGTATTTGAATTACATTAAAGCCACTAATGTTGCATCATCTGGTAGATAAAAAAAATGAGCAAAATCAATATAACTCCGGTAAAAATGGGCCTTTCGCTCGGCGAGGCCACATCGATTTCCATCAGCGTAAATTACACCCTGACCACGACCGATGTAACGCTGCAATGCCATGTGTATAATGCACACGGCGCGGTGTTGAATGTGTCACCTATTCACCTCGATGTGCCTCCGGATGTGCTGGCAACATGGGGTATGGACTTCAGTCCGGTGATTGAGTGGGTTTTTGAAAAACTGAACTTGACAAAGGCATGACTAGCGAAAGCAAAGTACTGGCATACATTGCCCTGCCTCCGATCGCGGTGTACCTAACAGCGGCGGGAATTGAACTGAAGTTAGTGTACGGATTGGCTGCGGTCATGTTCCTGGACATCCTCACGGCAATTATCATGTGGCTACGCATTGACCCTAGCAAGATTAAAAGCCGGGTATTGAAGAACGGATTAACCGAAAAGTTTGCATCGCTGATACCTGCGATAATTTGTTTTATCGTGCTTTTGAGTATCGATCGGGACGCATCGGCCTTGGTTAATGGCTACCTTACCATCCTATTAATTGCTGAAGGTTACAGCGCAATAAGCAACGCTCACAACGCCTACACGCGGGAACACAAAGAGGAATTTGATGCAGTCAGCGCGGTTCTTGCAGCGGCAAGGAAAAGGATATTTAATCTGCTTCAGAAATTAATACGTAGCTTTGTTGATGATGAGCAGCCTCCGAAAAAATAAAAGCCACAAACGGGGCAGGCAGCGGGAGTATAGAATTAGGCTGCTGATGATGAAGAACAATCGTAAATTTATTGAACTTTTAAAGCGATGGACAATATAACTCTTGAACGCATTAAAACTTTGCATCTTAAACTTCGTAGTGAGGCAGAAGAAATCTACAAAAAGATTTGCGAAGAAATGCCTACAGGGACTATCTGTAGGTTTACTCATACTCTTCGTACAAATGCAGAGCAAAATGAACTTTATGCTCTAGGAAGAACAAAGCCTGGCAAAATTGTGACTAATGCTAAAGGTGGAGATTCTTATCACAACTATGGATTAGCAATTGATTTTGTTCTCATTGTTAATGGAAAAGCTTCTTGGACAATAAATAAAGATTGGCTAAAAGTTATTGAGGTATTTCAATCTTATGGATGGGAAAGTGGGCATTATTGGAAATTTAAAGACAGCCCCCACGTGCAGAAAACCTTTGGAAAAACCATAAAACAACTTAAAGAACAAAAAACACAATACCCAGAACTATGAGCAAATTTACCGATAGCACTGCAGATTCTCTGACTGCTGTAAGCGGGCTTAGCGCTGTTGCACATCTTGCAACCCAATGGCAACCCATTATTTCTTTTTTAGCTGGATGTGTTGCTATCCTTAGTGGGTGCGTTGCAATCTGGTACTACCTTAAACAAGGTCAAAAAATTTCTCAAGAAGAAACTTGTGATGGAAACGAAGATAAATAACTACTGGCAACCTACTCCTAAAAAATGGAGAAGGTTAGGAGACAGTTTACTTGCTGCCGGTACAGCAGTAACAGGATGGGCAATCCTTGATGAACACAAATACATCGCAGTTACTGCCCTGCTTATGACAGTAGTAGGAAAATTCCTTACTAACTTCTTTAAAGACGAATAAAATGATTCCCAACATAAGATGGTTTCCAATTAATGCTCTAAAAGGACTAAAGTCCCAAGATGGATTAGTAGCAGTAGTCTTATGTTGTTATCCTACTAAAGTTGTAGAGTTAGGATATTGGACAGGAAAAAGATTCGTCAATCAAAACAAAAATCCTTTTAAAACTAAGTTTACTCATTTTGCTGTGTTAGAGCTTCCTTCGGAGCCTAGTCAGGATAATGAGTAAACTTTTTTTTGAGCATACGAGGTTGTGTAGTTACTTTGCCTTGTATGTCAGAACCAATCTTAAACTTTGACGAGAAGTTAAAAGTGGACTATTGTATTCCACTTGAACTTAGAGATGCTCAAGTCCTTCATGCTATTTCTAAAATAAAAAACAGAGTAGCTCCAGATACTGCAAAAGGAGAATCTATTGCAGTAGTGTGTTACGGACCATCTTTAAAAGATAATTGGCCAGATGTACTAAGATACAACTCAATCATTACTTGCTCTGGAGCACACAAGTTTTTAATCGAGAACGATATTAGCCCTACTTATCATTTGGATGTAGACCCAAGAGAGCATAAAATAGAACTTATGGGCACTCCTCATCCAAGAGTTGAGTACCTAATGGCTTCTTGCTGTCATCCTAAAATGTGGGAGCATTTAGAGGGGATGGATGTAAAACTTTGGCATGTATTTTCAAATGAAGAAGAATCAAAACGCATTCTGCCTAAAAATGAATACGCTATTACAGGCGGCTCAAGTGCAGGACATAGAGCAATAATGATGGCTTACTTCTTAGGGTATAGAGACATTCATGTATTTGGAATGGATGGGTGTGTAAAAGAAACCTCTCATGCCGGTAAACATCCTAATGCTATTGAGAAAACTAAAAGTATAACATACAACAGAAAGGAGTTCCAAACTACTACTTCGTTGTTGTATTGCGCTAAAGAACTTCATAACGAACTTAATCAAATGCCCGGGGCTAAATTCCATTTTCATGGGCAAGGATTAACTCAAGAGATATTTAGGAATTGGAAACCTGAATACAAAAAAGTAAAAATAGCTTACGCCAAACCAGAAACTATTTCTCCTTTACATGTAGAGCGGAACGCTAAACTACATTTAGAAAACCCTGCTTATGGAATTGGAGGAAAAAAACATGCAGAAACAGTAATACAAATTGCAGAAAAACTAATAAGCTCGACTAATAAGTTTGTAAGCATTTTAGATTATGGATGCGGCAAAGGCACATTAGCTGCAGCTATTCCTTTTCCTATTTGGGAATATGACCCTGCTATTCCCGGTAAAGATAAAGACCCTCGTGCTGCAGATCTTGTAGTATGTACTGATGTTCTTGAACATATAGAACTTGAGTTGCTAGATAATGTAATGAAAGACTTACAAAGAGTAACTAAGTCTATTGGGTATTTTGTCATTTCAACCCGCTTGGCTGGGAAATCATATTTTGATGGTACAAACACTCACTTTATAGTAAAAGATAAAGCATGGTGGGAAGGAAGACTTGCGAGATTTTTTACAGTTGCCAAAGTATTTGAAAAAAATTCTGAACTCCACGTAGTAGTATCGAAGAAATGAAAAATCTAAAAATATTCATAGGATATGACAGCAAAGAACCTGCTGCTTATCATACTTGTGTTCAATCTATTATTGAACATTCTTCTAAGCCTTTAAGCATTACTCCGCTTAAACTTAGCCAACTAAAAGAATACAAACGAACTGATGTAAAAAGCACTGTAGAGTTTTCTCTTACTCGCTTTTTAGTTCCATATCTTTCAGAATTCCAAGGATGGTCTTTGTTTATGGACTGCGATATGATAGTTCAAACGGACTTATCAAAACTTTTAGATGAGATTCATGAACCCGGGTTAATATCTTGGAATATGCCACCTGTGTACATTTGCCCTCATGACTATGTAACTAAAGTAGAAACAAAAGCTACTGGAAAAAACGAACACTACCCTCGCAAAAACTGGTCTAGTTTTATGTTGTTTAACAATATGCAATGCGTAAGTTTATCCCCAGAGTATGTTAACTACGCAAGCCCTGCAGAACTACACCGGCTTCAATGGGCTAAAGAAATTGGAGAACTTCCTTTAGAATACAACTGGCTAGTAGGGGAGTATAAAAAGAATGCCGATGCTAAAGTTTTGCATTATACTTTAGGAACTCCTTGCTTTAAAGGATATGAAGATGGGGCCCATAGTGATATATGGTATAAATACTTTAAGAAGGCTATTCACCCTCTTACGCCAGAAACTATATCTAGGAAACTAGAAGATTAAATCCTTAGAACTTTTGGGGACTCAAGGTGATTAGTAATAATCACTTTGAGTCCACAAATAAAGGTAACGCTATGAACCATTTCTTCGTATGCTTGCTTATCTAAGCCAGTAAGCTTAAACATATTTTCAAGCAAGGTTTTATTTTGGTCTTCAGTAATCAATAAACTATTAGGATAATGACCTTCATCTCCATTTAGTTTAGAAGCTTCGTGGTAATCTTCAATAAGATTAACTATGTACGCGAGATTGAGTTCTTTTTCCATTAGAGAAGATATAGTATAACTCCAGTCAATATAGCAGAAATAGTCTGCCACCGTTTCATTCTACGATGAGAAACGTAAGCAGTGTTACTCAAAATCACTGCGTTTTTTTGAAGTGACTCAATCTCCAAGTTTTTTAAAGGAATAATACTATCTCGATAATAAGAGATAATCTGTTGGTCTTGTGCTTTTAACTGTTTTAATAGTTCTACTCGTTCTCTTGCTTGAATACCTTTAAGAAACTCATTATTCAATTCCTTTAACGGTAAGCTGTCTAGACTTTGAGAGTAAGAAATATAAGGCGTCAGTATCAGGCATACTGTCAATAATAAGACGGATGGTATCGTAGTGAAGCGTAGTAGTTTCATATTTAGTAACTAAGCGAGTACGAATTACGCTCAAAGAATCTATTTTATGAAATAGTTTTTGTTCTTCTGCTTTAATAGAATCTAGTTTTTTTGCAATCAAGTCAGTATTGGTCTCTTTTACTACTACAGGCTCTTTAAAAAAAAGAAGAAGACCTAAAATAATAAAGACCAAACTTAACATAATATCTAATCCTTTTTTTATCATAGCCCAAATCTTGCTTTGAAAAAGTTAAAGTTATCTGTCATTTCTTGAATAGTGAGAGAGTCTGTATACTGAGTGTATGCAGAGATTCTTCCGTTAAAAAAGTTCCTTCCATTACCATTGTCGCCAAACAAAGCTCCTAATCCTAATTGTACTTGTGGCATAGTGTGTTGTTTTACGTGCCCTGAATATGAACCAGTACTAGCTATATATCCAGAACACTCTACGTTATTCACAAAGATATTATACCTTGAATTCACTAAATCCCAATTTATTGAAATATTTACCCATTGGTTTCCTGTCAATGCCCCTCCTGTGGTAACTCCAGTTCTACGATTAGTTCTTGGACCTCCTCCTCCTTCAGTCTCATAACCGGTGTCTACAATAGTAATGTATTCATCGGTAAGAAGTCCTGTGGCTGATCCTAATCCTAAATAAAGACATCCATCGTTGTTTGGGTTATACTCAAATAAAAGCGGGACTTGTAGAGTAGTTGTTTTGTCAATAGTAGAATAAGGCTTAATCCAAATAGAAGCATGCCCTAATACTACAGAAGTTAGACTTCCTTCTCCAAAATAGTAATACGGAGATATTGCTTCAATACTTGCTCCGCCATCTGAATAATACTTAGTGGGTAAAGTATAAAGATTGAGACTGCCTGAAGGGCTTTCTGAAGGATATAAGGTTAAATCATTTCCGGGGACAATACAGGGGTATTTTGAATCGGAAATATCTGTACCGCTAATATTCCCTCTATACCCATCTGGATGATATGGGTCAATATAAGTACCTAAAGCACGTGTGACTATACCTAAGTCTTCTGGCTTTTTCTTAGGATAGATGCTATTTAGGTAATTAACAAAGAACATTACAAATAAGCTATTACAGAGCCAGTAGCTATAGTAATGTCAGTAATATCTCCCCCTCCCGGTAAATAAACAAATGAAGGGAATACTACTCCTGACATATTTCGAGCGGTAACTTGTTCAACCCCCTCTACTTTAAATACACTAATAGTAGTATTTTCTAAAGGCACTACTGCTCGGTATTTAACATTTGTATATGTACCAGCGGCAAGAATTACAAACCCGCCATTACCTGAAATTAATCCTAGTGTCCGGGCAATTTTTTCTGTAAGGCCGTAGGATTTTTTTGTTACTTGGAAGCTCATGTGTACAAAGTTAATGTCTTTTGATTAAAAGTCAGATTTAAATCCAGAACTAAAGTCCGACTTAAAGTCAGAACTGAAGTCAGAACCTTCTATTTTTTTAGACTTTCCTTTTTTGGGTTTCGAGGGAGTTGGAACATAATTTGGGTCTTTAGTTCTTAAAGGAATCATAGCTTCGACTTTCAAAAATCTTTCTAATTCATCTACTACTTCTACTAAATTTCTTTCCTTTCTAAATGTTTCTCTAAATTTAGAAAAGTCGTTTTTCAGTTTCATAGTGGACGCGTCAGTTGTTATTGCTTCTACAATATTCCGAATAGATGAAGAAGCATAGCTTTGGTCGGAAAGAGAAGCTATTTGTTGTTGAATTGCTTTATTTCCTGAAATAATATCATAAAGTTCTTTATTAAGAGGTCTGGATTTTTCTGCCAACTTTAATAAATCAGGAGTTATTTCTTTTACTTTTTCAGAGTTAAATACTAGTTGGTCTCCTTCTTGAGTAATTACTTTAGCTAAAGTTTTATTAAGTTCTTTTTTCAAATCATCTATTTCTCTAGTTACTCGGCGAACTTCTTGAAATTCGTTTGTAGCTAATATTTTTACATCTCCATACATTAATGCCATTTGGGATTGTCTTTCTGGATTAAAAATATGATCTACAGGAGCAAGATTAAAAAATGTTGTAAGGGCAACTAAAAGTTTTGGAGGAGCTTCATCTATTGATTTGCCTCTAAGAGTATTTAATCTTCTTGCTACCCCAAATTCTTTACCCCCAAACTTTGGTATAAAGCCTCTTTCTGAGTACTGAGAAGTGCCAGAAGTAGGATCTCCCCAAGTAGCAGAGTCAAAAAACATAGCAAATTTATTATAAGCTGCTCTGGCAGTAGCGTCAATAGTAGTATCTAAGATAAAATTGACCCCTCTTCGCCAAAGATCTGGAGAAGATTGCATTTTATAGTTAGCGTATTTTTGGTACGTGTAATAACTATCTGCTGCTTTTATAACTGGGTTTGTTATAGTAGTTACTTCAGTATCGGCTTGAAGTAAAGTAAGATAAAAACTAAATTTTAGATACTTTTGAAGAGCTTCATCCCATTCATCGTCTCCTGATGCAAGAGCACCAGCATAATGAATTAGTAAAGCGTTTAGTTTAAACTGAGCAACATAAGCAAGAGCTCTGATACCTAAAGCAATAGTAGTATCTAAAACCATTGGATTTCCTGCAAGGTTTTTAGCGGCTCCCGCTACAGTGTTGGAATCCCCTACACTTCGGGAACTACTTAAAAACAAAGCTTTCCCTAATTTTTTTTCTTTGAGAAGATTAAGGCGAATATTCCTGTCAGAAAAATAGATACTATGATGAACTTTACCTGAATTCATAGAAACGCGAGACCCTCCATAATGGTTAGCAACTGATGGCATAAACCATTTTCCTTTTAAGAAAAATACTGTTTGAAGGAATTCACTTTCCATCCAACTAGCCTGACTTCGTTTATAGTATTGTCCTGAACCTGAATAGTTAATGTCGTATATCTGATTTCGTAAATTGAGAGTAAGTGCTCTGACTCTTTGTTCTTTTGGCCCTCCATCTCTGAATCTATCTACAATAACTAACTCTCCGTCTTTTACAGTATACAAATCATTAAAGCGAACCATTTCTCCATTTATATCATACTTGCGGTTAAACAATACTTCTGCAGTTGTTGCAGCCGGTACAAAGTCTGCGTAGCCTACTGTGGCAGCAGAAAGAGTATTTAAAGTAGCCCATTTTTCAAACTTGGACTTTAGCCCCTTAGAGGCTACGTTAGAATACTCAGACCCGGGAATAGCATTCATATGCATATACATAAGAGTAGTTTTAGACATAGAGTCTTTGTCTACTCCTAAGTGAAAATTAAAATTGGTTTGAAACTTAGTAAGGGCTTTAAAAAATCCTAAGAAGGCTTCTCTTCTAGATATTCCGTTTTGCCTTAGAACAAGATAAATTTTGCTGTTCTGAGAAATAAACTGTTTGAAAGCACGTCTGTAGTTAAAAGATAAAACTGCGCTGGCAGTCATCTTTCTAACCCCACCTATCCACTTGTTGAATAGCCGTATAAATTGGTTTTTGGCGTCCTCACGGTAGTTCAAATTACCGCTTCCTAAAAATATTCTACTTATGAATCGGTCTAATTCTTGTCTTTCTGTTTTATTAAGTCTTCCTTTTTCGGCTTCTGTCTTTTTATCAATTTCTTTAAAGAAGGCTGTTTGAGGAATTATATCTATGAGGTTTTTTGTTGCAGAAGAATGTGCGGCAAATTCTAATAACAGTCTATTTAAGTTAAGAGACTGGTCAGCAATAGCCATGTTTCTGTTTTTGAAAAGGCGACGTGGAGCCATTTCTCCAGAAGATAAATCATATTGCTCTAATGCTGAGTATTCAGAATCCCGATCATAATCTTTATTAGATACAAACTCTCGAATGAATCTCATTATGGGGTTTGCTAAAATGCCTTTAAACCTATCCCATTTGCTTAAATCTTGCAAAGGAGTAGTTTGCTCCATATACGTTTTTTGCCGAGTAGGAATAGCATAATTTTCTAATTGATAGTAAGAAGGAAGCCCTTCATTTAATTCATCAAAAATCTTCTCATATTCTTTTGCTATGCTTTGCTCTTCTGCAGTTAGTTGAGAAAATCCTGTGTTTACATACAGAGATTTTTTAGGACTAAGCTTTTTATCTTGGTAATTAGGGTTTTTAAACCTTTCATCTATTTGCCCTCTTTTCCAAATTCCATTAGGAGATATATCTATATACTGAGGGTCAGTAGGCAAGGTATGTTCCCATATCATTAAAGGCGTACCTTTTGTTCTTTGTATATATACTTCTACTCCAAATATGTCTTCTTCTGCCATAGTAGGAGTATCTATAAAGTGATGCAGTTTATACCATGGGTCAGATTCATACATTGCTTCCATACCTAAGTGTTTTAGGTATGCTTCTATCATAATCTTTTTTGCTTGGTTTGGATTGTCTTCAATATCTAAGGCATCATATATGTCTACGTTTTGTGTGAATATTGGGTTATCTAAATGAATCCGTTGTTCTCCCGCTTTTACTCGTGCTATGTCTGCCCAAGCTTGGTCTACTATTTCATTTATTTCTTTTAATTTCCCGGGGGTGTTACGTATCTTTTCTTTGTATTCAGAGATTCGATTATCTAGTTCTGCATAGTAGTAACTTGTTTTTGTTCTTTCTTGTACTTCGGATAGCCGAGAAAATAAATCAGAGAGTTGGTCTCTTTGGTCCTGTGTAAGGTCAAGGCTATCTTTTAATTGTTTAAGCTCTTCTATTTTTTCCTGTAATTCTCGAACTTTTTTTACTTCCGGTTCAGTAAAGTTTGTGCCTACTGGTATTCCGTCTTCATCTTTTTTTGGAGCGATTATTCTTCGGAGAAGGTCATTTATCTCTTTTATGTTTTCATCTCTTTCCCCTAAAATACTCTGCATCTCTTCAAAGATGGGAGTAAGTACCTCAGTATAAAATTCAGGCTTTATTTGAGTTTGAGTGTTTTGACGTATCCACTTTTTATATCTCTCTTCTGCTTGTTTTAATTCTTGTTTTGTCTCAGCTATTCTTTTGTCAAGATTTTGTCTGTTTAAATCAGTTCTATTAGGGTCGGATAAAAGCTGTAAATAGTCAGATTGGAGATTTGACAGATTAGTTCGTACTCTAGATATTTCTCCTTCGAATTTCTTTTTTACAAAATCGAATCGGTCTAAAGGCTCTTGCTCTGTTAACTGAGTATATACCTTAGCATCACTAATAGCCTGATAGTATTTATTGAGTCGTTTAGCCCATTCTAATTCTATTCCGGTTTTTAAGTTTCCTTCTCTGTCAAAAAAGTTTCTAAGCTCTTTTATTTCTGCTCTTTTGATTTTTGCTTCAGAATAAGCATAATCTTCAATTAAGTCGTCTTCTACTAAGCCTTTAAAAGATTCGAAAGTATCTGCTTCTCTGTTAAGGAAGTCTAATCTTTCTCTAAGTTGTTTTCCAATTTCATCTTTTACTCCGTTTTCATCTTTATCAATTATATCCTGAATAGCATAATACTCATCAGTAAACTGAAGTTCAGTATTGTTTTCTATGAAATTGTTATAAGCTTCTTCTGCTCCTTCAAGAGCCGTCTCTAAATCAGCTATTTGTGCAGGGTCAACTCCTTCAGAAAGTGCGATGCTTAATTTCTTTTCCGCTTCTTGTTTTGCAAAAAGCAAATCTGTGTATTCATTATGGAACTTTACATAATCTACCTCAGTATTAAGAAATGCTTTTTTGATTGTTTTAAGTTCTCCATTATCTATGTAGTTGTATTCTCTGGAAACTATAATGTTTTTATAGTACTTAGCAGTAAGAGTAGTTCCAATTAAACTCTGTATAGGACGTATTTTGTCTAATCTTCCTTTTAGGTCAGTTATTTGATTGACTACTTTTTGGAAATTCTGGTTTTCTAAAGAAGCATTCTCCAAATAAGCAGCAAACAACTGAACTATCGGCCTTCCAGATTTAAATAAAGGCTCAAGTAAAGACAGCCCTGATGTCTGAGAAGTTCCGGTATATACGTTGTTAATGAATAAATCTCCAATAACTTTTGCTTTGTTCTCTCCAGTAGTAGCTTGTTCTAAGGTATCTATTAATTTAGATAGATTTTTGTAGGTTGTATGTTTCCCTTCGTTTTCACCATCATTTTGTAAAAGGTCTGCACGAGATTTTTTAAACTCCTTTTCTAAGTTTGCTTGCTGTATCTTTAAATTGTGGATTAAGTCATCTACAAGTTTTCCATCTTTTAACTGAGGAATAAGAGCATCGTAAACAGACTCTTTTATGTAATCGTATATCTTTTCTTCTGAGTCAGTAGTTAATCCTACAAAGTCTCCAATGCTTTTAACTTGATTGTTAAATATTTGAAGCGGAGTCTTTTCTCCTTTTTTTAGTTCTTCTTTTGCTTTTTCATTTATCTGAGCTACTTGGGGAACATTTTCAAAAGCCTTATCGAAAACTTCAGTAAAGACTTTTGCTAGTTCCTCTTTGTCTTGAGCAGTTAAAGTAGTATCACTATTTAAAACGTCTAGATAATCAGAAAACCTTTTAAAGTCTTGTTTAAGTTTTGGCAGTATGTGGAACTTGATTTCAAATACAAGTTTGTATTTTTTTTCTGGGGTTAATCTGTCTATGGAATTGTCTGAGACAATAGTATTTAAGGTTTTAGAAAGTCCTATACCGGCAGCGTAGTATTGAGCAGCATTTAGAATAGTCTCACTCATTGTCCTTTGAGACAATAAGTCCATAGACATATTCATTAGGTTTTTATACTGAGCCGCGTAATCAGGGATAACATTCTTTAAAAATTCTCTATCTACAAACTTGGTTTTTTGTTGAACGGAAGAAGGTCTCAGTTGTAAACTTCTATCTTCTACTGGCTTGCTTAATAATGCATTGAATCGAAGATGAAACTCACTTACGTTATTCGGAATGTCTTGTTGAGTCTCTAAATAATCAAGATATTCTTGAATGGCGTTTTCAATATCTGTCTTAGTGTCTACTGCTTTAAATCCAAATATGGTTCGGAATAAACTGCTTAATGCCTGTAGGATAGATTGAATGAAGTTTTTGGGTTGGGCAAGTTCTAAGTCTAAATTTTCTAAATGCTCCCTAAAATAAGGGTTAGACATAAACTCCGCGACAAACTCTTCTACGTTAGTAAATCCATACGAAAAGTCTGGATGAAGAACAGAACTTGTATAGTCTGAGAACGCCTTTTCCATTTTTGCTTTAAAGGCTCTTTCTTCTGCAGTCCTTGGATTGTTTAAAGCAGATAAGGTATAAGCATGAGCTAACTCATGGACTAAATCACGAATTAATCTTTCAGTAGACTGAGGTTCGTATGCATCTTTAGAAATATAAATAGTGTTTGATTTAGGATCATAGAATGAATTATCAATAGGAGTATCTGTCTGGTCAGGCATTACTATCTGCAGTGTAGGATTCTTTGCGCTTAAATCCCTAAATGCAGTAAGCATTGACCTTTGAAAATCTTTCAGTTCTTCTAACTCAAGAACATTGTCAATAAGAGAGTTTAAGAATCCTTTTCCTTTGTTATCTACTGCGCCTATAACAACAGGATGGAACTTAAACTTGGATAGATGGTTTTTGTTAATGAGTCTTTCTTGAGTGCCTTTAGTAGCTTTCGCTTTAAGATAAAAGCGTCCCTCTCTTTCTTCTACTTCTAAAGAAACAAACTGTAAACGAGGATTAAGATTAGTAGCAGAGATAATAGTATCTGCCATTTGTCGGGTAGGCAAAGCTGCACCTACCTTTCCATCATTAACCATTTCTTCAATAAGAGAAAGCCCTTCTTTTAACTCTGGGTCTAACTCAATGTTATTGATGTTAAGAATGCTTTTTATAGTAGGCTCTCCTAACTTATTGAGATACGGAGAGAACGAAGGTTTGTTTTCAGTCCAATCAAATCCTACTACGTTTTCATATCGTTCTGATAGTGTAGATTCATAGAGGGCTTTGCCACCTAAAGCACCAGCTAAGTTTGTAGCGGCATAGTACGCACCTGATACTTTAAACCCTTCAGCAGTCTGAAATTTAGTAATACAAGACATTACTCACAAAAATACACCATTTGTGAGAATTAGGTACTCACACTAGAGGTCGCACGCTTCTTCTATAAATCCTAAGTCTTCAATGTCTTTTGTAAAAGGAGGTAAGTTATCAATGATGTCTTCCATTTCATTTATAGGAATGATAGGTTGAGCTTTTTGTACATTAGAAACAGAACCGATAAACTCTTTAAATCCTTCTATATCTTGTTTACCTGTATCTAAGTATTGAGAGTATAGTTGTAGAGCTTGTTGTTTTTGTTGTGGGGGTATTGTAGAGGTAACTTCAAAGTAATCCCCTTTATCTATAGCAATACCTTTATCTATTAAAGATTTCCAAACTCTACTTGCAGAATCATTTATATCTTGTTTGCCAAAAGCTTCTGATTTTAAAGTTTTGCCTTCTTCTGCTAATTTATTTGCAAGAGCTAAATAAACTTTTGTACCAAATCCTTTACCTTGAAATTCTTTTTCTAATTCTACTCCAGCTATTCCTATAGAAGATGATATATAGCCTTCATTATCTACAGAGATAATTCCTGCATATTTACCATTTATTTTAATAGGATAAGATATTGCTTCTGGATTATCTGGATTAAATCTTGGTTTATCTAAAGTGACATTAGAAACACTTTGAAACCCTAAAGCTTCATACACTTGATTAGCTAATTCAGGATTAGAATCAAATAGTTCTTCTACTCCGGGTTTTATTTTAGAAACAGATTCAGTATAAATTTTAGTTCCATATTGAACAAATCCTCCTACAAGTTCATCTACTTCCGGTTCTGTTAAATCTTTTCCTGTGAATTTTTTAATCCAATTTTTTATTGAATTTATGAGTTCTTTCCACCAAGAAGGTTTAGGTTTGTCTGTTAAAGTTTCTGCCCATCTTGCCGCAAGTTCCATTAACAATTTTGCTTTACCCTCTTGACTATCTAAAGTAAAGCCATAGTCAAACATTAACTTTTCTAAAGATTTATGCCCAGTACGCCCAAGTAACTCAGGCAGTTTTTTCATTAGTTGAGATTCTGCAGCAAAAAGAACATCTTTTAATTCTTGTAATCCTCCAAGTTCTTTAGCCATTCTAATCATTCCTCTGTGAGCAACTTCATGAATAGCTACTTTGCCAGCTTCTGGTATTGGAGTATTAGAAGAAACCACTACTACTTTATCTGTTCTTGGGTCATAATATCCTTGTATTAATGCTGTATTAGTTAAAGAAAAAGGCAAATCTGCAAGGTATGTTGGATTTTCATTAACCCATTGCTCATAAATAAATTGGAGGTCTGGAAATTCTACTTGTACTAAATCGTCAAGATATTTAAAAACTCTTGGGTCTTTTGTTACTGCTTGTCTAATTAATTCATGATAGTAATCAGTTCCAAAAGGAGTAACTTCAGTTATATTGAAAGGTCTATGGTTAACAGCTAAAGTAAGTATTTGCTCATTTTGTTGCATTTCTAAAGGGAAATATTCAAAAAAATTAAATACTTCATTTCCACTAAGATGTACTTCTTCTAAAACTTTTTCTACTGTATCAAGTGAGGTAATGCGGCGTTGTATATCATAATAATAGTCTGGGGCATCCTCAAAATATAAGTCATTGTCTGGCCTCATACCTTCTAAGTAATCTAGATATCCTTCGTCTTCTATTTGATCTATATCAGTTTCATTTCTACTTTTTGCCGCTATTGCTCTATCTAAACTAGGATTGTTTTTATCTAAATTGTGTTTTTCGAAGAAAGCAAGAGTGTCCTCTAAATGGTCAATAGATGCCATTCCATTGTTTGCTCGAGAAGTTACTTCTTTTACTTTACGAGGTTTACCGGAAATTTCTTCTGGTTCTACTTCAATTCCAGCTACAGTTACCCCATTAACAATAAGAAGATAGTTATCATAGTTTGCGACGTAATAATCTGACATAGCGCCAGATGTGCACCAAGTATGAGGAGAAAGTTTTTTAAGTAAGTCTATATTCCTAGTATATTCTTCTGAATTTTCAAAAGAAGTTTTTGGAATATGTATCCAATAACCTGTATTACTTGCAGAAGGTTCATGTGTTACTGAATCTGAAACTGAAGCAACTGCTTCTAAATCATATAATTTTCCTAGTCTATTCGCCTCATGTGGCTTATTCATTAATATACCATAGGTATTTTCTAAAGCTAAAGGCGAAAGTTGTAATACATATTTTGATTTTCTATTAGGGTTTGTAAGATACTTAACAGCATGAGCTAACATAATATCTCGAAATACTATTGGGTATTTTTCTAAAGCAGACTTCCAATTACGAAAACTTTCTAATGCAAGTTTATTACTCTTAAATTCCACATATTTATTTTCATCTGCTTTCCTATCATAAGATTTTTTTAAAATCTGTTCTAATTGTTCGTTGCTTTTAATTCCTTTAATATTCGCTAATCGGTCTTTGTTAATACCTACCCAATTGACTAATAATAAATCAGTAATGCCGTTTTCTGCCAAAATATCCTTAATGGCAAAAAAGATATTTGTATTTCCTAATACATAACTAGGAACTTCTTCTACAATTTCAATGCTGTTATAAATTTCAATGGGAAGTTTTTTAATTTCATTTCTGAATTGAGTATCTCTATTAGATTTTTCTTCATAAGAATCTTCTTTTTGGGCTGCTAATGCATCGGCATAACTAGGATATACTTCTCCTCCGTAAATAAACTCTGAACTGCTCCTTTTTTCTATTCCCTGTTCTACATCAAATGTAGGCTGAGTTAGTTTTTTACTTGGACTAAGAGGAGGCAAAAAATCTTCAATAGCAATTTCAGATTTATCTGTTCTTTGAGAGAACATATCTAATTGAGTAGGAGCGTTAGGAAATGCTTGCTCTAAACTTTTTTCGTTGTTCTTTACTTGGTATGCCTTTAAGAGGCTAGGACTTACAGTCACTTGTATAGCTCCCCCATCATTATACCTTTGGTATCCAAACGTATCCCAAAACTTCTTTTTATTTATACCTAATTCTCGGTAGATAGCAGATATTGTTTTATCTATTATTCGTTTGAGTTTATAAGGTTCATTTTTAGATTCTACGGAACTGTTTACCGGCAAAAAGATTTCACCTATCCTACTTATAGAAAAACTAGAATCAAAAGATTTAGCTATAGGGAGAGCTTTTTCTAGTAAAGCTTTTTTTATTTCACCGGGGGTAATGTTACATCCAGACATAATGTTTATCCTTGACAATCAGGGTTAATATCAGTTAAGTTATCTACGTCGCCTTGAGTAGGAGGTTGAATTTTGGGATTAACAAATTTAGCAACCTGTTCTATAATAGTTTCAAGAGTTACTAAGTTTTTTTCATCTGAGGGCATTCCTGCAAATCCTACACTAACAGCAAACTGTTTTTGTAATTCTCTTAAAATATTTTCAACAGTTTCTTGAGTTGGAACTGAACTTAAATAACTTGTTGGGCCGTTAGGGTAAGAGTTAATAAATTCTTCTATTTGTTCTGCAGTTACTGTCGTCCTGTATTCGTTTGTTATTTGTTCTGCAGCCAATTCTAAATCAGTGCCTTTTTTATCTTCTGTTGCTTGGTAAAAACGAACTCCGGGAAAATCAGCTATCCTACTTGCGCCAACAATTCTACTTATTTCTTTTTTGGAAATCTTACCTCCTTCTTTAAAAAATCTAGCTATTACATCGTTAGTTCCCTCTAAGTAAATTTCGTCTATCGGGAATCCCTCTTTGCTCTCTTTTAAACCTATGTATGCATTAGCTATTAAACCGGGTTTTTGAGAGTTACTTAAAAGAAGGCTCTCTGCATATTCAAGATAAGATTCTGCACTATATCCAGATTCTTTTAAAAACGCTTCCATGTCTTCAAAGTCTGCTTTTGAGTTTTCGTAAAAGACAGTGTGAAGATTGTTATCATAAGTAAAATAGCCTTTAATCACAGCTATCTTTCTTTCAAATGTTTTAGCTTTTGTTCCAGATACTTCAGATTGTAATTTAGACAAATTGAATACTGTGCCGCTTCTTTCTATCTCGTAAGCATATTTGTATTCATCAGTAATAACTGGAGGAGAAGTAGGCTTACTTGTAGATTCAGACGAAACAATGGGCTCAGAAGATTCAAAAGTCTTTTTATAAACATCTCGAATTGCTTGCATAGCTTTTTGAGACTTAATATCTCCTACGTATTGTTTCCTAGGTTCCCATTGTTTAGTCTCTTTATTTTGTACGTTATAGAGTTCAATATCTCGTGTTCCTACTCCGGCAAAATTCTTTGTTAGTACAGGGATATCTATAGGGTCAAACCATCCGTCATTATACTTAGTCCACCTTTCGTTCTTTGTGTCCCAAACATATACAGGTTTTCCTAACTTTATTCCTAATTGAACTGCTGTATTTGTCCCGCCTTTTACTACCCATTTGTAAGAGTTTACTGATTTAGTACTATCAGTGAGATTTTTAGGAGCATCCTTATCTACTACTTGAACAAGTTCTCCAATGGCAAATACAGCATCTGCATTAGCTACTTGATAATAATTACGAACCTGAAGATTGCCTTCTAGAGTGTCTGAATATTCTATGCCAAGTATGTTTTTTATTTCTGCTCGGGCAGCATCCATTTGCTCTTTAGATAGAACAGTTGCTGTAACTCCTTTATCTCGTAGTTTTTTAGAGAGAGATTGATTTTTCTCTTCTCTATAATGACGATGTTGAGTTACTCCAAATTCTCTTCCAATTAAATCCCAAAAAGTATCTCCGCCATAAGCACCTCCAGAATGATTTACATACTCTTTAGGATTCCTAATAGGCTCATAAACTACACTAGGAGCAGTAGGTGCTTGTGGAGGTTGTTGGGGAGTAGGTTGAGCAGGGGGAGCAGACTGAGTACGTTGAGAAGAACCCTTTTCTATATAGCCGTGTACAAAAAGTCTCTTATCTGCATCAGTAGTAACATATAGTTGATTTCCTATTGCCGTTAAATAAGATTCTCCGGTATATTTTCCCGGAGTAGGTTTTCTTTCAAATGTGGTTTTTACTCTTTCATATGCAAGTTGAGAGTTTTCCGCCCATAGGTCTACCGGAACAAGGTCAGCTCCTTTCAAACTAAACGGAGAAAAAGGAGCTCCCAAGTTAAAATAATGCGACGCCAATAAAATGTCTTCTACTATTCCTTTTATTCTTGAATCTCCAGAGTTTCTTAATTCTTCTATAGCTATTTTGATAGCAGACTTTGTTTCATCCTCTACTTTATCAGTAAGACGAAATTCTGTAAACCTTGATTTTTTATCTGGATTAAATGGGTCTAAAGGGTCTGATAGTTCTACAGAAGTAGGCTTAATCATAGAGATAAAAAGATTGTTCCTCAATAAATCAGAGAATTCGTCTTTTAATTCTTCTAGGTCTTTTACTATCTGAGATTGTCCGTTGACTTCAAAAAACGTCCCAACTTTATTAAGATTAGTAGAGAAAAAATACCTTTGGTGATTCCCTCTAAAACTATCTTCATTTAAAAGTTGAGCATAAGAAATCATTATCTCTTGGTTTTTCTTGTTGAGATAGTTTTTTCTTTTTGTTGAAATGTCGGGTATTGCCCTTCTCTGATAAACTGTTTTTGCAAATTCTGGGCTAAAAGTTATTGGGAACATAAACCTAAACAAAGAGTTTATATACTCAACTTGATTGAATTTATTCAGTACATTGTCTTCCCTTGGATTTATTAGCTTGTTAACATTTGTAAAGGCTTGGCTTAATTCCTGTAGTTCTTCTTGGATTGAAATTACCTCAATAGGGTCAGGATATCTAGCTGTGTTAAAATCTGTTCTACTTGTCAGTTTTCTAATTGAGTCTTGAAAATCTAATACTACGGCAAGTTGATGCATAGCTAACAACTGTTTAATTGGGTTTATAAACTGTTGGTTTTCATTAAAAAGATTTTTTAAATCAGAAAAAACTTCTTCCGTATTTAGATTAGGGCTATTGTTTAAAGCATTACGTACAATAGCATTCAATTCATTTAGAGTTCTAACAGGTCTTATTTTTGAAAAGAACTCAATAGTTTCTGCATCTTTTATTTCTCCCGCTGTTATAGCTCCTTTTATTGTAGATATAAAATCTGAAACTTGGTTAATTATCTTTACTCTGTCTCTTCCGAATAGTCTTCCTTCTGTAGTTCTGGTAATCATTGATACTACCAAAGGATTATTTAAAAACTTAAAGACTATCTCATGATTTGTCCCCTTAAGAAGCATAGCATGAGCAGTCGGAGTAAGCAAGTCAGACATACCTAATCTTAAAAGGTAGTCTTCATTTCCAGCATCTACGTGACCATTGATAAACTGATTTAGTATTTCAGAGATGGTAACTTCTTTTCCATCTTTGAAATGAATCATTCCAATAGGGATATTTCCATTTTCTTTCTTATTTGACGGGAACAGATAAGCATCTCCTAGTACAGTTTGTTCGTCGCCAGTGTATCCTCTTATTTCTATACCGGCTTGTTGGAACATTTTATGCATAGTATTCATTTTTGCATCAATGCCCAAGGCAGAACGTGCTAATATGTTTTCACTGAATATCCGGTAAGATGTAGTAGGACTGAATACATCCATTGCAGATATTGGAGCAGACTTAGTTTCTTTAGCTAGGTCTTTTAAATTGGGGCTGTCATTAGGCTTAACAAGATTTAAATAGTTTTCTTGTAAAGAAAGCATAGTATGCATTACTTCCATAATCTGGTTTTCGTAATGCAACGGAAGATTATTATTTGCGATATAACTATCTAAAGCTCGTGGGGTCAAACTAAGAATCTGGTCTGCAGTTTCAGATATAATATCTTTACCTGATGCTGATTTTTTTGGAAGCTCTCCTAACTTTGGATTAGCAAGAGTACCATTAATAAGTGACAGACTCTCGTATAAGTCTTGAAGCTTTTTCTTTTTTTCCTCTGGATAACTTTCAGGAAGTATGATAAGAATCTTTTTGAGTTTCTCTCTATCCGCTAACAAAGTATTCTTTTTAACTTCTCCTTCTTTTTTTAACAGAGAAAGATAATCTTTTGTAGTAGCGGTAGACTTAATTACTTTTCCATTTTTATCTAAGTTAGGATAGTAGACAGTAAGTTTATCAATGTCGTAATCTCCCCCAGACTTAGTTACAATCTGAGGAGGAAGCACAATCAAGTTACCGGCAGAAGAAGGTAAGAATTTTTTTACCCTCATACTTTCCATACTTGGAGCTCCTTGTACTGGAATCCTTACGCCGGTATAAGATAACTGAGCATCATGTTCTTCTACCCATTCAATATCTTGGGGGTTCTTGCTAGATAAGATTCTATTTAAAAGAGTAATTGGGTTTTCGTAATCGCCTAGTTTCTTTTCTCCATATTTAAGATTCAAAAGAGGCCCGTGTTTTTTTGGATCCCACGCAACCATTATTTCCATTTTCTGTACTTTCCCATTTACAAGTTTGTAAAACTGTAACGTAGGGTCATACTTTATTCCCTTTCCTTCTTTTGTAAATTCCTTTACGTTTCTTTTTCCTAAATACGGAGTGTTTGCCGCTTGAATAAAAGAATCTCCACGAATAGAAAGAGAGATTATATTTTTGGTGACAGCATTAAGTACTGCTTGATATACTCTTGCTTTGTTAGGATACGCCTCAAGATTGTAAATAAGTTTTCCGTTTTCTGCTCTAAGGTATTGTCGAAGGTCAGATTCTTCGTCAAACTTTTCAGCAATAAAAGCAGCTAACTTTACTTCATCAAAAGAAACAAAGTTGTTTTCGTTGTCTCTTTTTATTCCTAATTTTTCTTCAAGTTCTGCTTTCTTTATTTCTTCAAGACCTTCTGTTGCTTTGGCAAGTTTTTTCTTTTGTTCTTCTAGTGTTTGCTCAAATTGTTTATCTCGAGCATCCTCATAGTAAGGTTTGAACTTTCCGTCTTCATAAAAGTCTTTGAAAAGGAGTTTTACTCCTTGAGTAGTAAGAACTGCTCGCTCTTTAAACTTAGGCGCTTGGTATTGAAGTTCTCTAAGGTTAGCTACGAATATAGGGCTGGCATTTTCCGAAGTAAAATCTGTATTTACTTTTCCGTTATCATCATAAAAAGGAATAGGCTTTTTACTGTTTTTTTCTTTTGAACCGGATGCAAACACATAATAGTCTATCCCGTTTTGATACATAGCCTCTATCATAGGATACATAGTTCCCGATGATATACTACTAGGCAACAAAGGAAGTACAGACATCTTGTGGTAAATAGTCTGTGAAGGGTCTAAAGCGCTTCTTCCGTAATGTCCTAACTTCAAAGGAGGTAAAGGAGCAGCTTCCTTCTTTTTGATTTTATTGGCTATCTCTTCTTTAAGGGAAGCGATTTCTCTTCCAAGTCTGTTTTTTGTCTCAGAGTCATTAGTAGAAAAAAACTCTTTTAGTCGCTCCGCTATTTTAAATTCTAATTCATAAGTAACAGATTGTTCTGCAGTCCAAGTTCCGGTAGAGGTAAGATAGTTACGATAGAATTCTAAGCTAGCTACTGCTTGAGCATCTGCTTCTTTTGGGCCTTTTACATATGCTTTATATTCTTCAGTATCAGGAAGACTATATTCTTTTCGATAAGTTTCCCATATTTCATCTATAGTTTCTGGAGTACCAAAAAAAGTATCTACATCTGTAAATACTAAAGTTCGGGCAATACCCCAGTTTTGGGCACTGCTCATGCCTCTTTTTCCGTACAGTGCTGAAAATTTATTTGCCTCTAATGACTCAGAAAATACTTGAGATATTTGACTGTCTACTTGAGGTATCTTCCCGGGGGAAGACATATTAACCACTCTCTTATATACTTCTCGAAACCCATCTTTAGTTTTGCCGGGACTAAAGTTACTTAAAGACCCATGGAAAACTTTCATAAATTCAATGTTGTTTATCATAACATTGACAATGAAGTTATCTAATACAGAATTTAAGTTTTTTTCTAAGTCAGCTATGTTTTCAAAAGCAAAAGTTCCCTTCTTTTTTACGTTTAAGATATTGTTGTAAAGACGTTGTGCAATTTGAAAATTGGGATTAAACCTATCTTGAAATCCTAATAGGTAGTTGTTCTTTAACTCGTTTCTTTTTGTAGCAAGATACTTAGGAAACTCTGACAACACGTGAGCCTGATAAAGACTGAGTATTCTGTTTTTCTCTTTAGAAAGATTTTCAAGATTGCCAGTATTTTCATATTCTCCTTTAGCAGCATTAACCGCCTCCTGAAGTTCTTTTAACTTATTTTGGGATTCTTGGTCTCTATTTAAATCCCCATAAAAAAGCCGGTAGTCGTTAGCATCAAATGAGTTGTCAGGGTTAGCTATGTTTCTAAATATTCGCTCCAAATCAGAAGCAGCGTACCTTTGGAAAGTACTAATAAACTCTAAGTTATTTTGGACAAGTTCTCCTTTAGTATATTGAATATAATAAGGATTAGCTTCTCTACCCGGGTAAGTTAAGTTAGTAAAATAGCTTGAAGTCTTTTCCCCAAATCGAATGTTTTCTACGATGTTCTTATCAAAGAATCCGATAAAATCTTGCTCTATCTTTTCTGATATATCTAAGTTTGAAGTAGTTGCATTTGCATCATCTACTACATTTGTTTGAGTTCCATTATAATCGCCAATAGAAATCTTTGCCCCAGACACTTTTTTGAAAGTAGCATAGTAAGCAAGACGATCTTCTCTTTTTTGAAAGTCAAGCCCAAGGGCGGTCATACCTTCTATTATTTCAGGCTTAGTAGTAGGGAAGTTTCTTGCTCCATTAGAAAAGAATTTAGAAATCCATATAGACCCCAATATATCTGGGTTATCAAATACATCAAAAGCAGATTTATTTATTCCTTGAGCTGATGAACGAGTTACCAAATCTCCTACACTAGATGAAGAGTTAATAAGCCCCGTCACTTGAATCAAGTGGTTTTTTTGCCCTACTGCATATTTTAATTTTCCTTCTGCATTAAAGTAAGAAGGACTGTATTCAAATGTTTTTACTTTGTTTATAAGAATGAATAGTTTCTTGAACTCGGTCTTTTTAATATCGAGAAAGCTTGCTTTGTTCGAAGGCAATCCATATTTATCTAATGCTTCTTCTTTTTCTGTAGTATCATACAAATAGTTTAAAGGCTTATCTAACAAGAAATTACCTGCATCTCCTTTTCTAGCTTCTAACAAATATTTAGATTCTAGTTTTTGAACTATTGGCGTAAGTACATTAAATAAATTAGCAGACCCTCCGTTGCTGTTTTTTTGAGAATCAACAAAAAGAAATTTAACAAAGTCAGAATGGAATCTTCCATCTGACTTAAATTCTAAAGCCGTATCTATACCGGCATAAAAAAGGATTTCTGCTAAAAAATCTAAAGAAGTTTTAAGAGTCCAATCTTTAATACTATATTTTCCATTTTCATCTTGTGTGTAATATTCTTCAAAATTAGTCTTTTTATTATACTTGAATAATTTCCCTAATGAAGCAAATGTTTGAGTTCTACCATTTATTCTTGGGACATCAGTTCCTTCAAAAAAAAGCTTTTTTAAGTCTAACTTTCCATTGGTAAGAACCTGTTGTCTCCTTGAATCTTTAGTTAGGTCCCTATCAAATTTCTCTATCCCAAATATTTCGCTCCCAGACATCAAAGAGTAAACTCGAGAAGTAACTAGGTTACTATTCCCCTTTAGTCTGCTCATGTATGCAACGTATGGAGTTACCTCTACAAGAGCAAAAGTGTTCATAAAGTCTCCAACTATACGAACATGCTTTTCTCTTTCAAACATATTTTCTCCCTTTTCGTAGTTCTTAGGAGGAAGTGCCTGTAAGAGTTTTTCTAATTGTGGGTAGCTATCAAGTTCTCGTTCTAATCGGGTAATAGCTTCTGTGTATGACTCTGAGCCTGAAACAATAGTGAGTATAAGGTTGTAAACCTGTTTGTTTTTTTCTCGTGCCATAGGCGCACGAAACAACTTGCTCATCTTAATCTGATGAACTTGTTTAGTAACTCCATCAAGTGTTTTTGTCCATACAGACTCAACTACCGGAATGGAGTCTAATATTCTGGATAAATCTTGACCAGCAAGTTCAGAGATATGGCTTATTGCTCTGTCAAAAATAACTTTAGCTGTTTCTTCTTTAACAGCAATATCTTGAGAATCTGTAGAGTCTAAATCAGATTCTTCATTAGTATTAGCTTCTTGCTTTCCTTCTTCTAATTCAGACTTTGTTCCTCTTAAATCATTGTACCACTTTTCTACTGCAGCGAAGTGTACATATACCCCTTTAGTAAACTGATATACAGTTTTGTCTTCTTCTGATTGAAGTTCTTCTATTTTCTGTAAAGGGTCAAGTTCTACTGCTAGTTTTTGAAAATGCTCTTGTTTATTTGTTCCTTCTAAAGCCAATAAGACTTTGTAAAGTTCTTGGCCTTGGGCATCATTTAAAACAAGTTTGTTTTCTCCTTCTCCAAATTCTGTTTTATAGACAGGTCTTACATTTACTCGCTGTTCAAGCTGTTTCTTTTTTTCCTCATTCTCTTTTTCAATTGTCCCTCTATATTTACGTAGGTTTTCTAAAGTAGGGTTGTTGCTATAAAGAACCTTAAACCTATTAGTTAAAGAATAAATAGTAAGCAATAAAGCCTCATTAAAAGTTGATTTTGTAGGCTCTTGATTTATTTCTTCAGTTAACCTTGTGTAAATAGGAGCATCAATAAATGCTTTTTCGTTATTGGCTTTATAGGCTTCAAATATTAAAGCTCTCTCAGTAATACCTACGTTATTAGCAGATTGTTCTACGGGAGGAGAAATTCGGCAAGAACTCATTATTAGCAGTTATTGGAGTTATTAGTTGGATTAGAATTGTTTTCTACAAATATAACGTTAGGTCTGCTAACAAACGGAGATGGGGCAAAATTGGTACCTAATCTTCCAACCATAGAAATAGAAGTATCTTGTGCTTTTACTCCGTAGGGCTGTAAGTCTAAAAGACCTATATTTTTTAGTGTTTTTCCTTCATAAGAAGTTTTTGCGCCTAGAATTCCAATACTTAAAATCTTCGGCAATATTCCTTGAGCAAGATGAATATAAGTTCTTTGTTGAGTTTCCCAACCGTTTCTTTTTTCGTTAAACTTGGGCTTTATATCGTCTCGTGCGGAACCAAATTTGATGTTTTTCATATCTACAATATGAACACTTCCTGAGTCATGAACAAGAATAATATCAGGAACACCGGCTACTCCTTCAAAGGTTTCGCCTTTAGATTCAAAAGACTCTTGTAAGTCAGCGTATAAAACTACTTTATCTGTAAAGATTGTGTATCCATTCATTTGCCATTCGTTTTTCAATGCAGTTAACTCTTCAATGTACTTAATTATTTGTTCATTATCTACTTTTGGAAGCTCAGGGAGATTTTGTTTTGCTTTTACTTGTTCTAATACACTAGGTATATACTTTTCAATTTCCCCAAGAGACACTCCGCCTAAAACATCTCTTCCAATAATATCGTTAATATCCCCCATTACTACTGCATCTTCTAAAAGAGCAGTTTTTTCTATATCTCCTTTTTTGTTGTAGGCAGATTGGCTTATATAGTTTTTACCTCCTATTACATATACCCTGTTACCTGCTGGAGTTAGTTCTGGCTCTCCAACTTTTTCAGAAAACTTGATTAAATTTTTTACGCTACTTATTGCAAATTCAAATGCACTATTTCCTTGTGCTTTGTCTGGCATTGGGCCTTCTCGTCTAACAGGAGGTTGGGGGCTAGGTTGAGGAGGTGGAGCTGTGGGAGCTGCGGGAGCTGTTGGAGTTTTTGCAGAAGGCTGACTTTTTTGTTGAGGAGCAGAATCACCTTTAGGTTTTTCTTTGGATTCTTTTTCAAGACTTTCTAGCGTTTTTATCCATTGATTTAAACTGCCTAATCCAATATTTTTCTTTGCACGAGTAATAGCAACATATGCCAAATTAAATTCTTGAGTTCCAGGCCACTTAGTTTTACTTAGTGGCTTAAAATCATCTGCTATTTGAACGTTATCCCATTCTCCTCCTTTAGATTTATGAGCCGTAGTAACTAAAATATCATAAGGTTCGGCAGAATAAGGATTTTCTTCTGGGATGTTAATGGTTTTTTTAAGTAATTCTTCTAATTCTTCTGTCTGTCCATTATTAGTAAGTTTAAGTATTTTTGTTAATGCTGGGTCGTTTTCTTTAGATTCTAGTACTTCATCCCAAGTATTGTAAATATCAAAAGGGCTATCTTCAACAGGCGGCCTGTTTTTGCCTTTTTTGTCTTTTAGCCATTTTATCTCTGCTATTAAGTTAAAAAGCTGCTCTCTTTGTTTAGAATATATTCCAACTCTTTTTCCTTGCTCTACATAAGCAGAAATAAAATCAATTGCCCCAGAATTAGTTCGACTGATAATTACATTTGGGTCTGATATTTTACTTTGAGATATTTTACTTTCTCCCCCTTTTCCTTTAAGTCTTAAATTGCTTCCTAAGTAGTTAAGAATAATATTTCCTAATTCAGCTATTTCTGGCCCAAATCTCCAAGAAGTACTTAAAGGCAAATCATTTTCGGCGACTATATTTTCAAGTTGATTTGTCGCGCCTATAAATTCATAGATAGCTTGATTCTCATCCCCCACATAGATAAGCTGAGTAGGTTGATTGTTAAATATTTCTCCTGTAACAGGGTTAATATCCTGAGCTTCATCCATCATAATAACTGAATATTCCGAACTTAAATCGTGAGGAAGGCTAGACCAAACTTTCATATAATGTGATATCCTAAATGGAATCTCTGAGTTCGTACTAAGTGACAATTGCCAATATTTTTGGGCTAATTCTAAAATATAAGTATACTCATCTGCGGTAACATAATTGTTCTCAACCTCCTTAGAAAAAGTTTTATTTTGTAACATAACTTTTTCTACAAGCTCCATCTTTATACTCGTATCAGAACCAATAGCGTATTCATCTACTATTTGTTTTATGAGTTTTAAAATAGAATGCTTTGCCTTAACTCTACTTCCTATTTTTTTATCTTTTAAATCCAATATTCTTAATTCATCTTTAAAATGTACCTTAGTCTCTGCTTTGAGTTGACGTCCTGCTTTTTCGGGTAAATGAGAAGTTCTTAAATCATTTAATAAAGCTTGGCGTGCTAATGAATCTCTGGTTCTTACCTCTACTTTGTTTCCAAATCGAGCCATTTTAGCTTTTGCTTCTTCTTTTGCAGATCTATTAAATACTACATATAGTATTCTTTTTCCTTCTGGTAGATTTGGAGCAAGAGCCTCCATAGTTTGAATCAAAGTAGTGGTCTTACCTGTTCCGGCTAAAGCACGGACTACAACATTTCCCCCTTTTTTTGCCGCGTCGATAACAGCTTGTTGTTCTGCAGTAGGAGTGAACTTTTTTGCTCCAGCAACAGGTGCTTCTTCTTGAACACTTGCTGCTCCACTTATTATATCTAAAGGGCTAACATTAGAATCAACTTCTTCTTGACTAGTAATATTTTCTTCTACTTGAGGGGCAGAAGATTCTAAAGCAGCTAGTTCTGCATCATATTTAGCATTAATTTTATCTCTTAGTTTATTATTAAATTCAAAGAAAGGTGTGGTAATAGCTCCACTAATCCTGTCTTCTAAATAATTCATTAAAGTTGTAGTTTCATTTCCAAAAAGTACAGTATATCCGGCTTGATTTAATATTTCAACAATTTGGGCGGGTGTTTTTCCATCTTTAATATTCCCATCAATAACTCTCTCAATAGTTGCTTTTTGCTTATCTGTAACTTCTGTATTTTCACCATCAGGATTTATCTTTTTAAAAGTAGTTTCTCCAGAAGGGAATCTATTATTTTCTCCTTGTCTTCTTCTTTCTATGTCAGCTTTTTTAGCTTCTAAATCAGCTTTAGCATCTGTAGGAGCAGTAGGTTTTTGTTCTTCTATTTTAGGTTCAACAGGAGTCTCTACAACAGGAACAACTGCAGGTTTTACTTTAACTATTGGAAGAGTGTTAACTTCTTCTAATGCCTGTAATGCAGTATCAACATCTGGAATAGATGCAGTAAACCCTACGCTTTCCTCGTTGGTTGTATAATCATACCCAAAATCAATACTTAAGTCACTAATAGACACTTCCCCTCTGTCTCTTACATGTTTTCTAATGGCGTTTCCTAATCTAGCCGATTTGTATTTTTCATCTCGAGAAATAGTCAAAGTGTACAGATTTGGCCCACTATCATTTACATTTCCCTCGTCGTCAAACCTTACTATGTTACCGTCTTTTGTAACATAGCCAAGAATAACATTTAGGTCTTTAAAGCCTTGCTTTTCCGAAGTTGTCTTTTCTCCTATTCCATTGTAATTTCCAAAGAAAATCTTGTTTAAATGATAGTCTAGTTCTTTGGGCGGGAGTATGCCAGAAAAAGTAGTTTCAAAGAATTTAGTTACTTCTTGTCTAAATTCTTTTAGTTTAGACGAATCTCCTTCTTGTTTGAGATTTAAATATTCATTGTAGTATTTTTCTAATTGAGTTACTGCCTGAGCTTTCTTGTTGTTTTTAAGAAAACTAAATAAATCGGTAACTTGAATCTTGTACAGTGGACGATTATTTAGAATTTGGATTGTAACTTTTTGTGCAGCTTTTGCAAAAATGTGATTTTTTGATTTTGGGTCTTTTCTGTCTCGATTGCTATAAGAAATAAAATAGGAAAACTTATAATTCTCAGAATCTTCAAACTTAGAAGTGTCTTCTGATTCTGTTGGTTCTTCCGGAGTCTCTTCTACTTTTTCTTTTTCCTCTACTTTTTCTTCTTCTATTTGTTCTTCTTTTGGCTCAACAACTTCTTCGACAATAACTGAGTTAGTAAAAGCCGGGATGTCATTTTTTTTACTGCTTAAAAGTTTTCCTACTTCAAAGTTATTTAGAAGGTCGTTGTTTGTTTCTTCAGCAAAGAATTCAGCTGGAGCACTAAAAAGCCTGTTTAGTAATGCTTCTAGTTCAGGAGTATCTTCATTTTTAAGAGAGGCAACAAACATAGCCCGAGCAATAGCTTGCTCTTTATTTAGAGCGCCTAGTATATAACTTCTAAGTTTTCTTTTTGATGTTTTTTTGTTCTTAGAAGAAGAGTTAGGATCAGTATAATAGTCTGCCTGAGTTTTTAGATTTCGATTAAAATCAGTGATAGCTGCTACTCTGTCTACTTTGAGGTCTGTCTCTTGAGGAGGGGTAGAATCATCTTCTAGTTCTTCAGGTGTTTTTTCTTCTTCTCTTTCTTTTGCCTCTAAAGCGTCTTGAGCTCTTTTTGCTTCTTCTTTTCTTTGAGCTTCTCTTGCTTCTTCTTGTTGTTTCTTTTGGTCTTCAATAAATCCTTCTCTGAAATCAGTGGTTCTATTCCAGAGTTCATTAAAAGATTCAAAGTCTACAAACTCTTTTTGTGATATTTCAGCATTCTTTAAAAACAACAAAGAGTAGTACATCTCAGGGGAAAGAAGTCTGTTAAAAATTTCTTCTCCTGTAATCTTATTCGCCCTAATCATTGGCTCAAACTTTTTAATAAGAGCCTCTATAAAAGAATTACCTTTTTGGACTATTCTGTCAAATATGTCTTCTGCTTTTTGTTTTTGTTCTATTAGATACTCTATTTCTTCTGGGGTTAAGTCGGTTTCTGTAAGTTGAGCTGTTGGAGTTCCTCTTCTCTTAGCTATCTCTTTTAAAACTTGTTTTTCTACTTCATTTTTAGTTTCTTCTGCTTCTTGATACATCCCTAATATCTGAAAGGCTTCGTCTAAGATGCCTTCAGTATCAGGATTAAGACTTGCTTGAATAAGAAGTTTTTCAACTTCGTTCAAGTCCATAGCATCTATACCGGCTTGTTTTTCTTGGCCTTCTTCAGCATACGCATCTTCTAATAAAGGATTAAGTGTTCCGTTATCTTTAGCTTCTTGAATAGCTTGTACTCTTTCTTGGTATACTCTGTCAACTTCTGAAATAACAAAATCTAATGGCTCTTTTACTTTATCAAAAGACTCTTTATAGTTTATTTGAGCAACGGCTCTTTCTCTTTCATGTTCTTCTTTCTTTTTTTCTAACTCCCTAAGACTAGTTACAGGAAAATAAGCAGTAACATTCTTTTTTGCTATGTCTATCAAACGAGTCTTTTTTTCTTGCTCTGTTAGTTTTTCAAATGCAGAACTCCTTCTTTCGTAGTTTTCAATGTCTTTAGATATCTCTTCTGCGTTCTTGATATAAGCTTCTTTGTCTTCATCAGAAAGTTTTGCAAAGTCTTTACTGTCTAAAGTAAATGCATCATTTCCTACTTTATTTAATACCGCTCTAAAGTAGTCATACTGAGCCTCTTCATCTTCCATAAATGTAGACTCATCTACAAGATTACGGAAAGGTTTGCTCTTTACTATTTTAGTATAGTTATCTATTTGAGCAAGTGCTTTGATTGCTTGTTCTTGGGATATCTTACCTTTTTGGAGTGACTTGTTTATTTTGTCTTTATAGAACTCTGGACTATTTGCCATTCTATAAGCACTCTGTATATCGTTTTCTCTGTAGAAACTTCCGGCTCGTACTGCGCCCATAGGTGCGGTCATAAACGCGCCTCCGGCAAAAGCATTTATCAAAGACTCTGGGCTTAACTCTTCTGCGTCTGCCCCTCTCTCTGTAGCATAAACGGAATTTAAAAAATGGTTTCCTAACTCAGCTACTACTTCTTCAAATCCTTCTCCGGGATTAAAACCTATTTTGTATCCTGTCTTTGCAACTTTGCCGCTAACTATAAGCCCCTTTTTAACTTTATAAGCTGTTTGAGCTAATAATTTTTTAGAGGCTGGGGACAAATCAGGAATAATACTTACCAAGTCCATATAGTCTTGTAAGTTTTTAAAAGGCCTTCCTGCAAATCTTAAAAAGGCACTTTCTTTTGGAAGATACCTTTGGGCGCTAATTATATCAATATCAGGAAAGAATCCTTCAGTTAATCCTTCTATTGCAGAACTCCACCATGCTAATACTTTGGCTTTCTTTTCAACGTCATCTACTTTGTTTGCATATAACTCTTTAACAGTTTGACGATAAATGCTGGGATAAGTACTTGCAGTTACTGCTAAGAAAGTAGGAACACGAGATTCTAAAAGCCCAATGCCGAATTTTGCCAGCCCCGTATTGTTAGAAGCAGTGGCACGTATAGTGGTTCTCCATATTTGCTGTGCAGTCTTACCGGCAGTTAACTCTGCATACTTAGCAAGACGTGCTGTCTTTAATACAGAGTCTGCTGTTTTAGCAGCCCTAGCAGCTAAAATGCCTTTAACAGTTAATCCGCCTATTGACATTAAACCCCCACTAAGAAGCATAGAAGGAAGCTGTTGAGCAAGTACAGGCCCCATATTTCGGCCAATGCCTCTACCCATTTTAAATCCTAAGAAAGCATTGTCGTCAAAGTAAAAGAATTGGTCTGCGCTAATAATTCTTCCTACTTGAGCACTTGCTATTTTGTCAATAACTGGATAATCGTCACTTTGAATGTATTCTTTTAAACTAGACTTGATTTCGTTTTGATAGTCTTGGACTGTCTTTCCTCCTTCAGCAGGAAGTTCTACTCCTCCAGCAGTAAGCTTTGCCCGCTTAATTGCCATATCATATGCAGAACTTACTTGCCAGTTTCTAATCCCTCTAGGAATAGTCTCAACAATACCAGAAACTAAATCATTTAAAAAAGTAATATTTCGGATGTCATAAGGAGCCCTTTCTAGTCCAGCATTTAAATCTGCTGCAGCTTGTTGTTTGGCTTGAGCCGCAATGCCTTCTTTTGCGTTGTTTAATCTCCAATCTGTTTTATTGTCTATTTGTAAATCAGTTTCAATAAGCGCTTTTCCTATTTCAGAGTTCTCTTTTAGTTTAGAGGCGACTGCATTAATCTGAGTATTATAACCATCTACTATTTTTTGTTTTTCCGGGTTAGTTAAATTTTCAAAATTAGGAAAATTCTCTACTTCTTGTAAAAGCTCTTCTACTTTTTTTGTTCCTTTTATTTGTTGGTTTACTATTTCATTGCCTATAGCATTCATCAATTTTGCATTGATGCTTACTAAATCTTCAGAGATAGCTCGTTGTTGTTGGACAGCTACTCCATTAATTGCCGATTCTGATTCGTCTTTTGAATTAAGATAAGTCAGGAACGCTTGCCCATAATCTGTACGAGTAGGAGGCTTATTAGGGTCATCTAACCTATGATTACTAAGATATGTTAATGAAGATAATATATCATTTTCAGACTGGCCTAAAACCGAAGAGATTCTTCCTAAAATATTTTTTTGAACATCTGCTGGTACTGGCTGCCCACTAAGAATAGGCTGAATAAGTTCTTTTGCTTTTGGATTATTTAAAACAGCCTGTGCTACTAGTTGTAGATTTTGTCCCTCAATGATTTGGTCAATCTGCTGTAAAGCTAATTGATACTTCTCTTTGTTTTTATTTTTTTGTACTTCTTCTTTTTGTAAATCTACTTTATAACGCCCTGTTACTACTTCAGGTTCTATCACTATGCCTTTTAATTCATTTTCTAATTTATATTTTAAAGCAAAGGCTTTATCGATTTTTTCCGATTGAGGAATTTGAGGGTCAAATAAACTAGAAAAATCTTCTGAAGAAGTACGGTTGGTTTGAACTCTCTCTTCAAATAAATTCTTTTGATAATTTAATTGTCGAGAGTTTGGATTCACCCAATCTGTAATAGGGTCAGGTAAAGGCGCCTCCATTTCTCTTAAATAATTTCCTCTAGTAGAAGGAATAAAAAATGGAGAATCAGAACTAACTGTTTTATTGGTTCTAGGGGGTATTGTGCCTCCCGGTAAAACTACTGGCTTTGAAGTATTTGTAATCTTAAAAGCATTTTGCGCTTCTTCTGGAGTATTTACTTTAATAGGTACGTTACTTTTTTGAGGAGAAACTAAACTTGATGTATTAACTTCAGAACTACTGTTTGTACTTGGCGCGGGCTGAGAAGATATTAATCCTTCTGTTGAAGCAACACTTGAAGTCGAACTAACATTAGTCCCAGCATTAGAAAAAAGAGAGGAATAGTATTTTCGATAAGAATCTCTTATTTCTGTACTTTCATTTTGAAATTTTCGGATTATTTCATTTTCAACTATGTCTCCTGCTTCACTAGGAGTATACCCTTTTTTGATTAAGGAAAGTTGACGTAGATAATCTATGTTTGGCATAATTACCTACAAATATAAAGGGTAAGAATCTTTTTTATTAATCCTCTTCTGGAGCAGGCTGTTTTAAATTAGTGTTGTACTTCTGATTATAAGCTTTTACTCCGGGATTGTTTGCCCAAGCCGTTGAATCTAACATTCCTGATTCCGATAATGACATAGCATTTGCAAGTTCTTTATTCATAGCTGCGGTTTCTGGGTCACTTCCTCCTTTTTTTGGCCTTCTTATTTGGTATGCACGTAAATCTAATAATTGCCCAACAGTCATTCTTGATAATTGAGCTTTATTAGTAATAAAAGTAGAAATAGGTTGACCAGCTTGTGCGAATCTTTCTACTCCAAAATCAATAATGTCAGAGTCAGAAGTATTAGTTATTTGGGTCTCTAAGTTATTCAACTTATTCCATAATGCTCCATAATAACGTTGTTCTTTAGAATTATTTGTTTTATTGTATCTTTCTTTTATAAGAACTTTTAACTGTCCGATATTATTATAAATAGGTTTGTTATTTTCGTCTAATTCAATAACTGGCTTTTCAAGTAAATTTTCTCCTGAACTATTTATTGCTAAATTTTCTAAACTTTTAGCACTAAAATCCCAAGCAGCTGCGTTACCTGTTACCTCAGTGGCTTCCATCAGTTGTTTTAATTGAGCGCTAGCAATATCAAAACTTGCTTGCTCCCTCATTTTGCTCATTTCAAGATTATAATCCATTTGTTTAAGGAACACTTTATCATCTCTTACTTCCTGAGTGGTTTTTGTGTATGCGGCTTTTTCTGCTAATTGTCCAATAAACCTATTGCGGAAAATAGTCAAATAGTAATCAGGATTGTATTGGTCTGCGGGTAGCTTTATTTCGTCTTCTAGAACTTTTTTGGTTCTAGTAGACTCTTTAATAATTTCATTTGCTCTAATAAAGTCTGCTTCGTATTTTTTCTTATCAGCGGCAGATAATGAATTATAATCAGCTAAAAATTGTTGACTTCTGACAAGAAGCATCTCAGTCTGTTCTAACTGAGCAAGCTGCGTTTCTTTTACTACTTTATAAGTATTCTCTTTGCCCATTCTTATCATTTCTGCTTTAGCATGAATGTTTACTTGTTGTTGATGCTCAGGAGAAAGATTTTGTATTCTTCTTCTTACTTCTTCGGCAGTTTTCTCTTCTATTTGTTTTACGTTTAAAAGGCCATTTCCCATTTTGGAAACTTCTGCTCTTACAGATGCTTCTACTTCTTTTTCTATTTTTAGAATTTCTTCCGATACATCTGTGTATGGACTGTAAGTAACGCCACTATTTACTTTAGAATCTAACCCTCCTTCTTTTTCATACTCATAGATATCATTCATAAACACAAGGTCATTATCGGCATTACGAAACTTTTCATCCATAGATTGGAGTTCTTTAGCTCTGCGTTCTTTTTCTTTTCCCCACTTTAGTCCGTTTACAATGTATTTGTCGTTTTCAAACGTTTTTCCAATATTGAGTACACTGGCAAGGTTTGCTTTATTAGAAAAGTCTAAGCCAGCATTTTCTTTTATTGCGCCTGTAAGCTTTTTGAGTTCTTGGTCAAAATAATTACGGGCGTTGTCATTAATAAGATAACTACGTAATCTTCCATAAGTATCTACTGCATCTTTAACTGCAGCTAAGTTTTGGTCGGCTAAGTCTTGGCGTACTTGTGCATTTTTGAGAATATCCTCAGATTGCAGTATAGGCTTATACTCACCAAAATCTATTTGTTGTTTTTGATGACTAATCATTATTCTGGCTCATTAGAGTTTTTAGAAGAAGATTTTTTCTTTTTTTCTTCTTGGGGTCGTAAAGCTAGATATTGCTGTTCGTTAGGAATCAAGAATCCTTCTTGGTTCATAAGAGTAGAATTTAAGTTTCCCATCATGGCTTCATTGTACCCGGGCACAAGAGTAGATTCCATTGTTCTTGCGTCAAAATCATATCCTCGGCTAACTAAAGGGAAGTTCATAGCTGTTCTTGCTTCATTAGCTTGATAAGTTTGGTATTTTTCTACCATGCTCTGCAATGCCCTAATATCATTTTCTGCCTTGTTAGATTTGGCTAAGTTTAAAAATTCATTATTTACTTTGGATAATCCATTAGTATTGAATTCATCTGCTTGTCTTTCAAACTCAGCATTTTTCATCCGAGTTTGATAATCAATGTTTGCATCTTGATTTCGTTTATCGGCCTGTAGTTTGAGTACGTTTGCCGTAGCATTGATAAACATTGCATTAGGGTCTGCACCATACGAGCTACCGGCCATAGCAGCAGTATATTGGTCTTGTACAGCAGGGTCAATATAAGTCTCGTATGGCGTTACTCGGATGTCTTGTATTTCAGGGATAGCATACGGAGCTACGTTCTGACTCATAGCAAGTACGTTTGAAAGAATTTGCTTGTTGTCAAAAGGACGCGGAGTATACTTAGCAGGCCTTACAGGAGCAGCTGGGGTGTATTCATTCCCCGGCGCTTCTACTTTTACTGGCTCTTTAGGAACTTGTTCTGTATAAGCAGGGGCTACAACATATTCTTTACCTAATTGACCAATAGTTGTATTTCCCAACCAGCCGTCTACAGGGCTAATAGGAGCCCCTTCATACATTTGGTCTTCTTTTCCTACAGGCCCAAAATTAAACTTAAAGTTATCGTCCTCTCCATAAACTTTGTTAAATCTGTATAAGCCGCGATAGACTTTTTGAAAGTCTTTTACTCCTTCCTCATCAAACAATTGTTTTGCCCCTGATATTTTCGAGTTTATAAAATAATTACCGTTATTATCCTTTGACAATGAACCGCTGGTAAAAATCCCTAATTCTTCAGGATTAATTCCTAGGGATTTGAAAGATTCGCTCTGTAAATACTTTTCTATTACTTCTTTTCTTTTTACATCCCCGACTTTTTTATCCATTGTTTTGTCAAGGTGGTCTGTATTACCTAATACTCTGAAGTAATAATCGTTAAGACCAGTAAGAAATTGATTTACTTTGTCCGATTTTTCGATTGCTGATTTTATTTTTTCCGGACTCGAAATATCAAACCCTTGGGCCTTTAAAATATCTAACATTTCAACCCTTGTTTTTTCGTTTTTAGGGTCAGTTGCTCTTGTAAAAATCTCAGTATAGTTTTTTGGGGGAGTAATTTGAGGAGTTTTTTTTGGTGTTTGTCCTGTCCCTCCTCCGTTTTGATATTTAATCATACCGTTTCCTGCTATTGCCATTTCTCCTGATTCTCCTGTATCTGGGTCTACTGTGTCTACGTAATCTTCTCCGTGGTTGCCGTTAACAGATTGCTGTAGTTCAAAAAGCTCATTAAGCGATTTTACTGTTTTGGTAAACATTAACTGAGCAGTGTCTTTGTCTACTTTGGCAAGACCTACCTTGTTCATTTTTTCCATATAGTCTTCTATCTTTCCCGATAGAGACTTAGCCATATTGGCAAAAGATTTTTTAGTTCCGGGTACTTTTAGTTTTTCAGAAAATACCATTGTGCCTTCAGGCAGAATAGTTTCTGTTCCTCCTACTTCTTGTCCATTGACAATACGAGAGTTGTGTTTTTCTCCTCCTACTTCACGAAACTTACCGTCAGGGTAAACTAGGTATTCTCCTTTTTCTACAAGTGCGTTTTCTAAGCCTGTAGCTGTAGAGGGAATGCGAGCACCATGGCTTGCTGTAATAAGACCTTGGTTTCTTCCAATAGTTGTTCTGTTCATGTTGTCGTAGTATCCGGCGTAATAAGTAGGTCTCTGTCCTACTTCTCTCATTAAGTTAGCTTGAGCTTGTTCTTGCTGTAATCCTCTGGCTCTTCCTGATATAACGGAAGCCCCTTCTAATCCTGCAATAACCCAATCGTTTTTGCTGTATAAAGGGTTCTTTTTTTCTTTTGCTTCAGGAACATCATATTGTTCTCGAGTAGTATATAAATCAGGTACTCCTCTTACTGGGGTTAAATTAGGATTTTCTAAATCATATATGTCCCACCTATCCTCCTGAGTTTGAGGAATTTGATAATTAGGGTCTCTAGAAAAAACATATGGTTGTTGTGGGTCTTTAGATTGAGGGCTTGAAGAAACATTATTATTTTCTGAAGATTCTAATTTGTCGGGCATTAGTGGCCCTACACTTATTTGAGGCTTTAATCTTTTTTGGTTTAGATTAACAACTTCATTATTTGTTGGAGAAATTACAGGGCTATTATTTTGAGGCTTTGGAGCTAAAGAGAAAGTAGGAGGATTATTAACTAAATTTTGTTCTGGAGATTTATCAAGTGTTTCAGGTAAAGGCGTGATAGGATTAATAGGAGATTCTATATTATTCTGAACTAGATTTTCATTAGCCATAACTTTCGGACTTTGATAATCCAAAGAATTAGGCCTATTTAACGAAAAAGGAAGTGATTCTACTTCTTTAATATCTTGAGAATTTAACTTTGGTTTTCGACCAACTTTTGGGGAAGATAAATCTACAGGCTTTTCTACAGGTAAAGGCGTAGAAGGATTAGAAGGAGATTGAGGAGCGGTAGGAGAAGAGGGTAAACTACTATTACTTTTATTAGATACAGTTGTAGGAATATAAGATATTGGAGATGAAGGTAAATCCCCGGGCATGAAATTTTTTAGAGAATTGAAATAAGAAGGCTCGTAGTATGCGTCTTTAGATAGAGGAGGAGAAGGGGGAGTAGAATTATCTTGAAAAAGAATAGATTCTCCCCCTTCAGGTAAAGGAACTTGTCTACGATATTTTTCAGGTTTAAGTACAGGAGTTCTAGAAGGAAAATCTGCTAAATCCCCCATTTGTTCATTTGTCCATCCCCAAGAAATTGCATTATTGTATCTTTTTTTATCTGACTCGTAAACTTTCCATCTATCTAAATCCTCTTCATATTTATTAAGACCGCCTGGATATTCTTCATCTCTATCTCTAATAAGTTTATCAATTAGTTCAAAAGTTGGAGTTTTATTTATTAGATATCTATTAAAGTTATTTATGTAAACTTTAGGAGGAAGATAAGCCGGGCTATTTGCATAAGGAGAAGTTGGGTCCCATCTAACTGTTCCATTAAAAGCATCAATTGGATCAGTTTGAGGGTCATATACATTACGAGTATATCTAGGATTATCGGTTCTGGGACCACACAAGTTTGGATACTGTGCACATAAATCTAAATCTCCCGAATTAGTAAAATAGACTTGACTTGTACTTGATAAAGAAGTTGGGTCATTTGCTGGCGGCTTATTGTTATAAAACATATTAAGCCTTCCTAAATCATGATACATATCATAATTAGGTATATCAGCAAATCTCGGAATTATTGATTTTTGTATTCCTTCTTGTGGCATTCTGCCTTTTGCACGAAGAAGAAGTTCACCTAATTGTTTATAATCGTCTTCTGTTAATTTATCAACATTTTTTAATCTGGATACAAGGTCTTTTACATCAGAGGTGTATCCCCCCTTATCTTGAACTTCCCCCCATTCTTTAGGATGGCCTAAAAGAGAAACTGCTTGTTTACCTAACTCTAGAGGAGATTTGACAGCAGAAGGTCTTGAAGCCCATTGAATATTATCTTTTTTAGGAGGGTCAGTAACAAGTCCTGCATTTTGGTACATAGCCATTCTTTCATCTTCCAATGCAGGGTAAGAAGTAAACATATACAACTCCTCCTTGGGAATTGGTTTAAGTTTAGATTTCGGGAAAGAAGACTTTTTAGCCATTACTTTTTCTTCATTTTAGAAAGAGTTTTAGCTAAGTTAGCTTGGCGCTTTGTAGTAGTGCTTGCTTTTGACCCGGGCTTAGTTACTTTGTTAGCATAAGCAGATGTGCTCATCCCTGCAGATTTAGCTTTCTTAGTAAATGCTCCGGGGTTTTTGATTGCGTCTTTAATCCATTTTTTGCCACCTTTAGCAAAAGTAGACATAGGATTTCCAGCCGCGTCTACTGAAGGAGCATATTTACTGCTCATAGTTTTTTTTACTGGAGTAGTAGGAGCCATGTTACGAGAGTAAGTCATAGAAGGAGCTTCCTTCTTTATTTGTTCCATACTCTTTTTTACTTTTACTGGTTTAGGAGCCATACTTCCTCCATCAGCGTAAGTCATTTTCATGCCTTTTTTAGCATATCCCATTTTGTTACGCACTTCAGTAGGGAGTTTAGAGAGTCCGGGATTCTTTTTAGAATCTACAGGTTTAAGGGATTTTTTCATAGTTGTATGAAGTAGTAGGTTTAAATTAGTACGAAGATAAGTTAAAAGGCTCCACATCGCGAATAATTCCGCCATCTTCCCAAGTTGCTTTTGCATAAGCACGGAAGTAGGGGTTCTTTTTTAAACTCTTTGCATGTCTTTTATAGAATGCATCTTTACCATATTTAGATTTACTTCTTTCTCCCATAGATGGGTCTCCAAAGTATTTCTTAGTTCCGTCTGGACCAGTTACTACATGAGTCTTGCCTTTACGCTCACTAGTCTTACGGACAGTATAACCTCCTTTTCCAAACAAAGGATATTCAGTTACTTTATTTCCGGCAAATTGATACTCACCGTTGGGCATCATCATTTGAGTATCTCCTGCATCAGATACGCCCAAGACAGGGTAAGGTACTCCTTTCATTGTAATGTTAGGAGAGTTTATTTGAGTGACTTTTCCGGGATGCGCCCATTGGCCTCTATCGTCTTTTATTGGACCTCCTTGAGAAAATCTTCCTTTAGTTTTCAAATTTGATTTTATTAATGTTGATTTATTTGGACTGCTTTCTTCTTCTGGCAATTGTTTAATAGGTTGAGAGGGCATACGTAGTTTTTCATACATTGGCCCAAGTTGTTTTTCTAATGCTTCTTTTTCTGGGGCATATTTATCTAACTCTGATTTTAATTTTTTAGTATTTCCTATGTATCGGTAATAATCAATTCTATCGTTAGGATCTTTATTTGTATTTAACATACTTACATCATACATAAGTCTTTGTCCATCAATCACGTTATAAAAAAATCCTTTTTTATTATTGTCTGGCTCATCATTATCGGGTTGCATATAAACGCCAGTATGGTGAGGTCTCCGGACTAATTGATTTGGGTTATTAATATAATCTGCAGGAGAAAGCTCTACCATAAGGCCTATATCTCCCGGCTCTCTTTTTGAGGGGTCAATTTTTTCAAAAGGTATTTGTTTAGCTGCTGCTTTAGCTGCAAATCCCTGATTACCTGGGATAATAGGAACATCATTTGCTCCCGCTTTTTGATACGTAAAACATCCGTAAGGAGTACAATAAAGTTCTCTGTGAGGTTCTGCTCCTTTTCTCCAAGTATTAGTAGAAGGATCCCATTGGGCTACAGAATATTTACCATCGTTAGGAAGCATCTTTTGTATTTCTTCTGGAAGATTTTTTCTGGCTTTTTCTAACTCTGTGGGATTAGCAGCATTAATGAATTCTGCATATCCTTTAGGCAACCTTGCTACATCCCAATTAATAAGCGCATCTCGGTAAACATCATCCCCAGCATTTAACTTATCTGCCTCAACTAGAACATTTTTTCTCACTTGATTTACTCTGTCTACTTCCTTTTGGTAGTTAGATTGAGCAGATGAGTAACTAGGCAAAATTTGATTTAGTCTGGTCTGCTTAGAAACAAGTTCATTTTCATTTATTTCTTCTGAAATTTCTCCTCCTCTTTGGTATTTTCCTTTAATCTTTTTCTCCTGTTTAAGCATTTCTTTAGTAGGCTTTTTACCTGACCCACGATTAGCTCTTATATTATCCCATAAGCCTCTACGAGAATAGGAGCCGTCAGCTCGTTTAATCATACCTCCTTTTTCTATTACAGGTAAAGTAGGCTGTATAATATTCCCCTGCATATCTCTTACTTCGTTAGGTTTACCTACTTGTGGGGCTTTTCGCAAGTTTAGGTTTCCTGTAGAAGGAATAACTGGGGCCATATTTCTAGGAAACACATATTCTTTTTTTAATTGTTCTTGTGCTTTGTCAAAGGGGGTATATACGCTTCCATACATCATTTCTACTGGGTTAGTGTGGGCGCGAATATCATAAACCGGTGGTACAGGAGTAGGGACAGGAAATTCTTCATTTCTTGCCCCCTTTGCAAACTTTTTAAGACCCCCTGATTTATAAGAAGCACTTCTTGCTTCTGCTAGTTCTGAAGAAAGATTAAAGTAATCCATTTTAACTGAGAGTTAGTAAGTAAAGTGTCTTGGTTATCAAAGTAAGAACTTCATCAATTTGGTTTTGAATGTGTGATTCAGAACTTACTTCGTCTCGAGTAGCTTCTATGTATCCTTTCATTTGAGTTAAATGAGAGTTCATAGGCATATACTCACACGCGGGTATTTTTAGATTCATAACCATGCCGGTAGTTCCCATATGGGATTCTGCAATGGCGTCAGCTAAGTCTACTACTGCGTCGTAATAACCATTTAATGCCACGTGTTCAGCATAGCTTTTAGTACGAAGGTGTGCAATGTGGGCAATGTTCCGGCTGTAAAGAAGCTTTGAAACAAATTCTTCGCACATCGCGCTGCCCATAGCTGGGGGAGTACTTCCTAAGATTTTGGGGATCATATGATGGAGTTATTAGTTTGAGTGATATTAAAATGGTTTACAAATTTAAACCGATTATACTTGTCTTGTATTAGTCGTACCCGACAGTAAGTTGAACGCATCTTTACTTTAGTGCGATACATACTTATTGAGACAGCATCTGGGTTTATTACTTTGTCTATTGGGAATCTATCTTTTATGTCTTCCCATTTAGTAGAGAATATAGGCTGTTGAGTTTGTTTATTTGCCGATAAGTCAAAGAAGCCGTTAAAGGTATTTCTGTGCTCTCTTTTTGAAATAAGCGCAAAATATCTTCCTCCGGATACTGTCGGATATTGAAGTTTTTGCTGTGCATTATTCAACATCTGAGGCACTAAATTTATTTCTCCCGTTACTTGTTCTTTATTGTAAAGAATTGCCTTAGTAAAGTTTACTAAGTTTTCTCTGTTATTAGAACCTAACGAATAGTAATCATGCTCATTATAGTACTTAAGAATGTCATGGATAGAAGTAACTGAGTTAAGAGTGGAGATATTTGCTCCTGTATTTACAGAGTATTCTAAGATGTAAGGATAGAACTTGCCGTAATAAGTCTGGTAGCTTAGTAAGGAGAGGTTATGATTCCATATTCCTGTTTGAGTAGCAGACTGAAAATGGTTTACAAAAGGCACATAATGATTTGGAAGAAAAGAATAGAAAGAGACCCATCCTCCTTTGCCTTCATTAGCTATAGGCGAATAGCCCATAGTCCAAGAGTGATTCTCAAAATAAGTATCGTCTGTAAGACTTATTTCTCTTCCTTGATAGAAGTATGAGTTGTTAGAGTATGTTATCTGACCTCTGTATGCCGGCAATACTCTATAGTCTAATTTGGTAACAAGCAGTTTTTTAAGCCTGTCATCCCAAGTCATTACTATACCTATTCCTTTTGCAGGGTTATCTACATCTGCATCTGGAAAGTCTTTGAGAATCTTAAAGGGGAGATTTTGATTAAACCAAGCTGCAGAGTTTCTATTTGAGATTTCATCAAATCCTTGGCCTACAAAATAGATGTCTCCGCGTTTAGCGTCTGTCCAATATGCTCCTTGAGGAGTTTTTACAAATGCTTTGTGCTGAGTTCCTACATATCCAATATCTGAAGTAGCAAGGTCTATAGGCTTTTGATTAAACATAGAAGCATTACCAATCTCCATCATTAAAGGACTGGTATTCTCTAATGTAATAATAGCATTGTAAACCTTGGTAGTATTTTCAAACCTTGCGTAAACCTTACCGTTATCTACTGCGTTTAATGCTATTAACTTTCCTCCTGTTTTAGGGAAGTCATAATAGTTGCCTCTACGATAGTTTAGCCAAGGGTCTGTCTGAGCCCTCATTATCTGGGAGTCTGCATTTTGACTTCCTCCTCTGTTTTTGTTTAGAGGGTCAGAATAGATTACTCGGTTGAATAAATCTGTTTCGCAGTAAAGCTGAGGGTATCTTGGATTATAAGAAGGGTTATAGTTGATTACGTTTTGACGAGAAAAAGTAGAATCGTAATTGTAGGTATTATCTAATTCATACGGAGTGTTAATATGCTGCAACCACTTATCGGGAATTAAACCTTCTACATTAGGATAATAATTTCCTTCGTTAGGATTAGTTCCATGTCTAAAATGAGTGTTTACATCAGACTCTACGTAAAACACAGGAATACCTATAGAGGCAAGATACATCATGCCTTTCTTAACAAACCCTAATTTTCCTTCTTCTTTATCTAAAACTACTTGTCCATTAAAATCGCCCATTAAAGAATCTAAAGCTGCTAGTATTGCTACTTGTCCAAAAAAAGCCAGACTTAAAGTAGCAGACCCTCCTAGTATAGCAGCCGCACCAGCTACTGCCATAAGCCCCCCAAAAATTCCTAAAAACGTAACTAAACTCCCTAAATCTATTAATCGAGTATCATACCCAGTATAGTAAGTAGGGTATCCAATGTTTGGAACAAAATGATAGTTAAAAACAAAATCATCCGGCTTGCCTACTAAGTTCTGAGTAAAGAATATCATCTTTCTTTTCAGAGCAAAAGGAGTAATAAAAGTGTCCCCTCCAAAAGCAGGGTAATACCTATCTTCCATTACCATTACTTCTGAATTAGTAGTAGAGACTATGTTAACATGATAATTAGTTGATACGTATCTAATGTCTGAGATTTGGCCGTATTGTGCTTCCCTTGGTTGTTTTATGGAACAATAGTAAGCACGAGTAGTGCGACTTGTATCTATTTGAGTAGGGTCGTCTTTTCCTGTTTCTCCAAATACATATCTCGAGTTGTCTATTTTGTTTGGGTAATGTTCGTTAAAAAGTTTACCCGGGCTTACTTTTAAATAGACTGCGCTTTCTCTAAACCTATTAGAGAAACTATGGTCAGAGTTAGCAAAACTTACATTTGCAGACGGAAGATAGGCAGCGTAATCTAAACTTCTTCGTTTATGTCCAGAGTTAGGAATTGCAAGAAACTCATTGTATTTGGCTACTGCGTTGTATTGCCATGCAAGATTATACCGAGGAATGTTTTGTTCAATTAATTCAAGTATTAATTTTTTAATTGGAAGATATTCAGGTATGTTTATTTTTGATTTATTAGTAGCCCCTCCAGTAGGCCCAACAAGAAATCCAGATTCTCCATCGTATATCAATGACCCTGCAACAATACTAGCAATAACAGAATTAAGATTTGTCAAAAATCTTAACTTACTATGGAGTTCTGCTTCTACGAAGTGGCCTTTAACTTGCCCCATTTCAAGGGTTTCAAGCTTCAATTCAGAGCCAAGTCTGGGGGCTTGAAAGTGAGTATCAGGAGAATGGAACGTAAACCTTTCATGCTTGTACTGAGAGTTTACAGCAAAGCCTTTAAAAGAATACTTTGTAATGTTATTGTTCCTGTCGGGTACGTCTGAGTTTGCCTTATATCTTACGTTCCTGTCTTGTTTGTACCAAGCAGGGTCTTTCATAAGATATGGATCATCTACATAAGTAAAGCCAGCCGCATTAATTCTCCTTCCTATGTCGTTGAAAGGATAGTTTGCGTAATAGACTTTATCTTTGTTTGTATATTCTAAAGTGCCTACATCATATACAAGTCCTTTTGCGACTACACTTTTGTGGCCTACTCGTGAAGCATACACTAGTTCAAACCCACAAATAAGTTCCTTGGCTTTGACTTTATATCCTAAAGTAGGATGAAAAATCTCAAAGTTATTAAGGAGGTTATTAAAAATGTCCTTGTCTATTCGTATCCCGATGGGGTATATATTTACCTGACGGTCGAAATTTGCTTCGATACCGCCATTGGTAAAACTCGTCGTATTGTGAATATGAGTAATAAGACTATCAGGGAACTTGTGAAACCGTATAGGCGTATCAGCTAAAATTTTACCTTCTGCATCTGCATCCCATATCTCCTCATTGCAAGGATATTTTTCTGCAGATTCGTAAACACCAAACTCGCCACGTAAACTGTTTTTAATTTCACACGCATACTGTTTTTCAATAGGTGTTTGATTTTGAGAAACAATAGCTTTGCCCGCCCCTGCAGTGTTGTAAACTTTCCATTTTGGTTGTTGAGGAGCAGATATACAATCTCCTTCTGGTCGGAATACGTCAAAGTTTTCTTCTGTTAAAGGCGCACGTTCTGAAGAATTAGGCGCTCTGCCCGGTATATGGAATGCTTCTGTGTATTTTCCAGTCTTTAGTTTGAACTTGATGCCAAAAGCATATACTTCATCACGTTGATAGCCTCTAAAGAAATACGCAATTTCAGGGTTAGAATAATCCCATTTACCTCCTGCAGGCATTTGAACTGTTTCCCACATGAGTTTCATTTTGTTAGCAAAAGGCTGGAAGTTGTAGTCTGCTTCTTTTTCTAAGTCAGCCAACATCAGCATATCATTTTGCTTTTCAATTATTCCTACTTTGTCGTAGTAAGGAGTACGTATTAAAGGCAGATTATCAGTAATCTTTTTCTTTACTTCTCCAGTATAGATAACTACGTTTTCAGAAGTCTTTCTATAGTTTCCAACTAAGCTGTAAGTAGTTGTGTTTTCTACGCTTTCGCATACTACTAGATTAAAAAAGTCAAAGATGTTAGACTTGTGCCGGATATTTACTTTAATTGCAGTTCCTGTTTCGTACCCTAAACTATCGTGTATGCCCGGAGTAACTACTGAGATTCCATGAGTAAAATCAAAGTAATCAGTTATTTCTTCTCCGTATTCATCAGTATATGCAATAGCAAACTGATACATACCTGACCTTAGATTGCCCCCTGAAGTAGATTCAACTATGTCTACGTTTGGATGACAAGTATCAGGTATAATGTTTAGCTCTTTACAGGTCTTTTTTGTTACATAGCCTCTGCCTCCGCAATCGTTTCTTTTACCGCAAGCATCCCTATTTAAAGGGTTTTCTAAAGAAAGAAACCTTGGAGGATTGTTTTTAGAAACAAAGTATATCCTTGTTTCACATTGGTCTATTTTGTAAGTAGCAAAAAGAGCGTAGTTGATGTCAAAGTTTAAGCAACAGTTTTGTTTAGACGGGTTGAGGCAGCCTTCGCATTCATTTAGAAGAGTTTCTCCAATTAAAACTACATTAAGATTTTTATCATTTCTGGTAATACGAGCACTTCCTTTTCTTGCTCCTACAGTAATTCCATCGTTAGTTCCAAAAATAGGAGAATTAGGAGTTAGTTTTTTTGGAACTCCATTGCAATCAATCCACTCTAAATCAACGTCAAACTGTGATTCATTTGTATCTATTTGGTAAACATAATTAATGCATTCTTTACAACAGTCTTCACAACAATCGTCAATTAAGATAGGACGATAAGTACAGCAGTTGTTCCCTTTTTCTTCTATTGTAGGAGGTTCAGTAGTGACTCTCACGCACGCAGGAGCGCACGAACCGTCAAACTTGGCTACCGGAACATAACCAAAAGGACAAGAAACATCTAATTCGGTTAAAATTTTAGTTTGGTCTTTCGTAGACCAAACTACATTTAAATCAGAAGGACTTGCGGCTGACTGTAACTCTGAAGCAGTATTGTTATAAATCTCTGCTGCAATCATTTCTGGGCCGTCAACGTTATAGTATTCTAACTTTATACTATGTGGCCCTCTATCTAGCCGAATAGGATAAATATGTAAATACCTATATCCAATTTGATCTGCATTTGTTGCTCCCGGCCCTCCAAATTGATTAGTTTGCCATTGTTGAAACCCAGCTCCACTACCGGGGATTAAAATATTATCTCCAGCAGATGGGTCTAAAATCACTTGCCCATCTAAAGAAACCCTAAAATAGTTATCTGCAGCAATGGCTAAATAATAAACTTTACTTTGTTCTACACAAATAGTAGTTAAAAAAGATAACCACTCTTTTTCTGAATTACCCTCTAATTTTTTTGATATTTGATTTATTCTGCCGTTAAAACTCCCGGCACTAACAGTATACCACCAAGAATTAGTCAGTTTAACAAATCCATTATTATGAGTTCCGTCCCCACCCCATCCTAGAATGTTCCATCCTTCATTGTACAAAGAAGGGGAAGCTGAACCAAATACAGCATTTTTAGAATTTTCTAAATCTTTAGATGTAGTATTTATTGTAACAGGCTGATATTCATACTTCTCACAGACATAACTTCCATCAGGATTACTTACTAAAGTGTAGCCTTCTGGGCAAGTGTATTCATCTATTTTGTCTTTGTAGTCTGCCTTTACGGTAGTTTTAATATGCTTACCTCCTGCACATCCACAATCAGTTTCTACTTCATCAAGCGTAAGACAGTCATCTTCGTTATTAGTTACTTCTCCAATCTCTGATTTTCCATCTGGGCCTTGAAGAAAAACAATAGTTCGGCTCTGTTCTTGAATAGGAAGTATTCTCAGGATTTTATACCCCGGCTTTATTTTTTCAAAATCAATGCAAGATTGATTAGAGGGGTCGTTTGTATAAGTATAAGTATCTCCGTCTAAAGACTGAAGATTAGCATTAAGTGCATAGGTGACTTGATTGGCATCTATTTGCCAATCAACTGAGTCTAAATTTAAACCAGAAACGTTCCTGTTCAGTTTGTTCTCCATCTGAGAAACTTCGTTTTATCGAATGTGAAATTTGAAAAACTTACGTTTTCTTCTTACTACGTTATCTACGTCTTGTTGGACAGTAGTACGCATTAAAGTGTTACGAGCAGCTTCAAATTTTTGAGACTGCTCTTGCCGGTAAAACTGAAACTTAGATTGTATTTGATTGTATGTTTCATCTACTACAGAATGAAACAACTGCTCAAAAAACTTGTACTTTAAAAACGATTTAATGTATTCTTCTACCTGAATAATATCAGGAACCTTTCTTAGTCCTTTTTCATCTGTAGGAATGCTTCGATACTTCATGTAAACGTTGCCTTCTCCAAAACTAGATTCAATAGACCCGTTAAGTTTTATCCTTAAAGAGTCCATAGCTTGGACTCTTAGGTTTTCACAATTATCTACGCACATATTACTAGATTCAAAATACACTCGTAACCAACGTGGTCGGTCTAATTTGATTCTGTATCCCGGGTGCAAAGAGGTAATCTGTTCGTGAATAATGTATTCTTTGTTGTCTTGACAATGACCAGTAGAAGTAATTTGTTTAGTCCAAGTGCCGATAAGGCTTGTTGGCCCTGCAATCCATTCTACTTCAGTAGCATAACTTAAAGCATATTCTAAACGATGAAAATCTGGGGGGAGTTCTGACCTGTAATCAACAAAAGTTAAAACTGCTTCTTCTTGTTTAAGGGCTTTAAACTCAAGCTTTCTTAAAGCAATATCTACATAAGTAGGAATAAGAATTTCACTTATAGCCCCTGCTTCAAAATAAGACTCAAGCTCTATTTTGACTTCAGATATTAAAGAATCTGCGCTATGAAAATGTATGTCTTGGTATTTCATTTTGCCATCTTATTAGAAAGGGCGTTTTTTGTTATAAGCTGTCTTAGTTCTAATCCTGTTTTAAAGGTAAAAAACCCTAAAACAGGAAACTGTCGATAATAAGGATAGAAATATGCCCGATAGACTTTTCCGTCCATATCCCCTACAGGAACACGTCTCATCTCTTTTGTTTTGTTGTAGTGTGCCCAATCTGGCCTAGTCTTTATTCTCCCGGGTTTATCCGATTGAGAACTGTAAGGAACAGTTCCAATTACTTTAAGAAGGCCAAACTTTGGAAACCTTACTGCATAAAGTCCTGAAGCAATCTTTTCTCGGATACTTTTATTTACTGCTCTAGGAATAGCTATAAACTCTTTATAAGTAATATCTGTTCTTCCAGTCTCTCGAATAAACCGTCCATAAGCAGCTTTATTTGAAAAAGAAAAAAAGTCTGTAAACTTTGGTAGTTTAATCTTTTGATTCTTCTTTTTTTCTTCGGTGAGTGTGTGGTTAAGGTTGGTCATCTCTGTTGTTTACAGTAGGTTCAGTAGGAATCTTATGATAGTTAATCAAAGACTGATTGATTAATTCAAACAAAGTATCTTCTAAATATCCGGGAAATTTGAACGGATACTCATAAAAAGAAGCACAAGGGTCTGGATTTAACGGCTCAGGGAAATAGGCATAAATGTTTACTTCCTCAATATCTGGGTTAAATACAAACAAATGTCTGTTTTTAATTATGTAGTACAGTTTGTGCTTATCTGTTACTCTAAGTTTTTTAGCGTTTAGGTATTCTCGTACTGAAGTAGGAAATACTTCTTCGTTATTAGCTACTGCAAAAATTCCCTGAATCATGTATCCATAAATAGATTCTTCGACTTGAGGCAGCTCTATGACAGAAGTTCGTACTTTTTCAGAAAGACCAAACTCAGTGTAGGTGGTTTCTTTTAACTGAAGCCTTTCATAAAACTGGTAAATAGTATCAGAAATTAAAAGTTTTCGTTGCCCCATTTCTCTCTTGATTAAAAGAGAGGCTTTAGATTTTAAGACACTATAAAGAAACCTATCTGAAAAGAAATCATCTTCAGAGGCAAACTTATTAAAAGTCTTTATCCTAGATAAATACTCAGCAACTGTCTTCATGATGTATTATTTACAAATATAGTTCAATTTGAAACCAAATGGGTTTAAACCAAAAGAGCACGGTTTCCCGTGCCCCTTTGAATCTAACAGAGACCAACCCTTACTCTGCAAGGTCATATTAAGTGATAAGAAATACCTCCTATCATTACTTCTAGTTCTTGGTTTGCAGGAATAGTTGTAGATACGCCAGTAGGCTCAATAATCCTCAACTTAACATCGCCTGCAGGCGTAACAGTAATCACTCCCGCGTATACGTGCGTAGGAACAGATAAGTTATCTTTTCTAATTACTTGGCATCCAAAATATTGAATTTTCTGAGGTCGTACTGCAGTAGGAATAGCAGTGGAAAGAGTAATGTCTGCGTTACTTACTGAAATATATCCTCCAACTGTAGCCACTAAAAAAGAAGTTCCTTCAAACACGCATAAGCTTCCTTGTTTTACTACTCGTACATAAGTAGCCCCCGGAATAACATATTCAGCAGAAGGAAGATTATTTAAGTTAATTCCGCTTAAATTATTTGGAACAAGTTGGTAAGCTACTGGTACTGCAGAAAGATTGCTCAGACTATAAGTAACTACTCCCGGGGCAACTGTCTTGGTTACGCCAATAGTTCCATCAGGACTATCTACTACTAACCCAACATCTAATTCTTGGTCAATCCACTCTGTGCCATTCCACATTAAAACCGAGTGGTCAGTAGGGGTAGTAATGTTTACATCTCCTAAGTTATTCAGACTGCAACTTGAAAGCATTGAACAACTAAAGATAACCGCAGGGTCTAATGAAACAGAAGCGCCACAAGAACTTGAAGTAACTACAAAGTGACTTGCGTTAAACGAAAAGTTTACTTGTTTAAGAGCAGATACTATCCAACCTAGTTGAGTTTCTAAAGTAACTGCAGAAGTAGAAGCACCTACTCCTGAAAAACAAGCAGCCCATTGAGAAACCGCAAAGCTATTTGCTCTAAGATTTGCGCCCATCGCTGTAAAGTAGCCGTTAAACGTAATAAGTACGTTTTTCAGCACTCCAACAGTAACCCGCATATCTTGATTGATTGCTCCTCCATGAGCCCCGCTTGAAAAAGGAACAGCAGAGTTATCAAACTTGGTATAGTTTGTTCCAATCAACAGGTCAATATCATCTAGTCTTCCTTCGTGAGCGGCTACATCCGCAGCCAATACTGACTTAATAGAACAGATATTAGTAAGAAGCCAGTTAATCCATTGAGTAGCAGTAGCTGTTCCGGAACCGGGCTGTGCACTAAAATCAGAAGCACACGCACTAGGAGTAGTGATTCCGGTAATAACTGCACTTTGATTATAAGAACTGCACAGTTTACTAGCCATCTCAGTCAAAATCTGGCTCAAAGTAGAAGTACCCGAAGTCAGACTTAAACAGGCCGGAACTACCATTGTAGGTACTTCAGTAGCAACAAGCCTAGTATTTACAGAACATACAGCAGCAGAAGCAGCTTCTACAAACTGTTGTTCATTTTGAATAGATGTACCAGAACCTAACCCTCCACCTACACGTAAACAACTAAAGTTAAAAGCAGAGTAATCCGAGAAACTTCCAAAGAGAGAACATAGACGAGTATTAATGTTTTTTATTACTGTATCTAAATTATCCAAAGTATTAATTTGCTCTTTGATTGAGAGAACAGTAATAGTTAAGTCGTTAGTTCCATCTACAGCTCCTCCCCCAATAGCACTTCCTTTGATAAGAATAGTTTCCCCAATCAAGTAGTTATTGGACGCATCTACAATTTCTACAGTGTATTGATTAGACCCCGCAGTACGAGTAATCTTAAAAGTAGCTTTTTTAGATACACTATTAACTGTAATTGTCAGGTTATCTCCAGAACTACCTCCGGGGAAAAGAGTGCCGGGCAGACTAAGGACATCTCCTACGTTATACTCAGAGCCTGCAAGAGCAAGGGCTACCCCAGTAGAGTTATTGATTGACCCTCCGGAGATAACTACAGTAAACGCCGCACCACTTCCATTGGTAGAAGTAGGAAAATAAGGGCCAAAGTTTCCGTCGGGGGTAAGCCCACTTGCCGTACCAGTTACAGTATAACTTAAAACTCCTCCTCTGTTTTCTTGCCCGCTTAAAGGATTAGTGGATACAGTTGATGTAGGCACAGGAGCAACTCCAGATACACTAACAGTTCCTATCGGGCCTCTTCCACAATAAAGAGGGTCTCCAGAGTATTTTATGCACTTGGTATAGTTGGTTTCAATACATCCAATCTTATCACAAGGATTTGGAGTTTGAACTTGGTAACAATCTTGACAAGTAGAGCTCATGGCGGACAAATCTTTTTAATTATTGCTTGTAGCAAGTCTTTCAATGTTTTTGGTCCTTCTGGAGAAAAACATGAATCTTCTGCTAGACACTTCACATCTAACTTACCATTCAAAGGAAGGTCAAGCCAAAAGACGTTAGTCTTAGTAGTGTTAGACTCATTCATTAAATAATTGAGCCTCTTTGATACTTCACAAAGAGCCCCAATTAACTGAATTACTACTTCTCCTTCTACGTATCGTTTATCATTATAATGATACGTAGAAACATTAGCCAAATTAAGAAGATTTAATCCGCATACGTCATTAGCTGCCTTTAGGTCAGCTACGCTTATGCCTCCTTTAGCTAAGAGATCTGTAATGTGATTACTGTACAAAAGAGTAACCTCTTGCATATTAGGGTTACATCCTTCGTATTCTTTATGAAGCACACTATCGGCAGGCTGAGTGCCTGTGTACTTAATGCATTTGGCCGGAGTTATTTCAGGGCAGCTATAGTCTTCGCAACAACGTGTAGTCATATTTTTCGAATGAAAGTAATAAGGTTAGATGCCTCTTCACAGGTAGGACAATGCTCCCTGCCAAAAAAATAATTAAGAACTATAGAACGATTCTGATTAGTTCCTAAACGAAACTTTTGATGCAAAAGCTCTTTCTTGCTTTGCTCTGCTAATTTCTTAGCAACAAGAGTCTTCAATTCTTTTGAGCAACTCATTTGCTTTATTGTAAAGTTCTTTTGCGAGTTCAGGATTACACAAATATGCGTGTGCTTGAGCCCCTTTAAGGTAAAATTCCACCTTTTCTAATTCTGTAAACGGCTGTCCTTCAAGTCGGCAGTAACTATGAACATATTTAGCCCACTGTTCCATTAACCTACAATCAATCCTTGAAGTCCTCAAATAATACTGAGGATGAGACCCTGTGTCTGGACAAGTAATCAAATCAAGCTTATAAAGCCCGTCAGGAAGAGGGGCAAAGTCCTGAGTTGCATTTGTAGTGTACCCAAAAGAGTACGAGTTAAAAATGTTTACGTTACCTAGTCCAAAAGAGAACTCGTAAGCCGTATCATATCCCGGAACATAAATGTGAATAGTTGCTGTGTCGGGAGGCTCAGGATAATAAGAAGTATCTAAAATAGAAAGATAAGCAGGGTCTTCTGCTTTTAGTACTTCGAGGTTTCTTTGTAATCTAGGCATAGTAATTAAAAGGAGAGGGTGTTACCCCTCTCCTCTTTTTTAGATGACAACAAATCCAATTTTCAAGATTCCGTTAAGAGCGCCAGTTCCTCCGTTGCTGATTGCAATCTTAAAAGAACCTGCTACAATCTCTTCTACTAAAATTGATGGATTACCAGTAGTGCCCGAGTAATCTACAATACTTGCAAGTACAATGCTCCCAAGTGCTACTGCAGAATTATTTACAGTAAACACAGTTAAGGTATGAGCTGCTGCAGTAGTAGATACAGTAGTAATGACTCCGCTTGCTGCATTTAAGTCTACAGGCGTAGTAATGCTAGTCTGTTGAGTAGCTGCTCCTTTACTAGAAAGAGTCAAAGTGCTAACAGTAGCACTCGTTCCTACAAAGTTTTTGGCGCAACATACTGCAGACGCAGCCAAGTATTCAGATAAATACTTCTGTAACGACTGACCATTACCTTTTAAGAAATCAGTCTTAGAAGGAATGACTGCCGAATAAGTTCCGGGTTTTAAGAAAATGTCTTTCATAAGTTTTTACTTAAATAGGTTGGGAGAGATAATTCCCTCCCAACCTATTAAGGATTAAAGAGTGAGTCCGGAGAAAGCTTGAACTGCGGTTTCAAAAGCAGAGATAGCACCAGAGTTAGTGCTGTCAATAAGCACAACCAGCGAATGCTCGTTCTCTGTTTTCTTTTCATAACCGATACTAGAAGCCTCAATGTAGTTAAGTTCATACATGTTGTAAGTTTTAGTCTTATCAACATAGAACTTAACGTCCTCATTGTAAATAGGATTCCAGTAATATCGAGCCTCCATTACGTTAGGAAGGTTGTAAGTGAAGTGGTTACGCTCAAACTCTGCAAGAGCTTTACCATCTCCAATTGCATACTGAATCTCTTGAGTGGTAGTGATACTCCAAGGAGAAAGAGCATCTTCCAAATCAAAGTCCTGAGAAGTGAAAGGAGCAGGGTGAACAGCTACTTTAAACCTCACTGCGTTGAACACGTAAGGTACAGCATCCGGCACACAAGCATTTCCAAACTCATCCAAAGTGTTACCTACCAACTTGACACCGCAAGTGGTTACACTTCCTGCAGTTACTTGTACTTTTTCCCAAGCAAGACCTTTGTACACAGGCATCTGTTTGATGTCCACTAAAGGTGAAACGATTTCAAACATGATGTTACCAGTGCTGTTAGTGTCAGGGTCGCCATCAGTATCAGCAGTGATAGTGATTGCTCCATAAGTAGCAGAAGGGTAGTACGCTTTCAAATCATCCAACAAAAGACCTTCTGCACCGGTAGTAGACACTACGGTTACTACAATGTCGTCTAAAGGGCTAGTACCTCCAGTCATTGCAGTACCGGCAATAGTCAGGGTATCCCCGATAGTGTAACCAGAACCTGCAGCATTCAGAGCAACTGAAGTTACAGTTCCACCTCCACCTACTACTACGTTAAAAGTAGCACTAGAACCAGTACCGCCTGTTACAGCTACACCAGTGTAAGTACCAGCAGTAACACCTGCAGCAGAAGTAGTGTGAGTAATGGTTTTAACTCCACCTACACTAGTACCGGGGTCTTGAATAGTCAAGATGTACTTGTAAGTAGGAGCACTTCCTTTAAACACATGAGAAGCAGTAACATACTTAGAAAGCAACGGGTTAGCGTTAACTTTAGTTACGATTTCCTGCATGAAAGAATAGCAGTTCAGAGAATCACAACCCCCGCCGCATTCGCTGCAGAGAGTAGTGTTTACCCGAACACTTTCCTGAATCATCGGCTGATACACACCTTTAGTCCAGTATTCTTGGATTTTCAAGGTAACTACGTACTCTTCGCCACAAGAGAAAGTAGGTACTTTTCCATCATTTACTTCGTCAAAGCCCAAGTAGGTGATTTGCTGCTTTACGGTAGAATCAGCTACAGTCTTGCGAAGTGCAGTGATGTTGGACTTCTTGATTACACCAGACTTGAACGTACCGAATTTAGACTGTCCGCTTTGCAGAACAATCATGCCTTCAGTCGCAACGTAAGGTGAACCGAGAGTACCAAGGTTAGTGGTCAGGGCACTGTTGTAAAAACCCAGTGCTTGGGTAGCCAATGCGCTATGAGCGCTAGAGGCATTTACGGAGGTAGGTACAAAGACCTGTGTTACTTTGTAGTTCATGGTTTATTATTCTTGGTTTGTTTGAATCCTGTTCTCTGCAGCTTGAGATTGAAGTTGATTTTCGGTTGAATGAGAAGCGAATTTGACAGCTAAATCAACTAAGTCTGATTTAGCATAATAAGGAAGTTCACAATCTTGTCTTACTGATGCCTGTCCGTTTACTTTAACGTAGCCTTCTATGTCTATGGCTTTAGGATATCGTAAGTAAGTAAGATAAAGAACTTCCGGCACAAATTTGCCGTCTGTGTAAACTGTAAGTTTGTCGTTACCTAGCGTAGCTAAAGTTTTTCTCCATTCAAAAGATGGCGCAAAGTTCGTATCAAAATACAGCGTACTCAAGTCATTCTGTCGAACTAAATCGACTACCAACTCTGCGGCACAGTCACCCTTTTTAGCTCGTATGTACGATGAAATGTATTTCATGTACTTTAACGAGCTGTCCAAAGCAGCGCTATACCCTTTATACAAAGAATCAGTGATTCCAACTAGTGTGATAGGAGCAAACTCTACCTTCAAAGACTGAAGGTCGTCTATCCTTTTTATGGTTTCCTCATAACCCGTTTTGAGAGGGTTATTTGGGCTTATTCGGCTTTCTACCCAGAAAATCTGAGCCCTGTTGAGAAACAATACAATATCCTCTACCGGGACAACTTGATTGTCCTCGCGCTCTATCTTGTTAAAAGACAGACGGAAGTCGTACAGGAGTTCTTCAACAGCAATCACAGGTTTTCAGATTAAGAGCCGCTAAGGTTTACTTTGTCTTTGAGTTTCTGTTTGAAAGATTTAAGTATCTCAGAATTTACCGGATCTGCAAGGAACAGTTCAAACTCTTCAATAGACTTAGCCCAAACATGGTCTCCTTCGGAAACAATAGTTCCCTGAATACGTACAATGTTATAAGATACCAAATCCTTAATGAGTACTTTTACATTAAGAATAGTATCAGAATAAGAAGTAACCCTGATAAAACTAGCTATTGGGTCAGTCTGCATTGTAGATGCCGGAGTCCTCAAATACTCATCAATAGCATTGTAGACTTCTTCATCAGTAGCAGTATTTGGAATTCCAAGGCCAAGCATGATTTGTACTTTGCGCCTTTTTAGTTCAGACATACCATCCAATGCTGCGATAGCACTGTTGATTTTCTTTTTACGTTCAAAGGCAAGTTTGTTTTCGATGTTAGAATCATGGACATAGAATTTGATTTGATTAGAATTAAATTCTCCTGATTCAAGAGCATCTTTGCTTGGAGCGATTTGTTCGGTTTCTAAAAGCCAAAAAAAGTTTACTGCCTGTAAAGGATTATTCATATTGAAGATATTGTCTTTATCCTCTAAGGTGTGGCCGTTTTCTTTTATTTGGTCGTAAAAGGTACTATTTGGCTCTAAAGACTCTCCAAGCATAAACTCGTAATGCGCCTTCAATGCCTGAATGCGTTTCTTTTCTTGAGCTTTTACTTGAGGGTCTTTGATGTTTTCGATTTTAATTGATTCGGGATTTAATCCGGTACGGATAACACCCCTGCTATCTGTACGAGGATAAAACCTTCTTCCTGTACCGGGAATTAAAGAATAGCCCTGCCGGTACAAAGAGCCATCTAATGTGTTTGGATTACCCGGCTCCCTAAGATAAGGACGAATAATCTTTACAGTAGCTAAATAACTGTCAATATCGACAGCTTCTACTTCAAGTTCAGGACTTTGATAGCCCTCTGTTGGTTGGTTTGGTTTTCTTGACATGGTTGGTTTTTAAAGAAAGGGAAGAGGCCGAAACCTCTTCCCTTGAATTTTAGTTTAGAAACGTGGGTACTCTTTCATGATTACAGTACGGGTAGGGTCTTCAAGGAAGACGCCACACCAGTCTTTCATCAGATAAGTAGAGTACGGGTCTTTGCTGGCAATCACAGTCTGAGACTGACCGAAGCCTACTGAACCCGGGATATACTGATAGTACATGTTAGGACGAGTAGAAAGCTTTACCTGACGGATGCCTGCATCATCTTGGCCGGATACGTCCATGATAATGTAGATAGGCGGAACCTTCTTATTCGGGCCAAGTTCCAAGAAAGTAGCGTGCATATTAAGCTGCTCCAATTCAATGAATTCTACAGGGCCAGTTTCAGTAGTCATGTAGTGGTCAAACTGGAAAGCATAACCTTGCTTCAAGCGGTCTTTTCCATCCATGAACTTATCGGCATTAACCATAAAGTTTTGGTTGTTGAAGTCCTTACGGATAGCGGCAGAAGCTTGTTCCATACCGGCACGGTTGGTGTAAATCTTCACACGACGCTCGCCTACTTTAACACGGTTGTAGAAAAGGTCACCTACTGCAGAACGAATCATGTTCAAAGTAAACTGGCCTTTGTCGTACATTTCTACGTTACCAAGGTGAAGCTGTTGCCAAATACCTTGTTTAGCGCGAGTAGGACGACCTTTTTCGTCACGGCCATTACCTTGGCGGCCAAACACAAGCATGTTGGCTTTCATGCGCATCATCTCCATACGAAGCAGACGAGACACAGTGGGTTCCCAACCTACAATCTTAGTTTTTTCACCTTCTGCCATAGGGTCAGTTATAGTGTAATAAGTAAGATCCATAGGGTTGCCGGAAGCGTCTGTAGGCATACCAAGTTTAGTAGCATCTGCCCAATCAGTGATAGTGTGTTCTACACCGTACTGTTGCAGTACGTCAGCCATTACTTCAAGGTCGCCATCAAACAGACCCAAGCTGGAGAAAGAAGTAGTGTATTCACCAAGAGCGTTACCAATCTTGAAGTACTCCACACCTACTTGAAGGAATCGGCTATCTACGTAATCGGAAGCAGTTGCGCCTACAGCGATACATTTGAATTTGAATGCATTCTGAAAACGTTCTCCTTCTGAAATGATTTGAATTTGAGTTTCTTGTTCGTAACGATGTGCGCTGATGATATCGTTGATTACAAAAGCGTTTTTGTCGAATACAATCTCAAATACCTGACCGTCAATACCTGCTTTAGAGCTGGTAAGGTTAGGAGTGGCAACAATCTTAGGGAGTTCTGCCCGCTTTTTGATTTTGTAAGTAAAGACGCCGTTAGGGTCATTCACAAAGAAAGGCTTCTGACTACGAGTAATCAAGTCGAGAAAGTCGTTAGAGTACAGGCGAGTATCTGTAAACAGACGAATCATCGCTTTGTCGTACTGGTCGGGCTTAGTCTTGAGCATGGTCTCAACGAAGTTTTTGTCGGTGAGTTTGCCCAAGCCATTCTTAGAGTAGAATGAACTTGTCATGTGAGCGTTAGCTATGACGCGCCCGTTAATCCTTGGAATGCTTTGGTTTGGCATATCGAATTGTAATTAGGTTTTCTTAATTAAAAGCTAACGCTTCTTTGAAATCACTTCTTAAAAAAGTATTTCTCAAAACTGTTTGCAGTACTCTTAGAAGGAGTCCTCAGACTTGTCTTCTTAGTCTTGTTTTGCAGTTCTTTGAAAATTTCATTGGTTTCTTTTGTTACCGCAGTCCTTTTCACAGGAGTCAAGTCTAAATCTGACTGAAGAAGTTTAGCAAAGGCCAAAAACTTTTTAGGGTCTTCATGCCGGAGTTTTGCTAACTTATATTCAAAACTGGTTATTTTTTGTCCGTTTTGCAGAGTGTAAACTTTGTTATCAATGAACGCAATAAGCTCAGTAGCATCTTTAGGAGATACAGGGTAGCCCTCTAGGTCTCCTTCTTTTACAGCATCAGTGATTACTTTTTTATAAGTATCGCGGCGTTGGCGTTCTATCTGTTCTTGCTGCTCTCGTTGTTGACGAGCCTGTTCTGCCATTTGCTCACGTTGCTTCTTTGATGCCTGAACAAGTTTAGAATGATACTTAGTAGCGTAGTCATCAAGTTTGTCGTTGTCTACTGCAAACTTGATTCGGTCTTCTGCCTCCTCTTCGTCTACTCCGGTACGAACCAGATATTCGCGCATCACAGCAATCTTTGTCTGCTCTTGGCTTAAATCTAAGTCTTCCAAATCAACTTGTTCTTGGAAACGCGACAAATATTGAGGGATAGATACTCCACTAATTAAAATGTCTTTAATAAGTTGGATTCCTTCTTCTCCATGACGTTCAAGAGCAAGATTTTCAATCATCTCAAAAGCTTTGGTTTCAATAGTGTTTTCAAATTTTTCCATGAAAACTTCTTGATTCCATTCTACTTTTTCCGGGTCTTCATCTTCATCTAAGAGAAGAACTCCTCCTTTAGCTAAAGCTTTCCCAAACTCAGAAAAAGCATTAAAACCTTCTTCTTCATCTGCGTCTCCTTTAATTAAATTAGTTTCTTCTTCCTCCTCATCCTCTTCTAAGTCATCTAAACTTTCAGGTTCTTTTTCAGCAGCTTTTGGTTTAGCTACTTGAAGGTTGGGGTCAGTGTCCTTAGATTGAGGTTCAGCCGGCTCTTTGGGGTCAGGTAAAGGCAAAAGCTCGTCATCGTCTCCTAAAATATCAGGAGCAATGTTAGCATTTGGATCATCTGTCCCTAATTCAACATCATCGTCGTCTCCTACGAAATTAAAGAACTCAAGACTGTCCAAGTCTTCCTTTTTGGAAAGTGCGGTTTCAGTACTCATACAGGTTGGTATTTCAAAGTTAATGTTAGTTTTTTCAAACGTTTTATGTTATAGATAATTGCTATCTATATTATGGGGTTTTTATATGTTTTAGTTTTTATTTGTTCGCGCAATTTTAAGATTGGTCTCTATTTCTTTTTCTTTAATGTCCATCTTCCTATCCTCTTGGTCAAGCTTACGTTGTTTTTCATATTTAGTAAACCTATCCATAGATTCTTTTCTCATGCCTTCCGCTTCTTTCATAAGAAGAGGAGTTAAATCTTTATCTGGAGAGAAAGAAGATTCATTGGCAATGCCTCTAAGTCTTTCCACATCAAGGCGGTTTTGACGATCCAGTTCTTTATTGCGGTCTTCACGCAAGGCTTGGTCTTGGTACTTACGTTCTTCTGCTTCAATCCGCTCTTGAGCGATACGTTCCTGAGACTGAACAGCTTCTTGCTGCTGCTGCATTTGCTGTTGCTGCATAGCGGCTTTACGTTTTTGAATTTGGTCAAGAACTTTTTTAAGACTGCGTTCTGAAGTAGCAGTAAACAATTCAAACACTTCTGAAAGTTCTGCTCCATTTTGCATAGCCGGTTGAGCAAGCTGTTTAAGCTGTTCAAGAGTCTGTCTGTCTTCTGAGTAAGAGGTAACAAAAACAAAAAACTTACGAAGAAGCTCATCCTTAGTTACAGATAAGAAAACTGATTCTAATTCAGAGTTTAAATAGTTAATCGTCGATGTGGGTTTATGAAGAGCAATATATTGAGCTGTTTCAAGAAGACACTGATATACTTCTTGAAGAACTACATCATGGGTATGATAATAAGGTTCAGTTTGAGCAAATGATTGTTGAAGGCTTGAGTTTACGCCGGTAGCACTTTCGGAAGCCATTACAGTTCCAAGACGCTGACGAGTAAAGCCTACCAGTTCATAACATTCATATTTTAGTGCCTGGGCTAATTGAATCCTTGCTTGTATTTCTCCTGAACGGCTCAAATCCAAGCGAGTCATTTGATTGAATTGTACTGGACCTCCTGTGTTTTCTAAAGAAGAATCAATTAGGATAGTGCCTTTTTCCCGGGCATTCCAAAGCATCATTTCAATAGGGTCGTCTGAATCTTTGTTTGGGACAAGCTTCATATCTCCCAAAAACACAACGCCTATTTCTTTTTCAAGAAGTTCCCAAATCTGGTTTAAACAGATATTGTAAAGAATCTGAAAAGGCTTAATCAAGTCAACTAAGCTTTTTCCTTGAGTGTTCCTTGTAGTGTTTACAATTCCAATAATAGGAGCGTAGTCTAAATAGTCTAAAGGTTTATGTTCTACGTAGATATCCGCACCAATCTTAACTCCGGTTCTCCATTGGTTAATCCAAAAAGATTCTAAATCAATATCTCCGGCTTTACGGTCAAATTTATAATCTTGGGATACAAACATGGTTTGAATGTATCCGTCTTCATCTATATAGCTGCGTTTAAAGATTTTTTTCTTTGACAGATAGTATGCCGTTACGCACGTATAGGCGTTTTGAGAGTTAAACGAGAATACGTTATGGTCAATATTACCGTTTGCAAAATCACCTACATTTTCAAAAGTAAGTTGCCAAAGAGGGTCGTTAGGATTAGGAAGAGCGGGAGCTAAAGGAGAATATTCGTTATTGCGAAGATTCTGAAGTGTCTTTTTATTAAGATGCTCAATCTCTTCTGCAGTAAGTTGCCACCTGTCTATGATTTCACTTATTGTCAGTACTTCAATAGTTCCAATAGCCCAACAATCTTTTGTAGTAAAAGAGTTTCGGTTAGACAGATACCATACGTTAGAAGGGTTTTCTACCCGATAGTCAAAGCCTAATTCATTTTGATAAGGTATGATATGATGGAATTGCTGATTGGTAATCAGAAAATCCAAAAACCCCCTAGTGCTTTTATCTTTTAATTTGAAGTTGTGTTTAAGTGCTCCTAAGATTTTATTGCCCCAAATTTCTCCTGCAGAAGTATAATCTAAGATTTTACGCTGCATCTCTTCAGTCATCTGCTGTCGAGCTTCTTCAATTTGTTCTGGGGGCACTCCCTCTAACTGCGCTTCTATTTTAGCAAGGAAGTATTCTTCAATCATTTGTGTCCTAAAGTCAATAGTTTCGTCTACGCTATGACTATCTACTGCTTTGACACGATACTTAAAGGGGCGATTTATTAATCCCCCTAACATATCATTTACTGGGGAATTAAGAATAGAATAATGCTTTAAGTGAGCCGGTACTTCAGGTTGTTCATTTGGAGTGTCTTCAATTATTGAAAGAAGGTCTTGAATACTCTCTTCTGACATGTAATCATTAAAATCAAACTCCCCATTTACCAGACGATAGTTACGGCGAAACTTTGCATTTTGTTTATACTGAGCAAAAGCAATGTTAGAAAAGTAATCCATAGTTCTTTTTATGAACCATGCTTTTTCTTTTGTCTTTTCTGATACGAACTGGTCAGGGTATATATAGGATTGGTTTATCGCATCCGAATCTCCGACTCCATGTTTGTCGCCTTGGACATCTGCGGTTAAACTATCTATAATCATTTTTTTGAATTTTGAGAAGTGGTTTCACAAATTTAATGTATTTTAAAACAAACCCGTTTTTTAATTCCTCCTGAAAGGAAGAGAGGTTCGTCTAAACATTTGTTTTGCGGTCTTTTTGTAAGACTCTGCGTAAGCAACAAGTCTTCTGTCGGCCATGCCGTTAGCCCTTAACTCCATACTTGAAAGAGTTTGATCCATTGCCAAGACCATTCCAAAAGCAATAATTCTATCACAGTTTGTTTTAGGGGTGAACTTTAGAACTTCTTTTAACAAAAGAGGGTCTGGAATCCTTGTTACTCCTAAGATGTCTTCTATAATCTCTCCTTTTTCATCTCGTTTATGCCCAATGATTTCAGTCATGTATTTGATGATAAGAGCGTAATAGTGTTGTTTTAACTGCATGGTACTATGTACTCCGTATTCCCGGGTAACAGTAGTATTGGGATGAACATCTCTTAAAAAGGTAGGAGTTCTTTCTAGTCTTTTAATTGCAGAGTTTTTTGAGATACAATGTTGGATATAGTTATAATCTTGGTTTTCACAGAGTGTTTTGGTGTTGTAATAGTCTAACAACATATCTGTGGTATCGTACCAAGTGTCAATGTTTTTGGGTCTTCCTACATAACACGCGACTATACGTTGGCTCCATGATTCTCCGGCTATATCATGTACTCGTTTAAAGATATAAGTAGCCCCTAATGAAGTAGAGTATTCTGCTTGAGAATATTTATATGGGTCAGTCGCTGCGGTGTAAAGCCCGTAAGGTGCGTTATCTATTGGGTGTTCCCATATCTGAACTACACCTCCTAAGTCTGCACTAGGTTTAGCAGGGAAATCTGTTACTGGTTTTTTGACAGTAGATTTCCATCCTACTGAGTTATCAGGTTTGCGATATAAGTCCACAAACATTGGACTTACGTTTGAATTACTAAGGTATGTAAGTTGTTCTTGGGCTAGTTCTACAGGGAATATGTTATCACTTAAATCAAGAAAGCACTCTTCTAAGTCTAAAGGATAGTACATTATTTCCTTTAGGTATGTTTCCATGCCAGAAGACTTCTTTACTTTTTCTCGATTCTTCAGAATCATTTCTCTTCCTTTTTCTTCGTCGCTGACATAAACCATTGTTTGGTCAAGCTCTGAGCCTTTAGAAAGATTGAATTGTTTTGAGATAGGAATAGGTTCTCTTGGTACTTTAAGAGATTTTGTTCCCGGAATAAAAAGTCCGTAAGACTTTCCTGTATCTAAAGTTTCAACTGCAAGAAAGTTATACGCTTCGGGGTTGTTCATCAACTCTTCCAAGTCTTTTGCTTTTGTCATATCACCGGAAGTTCCAATGACAAAAGGAGAACAACGCCATCCAAACTCACTATCAAAACACGGAGTAGTGGCTGCAATACAATTTAAAATGTTTCCTTTTCCTCCTTCTTCAAGAAGAAAAGAAGAAAGAGTAAGACCTGCTGCAGCTTCTGTATTATGACCTTCATCAAAGTTACGTATATGAATCTTAGACCATTCTTTACGTTTATTAGTTTTTCTGTCTTTGTAACCTAGCGTAACGAGTTTTTTCCAGTCGTCGTCAATACGTTGAAACTGAAAATACTCAGGAAGTTCTCGTAGTCCTAAGTCTACATAATCGGTAATTACTTTTAAGTCCGGAGAGTTAAGTGCAGAAATAAGATGGTCTGTTCCTTGTTCGGTGACGGCTTTGTGAGCCATATAAGAAGAAGTAAGTACAGACTTTGAGATTCGTCGTGACCCTACCATCACAACGCCTTTTTTTCCATCAGTATGTTCTTCTGCTTTTCGGATAGTTTCATCTACTGCTAAGTAAGTATCCCATAGTTTAGGTTGGGATAGTTTTCTTATGGTTCTTTTTCCTATCTGAGTATCTATGTAGATGCTCCAAAGGTTGATATGCCAGTAGATGAAAGGAGAAAAATAAAATCCGTTTATAGTTACTCCTTCTTGGATTTTACGGTCTTCGTTTTCCCAAAAAGCAAGATACTCCTCTGACTCAGGGTCAGGGAGATTTTTGACATTGATTAAAAGTTCTGGAGAATCAAGATTACTCATGTAAGTTGAGACATCTTACCTCCAATAGTTTTACCTCCTCGAGCTTCTGCTTTTTCAGATTCTCTTTGCCGGAGTTTATCTACTACTTCTATAATTTGAGCATAGTCCTTTAATGCTTGAGTAAGAGATTTTATTTGTGCTTCTATAGTTGCTATTACAACAGGCATCTGACCGCCATTAGCAGTAGCTCTCCAAGCACATCTATCTTCAAGTTTATCAAAGGGGTTGTTATCCACATAAGTTTTGAGTTGTTCTGCTTTTTCTTGCAGCCAATCAAGTTCAAACTCTACGTAAGTATTTTTTTTAGTTGGCATATTTCCAAATATACGTTTTACACTTTGTTCCCTTTATAATGGCCTTTCTGATACTAGTATGAGAAACTTTCTCATAAATAGAAGCCTGTCGTACACTTTCATATTCTTTCTCACATTTGTTAGTACTTGGATTTATTTTTAAAACAGAAAGTGATCTTGGATTCTCTTTCCCTACTTTGTTATATCTAGGATTGTTTTCCCCCGACATTCTAATTGATTTTTTCAGTTTTGCTTCTTTAGAAAGTTTTTTTCCATACATAGGATTATTTTTTCCAGCAAATAAATCTTTTAACCTTAGTTTATGTTCTTCAGTATGTTTATATCCTAAACATCCATCTCCTCCTAAAGTACAATTAACTAACAATCCGTCATCATTTTTAAAACCAAAAAGAGAGATATATTTTTTTTCAAGCTCTTTTATTTCTTCATAACTATCAGATTCGCAAAATACAACACAAGTGTATCCATACTTATTAACTATGTTTCTCCAAAAAACATTTCTACCTGATTTAGACTTTGCTCGAGAATAGCTTTTATGTTTTTGCAGTGTACCTATTCCAATATAAAAAACCTCATTGTTTTTTCCGGATAGATGCCCGTACACATAATAAGGCTTCTTTTGGATAAAAGAAGGTATGGTTAGTCTTGTTAAAGAGTTCATGCTTACAAAAGTTACTGATATCGTTTTAAGAACTCATCAAGTTCTTCTTCGTTGAAACTTTCTACTACTTTAGGGTAAAAATCGTTTTGATTATTTGTCTTAGCGTAGGAATACCCTGCTTTCCAAAAAATCTTAAAAGTCTCAAACAGCTTGTCTTGAAAAGTAGGGAACATAGACTTTTCTATGTTCCTTACTTTCTTTGGTTGGTCTTTGTGATTCAAAGGGTCATTCTTCATACTCTGTCCATTTTTCTTCTAAAATCATCTTAGGGTTATGGCCGTTAGCCTGATTGTGGCTTCTTATCCCACAAGCAGAACTTAAAGAAGAAGTCTTTAATTCTAAGTTACAGCCACATAACGAACAGTGCGAATCAAATCGGACGTGCTCGTAGTGCTTCCCAAATAAAGCCTTGTACTCGTCAGAGTAGGTGGCATTATCAGAATTATATGGACACTTGGAACAGATGTCCATACGACGGATAATCTCATTTTTTTTGTCATTAGATAAAAGTTTAAACTGCTTGAGGATTTTTCCTTTAGCTCCGTCAAATACTTGGTCGGCATTTTCAATGCCTTTACGCAGTAAGTTAGCGTATTCTTTGAAGACGTTCATATAGTTTAGGAATTTTAGTGGCTATTACGTAAAAGAAGTCCTGAGTCTTTCGGAACATCTCATTGTCAAACTCTGGAAAATATCCAAGCAAGTCAAACTTAGTCTTTCCTTTTTTATAAGCCAAGTGAGTAGGACTCAATATTCGTTGTAACGCTTTTTGTTTATAAGTCAGATGTCTGTGTTCTTTAGAAATAATCGACTCAAACATTTTTTCAGAATAAAGAAGTCTTCGATAGATTGTTCCTACTATGCATCGAATAGAAATCTGAAAAGAGCCCAAGCCAGTCATAGTCATCTTAAAAGCATTATCTTCTTCTATGAGCGACTCTCTTATGGTATTAAGATACCAATCATAAACCGTTCCTACTTTTTCTTGTGTTACGCCTGCCTCTACAGCAGCTTCTTTATACAGCGCATGAACAAGCACTACAATATGACCGGTACTCTCGTAATTCTTAGAGGTAGTTTCCTCCAGTTTCTCTAATCTCCTTATATCAGATTCACTAGGAATCTTTCGTGCTAACTCTAAAATCTCCTTAGTAGTCTTCTGGTCTTCAAAAGAAATCTGAGATAAAGCATCCTCAAAAGAAACTATGTTTTCATTAATCTCTTTTGCCTCAGAAGTTATTTCAGGTAACTTAGCCTCTTGTACTTCGTCATCCCAAGCAAACCGATGCTTATTCTGCTGACTCATTTTTTCTTATACTTCAACTCCACCACCAAATAACACGACTCCCCATCTTTCAATGAAGGAGCTTTTAACTTAGCATTGATTCCCTTGCCTATAACCAACGACCTTTTTCTCAATCTTGTTATTACGTTAGAAATAGATGCCACTGAAGTCTTATGCTTCGCAGCTAATTTCCTCTTAATCGCAGCATCTAAATCTCCAAAGTAACTATAACAAGCCAATACATCCAGCTCAGTATTCGTTACCCTTACCCCACTATACGCCAGTAACAAATGAATGTACCTCCTGCTTAACTCTATAGGATCTTTATCCTCTTTAAGCAAGCCCACCTTCTTCTTTGAAGAACTTTCAACTTTACTTACTTCTTTACTCATACCAATTTTAAAAGCAAAGTAACAAAATTAGTTAGTATTAACCAAAACATTAAAAATTAAACCTAAGTGTTAATTAAAAACTACCTGTTTAAAGTTTTTACTAAAAACGAAACAAGGGTAAATAACTAATTATTAGAACTAATAAATAGAGTAAGTAAAAAATATTTTACTTTTTATTTGGATATTATCTCAGTATAGCATTTCTTTAAAGGCTTTAAAATAATATATTATATTTGGTACTAAGCATTTTCCCCGACCTTTCCAAGCCCCTGCAAACTTATTTTTCCCCAATTAACCTATTTAGGTGTTAATAACCTCACAACCCCCTCACAATCACCTCAATAAATTTTCCCCACCTTCCTTCTTTTCTTTTTCGATCTCTTTAAAATTTTTTTTCCTACCCCCCCCCTCTTTTCCTACCCAAAAAGAAAATTTTTTTTATATGTATGGCTGTGTTGGGGTCCACTATTAGAGACCCCCCGGCCATGGAAGCGAGTGTCGGTACCCCCCTAGTCAACGAGTAGGGATAAGGTCGACGATGGGCGGGGAGATAGGATATATATAGTATAGTAATTTTTAAGGATAGAGGTAAGGATAGGATAGAGGTATGGTAAGTTTTTTTCTATTCTGTATTGTTATGATGAACATCACAGAAATCCACGTACACTTCCCCAGCAAGACTGTTGGGGAAGAATTCATCAGTAGCCGCAACGTCATGGAGATACTCCGTGAAGACGGAAGCGGCTATCGCTTTAACCTTACCCTCTATGTAGGGGGTAAGGAAGTTTCGGGCTTCATCGCCTTTAACCCTGTTAGTAAGCGGCCTCAAAGGCTGGTCATTGACGGGGAAGAGGTAAAGCTCTGACCCAATAAGCCCACTTCGTGTGGGCTTTTTTTTCTTTTCTGTATTGTTATGGAAAAAGTATTTTCAAATGTTATCGACTCTCCGAAGTGGGAGTCGGTAATCGAGGTTGTGTCTCACAGCGAGGCACAAAAGCACCTCAATCAATGGCGTCATGAATACGCCATCATGATTCTGTCTTGTACGCCCGTAAACGCAACGGAGACTTACCTCTCCGTGATGCGGGTACGCAAGACCACCCAACCCTCCTAACGGAGGGTTTTTCTTTTCTGTAGCGTATGAAGACCCTGTTCCAAATTTCGAAAGCAGCCCTGCTACTCTCAGTAGTAGCCATGGGCGTAGCCATGGTTATGTTGCCCTCTACCATGATGGGGGCAAAGATTATGGCCGCAAGTATTATGGGGTTCTTGGTATCTGCAGGCCTAATGGCTTGGAGCATCCAAAGAATCCCATAGCCCTACCGAAGAACCTCTCCTAACAGAGAGGTTTTTCTTTTTTGTATTGTATGAAATATCTAATCATAATTCTAATCGCTGCCTCATGTTCAGGCAGCAAAGGGCTTCCTTGCCCTTGCATGCATTGCGAAAAAAGGGAACCCGAAAACCCTAATTGGGTTCGGGAATGGATGTTTAATGAGGTAAAAGACGAGCCACTCGTCGAACCTCACATCTGTATAGACTCATCGCACAATGCGTGTGATGGAGTCTGTGTATGCGATGGAATAGAGTGCCTTGAATAAAGGCACTCTTTTTTTCTTTTCTGTATTGTATGTCTAACACAATCAAATTTTCGGCAGGCTGGCTCAACAAGAGCGGCTCTTTCACAATCTTCGCGGAGCAGGCTAACACCTCTCTGGTCGCTATGTCCACTTCCTCGAACGCTAAAGGGCGCACTTGTCTGCATACCTTTAGCGAAGAAAAGCTTCCATTGCTCGGATTAAGCCCCGAACAGATTGCGGAAATGAAGGGGCGGACGCACGAGAACCCGCTCGAGTTTGCGCCTATTAGCGCCCAACAGGTCTTTAACATGGATTGCAAAATCCAAATATTAGAGGCCGTAGGGATTGCTGACGCACTTGAGCTCGGTATCCTTCGCAAGAAGGACAACCAAATCTTGGGCGAAGAAGCTTCGCGGAAACGCAACCGCGAAAAGGAATTGGTCAAAGTTAACGGTCAGCAGGTCTACCGAAAGACCCGCTTGACGGTTAACTCTCCCGAAAACAAGGACGTGCTCGTGAGCAACGTAGCCCCCAACAAACCGAACAACCCGCAGAGTACCTCAGAGGACGACTCGGAGTTCGCGGAGTCCTTGTTCTAACCCAAAAAGAAAGCCCTGAAAATGGGCTTTCTTTTTTCTCGGAAAGCTCTAGCATTGCTCGGACATTCTCGGACAGTCGCGGAAAGCTTTGGAGCTGTCGCCTGTAAGTGAGACCGTCCACCTTCGCGGCCCGGGCGAACCTGAACATAATAGTACAAGAAGAACCCCGGAGAAAAAATGGCGTAGTAGTACAAGAAGAAGAGCAGAAGAAGAACAAGAATAATACAAGTATAAGATAATCAAGAACTTATAAGAACAGAAGAAGAGCAAAGTTCCTCTTATTTTGTATAAGTATTAGAAGAATAAGCACATCAGAATAGGGATAAAACTTAGACAAAGTAGGGATTGGTCTCAAAAATCCCCGGGCGGAGACAAAGTAAAAGTTCAACAAAATAATATAAGGGCGTATAAGGGGGTTATAGGCCCTTTTTTTCTTTTCTCTATTGCCAATCTTTATAAGAGATGAATAAAATCCAAATTGTGGCCCTGTGGCTGAACCAGTCTGGTTCGGTTAGTGCACTTTGCCAGCTGCACGCCAACAACCCTCTGGCTATGTCTACCGGTAATAGCTCTATTGCCCGCTCTTGCATCCACACTTTCTCCATGGAGAAGTGCGAACAGATGTTGGGGGTGAGCTCAGATGAGCTTGCCGGAACAGACAGTAAGAACTCGCTTGATGTTTCCGAAAGGAACATTGATGCAGAGGTGGTGTTTAACATGGCTCTCGAAGTCCAAGTCCTTGAGGCTGTGGGCATTGAGAGTGCTATTAAGAAGGGAATCCTGAAAAGGAATACCGAAGGTCGGGTTCTCTACATTGCGGAGAACCAAAAGAAAGACCGCACCACCAAACAACCTGTGACCTATAAAGGTGAGCCCGTGTTCCGCAAGACACGGCTTATGCCTAAAGGCACAGGAGACGACCGAGACGCAATGGACATTAGTCCTGCCCCGGTAAACAATCTGCACACAGCAGAGAGCGAAGACGAGCCCCCACAGCTCTTCTAAGCAAAGAAGAACCCTCTGCGAAAGCAGCAGGGTTCTTTTTTTTCTCTTTTAAGGAATCTTAAAGCCTTTAGAGACTAAAAAAATAAGTAAGAAAAACTTTTGCCCGAGCAAACTTAAATACTATAGTACAAGATTAACTAACTTATTGATAATCAATCAGAATAAAGTTTACCAAAAACAAAACTTCCCCTAAATAAACTTTACTGTTTTAATTAATCTCCTTAAATAAAACTTAAACTTTAAGGAAATTTTAATGTTTTTGTTCACTTTATTTACAAAATAATACAAGATTATTGACTTTTGTTAAATAAATTGTGTGCAGACCACACCCTAAAAAGCCATTCTGAGTTCTTCTAATTTATTGGTAATCAATAAGATAGAGCATGAAGCTGCGTGGGAGCGGGTTTATTATGATTAGGGATTATTGTAGGGATTTAAGTTGAGGTAAAAAGAAAGTTATTTTGGTTATAGTAGTTATTTTGAAGGTATTAGAGATTATTAGAAGAGTTATTAGAGTGGGATATTAGAAGTGGGTGTATAGTAATGGAGGGGAATAGTAGGCATTTGGGTTATGTGTTTATCTTTCTTTCTTTCTCTCTATAGAGGTGATGGCCTTTAAGGCAAAAGATTAAGCGTGGGGTTGTGTAGGCCCTTATAGGAGATTATAGGGGATTATAGAGGGTTATAGGTTCTGGCATAAAAGAAAGTATGCAGACTACATGGGGGCTTTTTTTCTTTTCTTTTTTGTCTGATTATTAGTTCAGGGTTTGCGCATATAGAAGAGTTGTGGTGATACAGGAGATCTGTGTACGTTTGTAGGAAGTTCCGCGAGTAATCGCGATATGGACTACAGGCCATGAATCACTCTTTAGCGAACAAGTTAGTACATGACTTATATGTACCGGTAGGTGTAAAGGTTGAAACCTTTCCTTCAGTAGGAGTCTGTAAAGCTCTTACGCATTACTTTGTACAATAGCTCAGTTGGATAGAGCGGCAGCCTTCTAAGCTGTAGGTCGGTGGTTCGAATCCTCTCTGAGGCACAAATAGTCAGGTGGCGGAAATGGTTAGACGCAAGCGAGGCTAATGTCACGAGGGTCGCGCCCTCAAATTACAGGTTCGAATCCTGTCCTGACTACTAAAAAAATAGAAAATATGGAACATGCGTATTATTGGGTATCGACATTTCTACAAATAATAATGATTGTTATTTTAGGTGGTATCTACGAAAATTCTAAAAAGAAATAAAACAAATAGTCAGGTGGCGGAATTGTCGCTGGAACTATTTGGCTCCAAGATGGAACTTGGATGACCCGAGGAGAGTACGATGGATCTGAATGGTGGCAACATCATCAGTACCCAGCTATCCCACAAGAGCTTTTATAAGCTCTTTTTTTT
>Ga0209990_10000050_pt1 | contig 114543 bp, 104 predicted proteins | sample NOAtaG_6_FD_187304 | JGI IMG/M metagenome (GOLD analysis project Ga0209990, IMG submission 187304) | Freshwater lake microbial communities from Lake Erie, under a cyanobacterial bloom - NOAA_Erie_Diel5S_2200h metaG (SPAdes) (version 2) | ecosystem: Environmental > Aquatic > Freshwater > Lake ... | reverse complement strand
CGATCGGCGGCGCGCCGTCCGCCCCCAAGACCCCGGCGCCGAAGAAGACGACCTGACGTCGGCGGGCCCGAGGGCGGGGGACGCGCGCGCGGTCAGCGAGCGCCGACCGCGAGCGCCGACCGCGAGCGCAGACCGCGCTCGCGCGCCGTGGCGCGGTCGCCTCACCCGGGGGCTGTAGGGCGAAATCGCTCACGGCTGTGGTGTACGGCCTTCTTGTACGCCTCGGACCCATTACGGAGCTTGGGGGCACACCGATCCCCCACGGCAGGGGCATCGGCTCCACCCGCCGGAGCGAGCGATGATCGTCCCGCATGCGATTCCCTGGGCCCCCGATCAGGAACTGGGGCAGTACCTCGAACAGCGCGGCGTCTCGCGCCGAGGGTTCCTGAGGTTCTGCGGCGAGATGACCGCCGTCCTCGGCCTCGCCAGCAACTTCGCGCCGCGGGTCGCGCGGGCGCTCGAGACGATGAAGCGGCCAAGCGTCATCTGGATCTCGCTTCAGGAGTGCACGGGCTGCACCGAGAGCATCCTGCGCACGGCCGAGCCGACGATCGGCGACCTGCTGCTCGACGTGATCTCCCTGGACTTCCAGGAGAATCTCATGGCGGGCGCGGGCGACGCGGTCGAGGACGCGATGCACGCGGCGATGAAGGAGAACAAGGGCAAGTACGTCCTCGTCGTCACCGGCTCGATTCCCATCAACGAGGATGGCTTCTACACCACGGTGGCGGGTCGCCCGGTGCGGGAGATCCTCGAGGAAACCGCCAAGGACGCGGCGGCGGTGGTGGCCGTCGGGGCGTGCGCCCACTGGGGCAACGTCCAGGCCGCGCGCCCGAACCCCACCGGTGCCGTCGGCGTGGCCGACATCATCAAGGACAAGCCGGTCGTGAACATCGCGGGCTGCCCGCCGATCGGCGACGTCATCACGGCGACGCTCGTGCACTACGTGACCTTCGGCCGCGTCCCCGAGCTCGATCGCGAGGGGCGTCCCCTCTTCGCGTACGGGGCGAAGATCCACGACCAGTGCCCGCGCCGCGCGAACTACGACGCCGGCCAGTTCGTCGAGGCGTTCGACGATGCCGCGGCGCGCGAGGGCTACTGCCTCTACCACGTCGGCTGCAAGGGGCCGTCCACCTTCTCGCCCTGCCCGATCTTCCAGTGGAACACGCGCACCTCGTGGCCGATCGGCGCGGGGCACCCGTGCATCGGCTGCACGGAGCGCGGCTTCTGGGACACCATGACGCCGTTCTACGGCCGGTTGCCGGACATCGCCGGCATCGGCGTCGAGAAGACCGCCGACATCATCGGTGCGGTCGCGGCGGTCGGCGCCACCGCCGGGATCCTCGGCCACGCGGCCCTCACCGGCGTGTCGCGGATGCGGGCGCGCGAACTCCCGCAGTATCCCAACGGCCCCGGGTCCTCCGGCGGCGCCTCCAACGCCCCCAAGGCCTGAGCGGAGACTAGAGCCATGGCAGTCACCAAGGTCGTCGTCGATCCCATCACGCGCATCGAGGGGCACCTTCGCATCGAAGCGCAGCAGGAGAACGGGCGGATCACCAAGGCATGGTCGAGCGCCACGCAGTTCCGCGGCCTCGAACTCGTGCTCAAGGACCGCGACCCCCGCGACGCGTGGGCCTTCGCCCAGCGCATCTGCGGCGTCTGCACGGTCGTCCACGCGGTGGCCTCGCTGCGCGCCGTCGAGGACGCGCTCGACATCCGCATCCCGCCCAACGCCAACACGATCCGCAACCTCATGGTCGGGATGCAGTTCATCCAGGACCACGTCATCCACTTCTACCACCTGCACGCGCTCGACTGGGTGGACGTCACGAGCGCGCTCAAGGCCGACCCGGTCGCGGCCGCCCGCCTCGCCCGATCGCTCTCCCCCTGGCCCAACAACTCCGAGTCGCACTTCAAGCTCGTCCAGGACCGCGTCCGCACCTTCGTGGCCTCGGGGCAGCTCGGCATCTTCACCAACGGCTACTGGGGTCACCCGGCGTACAAGCTGCCGCCGGAGGCGAACCTCATGGCCGTCGCACACTACCTCGAGGCCCTCGACTGGCAGCGCGATATCATCCGCCTGCACGCGATCTTCGGCGGCAAGAACCCGCACCCGAACTTCGTCGTCGGCGGCATGGCCAGCGCCATCAACCTCGACGCCCGCGCGACGATCAACACCGAGCGCCTCACCGACGTGCACGACATGATCCGGAACGCCCTCCGGTTCGTCGAGCAGGTCTATTGGCCCGACCTCCTCGCGATCGCGTCCTTCTACAAGGACTGGGGCGCCATCGGCGGCGGCGTCAAGAATCACCTCGCCGTCGGCGAGTTCCCGAAGAACGACATCCGCGACGTCGCGGGGCTCTACTTCCCGCGGGGGATCATCCTCGACAACGACCTCAGCACCGTCCATCCCTACGATCAGGCCGGCGTCACCGAGGAGATCACCTCGGCGTGGTACGAGTACGAGGGGGCCGACGCCCTGCACCCCTGGGACGGCCAGACCAAGGCCGCCTACACCGGCCCGAAGCAGAAGTGGACCTACCTGCAGGACGAGAAGAAGTACACGTGGATGAAGGCGCCGCGATACAACGGCAAGGCGATGCAGGTGGGCCCCCTCTCGCGCTGCCTCGTGGGCTACGCCAGCGGCCACGACGACATCAAGGCGCTCGTCGGCGAGGTGCTCGGACGCCTCGACGTGCCGCCCGCCGCCCTGTTCTCGACCCTCGGACGCACCGCGGCCCGCGGCATCGAGAGCGTGCTGATCGCGCGCAAGATGGTCGAGTGGTACGACGAGCTCGTCGGCCGGATCAAGGGAGGCGACACCCGCACCTTCGACGGCTCGAAGTGGGAGCCCGGCACCTGGCCCAAGGAATCCAAGGGCTACGGCTACATGGACGCCCCGCGCGGCGCCCTCGGCCACTGGGTGCGCATCAAGGACGGCAAGATCACCAACTATCAGGCCGTCGTCCCCAGCACCTGGAACGCCTCGGGACGCGACAAGGCGGGCCAGCCGGGCGCCTACGAGGCCGCCCTGCAGGACAACCACCCCCTCGTGGATCCCAAGCGCCCCATCGAAATCCTGCGCACCGTGCACTCGTTCGACCCGTGCATCGCCTGCGGCGTGCACGTGCTCGACGCCACCGGCCGGCAGGTGACGGAGGTGAAGGTGCAATGACCCAGCTCGCCTCGGGCATCCCGCTCGAGCCGCCCGTCACTCCCGACGGGCCGGCGGGCCGGATCCTCCAGCACCCGGTCGGCAAGCCCCAGGGGCACTACGAGTGGGTGTACCTGTGGCAGCTGCCCATCCGGGCCATGCACTGGGTCGCGGCCGCCTCGATGGTCGTGCTGATCATCACCGGCTTCTACATCGGCCGGCCCTACTTCATGACCCAGACGCTGGCGACGGGCTCGTTCTCGTTCCAGTGGATGCGGCTCTTCCACTTCGTGGCCGGCTTCCTGCTCATCGCCACGGCGCTGGTGCGCCTCTACTGGCTCGTCGCCGGCAACAAGTTCGAACGCTTCACCGCCCTCTTCCCGGTGCGCCCGCGCGACCTCAAGAACCTGTGGCGGATGATCCTCCACTACAGCTTCATCGACCGGCGCGAGATCCGCTACATCGGCCACAACCCGCTGCAGCAGCTGAACTACACCTCCGTGTACGTCGCGGCGGTCATCATGGCGCTGACCGGGCTGGCGCTCTACGGCACCGCCAACCCGTCCGGCCTCGTGTGGCAGTCGTTCGCCTGGGTGGCCGACCTCTTCGGCGGACTCCCGCGCGTCCGGCTCGTGCACCACGTGCTCACCTGGTACTTCCTCGTCTTCATTCCCGGCCACATCTACTTCGTGCTGCGGAGCGACCTCTACGAGGTCGGCAACCTCTCGAGCATCATCAACGGCGGCAAGTTCGTCGAGGCCGGGCACGACTACATCGACCACAACCCTTCCGCGACCACCACCTAGTGCACGAGTTCAGCGTCGCATTGGAGATCTGTCGCATCGCCGAGGCCCAGGCGGCTCCCCGCCCCGCCTCGGCGATCGTCTCGGTCGGCGTCGAGATCGGCGAGGGCACCGACCTCGTCGTCGAGAACCTCAACTTCTGCCTCGAGACCCTGCTCGCCTCGCCGCCGTTCGAACGGGCGGCACTCGCGGTGGAACGGGTCCCGGGCAACGACCTCAGGGTCGCGTGGCTGGAGGTGGACGATGGCCGTTAGGCGCATCGAGGTCCGCGAACGCGTCATGGCGCGCAACGACGAGATCGCCGCCACCGTCCGCGACCGCCTCGCGGCCGCCGGCGTCGCGTCGCTCAACCTCATGTCGTCTCCGGGTGCCGGCAAGACGCTGCTGCTCGAGCGCACCCTCCAGGCGCTCGGCCGCGAACTCGCCATCGCCATCGCCACCGGCGACGTGCAGACCGAGAACGACGCCGTGCGGCTCGCCCGGCACACCGACCGGCTCGTCCACGCCGTCGTCACCAACGGTGCCTGCCACCTCGACGCCCTGCAGGTCACCAGTGCCCTCGACCAGCTCGACCTCCCCGCCACCGACCTCGTCATCCTCGAGAACGTCGGCAACCTCGTCTGCCCCGCGTCGTGGGACTTGGGCGAACAGCAGCGCGTGGTGCTCTTCACCACCACCGAGGGCGAGGACAAGCCGGTCAAGTATCCCAAGGCCTTCCAGCGGGCCGACCTCGTCATCATGACGAAGGTGGACCTCCTCCCCTACCTGCCCTTCGACGCCGACGTCGCCGAGCGGCACGTTCGCGAGGTCAACCCGACGGTCCCGATCCTCCGCACGTCGGCCACCTCCGGCGAAGGGCTCGACGCCTGGTACGACTGGCTGCGCGCCCGCGTCGCCGGGGCGAGACGACTCGTCCCGCAGCCCACCGGCACCTGACGACCGCCCGGCACGCCGCGCACTTCACCGTACGCGGCGTCGTGCAGGGCGTCGGTTTCCGCCCGTTCGTCGCCACGCTCGCGACGCGCCTGGGCCTTGGCGGTTGGGTGCGCAACGAGTCGGGCGTCGTCCGGGTGCTGGTCGAAGGGACCCCCGAGGCCATCGCGGCCTTCGCCGCCGGCCTCCTCGCCGAGGCGCCGCCGCTGGCCGATGTCGCCGCCATGGACCGGCGCGACGTCCCGACCGAGGGCCTGGACGCCTTCGCCATCGCTCCCTCCGTCGCCGACGGCGCCGGGCGGCCTGTCGTGCCCCCGGACGTCGTCATGTGCGACGCATGCGCCGCCGAGGTCGCCGATCCTGCCGACCGCCGTCACCGCTACCCGTTCACGACCTGCACCGACTGCGGCCCGCGCTACTCGGTCATCCGGGCCATGCCCTACGACCGCGCGCGCACGACGCTCGCCGAGTTCCCCCTCTGCGCGGCCTGCCGACGCGAGTACGACACGCCCGGCGACCGCCGCTTCCACGCCGAGAGCATCGCCTGCCCCGCGTGCGGGCCGCGCGTCTGGCTCGAGGACCGGGGGACGCTTCTCGCGGACGGCGACGATGCCATCCGCGAGGCCGGCCGGCGGCTGCGGCTCGGCCAAGTGCTCGCGGTGCGCGGCCTTGGGGGGTTCCACCTCGCCTGCGACGCCACCAACGCCGCCGCCGTCGCCACCCTCCGCGCCCGCAAACGGCGCGAGGCCAAGCCGCTGGCCGTCATGGTCGCGTCCCTCGCGGAGGCCGAAGCGTTCGCCGACCTCACCGACGCCGAGCGCCGGCTCCTCGCCTCGCGCGAACGGCCGATCGTCCTCGTGCACGCCCGGGCATCCGCGATCCCCCCGGGCGTCGCCCCCGGGCTCGCACGCATCGGCCTCATGCTGGCCTACACGCCGCTGCACCTGCTGTTGCTCGAAGCCGCTTGCGCGCCGCTCGTGATGACCAGCGGCAACCTCAGCGACGAACCCATCGCCGCCGACCTCGCCGAGGGGCGCGAGCGCCTCGCGCCCCTCGCCGACGCCTTGCTGCTGCACGACCGCGAGATCGCCGCGCGCATCGACGACTCCGTGGTGCGGGCCGCCGCCGGCCCGACGGCGCCGCCGATCCTGCTGCGCCGCGCCCGCGGCTTCGCCCCCCTCCCCCTGGCGTCGCCCCTCGCCGCGACGCGGACGGTGCTCGCCCTCGGCGCCCACCTCAAGCACACCCTCGCGTGGGCGGCGGGACCCGACGTCTGGGTGAGCCCGCACATCGGCGACCTCGACACGTGGGAGACCCTCGCCCACGCCGCGCGGCTGCGCGACGGGCTGGCCCGACTGCTCGGTATGCGGCCCGCCTGCATCGCCGCCGACCTGCACGCCGGCTACCTGAGCCACCGCCTCGCTGATCCCTGGCCCGACCTGCCGCGCGAGGTCGTGCAGCATCACCACGCTCACGTGGCCGCGGTCATGGCCGAGCACCGGGTCGTCTCCCCCGTCCTCGGCATCGCGTACGACGGAACCGGTGCGGGCGACGACGGCACCAGCTGGGGGGCGGAGTTTCTCGCCTGCGACCTCGCGGGCTACCGCCGGGTCGGCCACTGGCTCCCCGTGTCGCTCCCCGGCGGCGATCGCGCCAGCCGCGAGGGGTGGCGCGCGGCGATCGGGTACGCGCACGCGAGCGGTGGCGCGCTGGCGCCGCGCATCGGCTTCGCCGACGTCGCCCCCGAAGCCGTGGCACAGGCCGTCCGCCAGCTCGAGGCGCGGGTGAATGCCCCCGTCGCGAGCTCGATGGGGCGGCTGTTCGACGCCGTGGCGGCGCTGAGCGGCACCCGCGTCGTCTCGGCCTACGAGGGACAGGCCGCCATGGAACTCGAGGCGCTGGCCGAACGGGCCGCGCCGTGGACCGGCGACCCCCTGTGGCAGTGGATCGAGACGCCCGGTGCCCCATTGGTGGTCTCGCCCGCCCCCCTCGTCGAACGCGCCGCGGCGTGGCGGCGCGAGGCCGCGGACGCCGCGCCCGGGCGGGCCGCCGCGGCCCTGCACGAGACCGTGGTGGCCGCCACGGTGGCGACAGCGGTGCGGCTCTGCGGCGCCCTCGGCCTCGAGACGGTGGCGCTTGGCGGCGGCTCCTGGCAGAACGCCCTGCTGACGGGCCGGGTCGCCGCCGCCCTCGCCGGGGCCGGCCTGCGGGTCCTGACCCCCCGGGCGCTCCCGCCCAACGACGGGGCGATCGCCTACGGGCAGGCCGTGGTGGCGATTGCCCGAGAATCGTCGGGCAACTCCCGATAGGCGATTGCGGTACCCGAGCCCCACCTTTGGCCGTATTCCCACCCGAACAGGAGCGTCCCGCCGATGTGCCTCGGAATCCCCGGTCAAGTCGTCGAACTGCGTGACGGGGGGCTCGTGCCGTCCGGCGTCGTCGATTTCGGTGGCGCGCGACGCGAGGTCTGCCTCGCCTACACGCCGGACGTCGGGGTCGGCGACTACGTCGTCGTGCACGTCGGCTTCGCGATCACGAAGGTGGACGAGGCCGAGGCGAAGCGCACGTACGACGCGCTCGCGGCGATGCACGAACTCGGCGAGCTCGAGGCGATGCGCGAGGCCGATGCCACGCTCGCCGACCTCGACGCCCTGCCGTCGAAGGTCGGCCCCGGGATCGTCGCATGAAGTTCCTCAGCGAGTACCGCGACCCGGCGCTCGCCCAGGCGCTCGCCCGGCGCATCCGCGAGACGGCCACCCGGCAGTGGACGCTGATGGAGGTCTGCGGAGGACAGACGCACACGATCGTGCGGCAGGGCCTCGACGAGCTGCTCGCCGGTGCGGTCGAGATGATCCACGGCCCCGGGTGCCCGGTATGCGTGACCCCGCTCGAGCAGATCGACCGTGCCGTGGCGCTGGCCACGCGTGACGACGTGATCTTCACGAGCTTCGGCGACATGCTGCGCGTCCCCGGCAGCGACTGCGACCTGCAGCAGGTGCGGGCGCGCGGCGGCCAGGTGCGCATCGTGTACTCGCCGCTCGACGCGCTCACCATTGCCGAGCGGCATCCGGACAAGCAGGTGGTGTTCTTCGCGGTGGGCTTCGAGACCACCGCGCCGGCCAACGCCATGGCCGTCTGGCAGGCGCGCATGCGGGGGATCCGCAACTTCTCGGTGCTCGTCTCGCACGTCACCGTCCCGCCGGCGATGGAAGCCATTCTCTCGGCACCGGACAATCGTGTGCAGGGCTTCCTGGCGGCGGGGCATGTGTGCGCGGTGATGGGCTGGACGGAGTACGAGCCGATCGCCGCCCGGTACCGCGTGCCGATCGTCGTGACCGGCTTCGAGCCGCTCGACCTTCTGGAGGGGATGCTCCTGTGCGTCGAGCAGCTCGAGCGCGGCACCCACGAAGTGGTCAACCAGTATGCCCGCGCCGTCACCCGCGAGGGCAACGCCCCGGCGATGCGGCTCATCCGGGAGGTCTTCGAGCTAAAGGACCGGCAATGGCGCGGCATCGGCACCATCCCCATGTCGGGGCTCGGGCTGCGCCCCGCGTACGCCGAGTTCGACGCCGAGCGGCGTTTCGCGCTCGAGGACATCGTGGCGAGTGAACCCGTCGAGTGCCGGGCGGGAGCGGTGCTCACCGGCCAGCTCAAGCCGCACCAGTGCCCGATGTTCGGGACGGCCTGCACCCCGGAGCGCCCCATGGGGGCGCCGATGGTCTCGAGCGAGGGGGCGTGTGCGGCCTACTACAACTACGGCCGGTTCCGCACCGCGCGCGCTGCCGCGACCGCCGGTGCCGGGACGTGAGCGCGACCCTCGACCCCGTCGCGGGCGCCGGGAGCGGCGCCCCCGCCCCTACGATCGCCAGCACCGGGCTCACCTGCCCCGTCCCGGTGGCCACCCACGCCCACGTCGTGCTCGGCCACGGCTCCGGCGGGAAGCTCTCCGCGCGCCTCTTCGCCGAGCGCTTCTGGCCCCGCTTCGGCAACCCGATCCTCGGGCAGCAGGCCGACGCCGCACTGCTCGAGGTCGCGGCCGGCACGCTGGCGATGAGCACCGACACCTTCGTCGTGCGGCCGCTCGAGTTTCCCGGCGGCAACATCGGCGACCTCGCCGTGAACGGGACGGTCAACGACCTCGCGATGATGGGAGCCGAGCCCCGCTGGCTCACCTGCGGCTTCGTGCTCGAGGAAGGCCTCCCGCTCGAGGTGCTCGACCGCGTCCTCGAGGCCATGGCGGCGGCGGCACGGGCGACCGGTGTGACCATCGTCGCCGGCGACACCAAGGTCGTCGAGCGCGGCAAGGGTGACGGCATCTTCATCAACACGACCGGCATCGGAATGCGCCGCGCCGGCTGGGCGCCGGCGCCCGACCGCATCCGCCCCGGCGACGTCGTGATCGCCAGCGGTCCCATCGGACGCCACGGCACGGCCATCCTCGCAGCACGCGACGATCTGGGGCTGGTGACGACCGTGACCAGCGACACGGCCGCGCTCTGGCCGCTCGTTGACGCCCTGCACGGCGCCTGCGGTGACGCGGTGCGGGCGCTGCGCGACCCCACGCGCGGCGGGGTGGCCAGCACGACGAACGAACTGGCGAAGTCGAGCGGCGTCGGCTTCCGCCTCGACGAAGCGTCGGTGCCGGTGCCGCCCGACGTCACGGCGGCGTGCGAGATGCTCGGGCTCGACCCCATGTACGTCGCCAACGAGGGGGTGCTGGTGGCGGTGGTCGCCCCCGAGGCGGCGGCCGCCGCGCTGGCCGCCCTGCGGTCGCATCCGCTCGGGGCGCAGGCCGCGCGGATCGGCGCGGCGATCGCCGATCACCCCGGCATGGTGACGATGCGGACCCACGTCGGCGGCACGCGGGTCGTGGACATGCTGCCGGGCGACCAGTTGCCGCGGATCTGCTGATCCGCTCGGCGGCCCGCGGTCGGCGAGCCGGAAACGACGAACCGCGGCGGCCGGGAAGGGCCGCCGCGGTTCGTCGTTCGGAAGTGGGCCTGAGAGGAGTTGAACCTCTGACCTCACGCTTATCAGGCGTGCGCTCTAACCACCTGAGCTACAGGCCCCGGAGCGGGCAGACAGCAAGAATAGCAATCCGGCTCATGCCATGCAACCCCTTGCTCGGCAACGACTTGGGGCCCCGAGAGCGCGTCCGGCGTTCACGGCCGGCCGTGAACGCCGGCCGCGCCGACACCAGCGCTACCGCCCCTTCGCCTTCGCCACGATCTCCGCCACCTCGCGCAGCAGCGTCGGTCCGTGGTACGGAATGCCGTCCTTCACCGTCCACTCGATCCCCATCGTCCGCGCCTCGACCCCCCCGCGGATCACCGACGTCCCGCCCGGATACAGCACCTTGAAGTCCTCCAGCGGGTTGCCGTCCACCACGATGAGATCGGCCGCGTAGCCCGCCTTGATCCGCCCCAACCGGTCGTCCATGCCCAGCACCCGCGCCCCGTTCGCCGTGCAGTGCTGCACGACCTTGAGCGGATGGAACCCCGCCTCCTGGTGCAGCTCCATCTCGCGGATCATCCCGAAGCCGTACATCTGGTAGATGAACCCGGCGTCCTCGCCGCACGCGAGCACGCCGCCCTTCCGCTCGAACGAGCGCAGCGCCGACATCCAGATGCGGTAGTTCTCCTTCCAGTACGTCTCGTCGGTCGAGCTCCAGCCGAGGAAGTACGACCCGTGGTTGGCGGGATCGGGCTTGAAGAAGTCGGCCAGCGCCGGGTGGAGGTAGTCACGGAACCAGGGCTGCGTCTGCGCCCGCTGCAGGTCGCGGCTCGCCTCGTAGATCACCAGCGTCGGCACCCACGCCACGCTCGCCCGCACCATCGCCGTCAGCAGCGAGTCGAGGATCGCCGGGTCGGCCTCGCGCCACAGCCGGCCCGCCCAGCGGAAGCGGTCGGTCTCGTCGAGGTAGTTGTAGTCGGCCGGGAAGTGCTGCCGCAGGTCGGCGATCGCCCCGTCGGGGACGCCGTACCAGTGCTCGATCGAGCGGGTGCCCAGGCGGACGTCGTCCCACGCATTGGTCTCCTCGACCCCGACGTGGTGCGCGATCGGCAGCCCCTGCACCTTGGCCTCCGCCGCCATCGCGTTGAAGATGTCGCGGTCGATCCCGCCGATCTTGATGCCGTCCGAGCCGATGCGCTTCATCTCCTGCACCCGCGCCTTCGCCTCGGCCGCGTTGCGCACGCGCACGGTGAAGTCGAAGAAGGGATACACGAAGATCCGCGGGGCGGCGATCTCCCCCCGAGCCGATCGGTCGCGCAGGCGGATGCTGCCGGTGTCGTTCTCCGCCCCCACCTCGCGCAGGGTCGTGACGCCGGATGCCAATTGCAGCTTGAAGTAGTAGTCGAACCCGCCCATGGACTTCCCGGCGCGCACGGACTGCATGTGCGCGTGCGCGTTGACGAGGCCGGGCAGCACGAACTTGCCCGCGGCGTCGATCTCCGCCGGCGCGGCGGGCCGCTTGGCGATCCCCTCCTTGACCGCCACGGGGTCGATCGGCACGACATCCACGATGCGTCCCCCCTCGACGACGATGTCCACCGGCCCCCGGGCGGGCGAGCCGGAGCCGTCCACGATGGTGGCGTTGCGGATGGCGAACTTCGCCGGCCGCACGCCGGGGGTGATGCCCTTGACGGGCGAGGGCTGGGCGGCCGCGACGGTGGCCAGCAGTACGGTACAGACGGCGAGCACGAATGAACGCATCACGAATCCGGGGACGAGGGTCGCGGGGAACGTGGCCCCGACCGCGCGGTGACGCCAGACCGGGCGCCGTGGGCCGGCGGTCGCGACCCACGGGCCGGACGGCTCCTCCCCCCCGACGCACAACACCCCGACGCACAACACCCCGAGGCCGCACGCCGCCCCGGGGTGTCGCATCAGCGTCACTCGTCGTCCGAGTTGAACCCCTCGGGCGGATCCTCGTCCTCCCCGAAGTCGTCGTACTCGTCGTCGAGGTCGATCAGGTCGTCGTCGTCCTCGCCCTCGTCGTCCAGGTCATCGTCGTCGTCGAGGTCGTCGTCGTCGTCGAGGTCGTCGAACTCGTCGTCGTCGAGGTCGTCCTCGTCGAATGCCTCGTCCTCGTCGAGATCCTCCTCGTCGAGCGCGTCGTCGGTCGGTTCCTCGTCGTCGGCGGCGAAGGCGACCGGACTCGGGATGGTCGCGGGGAAACGGTGGCCCACGGCGGGCGCATCCGTCTCGGACCAGGGGATCATCGGAACGGGTTCTCCAGGAAGGGTGGGGTGCGGGACGGCGGGGCGACCGGGCTCAGGCGTTGGCGCGTTCCTTCTTCGCTTCGCGGGAGACGCGCTTGCGATCGGAGGCGGCGAGGAGGCGCTTGCGGAGGCGGATGCTCTGGGGCGTGATCTCGATCAGCTCGTCGTCTTCGATATACTCCAGCGCGCCTTCGAGCGTCAACTCCCGCGGCGGCTCCAGCACGATGTGCTCGTCGGCCCCCTTCGAGCGCATGTTGGTGAGCTTCTTCTCCTTCGTCGGGTTGACGTCCATGTCGCCCGGTCGGGCGTTCTCGCCGATGACCATCCCCTCGTAAACGGGCTCGCCCGGCTTCACGAAGAGGTCGGCGCGCTCGGAGAGGTTGAAGAGCGCGAAGGCGACGATCGTCCCGGCCTCCATGGACACCAGCACCCCGCGCGACCGGCCCTCGAGCATCCCCGCCCACGTGCCGTACTCGAGGAACCGGTGGTGCATGATCCCCGTCCCCCGCGTGTCGGTGAGGAACTCCGACCGGTAGCCGAACAGCCCGCGGGCCGGGATGCGGTACATCAGCCGCACCATCCCCTGCCCCGGGTTCTTCATCTCGAGCATCTCGCCCTTCCGCGGCCCGAGCTTCTCGATCACGGTGCCGACGAACTCGTCCGGCACGTCGATCATGAGCTCCTCGTACGGCTCGAGCTTCTCGCCGCTCGGCCCCGCCTTGACGATCACGCGCGGGCGCGACACCTGGAACTCGTACCCCTCGCGCCGCATGGTTTCCATGAGGATCGAGAGGTGCAGCTCGCCGCGCCCCGAGACCTCCCAGCGGTCGGTGCTGTCGGTGTCGCTCACCTTGAGCGCCACGTTCCGCTCGAGCTCCTTCATGAGCCGCTCGCGGATCTGCCGCGACGTCACGAACCGCCCCTCCTTGCCGGCGAAGGGGGAGTTGTTCACCAGCAGCTCGACCGAGATCGTCGGCTCCTCGACCGCGATCCCCTCGAGCCGCTCGGGCGTGTCCGGGTGCGTCACCGTCAGGCCGATCTCGACGCCCTCGAGCCCCGCGAGCGCGACGATCTCGCCCGCGCCGGCCTCCGTCACCTCCACCCGCTCGAGCCCCTGGTAGGCGTACAGCTTGGTCACCCGGCCGCGCTCGGCCGCCTTCGACGGGTCCATCGGCAGCAGCGCCACCGAATCCCCCACCTTCACCGTGCCGCGCTCGATCCGACCGATCGCCAGCCGCCCGAGGTAGCTCGAGTAGTCGATCGTCGAGGTGAGCATCTGGAACGGGGCCGCGGCGTCCGACGGCGGCGGCGGGACCTTGGCCACGATCGTCTCGAAGAGCGGCGCGAGGTCGGTCAGCGGCGCCTCCAGCGACAGCGTGCTCGTGCCGTCGCGGCCCGAGCCATACACCGTCGGGAAGTCGAGCTGCGACTCGTCGGCCTCCAGCTCGATGAACAGGTCGAGCACCTCGTCGTGCACACGATGCGGATCCGCCCCCGGCCGGTCGATCTTGTTGATCATCACGATCGGCGTCCGCCCCAGCGCCAGCGCCTTGCGCAGCACGAACCGCGTCTGCGGCATCGGGCCGTCGAAGGCGTCCACGACCAGCAGCACGCCGTCCACCATCCGGAGGATGCGCTCGACCTCGCCGCCGAAGTCCGCGTGCCCGGGGGTGTCCACGATGTTGATCTTCGTCCCCTTCCACTGGACCGCCGTGTTCTTGGCGAGGATCGTGATCCCGCGCTCCTTCTCGAGCGGGTTCGAATCCATGACCCGCTCCTCCACGACCTGGTTGTCGCGGAAGGCGCCGGCCTGACGAAGCATCTTGTCAACCAGCGTCGTCTTGCCGTGGTCGACGTGCGCGATGATGGCGATGTTGCGGATCTGCATAGCCTCGAAAGATAGCGACGGCCCGCCCGTTCGGGTGACCCCGCCGCCCTCCCCGTGACGGCCCCGTGGCACCGGGAGTTCCCCGACTTGCCCCTCTCCCCGGCCGCCGCCAACGTGGCCGGGTACCCACGGGTCTTCACTCAGGAGGACGTCCCGATGCCGAAGCAAGACCAGCCGGAGGGCGAGTACCCGCACGGGCGTGGCTACGGCCACGACTACATGCGGGGCGGGGAAGTGTTCGACCGCTATGGGCATGTCTCCCGCGAGGAGTTCGACATGCCCCGGGGCGAGCTCAAGCGCCGCGAGGAGCGACGACACGCCACCGAGGGCTGACGGCCGGACCACCGACGAGGCCCGGGGCGCGCGCCCCGGGCCTCGTTGCGTCCCGTTAGCTTCGTCGCGTGCCGCGTCGTCCCTCGCCCGAGACCCTCGCCCAGCTCGTCGCCGCCACCGCCGCGCTCCTCGCCTTCGCAGGGGCCCTCGCGAACGGCTTCGCATGGGACGACTGGCCGGCGATCGTCAACGACACCGGGCTCCGTGACCTCACCGCGCTCCCGCGCCGGCTCCAGCAGCCCTACTGGCCCTCCACCGGTACCCTCTGGCGTCCTCTCACCACGCTGTCCTACGCCGTCGATTGGGCGTGGGGCGGCGGTGCGCCGCTGGCCTTCCACGTCGTCAACTGGCTGCTGCACGCGCTGGCCTCCGCGCTCGTCACCCGGCTGGCCCTGCGGTGGCTCGACCCGGCGGCCGCCGCCGCCGCCGGCCTCGTCTTCGCCCTCGCCCCGGTGCATGTCGAGGTGGTCGCCAACGCCGTGGGGCGCGCGGAACTGCTCTGCGCGATCGGCCTGCTGGGGGTCCTGCTGGCTGCCACCCGACCCGGGACACCGACCGTGCCGCAGTTGCGCCTCGTCGCGGCGTCGGCCTTCCTCGCCTTGGGCGCCAAGGAAACCGGAGCCGTCGCCCCGGTACTCGCACTCGCCGCGAACTGGCTCGTCACCCGCACGCCGCGCGCCGCGTGGCGCACCGCCTGGTGGGCCGCGACCCCGGTCGCGGCGCTGCTCGTCGGCCGACGCCTCGTCCTCGGGACGATCGCCGGCGACGCGCCGCACCCGGCGTGGTGGGTCGCCAACGGCATCGAGGGGGTGTGGCTCGCGCTGGCGACTTTGCCCAAGGCACTGTGGATGCTGGTCATCCCGCAACCGGGCGCCTGGGAGCACTCCCCGACGCTCGCGCAGGCCAGGTCACCCAGCGTCCTCCTCGCCGGCCTCGGGGTGCTGCTGCTGGGGCTCGCGGCGTGGCAGGGCTGGCGGCTCTGGCGGCGCCCCTCGGTCGGCGCGCTCGCCGTCGTGATCATGGTCGTCGCGTGGCTGCCCGTGTCGAACCTCGTCCTGCGCACCGGCGTGATCGTCGCCGAACGCACGCTCTATTCACCATCCATCGGGCTGGCCCTGGGTGCCGGAGTGCTGGCGGGCGTCCTCGGCGCGTGGCGCCCGGCGGCGCCGACGGCGCTGCTCGTCGGATGGGGCGCGCTCGCCACCGCCACCGTGCTGCGCGACGTGCCGGCTTGGCGCGACTCGATGACGATCTTCGAAACGATGACGGCGCGCAACCCGGACAGCTACAAGGCGTGGTGGTACCTCGGGCAGGCCCGCCGCGTGGACGACGACGTTCCCGGCGCCTACGCCGCGATGCGCGAGTCGCTCGCCCGGTTCGACCTCGAGACGCGCATCCTCCATGCCGGGGCGCAGGTGGCCATGCAGCAGGGCGACACGGCGCAGGCCGTGCGCTGGCTCGACCAGTCGCTGGCGATCGACCCCAACGGCCGCCGGTCGCGGACGCTGCTCGTGATGGTCGCGATGCGCCGCCAGGACAAGGCCGCCGCCCTCCGGCTCCTCGACGAGGGGCTGGCGAGGGAACCCGATCAGGAGATCTGGGCGAGGATGCGGCAGGACATCCGCGCTTGGCCCGACCCGGCAGCGCCGCCAGCCGCGGGGCCGCCAGCCGCGGCGCCGTCGGCCGCCGCCCCGACTAGAACTCCCAATTGAGGCCGATCGACGGCAGCAGGCCCACGCCCTCGTTCGCCACCGCCTGCCGCGTCCGGGGATTCCACTGCGGCGGCGACGGATTCTGCCGGTTCGTGACGTTCTGCAGGTCGAGGAAGGCGATCAACTGCGTCTTGCCGAAGACGAAGCGGCGATCCACCCGCACGTCGGCGGCGAAGAAGGTCCCCAGCCGCTCGCCGTTGTAGCGCGCGAAGTCGAGCGTCCCCGCCTGCGGCCCCCCCGTCACGAACGGCGTGAAGGGAAGCCCGGACGCCGCGCGCGCGCGCAGGGCCAGCTCCCACTTCGCGTTCGGCCGCCAGCCGATCACGCCGTTGGCGAGCACCGGCGTGTCGAACGCACCGCGGGTGCTCGTGCCGTCGAGCCCGGTGAAGCGCGTGCGGTTGTAGCTCGCGCTCAGCTGCCCGTAGAGGGGGCTGCGCCCGAGCTTCTTCTGCACGAAGACCTCGGCCCCGTACGCCTCGCCGGTGCCGGTGCTCTCGAGCGGCTCGAGGCCGAAGGGGATGTCGGTCGTCGCGTCGTCGAAGCCGCTCGGGCTCAGCACCGCCTGCGGGCGGAAGACCCGCGCGGGATACGCGCCGTAGCGCTTGGCGTACACCTCGAGTTGCACCTTGAGTTCGTCCCCGACGAGGCGCGTCAGGCCGGCCACCGCCTGATCGGCGCGGAAGGGCCGCAGTGACTGCCGGTTCGCCGGGTCGCCCACGAGCCAGATGTAGCTCGGGGCCTGCCAGTACCGGCCGCCCGAGACGGCGAGCGTCGTGACGTCGTCGAGCCGGTACGTCGCGTTCAGCCGCGGCGCGAGCCGCACGGCGTTCCCGAGGAAGCCGTACCAGTCGCCGCGGACGCCGGCGCTGAGCCGCAATGCCGGCCGCACCTGCCAGGCGGCCTGCGCGTAGGTGCCGTTGCGGAGGGCGGTGAAGCTCGTGTCCACGCGCAGCGTGCGCGGCTGGCCCAGCTGGTCTAGCCGCCGGAACCCGGCCAGCGTGGCGTCGAAGCGCAGGTCGCTCGCGTACTTGAAGATCGTCCCGGCCTCGACCTCCAGCCCGCGACGCGGCAGCCACGTGAGGTCGGTCCGGAGGGTGGTCTCTCCCTCGGTCGAGCGGCTCTCGAAGACCGGGTTCAGCAGCGAATCGCGCTGCGCGGTGACGAAGCGCGTCCACGTGCGGCCGAGCGTCGTCGTCACCACGCCGTCCGGCAGCAGCCGCTTCCACGTGAGGCCGCTGAAGTACTGGTCCTGCGCCGGCGCGAGCACCTGCGAGTTGTTGACGCGGGCCGAGTCGGTGCCGTTGTCGAACGTGACCGTGCCCCGCGCGGCGATAGTGAGGAACGAGAGCGCGTCGCGCGTCGTCGGGCGCCAGACCGCCTTCGCGGTGGCGTCGGTGTAGGACGGGATGAAGCTCAGGCCGATCGCCTGGAAGAGCAGGTCGAGGTAGCTGCGCCGCACGTTCACGAAGAACGACGCGTCCCGGCCGATCGGCCCCTCGAGCACCGCGCCGTACTGCGTGGCGGCGACGTTGAGCTCGCCCGCGAGGCGCTCGCGGTTACCCTCGCGCAGGGTGAGCGTCGTCGCCGACGAGGCGCGGTCGCCGTACCGGGCCCCGAATCCGCCGGCGGAGATCGCGGCCGTCTCGATGAAGCGGATGTTGATCAGCGAGATCGGCCCGCCGGTCGAACCCTGCGACCCGAAGTGGTTGATGTTCGGCACCTCGATGTTGTCCACGACGAACAGGTTCTCGAACGGTGCCCCCCCGCGGACGATGATGTCGTTGCGGGCCGCGCTGGTCACCCCCACGCCCGGCGCGACCGAGATCGCCCGCAGCACGTCCTCCTGCGCTCCCGGCTGCCGCCGCACCTCCTCGGCCGCGTACGTCTGCGTCGAGACCGGGGTCGCCGGCGGCAGTTGCGGCGGGAACGCCTCGGGGCGCACGGTCACCGCCTCGAGCTGCACGTCGATCGGGCGCAGCACGACCAGCACCTCCGCCGGCTTGGCGGGAGAGACGGCGATGTCGCCCTTGGTCACCGGGGCGAAGCCCAGCCGACGGATCTCGAGCGTGACGATCCCGGTGCGCACCCCGCGCAGGACGAAGCGGCCGCCGGCGTCGGTCTGCGCGCCGATCTCCTGACCGACCACGCGAACCGTGGCGCCCACGACGGGGGCCTCGGTGACGGCCTGGACGATGCGGCCGGTGATGGCGCCGGTCGGCGCGGACGGGACTTGGGCAGGCAGGGGGGCGCAGGCGAGCAGGACGACCGGCCGCCAGACGCGAACGAAATTGGACATGTGCAGGATGAAAGGTCGCTGTTGAACGCGGAACGCTCGCCGTCCGTTCGCGGCGGCGGCGGGTGACGAACGCGCGTGTCGTGCGCTGCTCGACGCCCGGTACACCCCGCTCCGGCGGTTCGCGTTCACGCTCGTGCGCGGCGCAGCGACCCAGCGCCGCCTGCTCGATGCCGCGCTTCGCGCCCCTCCCCGGCCGCATGCCGGCCGCATGCCGGCCCGTCATCGCCTCGGCGGTGACGGGCCGGCTTGCGTTCGCGGCTAGCTTGCCTCCGTGCCGCCGACCGCCGCCCCGACCCCCGCCTCGCCGGCCGAACCCGACCTCTGGGGGCACCTCCCGGCGCGCACGCGTGGCCTGGTGGCGACGCACGTCGTGGGGGTCATCGTGGGCGGGCTCGCGCTCGACCGGGAGTTCGGCTGGACGGGCCAGCACCTCGCCACGCTCTGGACGGTGGCGGTCTTCGCGTGGCTGCTCCGCCTCGGACGGCCGCTCGAGCGCCGGGTCCTGCTCGTCTGCACGGCGCTCGCCGGCGTCGGCGAGGCCGTGCTCTCGCTCGGCTGGGGTGTCTATGACTACCGGTTCGGCAACCTGCCGCTGTTCGTACCCCCTGGGCATGCGCTGCTGATGACGCTCGGGCTCGTGGTGCGGCCGCTCGTCACCCCGCGGCACGTCGCCGCGGTGGCCGCGGGCGCGGCGGTGTGGGCGATCGTCGTGCTGTGGCGCGGCAGCGACGCGTTCGGGACGATCCTCGCGGGGCTGTTCCTCGTCTGCGCGGGCCTCAGCCGCGGCCGCGACCTCTATGCGGCGATGTTCGTGCTGGCGCTCGCCATGGAGCTGTACGGCACCGCGCTCGGCAACTGGACGTGGCTCCCGAGCGTCCCCGGCACCGGCTGGTCCGCCGCCAACCCGCCCTTCGCCGCCGGCGCCTTCTACGCGCTGCTCGACCTGCTCGTCCTCGCCGCCGTGCGGCGCCGCCCCCGGGTGCACGGGCGCGGCGCGGCGCTGCTTCCCGACGTCCCCTGACTCCCCGGATCCCCGCCTCATGCTTCGTCACCTGATCGTCGTGGCCGCCCTCGCGGGCGGTGCCGGGCTCTCGGCCTGCGCCCGCAACGCGCCCGCCCCGCTGCCGAGCGACGATGCATCGCCGCTCGGCCCGTCCCCCGCCCCGGCCTCCAACCCGGACACCCCGGAGAAGGTCGCGCTCGGCGCGCAGCTCTTCTACGACCCGCGCCTGTCGGCGACGGGGACCATGTCGTGCGAAGGGTGCCACTACCGCGCCCTCGGCTGGACGGACACGCTGCGCCTCTCGACGCGCGCGACCGGCGTGGTGAACGCCCGGCACACGCCGACGCTGTACAACGTCGGGCACCAGACGGCGTGGTACTGGGACGGCCGCGCCACGTCGCTCGAGGGGCAGATCGCCGCCGCGTGGAAGTCGCAGCTCGGTGCCAACACCGAGCGCGTGGCGGCGGCGGTCAATGCCGTTCCCGAGTACCGCACCCGGTTCGCCGCCGTCTTCGGCGACACCGCCAGCGAGCCACGCATCGCGCAGGCGCTGGCGTCGTACGTGCGCACGCTCAACTCCGGGCCATCGCCGTGGGACCGCTTTCAGGCCGGCGATCGTCGCGCCCTCGGTGCCGAGGCGCAGGCGGGGTGGCAGCTCTTCATCGGCAAGGCCGGCTGCGCCGCGTGCCACGTGCCACCGCGCTTCGCCGACGGGCTCTACCACAACGTCGGCCTCGAGGCGGGCAAGGCGACGCCCGACCGCGGCCGTGCGGCGGTGACCAATGCGCCCGCCGACGAACGCGCCTTCAAGACACCGACGCTGCGGTCGGTGGCGCTCTCGCGGCCGTACTTCCACGACGGCAGCGCCGCCACGCTCGAGGCGGCCGTCCGCTACATGGCCTCGGGCGGCGGCCCCGACTCGACCAAGTCGCCGCTCCTCGTCAACCGCTCGCTCGGCGACGTCGAGGTGCGCCAGCTCGTGGCGTTCCTGCAGGCGCTCACGTCGGACGAGCCGGCGCCGCGTCCCCGCGTCCCTTGAGCGGGGCGCCGGACGCCGGGCAAGCGCATCGCCGACCCTAGCGCTTCGCCGCCGCCGGCCGCGGCGGGCCCTTCTTCGCGGCGTCGTCCTCCCCCTCGAGGAACGCCACGTCGTGGCCCGCCGACTTGAGCTGCCCCACCAGCCCCGGCTTGTCCACCGCCTTGGCGTAGGCCTCCTTCACCTCCACCTGACGCCGCTCCACCAGGTCCATGAGGGCGTCGTTGAGGGTGATCATGCCGTGCTTCCGCGAGGTCTGGATCATCGAGGGGATCTGGAAGGTCTTCCCCTCGCGGATGAGGTTGGCCAGCGCGGGGGTGTGCAGCATGATCTCGCGCACCGCCACGCGGCCGCCGCCGATCCGCTTGCAGAGGGTCTGCGAGATGACGCCCTTGAGCGACTCGGAGAGCATCGTCCGGATCTGGTCCTGCCGGTCGGCGGGGAACTGGTCGATGATGCGGTCGATCGTGCTCGCCGCCGTCGTCGTGTGCAGTGTCCCGAACACCAGGTGCCCGGTCTCCGCGGTCTCGATCGCGATCGACGTCGTCTCGAGGTCGCGCAGCTCGCCGACGAGGATCACGTCCGGGTCCTCGCGCAGGGCCGCCCTGAGCGCGCTCTTGAACGACTCCGTATGCACGCCGACCTGCCGCTGGGTGATGATGCAGTTCTTGTTCTGGTGCACGAACTCGATCGGGTCCTCGATCGTGATCACGTGATCGGTCCGCAGGCGGTTGACGAGGTCCACCAGCGAGCAGAGCGTCGTGGACTTGCCCGAGCCCGTCGGCCCCGTCACCAGCACCAGCCCCTTCGTGAGGTGACAGAGGTTCTGCACCTCCTGCGGGATCTTCAGCTGCTCGACCGACACCACCGTCGCCGGGATCACGCGGAAGACCGCGCCCACGCCCTTCCGCTCGCGCATCGCGTTCGCCCGGAATCGCGCGATGCCTTCGATCTCGTAGGCGTAGTCGGTGTCGTTGCGATCGCGGAACTCGGCCTTGTTCCGCTCGGGCATGATGCTCGTGAGCATCGCCTCGAGGAACCCGTTCTCCAGCAGCGGCTTCCCCTCGAGCCGCACCATCTCACCGTGCAGCCGGATGATCGGCGGCTCGCCGACGCGCAGGTGCAGGTCCGATCCACCCTTCGTCACGAGCGCGCGCAGCAGCTCGTCGATCTGCGCCCGGGCCTCGCCGACGGGGTCCGCGGACGGCGACGCCCCCGCCCGCACGCCGGGCGACGGGGCGCTCCCCGTCGGAGCCGGGGACGGGACGGCTTCCTCCGTGATCGCGCGGAGGCTGCCGGTCATCCGCTGGAACATCCCGTGGTCGTCCACGGCGATCGAACAGCGCAACGACCCGTTCTCGGTCCGCAGCTTCACCCCGAACGAGCCGTCGGCGTTGTCATAGCGGAACGTCGTCGGCGTCCCGGCGTCCAGGTGGGCGACGGCATCGGCCGGGGCGACCTCCCGCAGCAGGGCGACGATCTGCGCGACCGTGAGCGGGGCCCTCGTCACGGGGCGCTGCTCCCCCTGCACGAGCATGCGCGCGACGTCGTTCTCGGCGAGGTGGATGGCGTCGGCGCGGTTGGTGATCATCGCCGAGAGCAGCCGGTCGAGCTGGGCCATGGAGGAACGGGAGGGAGGAAGGAGGAAACCCTAGGCGTGCAGCGCGGGGGCGTGCACCGCCAGATCGGGGGGCTCGATCTGCAGCGTCACGTGCCTTATGCCGAACTCGCGCGCGAGCGACTCCTGCGCCCCCCGTACGACGTCGGCGTAGTGGCCCGCCTCGGTCACCACCGCGTGCGCCGTGCACGAGATCATGCCACCCGCGACCGTCCACACGTGCAGGTCGTGGATCCCGAGCACGCCCGGCAGCGCCTCGAGCCGACGCCGCACCGCGGCCGGATCCACGTGCTTCGGCGCCGACTCGAGCAGCACATCCACCGACTCGCGCACCAGCGCCCACGCCGCGCGCACGATCAGGAGCGTCGTCAGCACGGAGGCAACCGGGTCGGCCGCCGCCCATCCGGTCCACCGCATCACCAGCGCCGCCGCCACGGTGGCCACCGATCCGAGCAGGTCGCCGACCACGTGCAGATATGCCCCGCGCACGTTCAGCGAGTGGGCCGCGTCGGCGTGCAGGAGCCACGCCGCCACGGCGTTCACCCCGAGGCCGAGCGCCGCGACCAGCAGCATCGGGCCGGTCGCCACCGGCTCGGGACGCACGAGCCGCTGCAGCGCCTCCCACGCGATCGCCGCCGAGATCGCCAGCAGCACGCTCCCGTTGATGAACGCCGCGAGGATCTCGGCCCGCAGGTAGCCGAAGGTGCGCTGGGCCCCCGCCGGCTGGCGGGCGATCCATGCGCAGAACAGCGTGAGCGCCAGCGCGGCGACGTCCGCCAGCATGTGTCCCGCGTCGGCCAGCAGCGCCAGCGAGTTCGACAGGACGCCACCGACCACCTCGGCGACGAGGAACAGCGCCGTGAGCGCCAGGACCACCCGGAGCCGCGCCGTCGGCGCATGGCCGTGGTGGCCGTCGCACGTCACGTCGTCCGGGTGCGGGTGCCCGTGGCCGGTGTCGGTGCGAGCCATGCCGGAAGTGTATCGCCGGGAATGCCGGGCAGCAGCGCCCCGGGAGTCACGCCGGGAGTCACGCCGGGAGTCACGCCGGGAGCTGCCGTCGGTCAGCGGGGCGCCCCGCTCCCCCGCACGTGCGCGGCTCGCGACACGGCCGCCTCCGCCGCGACCCGGACTGCCGCGAAGAAGCTCGACGGATCGGCCTTCCCCTGCCCCGCGATGTCGAGTGCCGTCCCGTGGTCGGGGGACGTCCGCGGAAACGGCAGTCCGAACGTGCAATTCACGCCCCGCCCGAACGACGCCACCTTGATGGCCGTCATCCCCACATCGTGGTACGGCGCGATCACCGCGTCGAACTCGCCCCGCATGGCGCGAACGAAGACCGTGTCCGCCGGAAACGGGCCGGCGAGCCCGGCAGCGCGCGCCGCCGGCGCGAGCACCCGGTCGTCCTCGTCGCCGAAGCGGCCGCCGTCTCCCGCGTGCGGGTTGAGCGCGCAGAGCGCGATCCGGGGGGCGGCGATCCCGAACCACTCCACGAGTCCCGCGCGCGTCAGCGCCGCGACCGCCGCGATGACGTCGGGCGTCAGCGCATCCGGCACCTCGCGCAGCGGCCGGTGGGTCGTCGCCAGCACCACCCGCAGCCGGTCGCTCGCGAGGCACATCGCCGTCGCGCGGCCCGTCAGGCGCGCCAGCAGTTCCGTGTGTCCGGGGTCGGCGTACCCGCCTGCCAGCAGGGCCGCCTTGTCGAGCGGAGCCGTCACCAGCCCGTGCACCGCCCCCGCCATGGCCAGCTCGGTGGCCCGCACCACCGCATCGCCGGCCGCGCGGCCCGCGGCGGCGGCGGCGTCCCCCGGCCGCCAGCGGCCGGTCGCCTCCTGCACGTCCACCACCGTGCCGCGCGGGCCCACCGGGACGAGGTCGGCGATGGCCCGCAGGGCGCCGTCCGCCAGCGCCGCCTGCACCAGCTCGGGCCCGATCCCGCGCGGGTCGCCGAGCGTCACCGCCAGGCGCGGACGCACGGTCAGAAGATCGGGGTGGGGAGCTCGGGGCCGAGCAGGACCGCCACGTAGATCTCCTTCTTGAGCAGCTCGAGCAGGCGCCCGATCGACTTCTCCTGCGAGAGCTGCTCGCGCAGCCGGTCCTTCACCTCGTCCATCGTGTACTCCCCGGCGTCGCTCGCGGAGATGACCTGCAGGATGAAGAACTTCGGGATGCCCCGCCGGTCCGGCACCGCGAACGGGGGCGTGATATCCCCCTTCGCCTTCCCCGCCAGCGCCTGCTGGTAGCTCGGCGGCAGCTGCTCGCGCTCGAACGGCTGGATCGAGCCGCGATCCTCGCTGTTGTCGTGGAATGCGGTCACGAGCGAGTCGAACGGCGATCCCGCCACCCAGCGCGCGTAGGCGGAATCGGCGCGCGCCTTGGCGAGCGCCACGTCGGCCGAGTCGATCTTCGGGCGAATCAGCACGTGCCGCGCCTTCACCTCGCCGGGCTGCACCCGGTCCACGCGGATCAGGTGGAAGCCGAACACCGTCTCCACCGGAAAGCTCGTGATCCCGGGGTTGAGCTGGAACATCACGCGGTCGAACTCCGGCACCATCCGGCCGCGGCGGTTCCACCCGAGGTCGCCGCCGACGTCGCGGCTTCCTTCATCCTCCGACTCGCGCTTCGCCACCGTCTCGAACGGCGTCCCCGCGTCGATCTCCTGCGCGAGGCGCGCCGCCTTGCGGAGCGCCGAGTCGCGCGCGGATGGCTTGGGTTGCGGCGCCACCGCCAGTTGGCGGAACGCCACCGTCGCCGGCTTGCGCGGCAGGTTGGCGCGCTGGCGGTCGAACGCCTCGGTCAGCTCGGCGTCGTTGACCACCGCGGGCAGCAGGCGTCCGTCGGACTTGAGCTTCTGGAAGAGCTTCAACTGCGTCTCCTGCCGCTTCGCGTCCTCGAAGAGCTTCTTGCGGTAGTCGTCCGTGCTCGCGAACGCCTCCCGCTTGAGCGCCTCGCGGAACTCTCCCTCGCTGCGGAACTGGTCGCGCACCCGCTTGAACGCCTGATCCACCTGGTCGTTCACGTCGGCGTCGGTGACCTTGATCGTCGTGTCGGTCTTCGCCTTCTGGACGAAGACCTCATCGTTGAGCAGCTGGTTGAGCGCGTCGAGCGCGAACTGCCGCTGCTGGCCCGCGTCCATCGCCGGCCGCTGCCCGCGCAGCCGCGCCTGCACCGCGATCAGCACGTCGCTCCACAGGATCGGGGTCTTGCCCACGATGCCGACGACCCGGTCAACCGGCAGTTCGCCCTGCCAGCCGGTCGTGTCGCGCACCGCCACGCTGTCCTGCGCCGAGGCGGCGCCGGCCCAGAGGACCGACGCCGCCAGCACCACCTGCCGCCACGTCCGCATGCCGTCTCCTACCACCGTCGCCCCGGGCGAGATCCCGTCACGCCGGCTTCTTCTCGGCCGCCGGTGCCTTCGCGGCCGCCGGTGCCTTCGCGGCCGGCGCGGCGGTCGGCGGCGTCGTCGGGAGCGCCTTGTCCGCCCCGCCCGGGATCGGCACCACCGACTGCGGCAGGGCCGCCTTGCGCGCGGAATCGGACTGCGCGCGCACGACCTTCGCCTTCTCCACCGCCTTGTCCAGCGCCGCGAGGCTGAAGGACGCCGGGTACTTCTTGCGGAGCGCGAGCTCCACCGGCATCGGCACCTGCACCAGCGGCTGCTGGCCGGCGACGACACGGTCGAGCACCGTCTCGACGCGCGCGGCGGCGAAGCTCGCCTTCGTCGCCGGCTCCTTGACGCTGTCGGCCAGCACCTTCGGGCTCACGCCGAGACCATTCCACGCCCCCTGCAGCGCCGCCGTGAAGCTCCGCCGCACCTGCGCCACCTCGGCCGTGTCGAGCTGCGTCCCCGACGCCCGGGCGGCCCGCAGCACCAGCTCGGTGCGCACCATCGGCTTGATGAGCTGCTCGCGCACCACCGAATCCGGCGCGCCGGCGATCTGCGACAGCAGCTGGCCGCGCTGCGGAATCGAGAGCAGCAGCAGCGCCGCGTCACGCGCGGTGAAGTTGCCGCCCTTGAGGCTCGCGAGCGCGGCCGTGTTGTCGAGGTTCGCCATCAGGTCGGCGGTCGCCGTGCGCAGCGTCCCCACGGCGTTCGGCTTGATCTCCATCGCCGCGTCCTTCTCGAGGCCGGCGACGAACGTGCTCTCGGCCGACGCGATCCCCGCCTGCACCAGCTGCGGCCCGACGTCGCCCCGCGCCTCGTCGAACGTCGAGCGGTAGATGATGTGGTAGCCGAACTGCGACTCGATCACGGGACTGATCGCGCCCGGCGCGGTCGCCATCGTCCCCTGCTCGAACGTCGGCACCATCTGGCCCCGCTGGAACGCGCCGAGCAGCCCGCCCCGCGGTGCCGAGCCCGGGTCGCCGGACTCCTTCGTCGCCGTCGCCGCGAACGTCGCCGGCGTCACCCGCGCGCGGATCGCGTCCGCCTTCGCCTTCAGCTCGGCCTTCTTCGCCGGCGTGGCGTCCTGCGGCACCGAGATCAGGATGTGCCGCGCGTGGAGCACCGCCCCCTCCGCGTAGCGCTGCGCGAACTGGGTCGTGTCCACCTTCGCCTGCAGCTTCGGGATGAAGTCGCGCTGCCAGCGGTCCACGAGCATCCGGTCGTACACCGACCGCAGCGCGTTGTCCGCGTCCGTCGCGCTGGCCATGGAGTCGCCCTTGACCGCCGCGGCGGCCACCAGCTGGTAGTTCGTCCACAGATCGGCGATGGCGCGCGCCGTCTCCTTGTTGACCGGTGCCCCTGCCCCGCCGAGCAGGTTGCCGAGCCGCTCGACCGAGAGCTGCTGGCCGCCGGCCTTGGCCACGGTGTCGGCGGACTGGAGCCCGTCGCACGCGACGAGCGGGGCGACGGTGCCGAGGACGATGAGGGAGAGACGACGGATGCGCATCAGTTCGGACTCGTGGTGGCGGTCAGGGTGCGGAAGGCGGCCACGAGGCCGTCCAGCACCGAGGCACCGCCCAGGCGGGTGAGCTTCAGGGACAACGGTTGTGCGCGGCGGACTTCGGCCTGGAACTGCACCTCGTGGAAGGCCGCGCTGAGCCCCTTCAGGCGGGGGGCCACCGAGCCCCGAAACGTAATTCGGGCCTCGTCGCCACGCACCAGCACCGATTCGAGCCCCATCGCCCCGCCCAGGACCCGCAGGTAGGTCATCCCGAAGAACGCCCCCGCCGGGGGCGGGAGGGGCCCGAAGCGGTCCCGCAGTTCCTCCCGGATCGCGTCGATCGCCGCCCCGTCGGTCGCGGCCGACAGCCGGCGGTAGAGGTCCAGCTTCACCTCCCGGGCCGCCAGGTAGTCGTCCGGCAGGTAGTGGGCGACGTCCAGCGTCACGTCGGCCGGCACCGGCTTGGGCGCCTGGTCCCCCGCCTGCACCCGGTGCACGGCCTCGTCGAGCATGCGCAGGTAGAGGTCGAACCCCACCGCGTGCACGAAGCCCGACTGCTCCGGACCCAGCAGGTTCCCCGCCCCGCGCAGCTCGAGGTCGCGCAGCGCCACCCGGTAGCCCGCCCCGAGCTCGGTGTGGTGCTCGAGCACCCGCAGCCGTTTCTCGGCGTCCTCGTCGAGCGCGTCCGGGACGATCAGGTAGCAGTACGCCCGGCGGTGCGACCGCCCCACCCGCCCGCGCAGCTGGTAGAGCTGCGCCAGCCCGAAATGGTCGGCCCGGTTGACGAACATCGTGTTCGCGTTGGGGACGTCGAGCCCCGTCTCGACGATCATCGTCGAGACGAGCACGTCGAGCCGCCCGCCGACGAACTCGTGCATCACGTCCTCGAGCTGCCGCTCGCGCATCTGCCCGTGCGCGACCCCCACCCGCGCCCGCGGCACCAGCCGGCGCAGGTGGTCCGCCATCGCCTCGATCGTCTCGATGCGGTTGTGCACGAAGAAGACCTGCCCCCCCCGGTCGAGCTCGCGGCCCATCGCCTCCTCGAGCAGCGCGTCGTCGAACGGCTCGAGGTACGTCAGCACCGGCGACCGGTCGCGCGGCGCCGTCTGGATCAGCGTGAGGTCCCGCAACCCCGCCATCGCCTGGTGCAGCGTCCGCGGGATCGGCGTCGCCGTCAGCGTCAGCACGTCGGTGTCGAGCTTCAACCGCTTGAGCGCCTCCTTGTGCTTCACCCCGAACCGGTGCTCCTCGTCCACGACCACGAGCCCCAGGTCGGCGAACCGCACGTCGTCGCTCAGCAGCCGGTGCGTGCCGACGACGATGTCCACCTCGCGCGTCGCCAGCTGCGCCACCACCGCCGCCTGCTCCTTCGCCGACTGGAAGCGCGAGAGCAGCGCCATCCGCACCGGGAAGTCCGCCAGCCGCTCCGTGATCGTCCGGTGGTGCTGGTCGGCGAGGATCGTCGTCGGCACCAGCACCGCCACCTGCCGCCCGCTCTGCACCGCCTTGAACGCCGCGCGGATCGCGATCTCCGTCTTGCCGTACCCGACGTCGCCGACGAGCAGGCGGTCCATCGGCCGCGGCGACTCCATGTCGCGCTTCACGTCCACCGTCGCCTTGCGCTGGTCGGGCGTGTCCTCGAACAGGAACGAGCTCTCCAGCTGCCGCTGCCATGCTCCGTCGGGGTGGTGCGCCGGCCGCGTCGCCACCTGCCGCCGCGCGTAGAGATCGAGCAGCTCCTGCGTCATCTCCGCGATCGCCGCCCGCGTGCGGTCGCGCTGCTGCTGCCACTTCCGGCCGCCCAGCCGATGCAGGCGCGGCGGCGGCAGGTCCTCGCTCACGTCCCCGGCCGCGCGGTACCGCTCGAGCAGGTCGATCCGGTAGAGCGGGACGTTCAGCCGGTCGCCCCCCTCGTACTCCACCACCGCCGCCTCGATCGTGCTCTCCCCGACGAACAGCCGCTCGATCCCGCGGTAGATCCCCACCCCGTGCTCGAGGTGCACCACGTAGTCGCCCGGCTTGAGCGCCGTCACCGCCTCGAGCGACGTCCCGCTCCCGTAGCGCCGCGCGCGGCGCAGCCGGCGCTCGCGGCGGAAGATCTCGTGGTCGGTCAGCACCCGAAGCCCGCCCGGGCCGGTCGGCCCGAGCCGGAACCCGCCCCCCAACGTCCCGAGCACCAGCGCCGCCGCGGTCGGGTACCGCCCGTCACCCGAGAGCAGCTCGTCGAGCCGCTCGACCTGCCCGCTGTTGTCGCACAGGATGAGCGTCTGCGTGCCGTCCGCCACCAGCCGCCGCAGCCGATCGATGTCGCGCTCGATCACCTCCGGCGGACGGAAGGGGAACCCGATCGCCCCGAGCCCGTCCGGGCCCTCGCCCGCATACAGCCGCAGCGTGCCGAACCCCGTGAGCGCCCCGAGCGCCGACGCCGGGCGCTCGAAGAGCGCATCCCGGTCCGGCACGTCCTCGCCGCGCCGCCGCGCCAGCTCCGCGTGGTGCGCCGCCTCCTCCCACGTGCGCCGGAACTCGGGCTCGAGGTGCGTGTCGTGCGGCAGCACCAGCAGCGTGTCCGGCGGGAACAGCGACGCGATGCTCACCCGCTCGGCGTCGTCCGCCGCCGGGCCCGCCCCGTCCACCGGCAGGATCACCACCCGCTCCGCCACCCGGGTCGTCCGCTGCGTCAGCAGGTCGAAGTGCCGCAGCTCCTGCAGGTCGTCGCCCCAGAACTCCAGGCGCACCGGCTCCGCCATGCCGAACGAGTAGATGTCCACGATGCCGCCCCGCACCGCGAACTGCGCCACGTCATCGACGATCGGCACCTGCTCGAAACCGATGCCGCGCAGGTGCGCCACCAGATCGCCGAGCCGCCACGCATCGCCCGCCGCGAGCTCCAGCCGGCCGGCGGCCAGCGCCCCCGGCAGCCGCGTCCGCTCCTGCAACGCCCGCGCCGGAGCCAGCAGAAGCCGCACCTCGCCCCGCGCGACGCGCGCGAGCGTCTCCACGCGCTCCCCCGCGACCTCCGCGTGCGGCTCCACCTCGCCGAAGCCCTCGCGCGGCGGGTAGAGGGCGGCGGCCCCGGGCTCGCGGATCGCGTCGAGGTCCGCGAGCCAGCGCTCGGCTTCCGGCAGGCCTGCCGTCACCACGACCACCAGCCGCGACGACAGGTCCCGCGACAGCGCCGCCACCAGCAGCGCGTCGCCCGAGCCGGCGAGGCCCGCGACGTGCCGCTCGCCCCGCGGCCCGGGCAGGTCGCGCACGAGCCGACCGAACTGCGGCAACTGCCCGACGGCGTCGAGCAACGAGGACAGGGCCACCCGGGCTTCCTGCTACGCGTCGCGCCCGTGGCGCGCGAGCAGCGCCTCGGCCACCAGCAGCCCCACCCCGAGCGCGAGCAAGGGGCCGAACAGCGCCGCGCCGCCCCCGCCGCCGAAGGCGAGCCGGGACAGGGCCGTCGCGTCGTCCACGCCGCGCACCGACGCCGCCGAGATCCGCGCGCTCACCTCCCGGGCACTCCACCCCGCCACGTCCGACTCCTCGGCTTCCGGATTCACCAGCAGTGCGCCGGCCCGTGCGCCGGAGCGGAGGGCAAAGTACACGCCCGGCGTCGTCGGCGCGGTGAAGCGGCGGCCCGCGACCGGCAGCGCGTTCCCGTCGGCAGACTCCAGGCCGTCGAGCGGTGCCGGCCATCCCACGTCGCCGCCCGGGACTGCGCCGACGAGCGGGCCCCCGTCCCCGGCGAGCCGCGACGCCAATTGATCGCCAAGCCACGGCACGAAGCCCGCCTTGAGCATCACGTCGGTCGCGGCGGTGTCGAACGCCGACCCCGCCAGCACCCACCGCGGGCCCGCCACCAGCCACGGTTCGCCGCCCGCCCGCGCGAGCGTGTCGCTGGGCCCGCCGTCCCCGGCGCCGGCGGCCACCAGCCGCACCCGCTTCGAGGCGGTCGCCCCGCGCATCCACGCCGCCCCCGAGACGGGCGCGGGGCCGTCCACGGCCGTCTCGAACCGCCACGGGATGCCGAGCCGGGCCAGCGTCGCGTTGGCCTGCGGGACGCTCGCCGGCGTCCGCGGCGCGAGCAGCAGGGCGGGCAGGCGCCGCACCTCCTCGGCCGGCGCCACCAGCACGGTCGCCGTCCCCGCCGCCTCGCCGGGCGTGGCGCGCCCGTCGGCGACGAGCGCGTCGAGCGCCGCCTGCACGAATCGCCCCGCCCCCGCCGCCGAGACCGGCGGCGCGTCCCCGATCCACACCGCGAAGTGCCGGACGTCGTCTCCGCGGAGCGCGTCCGGGGGCGCGGCCACCTGACCGGCCACCCACCCCCGCTCCGAGGGCGACGCCGCGATCCACGCGTCCGCCCCAGGGGCCACGCGCGCCCGCGCGAGCGTGCGGCCGCCCAGCGTCACCGTCACCGGCACCGAGTCTCCCCCGGTCACGCGCACGCGCAGCTTCCCGCGCGGCGACCAGCGGGGCGGCACCGGCGCGGCGTCCACGACCGCGCTCGAGGCGACCGCCGTCGCAGCCGCCGGCACGAAGACCGTCACGGCCGCGTCGCCTCCCGTCACCGCACGGCGCCACGTAGTCGCCTGCCCGTCGGTGAGCACCACGACGCGCGGCGCGAGGCCGCGCACGGTCGTCGCGAGCGTCGCGGCCTTCTCGACCGCCCCCGGGAGGTCGCCCGCGCCGGGCCACGCCGACACCGCCCGCACCGCCGAGCGCACCTGGGCCAGCGTCCCGCCGGTCACGGTGCCGTCCGCCGTCAGGAGCCACGCACGATCCGCCGACGTCGCCGCGTCGAGCGTGCGCAGCGCGGCGGCGCGCAGAGCGTCCAGTGCCGGCTCGCCCCCCGCCGCGCGAGTCGTGCTGAGGGAGTTGTCGAGCACCACCGCGAGCGCCGTCGGCGCGTGGCCGCCCGGCAGGCCCCGCACGATCGGCCGCGCCGCCGCCGCCGCCAGCACGAGCACCACGGCAGTGCGCAGGACCATGAGCAGGAGGTTGCGCAGCCGCAGTTCGCGGCTGTGCTCGCGCTGCGCCCGCAGGAGCCAGCGCAGTGCGGGGAAGACGTAGCGCTGCGACACCGGCCGCCGCCGCAGGTGCAGCAGCAGCGGCACCGCCGCCGCGCCCGCGAGCGCCAGCCACCACGCGCCGAGGAAACTCACGGGAGCCGCTCGCGCGCCCGCAGCAGCGCGCGCAGCGCCAGCCCGAACGGCTGCGCCGTCGTCGCCTGCGTGAACGTGGTCCCCGCGGCGCCGAACGTCCGCTGCCACTCGGCCGTCGCGTGCGCGACCGTGTCGAGGTAGGCGTCGCGGAGGTCCGCCGGGCGCGCCGGCACCTGCTCGCCGGTCTCGGGGTCCTCGAGCAGCGCCTCGCCGGCGATCGTGAGGTCCGTCTCGACCGGATCAAGCACCTGCAGCACCAGCACGGCGTGTCCCTGGGCGCGGAGACTCCGCACCGCCCGCGCCACCGGCTCGACCTCGGTCAGCAGGTCGGTGCAGAGGAGCACCAGGCCGGGACGGCGGATCATCCGGCCGGCATGCGCGAGCGCCTCGGGCACCGCCGTCCCCGATCCGGCCCCCCGATCCTCGAGCGGGGCCAGCAGCCGCGGCCAGTGCGCGAGGCGGGCGCTGGGCGGCACGACCGCCTCCACCGCCGACGCGAAGCGCACCAGCCCCACGGCATCGCGCTGCCGCAAGAGCAGCAGCGCGGCCGCGGCGGCGACACGGTTCGCCCACGCGAGCTTGGTGAGACGCCCGGGGGCACCGGACCAGTCCATGGAACGGCTCGCGTCCACCACGATCGCGGCACGCAGGTTCGTCTCTTCCTCGTACTCCTTGACGACCCAACGGTCGCTGCGCGCGGCGATCCGCCAGTCCACGTAGCGCAGGTCGTCGCCGGGCTGGTACGGACGGTGTTCCGCGAACTCGACGCTGAACCCCTTGCGGGCCGACCGGTGCAGGCCGGTGAGGAAGCCGTCCACGATCCATCGCGCCACCACGTCGAGCCGTCCGAGGGCCGCGAGGGCGGCCGGGTCGAGCTGGTCTGGGCGAAGGCCGGTGGTCACGGACGCGGGTAACGGGTGGACGCGGGTAACGGGTGGACGCGCCGCCGGGCACGAACGCACGGACGGCGCGCACAAGCTACGCGCGGCGCGCCCCGGGCGTTTCGGTCGGGGGCCCCGGCGCGGGAACCGCCGGCGCCGACACGGGTAGTGACGGCATGTCCCGCCTCGCATGGTCGTGGCCGCTCCTCGCCGCCGGCGCCTTCGCCGCCGGCGCCATCGGCGCGGCGCCGTCGTCCGCCGGCGCGCAGCCCGTGCGCCCCGCACCGACGGGCCCCGTCAACGTGATCCGGCCGTCGAGCCCGCTCGCCGACCCGGCCGCCGACACCACGCCGACGGTCTTCTTCGCGGGCCCGCGTCCCGCGCCGGCACCGGCGACCGACGTGCCGGGCCACGAGCTCGTCACGTGGCGCTCGTCGTCGCCGCTCGTGCGTGGCGTCGCGGGGGCGGACGCGGCGTATCTCGCGGCGTTCGGCGGCGCCGACGGACGCGTCGTGGGAGTCGCGGAGGCGCTGATAGGCCGCTTGGCCGGTCCGGTGTTCGTGGGCGGCGGCGGGTGGCCGGGCTGGCTCGGCGGTGGGCGCAGGCATCACGAGGACACGCCGGCGGCACCCGTCCGGACGGTGCAGGACCGGTTCCCGCGGCCGTGGATCGGCGGCGTCCGGTGGGACCTCCCCCAGGTCCCCATCGAGCCGCCGCCACGCAACGCGGCGGTCTATCCGGTCCGGCGGCGCTAGCGTCCCGGGGCGCGGCGCACGGTGCCGCGCCCGTACCGGACCGCGAGTCCGGCGTCCGCCCCGCATGACCTGTCGCGGCCCGCGATCGGCTATCTTCCCGTGCTGCCCCGGCGCGCCATCCGCGCGTCGGCGGCCCGCCCGAACCCGATCCGTCCGTGCAGCCAGACCGCATCCGCAACTTCTGCATCGTCGCCCACATCGACCACGGGAAGTCAACGCTGGCCGATCGCCTCATCGAGGCCACGGGGACGCTCCAGAAGCGCGAAATGAAGGCGCAGGTCCTCGACACGCTGGACCTCGAGCGCGAGCGCGGCATCACGATCAAGCTCAACGCCTGCCGGATGTCCTACACGGCGCGCGACGGCATCGAGTACGAGCTCAACCTGATCGACACGCCGGGGCACGTGGACTTCACGTACGAGGTGTCGCGCTCCCTCGCCGCGTGCGAGGGGGCGATCCTCGTCGTGGACGCGTCGCAGGGGATCCAGGCGCAGACGCTCTCGAACCTGTTCCTCGCGCTGGACGCCGGGCTCGAGATCATCCCGATCCTCAACAAGATCGACCTGCCCGGCGCCGAGCCCGAGCGGCGGCGCGCGGAAGTGTCGAATCTCATCGGCTGCGACCCGGACGACATCCTGCTCGTCAGCGCCAAGGAGGGGCTCGGGATCCCCGAGCTGCTCGAGCGCATCGTCGCGAAGGTGCCGGCGCCGACGGGCGATCCCGACGCGCCGCTCCGCGCGCTGATCTTCGATTCCTACTACGACAAGTACCGCGGCGCCGTCCCGTCCATCCGCGTCGTGGACGGCACGATCCGCAAGGGCACCGTCATCGCCTTCGGCGCCGGCGACGGGCAGTACGAGGTGACCAACCTCGGCTACCAGCAGCTGCGGCCCGTGACCACCGAGGCCCTGGGGCCCGGGGAGGTCGGCTGGGTCGTCGCCAGCGTCCGCTCGGTCACCGAAACGCGCGCCGGCGACACCATCTTCGACGCGCGCAACCGCGCGTCCGCGCCGCTGCCCGGCTACCAGCCGGTGCGCTCGTTCGTCTTCGCCGGCATCTACCCGACGGACACCACGCAGTACGAGACGCTGCGCGACGCCCTCGAGAAGCTCAAGCTCAACGACGCCGCCCTGCAGTACGAGCCCGAGAGTTCCACCGCCCTCGGCTTCGGCTTCCGCTGCGGCTTCCTCGGCCTGCTGCACATGGAGATCGTGCAGGAGCGGCTCGAGCGCGAGTACAACCTCGACCTCGTCACCACCGTGCCGAGCGTCGAGTACGACGTCTTCATGACCGACGGCACCGAACTCCGGGTCGAGAACCCGGCCCTCATGCCGCCGCCGGCCAACATCGAGCGGATCGAGGAACCGTACGTCAAGGCGCGCATCATGGCGCCCACCGATTACATCGGGCCGATCATGACGCTCGGCACCGAGCGCCGCGGCATCTACAAGGGGATGACCTACCTCGACCAGGCACGCGTCGAGTTCGACTTCGAGTTCCCGCTGGCCGAGATCATCCTCGACTTCTTCGACCGGCTCAAGACCGTCTCGCGCGGCTACGCCTCGCTCGATTACGAGATGCTCGAGAACCGCCCGAGCGACCTCGTCAAGCTCGACATGCTCATCAACGGCGACCCGATCGACGCCTTCTCGGTGATCATCCACCGCGACAAGGCCTACGAATGGGGGCGCAAGATCGCCGAGAAGCTCAAGGACCTCATTCCGCGGCAGCTCTTCGAGGTCGCCATCCAGGCGGCGATCGGCCAGAAGGTGATCGCGCGCGAGACCGTCAAGCCGCTCCGCAAGGACGTGCTCGCCAAGTGCTACGGCGGCGACATCAGCCGCAAGCGGAAGCTCCTGGAGAAGCAGAAGGAAGGCAAGAAGCGCATGAAGCAGGTGGGCGCCGTGGAGATCCCGCAGGAGGCCTTTCTCGCCGTGCTCCAGGTCGAATGAGCGGCTGGGTCATCGGCGTGGACCTCGGCGGCACCACCATCTCGGTGGGGGCCGCCTCGCGCGACGGCACCCGCCGCGCTGCCCTGCGCACCGTCGCCACGAAGGCCGCCGAGGGGGCGGACGCCGTCGTCGGCCGCATCGTCGCCGAGGTGCGCGCGGTCGCCGCCGACCTCGAGGCCGGCCACGGCGCCGCGCGCGGCGACATCCTCGGCGTCGGCATCGGTTCGCCGGGCCCGCTCGACCGCGCCTCGGGCGTGGTGATCGTCACCCCGAACCTCGGCTGGACGAACTTCCCGCTCCGCGACCGCGTCGCCGCCGGCACCGGCTTCGACGCGACCCTCGACAACGACGCCAACTGCGCCGCCCTCGGCGAGTGGTGGCAGGGCGGTGCCCGGGGCGGTCGGCACGTCGTGGCCTTCACCCTCGGCACCGGCGTCGGCGGCGGGCTCATCGTCAACGGCCGGCTCTTCCACGGTGCCTCCGACGTCGCCGGCGAGATCGGCCACATGACGATCGAGACCGGCGGCCGCCGCTGCGGATGCGGCAACCACGGCTGCCTCGAGGCCTATGCGTCCGGGCCGGCCATCGCCGCGCGCGCCCGCGAGGCGCTCGGGGGGCACGGCGCCTCCGTGCTGCGCGACCGCTGCGGCGGCGACCTCGCGGCCCTGACCGCGGCACACGTCTATGCCGCCGCCGCCGAGGGCGACCCCGTCGCGCAGGCGATCGTGCGCGAAACGGCGATGTACCTCGGCGTCGGCGTCGCCAACATGCTCAACGTGTTCAACCCCGACGTGGTCGTCCTCGCCGGCGGCGTGGCACAGGCGGGCGACGCGCTCTTCGGCCCGCTGCGCGACGAGGTCGCGCGCCGCGCCTTCGCGCCGGCGGTCGCCGCCGCCCGCATCGTGCCCGGCACGCTCGGCGCCGAGGCCGGCGTCGTCGGCGCCGCGGCGACCTTCCTCCAGCAGCGCGGCCTCGGGGCCTGACCGATGTCACTGCCGGCACCCCCGGCCGGCGGCGCCCGCACCCGGCGCCTCGGCGTCCTCGGGTCGTTCGTGTGGGACGAGATTCACGGCCGCGAGCCATCGGCCCCGGTCGTCGAGGAGTGGGGCGGCATCACCTACGCGCTCGGGGCCGTTGACGCCGCGCTCCCCGCTGGCTGGGCCATGGTGCCGATCGCCAAGGTGGGCGAGGACCTCGCGCCGAGGGCGCGCGAGTTCCTGCGTACGCTCACGCGGCTCGCCCCCGATGCCGCGCCGGTCGTCGTCCCGCAGCCGAACAACCGCGTTGTGCTCCGCTACGTGGACGCCGAGCGCCGCACCGAGACCCTGCGCGGCGGTGTGCCGCCGTGGACGTGGGTCGGCCTCGCGCCGCTCCTGCACGGGCTCGACGCGCTCTACGTCAACCTCATCAGCGGCTTCGAGCTCGACCTCGACACCTTCCGCCTCGTCCGCCAGCACTTCAAGGGACCGATCTACACCGACCTGCACTCGCTGGTGCTCGCCGTCCAGCCCGACGGGGCGCGCACCTGGCGGCCCCTCCCCGATGTGGCGCAATGGTGCGCGTGCACCGACTTCCTGCAGGTCAACGAGGACGAGCTCGCGATGCTCGCGCCCGACGGCCTCGCGCTTGCCGCCACCGCGCACGCGCAGGGCGTACGCGCCCTGCTCGTGACGCTCGGGGCGCGCGGCGCGGCGTGGTTCGCCACGCCCGCCGACGCCGCGCGGCCGCTCGCGCCGCGGCCGGTGCCGACCGTCGCATCGCCGTTGTCAAGTGGACCGATGGTGTCGGCACGGCTCGACGCCGTCGCGGTCCTTGACGGTGCGACGGATCCAACGGGTTGCGGGGACGTATGGGGGGCCACGATGTTTTCTGCCCTGCTCGGCGGCGACTCGCTCGATGCCGCCATGCGGGCCGCCCACCGGGCGGCGGCGCGAAACGTCCGCCATCGCGGCGCGACGGGGCTCGCCGACCATCTCCGCGGAGTCCTGAGCCGATCGTGACCGCCATCATCAACGTGCCCCCATCGCTCGACGACGAGAAGTTCGAGCTGGTGCTGGATCAGGTGGCGCGGGTGCCGGCCGACGAGAGGCTCCTCCTCGACGCGCGGCACGCGAAGTGGAGTTCCCCGTACGGCCTGACCGCCCTGCTCGCGCTCGCGCAGTCCCGCGCGGAGAAGCCGGCGTTCACCGGCCCCGAAGACGAGAATACCGCCTCGTACTGGTCGCGCGCGGCGTTCTACCGCCACGCCGAGGAGGTCTTCGAGCTGCACGGCTTCGTGCCGCGGCCCAAGCCGGCCGGCGACAGCGACGTGCTGCTCGAGATCACCCCGGTGACGCGCTCCGACGACGTGCACGCCGTCGTCGAGCGCATCCAGGACAAGGCGAAGCAGATCCTCACGACCTCCCTGCACCTCGACCCCAAGGCCACCATGGGGTTCGCGATGACGCTGTCGGAGGCGTGCCAGAACATCGTCGAGCATGCCGGCCAGGGCGGCTGGGTGGCCGTGCAGAAGTACCTGTGGCGCAAGCGGCTCGGGCGCAACGTGGTCGTCATCGCCGTGTGCGACGCGGGCCTCGGCTTCCGCCGCTCGCTCGAGTCGTCGCAGGGCCGCCGCATCGCCGAGCGCTGGGACGACGCCACCGCCCTGCAGGAGGCCGTCGTCAACGGCACCTCGCGCTTCCGCGAGGCGGGGCGCGGCCAGGGGCTCAAGGGCGTCCGCCGCTACGTGCAGCGCTGGGGCGGTCGCCTGTCCATCCGCAGCGGCACGGCCCGCATCACCCAGGGCGAGGGCGACCTCGTCGCCGAGGTCCCGCTCGAGAAGCACCTCGCCCCGTTCCCCGGGGCGCAGGTCCAGATCGTGATTCCGGAGCACGTGGAGAAGTGACCCCCCTCATCGACGTCGGCGCCGTCCTCCGCGGCAGCGTCTCCGACCAGTACACGAACCTCGTCACGCGCCACACCGGCCGCGCCGTGCGCGACGGCATCGAGCGCGAGCTCGCCGGCCTCGGCGCCCGCCGCGTGACGATCATCGACTTCTCCCACGTCGGCCTGCTCGACTACTCGTGCGCCGACGAGATCATCGCCCAGCTGCTGCTCCGCTACGGTGCCTCCGCCCATGGCCCCGTGGCGGCGACGGCCGCCGAGGTCTACTTCATCTTCCGCGGCGTCGGCGACCACCTCGACCCGATCAAGCACGTACTCGAGCACCACGGCCTCGCCATCGTGTACGAGGCCCCCCTCGGCGACACGCACCTCGTCGGCGAGGTCAGCGAGGAAGAGCGGCTCGCGTGGGACACCATCCGGCGCGTGCCCCGCGCCACGGTCGAGGCAGTCGCCGCCGTCGCCGGCCTCCCCCCCGAGACCTGCGAACGCGCGCTCCACCTCCTGTGGCGCCGGCGCCTCGTCCTGCGCGACGGCGGCGACTTCCTGCCCATCGGGGCCGTCGCGTGAGCACCGGGCGCGACGCGCCCCTGCAGGTGGTACGATTCGTGGGGACCCGGGCGGGCGACCCCGATCGCGGTCCCCTCGTCCGGATCAACGCGAACGAAGCCGCGCAGCGCCTGCTGCTCGACGGCGAACTCGTGTACGTCGAGGGACCGAGACGCCGCGAACTCGCGACGCTGGTCATCGACGACACCATTCGCCGGGGCGAGGCCCACGTGCGTGACATCGCCGGCCTCGTGCTCACCGACATCATCCGCGTCCGCCGCCCCGAGTTCGACCGCGGGCCGACCGTGCGCGGCCTCCCCGCATGACGCCGCGCGACCTGCGCCGCGCCGGCGCGGCAACCCTCGCGATCCACGGCGCCGCCGAACGGGCCGACCCCGACGCATCGGGCAGTGCCGGCATCCTGCGCGAGGTGCCCCCCGAGGTCGAGTACGGCAGCGCCGAGTACGTGCGGCGGCCCTCGGCCGCGAACGCCGACGCCGTCGCCCGGCGCCTCGCCCTCGTCGAGGGGGGCGAGGCCGCGCAGGTCATGGCCAGCGGCATGGGGGCGGCAGCCACCGCGCTCCTTACGCTGCTCCGCCCGGGCGACCACCTCCTCGCCTCGAGCTGGATGCCCGGCGGGATGCGCCGCTTCCTCGTCGAGGAACTCGGCGGGCGCGGGGTGGACGTGGCCCTCGTGGACCCCCTCGAAAGTCGCGGGTGGCGCAAGCGCCTGCGCAAGCAGACGCGCGCGATCTTCGTCGAGTCGCCCTCGTCCGGCTCCGGCCGCGTGCTCGACCTGCGTCCCATTTCGTACCTCACCCACGACACGGGGCTCGCGCTGGTCGTTGACGCCTCCCGCGGCTCCCCCGCCGTGCTCCGGCCCCTCGAGCACGGCGCGGACCTCGTGCTCCATACCACACTGCGGCACCTGGGCGGCCATGCCGACCTCGCCGGCGGCGTGGTCGTCGGTACGGCCCCGGTCATCGAGGAAGTCCGCGAGAAGATGTACCGCTGGGGACAGGCCCCCGACCCCGAGGTCGCGTGGCTCCTGCAGCGCGGCCTCGCCACCCTCGACCTGCGGCTCGACCGGCAGGCCCGGACCGCCGAGCGGCTCGCTACCTGGGCCGCCGAACGCCGCGAGGTCCGGCGCGTCCACTGGCCCGGCCTCCCGGACCATCCCGACCACGAGATCGCGCAGGTCATGCTCGTGCGGCCGCTGCCGACCGTCGGCCTCGAGTTCGCTGGCGGCACCCGCGCAGCCGAACGGTTCCTCAAGCGCCTGAAGCTCGTGCGGCCGGCGCCCGCCCTCGGCGGCATCGAGACCACCGCCAGCGAACCGCGGTACGTCACCCACCCCCACCTCGACGCGCAGGAGCGCGGCATCATCGGCATACCCGACGGGCTCGTGCAGGTCGCCTGCGGGCTCGAGGATGCCGACGACCTGATCGCCGACGTCGAGCAGGCGCTCCGCTGAGCGCCGCCCCGGGCGGTCGCTAGCTTTCGGCCTCGTGATCCGGTACACGAGCGTCCACAAGGAGTACCCCCGAACCGGCGTCGCCCTGACCGGGGTCTCGCTCGCGATCGGCAAGGGGGAGTTCGTCTTCCTCACCGGCCCGTCGGGTGCGGGGAAGAGCACCTTCCTCAAGCTCCTCTTCTTCGAGGAGCGGCCCACGCGCGGCGAGGTGAAGATCGGCCCGGTCTCCTCGGCCACCGCCCGCACGCGCGACGTCGTGGACCTGCGCCGCCGGCTCGGCATCGTCTTCCAGGACTTCCGCCTCCTCGAGGACCGCACGGCCGAGCAGAACGTCGCGTTCGCCCTCGAGGTCATCGGCACGCCGCAGGGCGCCATCCCGGCCCGGGTCGCGCGCGCGCTGGCACAGGTGGGACTCGCCGGCAAGGGCCACGCCCTCCCGCGCGAGCTCTCCGGCGGCGAGCAGCAGCGCGTGGCGATCGCGCGCGCCCTCGTCAACGACCCGTTCGTGCTCATCGCCGACGAGCCCACCGGCAACCTCGACGACCGCGCGACGCGCGGCATCTTCGATCTGCTCCGGGCCATCAACGCGTCGGGCACCGCAGTGATCATGGCGACGCACAACATGGAGCTCATCCGGCGGAATCCGTACCGCACACTCGAGCTCAACCGCGGCCAGCTCGTCTTCGACTCGGCCGACACGCCGGGCGACGGGGAGGGCACGTGAGACTCGCCCTCCGCGAGGCCCTGCTCGCCTTCCGCCGCGCCCCGCTGCTCAGCGTGCTCTCCGTGACGACGATCGCCGTCTCCCTCTTCGCCTTCGGCCTCTTCGGGCTGGTCGCCGTCAACCTCCGGAGCGCCCTCCAGCGCGTCGAGGAGCGCGTCGAGGTCCGCGCCTTCCTGGCGGAGGGCACCCCCGCCGACGCCGCCGCGGCGGCCATCGCCGACATCCTGGTCTTCCCCGAGGTCGCGACGGCGGAGTACGTCACCCCCGAGCGCGCCCTCGCCCGCGCCCGCACGGAGCTTGGCGAGTTCGAGGACGTTTTCGAGGCCGGGGTGCTGCCCGGCTCGATCGAGCTGCGCCTGCGCGAGGGCCAGCGCGCACCGGCCACCGTCGCGGCGGTGGCCCGGCGCCTCCGCACCTTCCCGTTCGTGGATGACGTGCGCTACGGTGCCGAATGGGTCGAGAAGCTCTACCGGCTCCGGACGATCGCCACCGTCGCCGGCCTCGCGCTCGGCGCGGCCTTCGCCGCGGTGGCGGTCATCATCATCGGCACCACGATCCGGATGACGGTCCTCGCGCGGGCGCGCGAGATCAGTCTCATGCGGCTCGTCGGCGCGACCGACGGCTTCATCCGGCTCCCCTTCCTGCTCGAGGGGCTCGCCAAGGGGGTCCTCGGCGGCGGCCTGGCCCTCGGGCTGCTCTACATCGCGACCCGCGTCATCTCGGCACAGCTCATCGAGGTGACCTTCTTCGATCCTCCGCTGGCCGCCGGCGGCGTGCTCGCGGGAGCCCTCCTCGGCTTCGTCGGCAGCGCCGTCTCGGTCGGGCGGCAGCTTCGGCGGGTGTGATGCGCGGCATGCCGGGCGCGGCGCGGCGCTTCGCCGTCGCGATCGGGCTGGCGGTCGGGCCGGCGGTCGGGCTGGCGGTCGGGCTGGCGGTCGGCACGGCGGCGCCGCTGGCCGCGCAGCAGCCGCCGCCCGCCGGCTCGTCCGAGGAGCGTATCCGGCGCGAGCGCGAGGAGCTCGAGCAACTGCGGCGCGAACGCCAGCTCCTCGAGCAGCGGATGCGCGAGCTCCAAGGCGACGCCCACGACCTCTCCGAGGAGGTCCGCAACCTCGACGCCCAGGCCGACGCCACCGCCCGCGCCGTCGCGGCCCTCGACCGGCAGCTCGCCGCGCTCACCGAGAACATCGGCGAGGTCACCGGCGCGATGCTGCGCGCCGAGGACGAGCTCGTCGCCAAGCGCGCCGTGCTCCGGCGGCGCCTGCAGGACATCTACAAGCGCGGGGCCCTGCGCGACGCCGAGGCGCTCCTCGCTGCGGAATCCTTCGGCCAGCTCGTCTCGCGCTACAAGTACCTGCACCTCGTGGCCGTCCGCGACCGCGCCCTCGTCGGGCGCGTCGGCGAACTGCGCGACCAGATCGCCCGCCAGCGCGAGCAGCTCGTCCTGCTCCAGGGCGACATGGAACGCAGCCGCCGCGACCGCGCCGACGAGGAGCAGCGCCTGCGCACCCTCGAGCGCGACCGCACGCGGAGTCTCGCGTCGGTGCAGCGCCAGGCCCGCCAGGTGGGGGCGCGCCTCGAGCGCTACCGGCGCGACGAGGTGCGCATCGCCGGCGCCATCGAGCGCCTCGAGGCCGAGCGACGTCGCGCCGAGCTGCGGCCCGACGCGCCGGCCTCGCCGAGCTCGCTCCGGTCCGCCGACGCCGGCCGCCTCGACTGGCCCGTTGACGGTACGCTGCTCTACACCTTCGGGCGCAACATCGCCCCGGAGAACACCACCACGCGCTGGAACGGCGTCGGCATCGAGGCCCCTGCCGGCACCCCCGTCAAGAGCGTCGCCGCGGGCGAGGTCATGATCGCCGAGCCCATCGGCACCTACGGGCTCACCGTCGTCGTCCAGCATGGGGGAGGCGACTACTCCGTCTACGGGTCGCTGCAGCGCCTGCTCGTGCGCAAGGGCGACCGCGTGGCGAAGGGCGACCCGATCGGCACCGTGGGCGCCGCCGACCCCGAGATGCCGGCCCACCTGCACTTCGAGATCCGGCCGCGCGGCCGCGCCACCGACCCGCTGCAGTGGCTGCGGAACCGTCGGTGAGCCCGCGGGGATCCATCAAGCCCACCGGCACCCCGTCCGCGGAACCGCGGCCGGACCTGCGCGCGCTCCCCGGCCCGCTCGGGGCCCACGTCTCGTCGGCCGGCGGCAGCGCCGAAGCCCCGCCGCGCGCCGACGCCGTGGGCGCGACCGCACTGCAGCTCTTCACCAAGACTGCCAACCAGTGGAAGGAGCGCGAGGTCGCCCCCGACGAGGCCGCCGCCTTCCGCGCCGCGCGCGCCGCCGCCGGCGTCGCCTTCGCCGTCGCGCACGACAGCTACCTGATCAACCTCGCCTCGCCCGACGCGGGGCTGCGCGCCCGCTCGCTCGCGAGCTTCCGCGCCGAGCTCCGGCGCAGCGAGGCTCTGGGCCTCGACGCCATCGTGTCGCACCCCGGCAACTACATGGACGACCGGGACGCCGGCCTCGCCCGCAACGCCGACGCGATCGCGGAGGCGCTCGCCGCCGAGCCGGGCCGCGTCCGGCTCTGTCTCGAGACGACCGCCGGCAGCGGCACCGCCCTCGGCCGCACCTTCGAGGAACTCGCGGCGATCATTGCTCGCCTGCCGGCCGCCGTCGCCGGCCGCGTCGCGGTCTGCCTCGATACCTGCCACGTCTTCGCCGCCGGCTACGACCTCGTCGGCGACTACGACGGCGTCTGGGCCCGCTTCGACGACGCGCTCGGCCTCGAGCGCCTCGCCGTGCTCCACCTCAACGACTCGCAGGGCGCCCTCGGCTCCCGCAAGGACCGCCACGCCGGCATCGGCGAGGGGCACTTGGGCGAAGCCACCTTCGCCCGGGTGATGCGCGACCCGCGACTGTCGCGCGTCCCCAAGCTCATCGAGACCCCCAAGGGCGACGACCCGGAGACCTTCGACCGCCGCAATCTCGGACGGCTCCTGCGGCTGGCGGCCGGCTGACCCGCCGGCGCGCCGAGGGGCAGCGGCGCGGGCCATGACCATGGTCACGTCCCGCGCCGCTGCCCCCGGGCTCCCCGCCGTTGACGGACGGCGGCGGGCGATCAGCTCGGATTGACGACCGTCACCGGCACCTGGGCGTCGAAGTCGCTGTGGTTCTCGCCCGTGTGGTAGAGCTGCAGCCCCACCTGCACCGCCGACGCCTGCACCGTCGAGCCCGTCATGACGCCCGACGTACGGGAACCGCTGCTCAGGGTGAACGTGAGCCCCGCGCCGGACGGCGGGTTGAACCGGACCTGGAAGTCGCTGTCGTTGTTCGCCGGGTCCGACGCACCGGACCCGTCGAGCCACGTCACGCGGATCGTCGTGGCGACGTTGCGGACCAGCTGCAGCGGACCGCCCGTGACGTTGTTCGGCGTCACGTTCAGGGTCTGGATGACGGCGCCCGAGTTGTTGAGGACCTCGACCCGCGCCGAGGCGACGGTGATGTCCTCGTGCTCGTGGTCGTCGCCGCAGGCGGCGAGCGTGGCGACGGCGGCGGCGGCGAACGCACGGCGGGCGAACGTGGTGATGCGCATGGAATGCTCCTGGTGGTGGAGGTGGTGGAAAGGGATCCGCTCGTCGCGGATCAGAATGACACGCGATACAGCACAGACAGGTTCCGCCCGGCTTCGGGCAGGACCACCTTGGTCCGCGCAAGGTGGTCGCGGTACAGCGAGTTGGTGGCGTTGTCGAGGCGCAGCGTCAGCGTGTGGAACCGCGCCCCGACGAGGAAGCGCAATCCCGCCACGAGGTTGAGCACCTGATAACCGTCGGTGGGCCGCTCGTAGTCGCCGGTGCGATCCTGCCGCGCGGCGGCACGCACCGTCGCCCCCGCGAACCAGCGCCGCGACTCGTAGCGCGTCCCCACCGAGCCTTGCAGCGGCGGGATCCACGGCAGCCAGCGCGACGCCGGACCGGCGGGGAAGGTGTCGGTGAGGGTGGCGCTGGCCGGCACCGAGTCGCGCGGCACGAGGTCCACCCGCCGGCCCAGTACCCACGACGCCGTCCCCTCGACGACCCACGCCGCCGCCGGGGACCACGTGAACCCGCCGTCGGCACCCGTGAACACCGCGTCGGTGTTCACGTACTGGAACTTCGGGGCCAGGCCCTGCCGTCCCAGCTCGCCGGTGTTCCGCGCGAAGATGAAGTCGGTCAGCGCGTTGCGGTACACGCTCGCCTCGGCCTGCACCGGGCCTCGGGTCACCCGCACGAACGCCTCGGCCCCGAGGCCCGTCTCCTGCCGGATCGCCGGGTTCCCGACATCGTACGAGTACGCGGCGAGGTGCGGGCCGTCGGAATAGAGCTCGTTGAAGTCCGGCGTGCGGAAGGCGCGCGCCAGCGTGCCGCCGATGCGCACACCGTCGATCGGCTCGACGAGCATTCCCATCGAGCCGCTCACCGACCCGAACGTCCGCGCCCGCACCGGCACGAACGCGCCGCCGATCTCGACCGTCCGCCGGCGGTCGAGCGGCGTGAACTGCGCCAGATCGTAGCGAAGCCCCGCCTGGCCGCGCACGCGTCCCGAACCGTATTCCTGCACGGCGAACCCCGCGAGACTCCAGTCGCCGGTGTCGGTGGCGCGATTCGCCCCGCCGACGTCCACCCGGCGCAACTGCGCGCGGGCTCCCACCGCCCCCGACGAGGCGAGCCCCCACGCCCCGTGCCGCGCGACCCCCTCGAACGCCGCGAGGTTCTGCATGAACGACACCGTCACCCGGCCCGGCGCCCCGAGCTCCTGGTGCGCGTACAGGGTGTACTGCGCCGACCCCCGCACCGACGTGAAGGGGCCGCGCCGGCCGTGCCGCTCGCCGTCGACGCGAAGCGTGTTGCGCCACATGCGGAGGTCCACGCCGTTCGGGTGCGCGCCGGTGAAGCCGCCGGGCAGCCCGTAGCTCGAGAAGTAGCTGCGCAGCGCCACCCCGAGGTGTCCGTCGGCGCCGACGCGCGAGGCCCCGATCGCGCCGCCGTACGTCGCGAGCTGCGTGTTCCCCATCACGCCCGCCGGCGTGCGCAGGTCGCCCGCCTGCCGCGCCGTCCCCTCGAACCGCCACGCGGTCTCCCCGCGGCGCGCCGTGAACACCCCGGCCAGCGCCCCGCCTGGCTGCACCGAGCTCCCCTGCACCGAGAGCGTGCCGTGCGTGTCGTCCGGCAGCGACGTCGGCACCACGTCCTGCACCACGTTCACCACACCACCCAGCGCGTTGGGCCCGTAGAGCAGCGACATCGGGCCGCGCACCACGTCGAACTGCGTGGCGGCGATCGGCTCCATCGCCGTCGCGTGGTCGGCCGAGGTCGCGCTCAGGTCGCCCGGACGCAGCCCGTCCTCGAGCACCAGCACGCGATCGCCGCCGAGGCCGCGGAGCACGGGGCGCGCTGTCGCCGGCCCCATTGACGTGGCGACGAACCCGGGCGTCCCCGCCAGAGTCGCGCTCACCGTGACGTCGGATCGCCGGTCGAGCGCGGCGCCGCTCACGACGGTCGTCGCGCTGATCGTCCGGTCCACCGGCCGCTCGTCCACCGTCCCCGTCACCACCGTCGCCGCGAGCGACGCGGCCGAGGGCCGCAGCACCACGCGGACCTCCACCACGCCGTCGGCCGGGACGTTGACGGTGCGCGCGACCGTCGCATAGCCGATGCGCTGCACCGACAGCGTGGCCGTCCCGGCCGGTACGCTCGCGAACACGAAGCGCCCGTCGGCGTGCGTGGCGTACTCCCGGTGCAGTTCGAGCAGTCGCACCCGGGCGAACGCGAGCACTTCGCCGGTCGCCGAGTCGGCCACGACGCCGCGAAGCTCCCCGCGGGGCGCGGCCTGCCCCGGCAGGGCAGGCGCGCGCCCCACGCTCGCGGCGAGCGGAAGCAGACACGGCAGGAGGCGCACCGCGAGGCGGCGCGATCGCGCAGGCGACATCGGACGGGAGATGGGGAACGTCGGGCCCGGCTGGGCGGGAGCGACGCGGACTCGCCGGCCCCGGAGGGGCCGACGGCGGGACTCAGATCGCCACGAAGGGCGGGGCCCGCGCCGGGGCGTGCGAACGCATGAGGCCGCCGCGGGCGAGGCGAGCATCCGACGGCACGGGCTCCGCCAGCGCCTTCGCGAGCCCGATCGTCACCGTCGGGGGCGTCACCCCGGTCCACTGCAGCGCCTGACAGAACGCGCAGTCGTGCGCGTGCTCCGGACCGTGGTCGCGGGCCGCGTCCGGCGACTCCACGTGCGCACCGATGGCGGACGCGCCGGCCACCGTGGCCTCGGCGATGGCGGATCCGACGCTGGCCGTCGTCCACACGCCCAGCAGCAGCCCCAGCATCACCGACCTGCCGACCCGTTGCAGCATCCGCATGCCCGTACGCTAGCACCGAGCCGTCGGCCGTCCAAGGGCAGGACGGTGCAACTCCCGCCCGTGCCGCCACTTGGCTCGCATCCGGACCCGCGGTCCGAGCAGAATTGACCCGCCCTCGGGCCGGGACTAACCTTTGCACCATCAACCCGCCGTTCCGTGGAGCGCCGCGTCCCGCCCCGTGCGAGGCCTTGCGGCGCGTCCCGTTTTCCGACTTCCCGGACTTACGCATGACCCCTTCTTCCGCCCCGACCCATCCGCGCGAGGCCGCGTCCGGCCTGGACGCTCAGGGGCTCGCCCCGTCGGGCGAGGTGCACTGGAACTGCCCTGCCCCCCGACTCGTCGAGGCGGCCATCCGCCGTGGCGAGGGGCGCCTGGCGGACCACGGCCCATTCGTCGCCGTCACCTCGCCGTTCACCGGCCGCAGCCCCAAGGACAAGTTCGTCGTCCGGGAGCCCGCCTCCGAGGCCGACGTGGACTGGGGCACCGTCAACCAGCCGATCAGCGTCGCGCACTACGACGTGCTCAAGGCCGACGTCCGCGCCTTCCTGAACGAGCAGGCCGAGCTCTACGTCCAGGACCTCTTCTGCGGCGCCGACCCGCAGTTCCGCCTCAGCGTCCGCTACGTCACCCCCAAGGCGTGGCACTCGATGTTCGTGCGGAACATGTTCATCCGCCCCGAGGCGGCCGAGCTGGCCGGCTTCGCCCCCAACTTCACCGTCCTCCACGCCCCCGACTTCCAGGCGGACCCGGCACGGCACGGCACCCGCACGAGCACCTTCATCGTGCTCAATCTGGCCGAGCGCACGATCCTCATCGGCGGCACGCAGTACGCGGGCGAGCTCAAGAAGTCCATGTTCACCGTGATGAACTACTACCTGCCCAAGCAGGGGCAGCTCTCGATGCACTGCTCGGCGAACGTGGGCGCCGACGGCCGTTCGGCGCTCTTCTTCGGCCTCTCGGGCACCGGCAAGACCACGCTCTCGGCCGACCCCACCCGCGGCCTCATCGGCGACGACGAACACGGCTGGGGCCCCAACGGCATCTTCAACTACGAGGGTGGCTGCTACGCGAAGGTCATCAACCTCTCGGCCGAGGCCGAGCCGGAGATCTTCGCCACCACCCGCATGTTCGGCACCGTGCTCGAGAACGTCGTCCTCGACGAGCACCGGCGCGTGCGGTTCGACGACCAGACGATCACCGAGAACACGCGCGCGTCGTACCCGCTGCCGTTCATCCCCAACCACGTCCCCTCCGGCCGCGGCCCCCACCCGAGCGACATCGTCTTCCTGACGTGCGACGCCTACGGCGTCCTGCCGCCCATCGCGCGGCTCACGAGGGAACAGGCGATGTACTACTTCCTCTCCGGCTACACCGCCAAGGTCGCCGGCACCGAGCGCGGCGTCACCGAGCCCCAGGCGACCTTCTCCGCCTGCTTCGGCGCCGTCTTCCTCGTCTGGCATCCGACCGTGTACGCCGAGATGCTCGGCACGCTCCTCGACCGCCACAAGAGCCGCGTCTGGCTCCTCAACACCGGCTGGTCCGGTGGCGCCGCCGGCGTCGGCAGCCGGATGAAGATCTCCTGGTCGCGCGCGATGGTCCGCGCCGCCCTCTCCGGCGCGCTCGACGGCGTCGCCACGCACACCGACCCCTTCTTCGGCCTCGCCGTCCCCGCGACGGTGCCCGACGTCCCTCCCGCCGTCATGACCCCGCGCGCGACGTGGCCGGACGGCGCCGCGTACGATGCCCAGGCCCGCAAGCTCGTCGGCATGTTCCACGACAACTTCCGGAAGTTCGGCGACGGCGTCGCCGCCGCGATCCGGGACGCCGGGCCGAAGGGCTGAGGCGCGACGCCCCGCCTCGCGCGCGACGCGGGGCGGGCCGTCGCCACGGCTGACGCATGCCCCTCACCACGATCCGCGATCCCCTCTGGTCCACCATCCGCCTCGACCCCCTGGCCGAGCGGCTGGTGGACACGAGGGCCTTCCAGCGGTTGCGCAACGTGCGGCAGCTCGGATGGGCCTACCTCGTCTATCCGGGCGCGACACACTCCCGGTTCGAGCACGCGGTGGGCGCCTACCACCTCGCCGGTGTCGCGCTGGCCCGGCTCGACGAGGCCGGTGCCTTGCAGGGCGTCGGCGCGCACGAGCGCGCCGAGACGCGGCTCGCAGCGCTGCTGCACGACATCGGGCACTACCCGTTCAGCCACGCGCTCGAGGAGCTCGGCATCGCCGATCACGAGGCCGTGGGCCACGCGCTGATCACCGGCGGCGAGATCGCCGGCATCCTCGCCGACGCCCTTGGCCCCGAGGCCCCCGCGCGCATCGCCGCGCTGATCCGGGGTACCTCCCCGGCAGCCCTGCAGGGACTCATCTCGGGGTCGCTCGACCTCGACAAGCTCGAGTACCTGCGCCGAGATGCGCGCATGTGCGGCGTCCCCTACGGCGAGATCGACGTGGACCGCCTGCTCCACGCGATGACGGTCGTCCCCGATCCCCACACGGGCCGCCCGAAGGTCGGCCTCGTCGCGAAGGGCCTCTCGGCCCTCGAATCGCTGCTCTTCGCGAAGTACCAGATGTACCGCAACGTCTATTGGCACCACGCCGTGCGGAGCGCCACCGCGATGTACAAGCGGCTCGTGGACGACGCGCTGCGCGCCGACCGACTCGCGGCCGATGCGCTCGGGCGCTACTCCGACGAAGGGCTCCTGCACGCGCTCGACGGGGCCGGTCCCGCCCCGCTCCTCGAGGCCCTGCGCGCGCGACGCCTCTTCAAGCGCGCCCTCGACGTCCCCGCCGCGGAGCTCGACGACCCCGAGGCCCTCGACTGGCTCGCCGACGACCGCGACCGGGCCCGCGCCGCCGAGGATGCCCTCGCCGCCGCGAACGGGCTGCCGCCGGGCGAGGTGCTGCTCGACTTCCCCATCAAGACCCAGATGCTCGGGCTCGACGTCCCGCTCGTGCGGCGCGACGGCGGCATCGAGACGCTCACCGCTCAGGGGCTTCCCGGGGCGATGCATCTCCCGACGCTGTCCACGCAGTTCTACCGCTCCGCGCGGTGCCTGCGGGTCTTCGTGCGCGAACCGCGCCGCTTCGAGCGCGACGCGGTGCTGCGCATGCTGCGCGGCTGACGCCGATTCGCCGACCGGGGCGCGATCGGCGCGCCCGGCGGCTTCGGGTCAGGGCACCTCGACGTGCTTCGCCCGCCCGTGCGCCTCCGCCATCGCCCGGCCGATGCCCCGGTAGAACGCGGCATCCTCCGGCTTTCCCTCCGCCTCGAGCGACAGCGCGCACCGTTCCAGCGCGTAGAGCAGGTTGCCGAGGTACAGCTCGGCGAGGGCGCCGACCGAGGCCGGCGTGCTCACTCGAGCGCCGTGAGTTCGGCGGTCGTGCGCTGCGGCGGCTCGTCCACCGTCCCGACCGCCACCACGATCGCCGTGATGTTGTCGAGCCCGCCGCGGCCGTTCGCCTCGCGGATGAGCAGGTCCACGATCCGCTGGGGCGGCTGGCGCTGCATGAGCAGTTGCAGCAGGCGGCGGTCGTCCACCATCCCCGTCAGGCCGTCCGACGCCACGAGAAACAGGTCACCCGCCAGCACGCTCCCGGTGAACACGTCCGGCTCGACCGAATCCGCCGCCCCGACGCACCGCGTGATCACGTTGCTGTACGGGTGGTAGCGCGCCTGCTCCGGCGTCAGGAACCCCGCGTCGACCTGCTCCTGCACGTACGAGTGATCCTTCGTCAACTGATGCAGCTGGCCGTTGCGCACGAGGTACACGCGCGAGTCACCCACCTGGCCGATGACGTAGCGGCTCCCGCCGAGCATGAGCAGCGAGATGGTGGTGCCCATGCCCTGCTTGTCCACCTCGGCGAGCGTGCGATCGTAGATCGCCCGATTGGCCGACCGGACGGCGCGCGAGATGTGCACCCCGATGTCCTGGTCGGCGAGATCGTTCACCGCATGCAGCTCCTGGGTGACGATCTTGACGGCCATCTCGCTCGCCACCTCGCCGGCGGCGTGCCCTCCCATGCCGTCGGCGACGATGAACAAGCCGCGGTGCCCGTTGGCATCGGCGAAGAACGCATCCTCGTTGCCGGCGCGAATCATGCCGACATCGGTGCGGGCGGCAACCGAGAATTGCACTAGCGCCCCTGCAGGAAGAAGAAGGCGCCACCCGCGATCGCGAGGGCGACGACCAGCCAGATCCAGCCCGGAATCCCACCCGACGACGGCGCCGCCGCCGCGGCCGACCGCGGCGCCACCGCCGCCGCAGGCCGCGGCGCCCCCTTGGGCACCGGCGCGGCCGACGGCTTCTGCGCCGGCGCGTGCGCCGCAGTCGGCGCGGCCTTGGCCGCCTCCACCAACTTCGCCGTCAGCGCGCTCGAGAGGACCGCGGTCTCACCCTTGCTCCCGGTGCCCGACGCGACCCCGGCGACACGGAAGCTCGCCCGGATCGCACCGAACTTGAGCTCCGCCCGGTCGCCCAGGGAGCGCTCGCCGTCCACCCGGGTTCCATCCGCGAACGTCCCGTTGGTCGAGGCCATGTCCACGACCCACCACCCGTCACCCCGACGCTGCAGCTTCGCGTGGCTGTCCGAGACGCTGTCCTCCCGGATCACGACGTCGTTGTGCGCGCCGCGCCCGACCTGCGTGAGCACCTCGGTCACCTCGAAGGCCATCGGGCCTGCCGAGCCCACCACCTCGAGGTGCGCCAGGGCGGCCCGCGCGGACGCAGGGGCGGCCACGGGAGCCGCCACGGGAGCCGCCACGGGAGCCGCCACGGGAGCCGCCACGGGAGCCGCCACGGCGGCCACCACCGGAGCGGCCGCGGGCACCTCCGCAGGCGAAGCCGGCGCCCCAGCCGGCAACCCAGCCGGCAACCCAGCCGGCGCGGCCACCTTGTCGGCGTAGAAGCGGAACTCCTCCGGCCCGACGCGGATCACGTCGCCCCGCGAGAGCGTGCTCGTCCCGTCCACGCGGACACCGTTGACCGCCACACCGTTCGTGCTCGTGTCGATCACGTAGTAGCCCTCCGCCCCGGACTCGATCTCGGCGTGCGTGCGCGACACCTCGCCCGAGGCGATGACGACGTCGCACGCCGGGTCGCGTCCGATCGTGAACGGCTTGCTCACGATGACGTACTCGCGGCCGTCCGCCAGCGACACGAGCCGGCCGCCGGTGCCGGCGGTCGCCTGTCGCGACGGCACCACCGCGCCGGCACCGCGCTGCTTGAGGAGGTCCGCCACGCTGGTGCCGGAAAGGAAGGCCGTGGACCCGCCCTTGGCGGCGTCACCGAAGACGATCGTCGCCCCGGCAACCTCGACACGGTCGCCGTGGATGAGCGGCACCGGCTCGGGCCCCAGCGCGACCCCGTTCACCTTCACGACGCCGTCCGCTCCACCCTGCCGGATCACGACCCCCGACCCGCCAGCCACGACAACGGCCATCGGCTCGGCCATCGGCTCGGCCCTCGGCTCGGCCATCGGCTCGGCCATCGGCTCGGCCCTCGGCTCGGCCCTCGGCTCGGCCCTCGGCTCGGCCCTCGGCTCGGCCCTCGGCTCGGCCCTCGGCTCGGCCCTCGGTGCCCCTTCGATCACGATATCCACGCCCGGCGATGCGCCGATCGTCGTCTCGCCGGCGCGCAGGGGGATCTGTCGATCGTGAAGCTGCAGGTAGGCCATCAGGTCGGGTGTCCGAACCGGCGCGCGACGCACCCCGGATGGGGCAGCCCCGCGCAGCCGGTCGGGGGTATCGGTCGAAAGTACGAGACGCTCACAGGGGGAGCAAGCACACGCAGGCGACTTACGCCGCGGGCCGCGCGGGGGTGTCGCCGGGCCCCACTTGCAAACGCCAGAGCCGGGCGTAGAGACCGTCCCGTCCACTGGCGGACAGCAGCGCCGCGTGGGACCCGCGCTCGACCACCTGCCCGTGATGCAGCACCAGGATCTCGTCCGCCCCCGTCACGGTGCTGAGCCGGTGCGCGATCGCGATCGTCGTCCGACCCTGCATCAGCGCCGCGAGCCCGTGCTGGATCTCTGCCTCGACCCCCGAATCCACCGCACTCGTCGCCTCGTCCAGCACCAGCAGGGCGGGGTCGGTCGCGAGGGCCCGGGCGAAGGACAGCAGTTGCCGCTCCCCGACCGACAGGGACGCCCCGCGTTCCGCCAGCGGCGTCCGCCAACCCAGCGGCTGCCGGCCGACCACCTTGTCCGCCCCCACGCGCGCCGCCACCGCCGCGACCGCGGCGTCGTCCAGCGGCGCGCCGAGCCGGATGTTGGCCGCCAGATCCCCCGCGAACAGGAACAGGTCCTGCTGCACGTAGCCGATCCGGGCGCGCAGCGCGTGCACCGGCATCGTGCGAATGTCCACGCCGTCCACGAGGATCCGGCCCCGCTGCGGCTCGTGGAAGCGCAGCAGCAGCGACACCACGGTGGACTTCCCCGCCCCGGTGTGCCCCACCAGAGCCAGCGTGCGCCCCGCGTCCACCCGGAACGACACCCCGCGCAGCACCCAGTGCTCGTCCCGGTACGCGAACCACACGTCCTCGAACTCCACGGTCACCCCCCGCCCCGGCGGCGGTGGCGCGGCGGCCGGGGCATCGAAGGCCCCGGAGGCGTCGGTGGGGGTGTCGAGGAGCTGGAAGAGCCGCTCCCCCGCCGCCATCGCCTGCTGCAGCGTGTTGTACTTGTCCGAGAGGTCCTGCAGCGGCTGGAAGAACCGGCGCACCAACTGCAGGAACGCCGCCACCGTGCCGACGCCGAGCGCTCCGACGCCCACGCGCGTGGCGGCGAGCGCGATCAGCAGCGCGAGCGCCACTGACGTCAGCACTTCGATCAGCGGGAAGTACAGCGCGTACACCGTCACGCTCTTCAGGTGCACGTCGAGGTGGTCGCGGTTGAGCGCGTCGAACGCCTTCGCCTCGCGCCCCTCCTGCCCGAAGAGCTGCACGACGCGCATCCCCGTCACGCGTTCCTGCAGGAAGGCGTTCAGACGGGCCAGCCGCGCCCGGATCTCGCGGTAGGCCTCGCGCACCCGACGCTGGAACCAGTGCGACACTCCCCAGATGCACGGGATCACGAAAAACGTCGCGAGCGCCAGCCGCCAGTCCACGACCAGCATCGTCACCCCGATCACCGCCAGCGTGAACAGGTCGCCGAGGCCCGCCACCACCCCCGACGTGAACAGCTCGTTCAGCGACTCGACGTCGCTCGTCACGCGCGTCACCAGCCGCCCGACCGGCGTGCGGTCGAACGTGGCGATCGGCAGGCGCTGCAGGTGGGTGAAGAGCTCGCGCCGCAGGTCGTGCATCACGGCCTGCCCGAGCCGGCTCGTGAGCACCGTCTCCCCCCAGCTCGCCGCGAACTGCGCCACCAGCGCGGCGGCGAAGGCGGCCGCCAGCCACGGCAGCCGCCCCGTGTCACCGGCCGGCAACACCACGTCGATCGCGTGGCGGGTCAACAGCGGCCCGACCAGCGTCAGCCCCGCCTGCAGCAGCAGCAGCGTCACGGCCGCCGCCACCAGCCCCCGGTAGGGACGCACGTACCCGAGCAGTCGCCGGGCCAGCGTCGCATCCAGGACGCGGGCCACGCCGTCCTCGGTCAGGAACGCCTGGGGCGCGGTCACGCCGCAATCTAGCCCCGGCGCACCGTATCTTTGCGCGATGTCGAACGCGATCATCGTCCGCGGGGCGCGCCAGCACAACCTGCGCAACGTCACGGTGGCCATCCCGCGCCGGGCGATCACCGTGGTGACCGGGCCTTCGGGCTCCGGCAAGTCGTCGCTCGCCTTCGACACCCTCTACGCCGAAGGGCAGCGCCGCTACGTCGAGTCTCTCTCGGCCTACGCACGGCAGTTCCTCGAGCGCATGGAGAAGCCCGACGTGGACGCCGTCGAGGGGATCGCCCCCGCCGTCGCGATCGAGCAGCGGAACCCCACCCGCACCTCGCGTTCGACCGTCGGCACTGCGACCGAGGTCCACGACTACCTGCGGCTCCTCTGGGCCCGCGTCGGGCGCACCTACTGCCCCACCTGCGGTCGGGAATTGCGCCCCGACACCGTGCAGTCGGTCACCGACGCCGTCCGCGCCCTGCCGGACGGCACGCGCTTCGCCGTCGCCTTCCCCCTCAAGCGCAGCGACGCCGTCACCCACGACGTCGTCCTGGACAACCTGCGCCAGCAGGGCTTCGTCCGCGTGGCCGTCGCGGGCGAGGTGCTGCACCTCGACGAGCTGCCGCCCTCGCCCCCCAAAGCCCGCGACCTCGCCCGCGCCGCCGACGTCTGCGTGGTGGTGGACCGCCTCCGCACCGGCCCCGAGCCCGACGGCCGCGTCCCCGACGCCGTCGGGACCGCCTTCCGCGAGGGCGACGGCGACTGCGTGCTGCTCTTCCCCGACCCCGTTCCCTCGCCGCTCGCCGGGGGGGGCGGGAGGCCGGTGTCGCGACTCCGGTTCACCGAACGCTTCGAATGTCCCGACGACGGTCACCGCGCCCCCGCTCCGACGCCGCAGCTGTTCTCCTTCAACAACCCGCGCGGCGCCTGCGGCGTCTGCAACGGCTTCGGCGCGACGCTCGAGTACGACCTCGCGCTCATCGTCCCCGACCCGGGCCGCACCCTGCGCGACGGCGCGCTCGACCCGTGGACCAAGCCGCGCTACGACACCAAGCGCCGCGCCCTCGCCGACTTCGCCCGCCGCGAGGGTATCCCCACCGACCTCCCCTGGCGCGACCTCGACCCGGCGCAGCACGAGCGCCTGCTCCGCGGCAAGGCCAAGGGGTACGTCGGCATGCTCCCGTTCCTCGTCGCCCTCGAGGAGAAGCGCTACAAGCAGTACATCCGCGTCTTCCTGCGGCAGTACCAGTCGGCCGTCACCTGCGCAGCGTGCGGCGGCGCGCGCGTCGGCCCCGACGCCCTCGCCGTCCGCGTCGCCGGCGCGACGATCGCCGAGGCCGCCTGGTGGCCCGTGCGCCAGCTGCGCACCTGGCTCGAGCACCTGGCGCTCTCCCCCTTCGAACAGCAGGTCGCCGACCACATCCGCCGCGAGGCGCTCGACCGCGTGCGCTTCCTCGACGACGTCGGGCTCGGCTACCTCACGCTCGACCGCGCCACGCGCACCCTGAGCGGCGGCGAGGCCCAGCGAATCGGGCTCTCGAACGCCCTCGGCGCCCGGCTGGTGGACACCCTCTATGTGCTCGACGAGCCGTCCATCGGGCTCCACCCGCGCGACACCGGCCGGCTGCTCGCCCTGCTGCAGCGACTCCGGGACGGCGGCAACACCGTCGTGGTCGTCGAGCACGACCTCGACACCATCCGCATCGCCGACCACATGATCGAGCTCGGGCCCGGTGCCGGCGAACGCGGTGGGCGCGTCGTCTTCGACGGCCCGATCGCCCGCGCTGCCGAGAGCCCGCTGACCGGGCAGTACCTCACCGGGGCCCGCACCATTCCCCTCCCCGAGGCGCGCCGACGCCCCTCGCGCTGGCTCACCCTGGCCGGCGCGCGCGCACACAACCTCAAGGACGTCACCCTGCGCGTGCCGCACGGGTGCCTGACCGTCGTCACCGGCCCCTCGGGCTCGGGCAAGAGCACCCTCGTGCACGACGTGCTCGTGCACGCCGTCGAACACGCGCTGACGGGCGAGACCTCCGCCAAGCGGCACCTCGGCGACGTCGTCGGCGCCTTCACCTCGCACGACGGCACCGGCGGGCTCGACGCCATCGTGCTCATCGATCAGGAGCCGATCGGCCGCTCGCCGCGCTCGAACCCCGTCACCTACGTCAAGGCGTACGACGAGGTCCGCAAGCTCTTCGCCGACGTCCCGCTCGCCCGCCAGCGCGGCTATACGCCGGGCACCTTCTCCTTCAACGTTGCCGGCGGGCGCTGCGAGACCTGCGAGGGCGCGGGCGCCATCGAGGTCGAGATGGTCTTCCTCGCCGACGTCTTCCTGCCGTGCGAGCAGTGCGGCGGCCGGCGCTTCAAGCCCGAGGTGCTCGAGGTCACGCTCTTCGGGCGCAGCATCCATGACGTGCTGCAGATGACGGTGGACGAGGCGATCCGCTTCTTCCCCTTCGAGGAGAAGCTCGGGCAGGCGCTGTGGCAGCTCCAGCAGGTGGGGCTGGGCTACCTGCGGCTCGGCCAGCCCGCCACCACCCTCTCCGGCGGCGAGGCGCAGCGGATCAAGATCGCGCGCGAACTCGCCGAGTCCGCCAAGGCGAAGGGCCGCAAGCTCTACGTCATGGACGAACCCACGACCGGCCTGCACCTGCAGGATGTCGAGAAGCTCGTGCAGGTGCTCGACCGCCTCGTCGAGGCCGGCCACACGCTCGTGGTGATCGAGCACCACCTCGACGTCATCAAGCGCGCCGACTGGGTCGTGGACCTCGGGCCCGAGGCCGGCGACGCCGGCGGCGAGATCGTCGCCATGGGCACCCCCGAGCAGCTCGTCGCCTCGCCGGCATCGGTCACCGGCCGCTGGCTCGCCCCGCTGCTCGACGCCGGCGCGGTGGCGGAGGCGAAGGTCAGCGCGGCACGCGGAAGCGCGCCCGCGCCGCCGTCGCCGCCGCGCGGGTCGCGCAGCCGGTCTGGTGGTCGTTGACCAGCCCCATCGCCTGCATGAAGGCATAGACCGTCGTCGGCCCCACGAAGCGCCAGCCGCGCCGCTTGAGATCCTTGGCCAGCGCCACCGAGGTGGGCGAGGTGGGCATTGCCCGCAGCACGGCCTCGGTGAGCACCGGGGGCCGCTCGGCCGGCGGCGGCTCGAAGCGCCACACGTAGGCCGCCAGCGATCCCTCGGCCTCCAGCAGGTCGCAGCACGCCCGCGCGTTGGCGATCGCCGCCTCGATCTTCCCGCGATGGCGCACGATCCCGGCGTTGCCCAGGAGCCGCGTCACGTCGCGCGCCCCGAACCTGGCCACTCGCGCGACGTCGAACCCGGCGAAGGCCTCGCGGAAGTGCTCGCGCTTGCGAAGGATCGTCAGCCACGAGAGCCCGCTCTGAAAGCCCTCCAGGACCAGCTTCTCGAAGAGCCGGCGGTCGTCGCCCACGGGGAACCCCCACTCGGTGTCGTGGTAGGCGACGTAGTCCGGGGCGGCCTCGGCCACCCAGAAGCAGCGGGATGCCATGGGGTAACGGTAGCGCCCGGGGCGGCGGGCGGGGTTGAATTGCGGGGGCCGGTCGGACGATATTTCGGGTCTGCGCCGAGCGACTGGCGCGGAGCATTCCCCGATAGCTCAGTTGGTAGAGCAGCTGACTGTTAATCAGCGGGTCACAGGTTCGAGTCCTGTTCGGGGAGCTTGGAAAGTTCCGACAGATCAACGATTTGGGAGCGGGGGATCAGGCAACGTGCCTGGTCCCCCGGTTCGTTGGTGGCTGCGTAAGGCCCGGTTCTCCCTGAAGGGGCGTCGCACGCTGGGGCCTCGCGGATCCGGCCGGATGCCCTTCTCCGCACCTGCGGGGCCGCGGGGTACACTGTCAGACGCATCCCCGATCTCTTCCGTCATGTCCCGAGACAGACGGGCGCCGCTTCTCGACTGGATCGTCACCGTCGCCTGCGCAGCGTACAATCCGGTTCGCTTGCGGCGCCGCCTCCCGGCCTGCCCCCGGGCCGGAGGCTGCTTCCCGCGCCCCGAACGCGGCGCGACAGCCGCCGAACCGAGGCCGCGAGGCCTCTCATCTCGCCCGTGATCGCCGCGAACCCGCCGACACGCTCGACAACCGCACCGGTTCGCTCGATGAACACCGCCTTTCTCGGCACCCTGCTAAGCGCGTGCGAGTCCGCCCATGAGGCCGGTGGCGCCGATAACGGCGCGCTTCATTCTGTTCTCCTGGGGCGGTGCCTGGCAGCATCCGTCTCGTTTCCCTCGACGCCACGAACCGCGCGCTCGTGGAGCAGCGCCCCGATGCTGATCCAGACGAGGTAGGTCGGCGCCACCACCGCGTCGGGCCAGGGCGCTGCTGGCGCAAGTGCGAGCGAGGCGACCGCGCCTGCGAGGTTGATCCACAGCCCCAGCCAGGCGGCACGGGCCACGTCGGTGCGCGGACGCAGCAGCAGCGCTGCGACCGCGGCCAGCTTCGCGGGACCGAGAATCCAAACCAAGGTCGGCGGGTAGCCAAGCGCCTGCAGTCCGGTCATCACCGACGGCTGCCGAGTCAGCTCGGAGACGGCGGCCCCTGTGATCAGGATGGCGGTGACCCAGCGAAAGAACGCCTCGAGCTTCATGGGCTCGTTCCCACGCTGCTCACGCCATCAACCGGCGGATGGGCATCCGCCGCCAACGCATGCCCCAGGAACCTGAGGTGCTCGGCAAGGCCCTGTCGCATCGGCGTCGCCGTCAGACCGTAGGCCCGAGCGATCTTGGCGCTGTCGAATCGGTAGTCCTGCTCGAACTGGTAGGACATCTCGAGCAGGCCGCGCAGGGTGCCATTGAACAGTCCGACCATTCGGAGCAGGAGCTTCGGAAGCGCGGTATGCCGGGCCTCTTTCCCCAGGAGCGCTCCGATCAACGCGACCAGTTGCGCGCCCGTCAACGCGTTCGGGTCAGTCGGCATGTGCCAGATGGTGTCGAAGGCGTCGGCCCGCTGGCCAAGCGCCGCGACGGCACGCCCGGCGTCCGGGATGTAGGTCAGCGAATGAACCTTGTCGTCGCGGAACAGCAGCTGCGCCTTTTGTCCCTTCACGAGCTTGTCGGCGATGGCCTTGACCTGATCGAAGGGACGGTAATCGCCATAGAAGTCCGCGCTCCTTGCGATCAAGCCGCGGATGGCTCCCTTCTCGACCGCCTCCATCAGGACGCGGGCGGCGCGCGCGCGGGCAAGACCCTTCTGCGTGGTGGGATGATCCGGGGTCTCCTCGGTCATGAGGCCCCGAACCGGCCCGTACATATAGACATTGTCGAAGTAGACGAGCCGCGCACCGACCCGTCGAGCCGCCTCCACCGCATGCGAAACCGCCCGCGGAAACCCTTCGAGCCAGGTCTTCGCATCGTAGGGCAGGCCGATGATGAGGTACACCACGTCCGAACCTTCGACCGCCCGGGTCAGTCCATCCAGATCGAAGATGTCGGCGCTCGCGGTCGCGACCGCCCCCGCGATCGGTTTGGGATGCCGCTGGACGACGCGCACCTGGCACCCGGCTGCTGCCAGATGGCGCACCGCCTCCGCGCCGATCGTCCCATTCCCGCCAATGACGCTGTGGAGACCCATGTGATGACCTCGATGACGTGACGGATGCCCGCAATGTTGACGCCGTGTACATTGACATCGGGAGTTCACAATGTCAACATCCAGTCATGCCGCAGGCTCGCGACGCCTACCACCACGGAGATCTCCGCAACGCCCTCGTGGCGTCGGCCGTCCGGCTCATCGAGGCCGGCGGGCCGAGCACGTTCAGCCTGCGCGGGGCCGCACGCGAGGTCGGGGTCTCGGCCAATGCGGCGTACCGACACTTCGACGACAAGTCCGCGTTGATCACCGCGGTCGCTGCCGACGGCTTCGCGCGGCTCGCGGAGCGCATGCGGCGCGCGATGGCCAGCGCGTCTGCTGGCCGGGGCGACGAGTTCGTGGCCATCGCTCGCTTCAAGGCCGCAGGCGGTGCCTACGTCGGGTTCGCAGCCGACCACCCGGAGATCTTTCGCGTGATGTTCGGCGAATGCGGAGCCGAGTGCCGGAACGCCGGGCCTGGGGACCAGGAGGTGGAGACCCCCTGGACGCTGCTCGGCCGCGCCCTCGACGCGCTGGTGACCGACGGATTCCTCCGTCCCGACCGCCGCGTGGGTGCGGAGCTGAAGGTGTGGACCGTCGTCCACGGGTTCGCGTCTCTCTCGCTCGACGGCCTCGTCGCGGCGCCCACGCAGCGAGAGCGGAAGGCAGCGCTGGAGGCGCTGCTCGACTTCACGGTGGTCGGCCTCTGCGGAGAGTTGCCGACCGCCCGCTGAAGCGGCGACCGCCGTCCGGCCCGAGGGCACGCCACGAACGGCCCCCGCGCTCGTCGCGGGACAGTACGAGTCGGAGAGAGCGTCCCGGCCCTCGGCCCGCGAACCCTTCATGTCGCATCGGTTCGCGACTGCGGGGCGGTGCGCGCGGTGAGAGCCCGTCCCGCCGAGCGCGACGCAAACGGGGTGGTGAGCGGCTACAAGTGCGGTGCTGGGCAGTACGCGACGGAAGGGCAACGGGTGACCCGTTGCCCTTCCGTCGCGCTTCGCTCCGTCCGCTGCGCGACCGGACGATGACGTCGCGGCCACCGCGGACCCGATCGTCGAGGCCGCCAGGCCGACGCCACGCCGCGCGCCGGTCCCGGAACGACCGGCGCACCACGAACCCCGCGCGTCCTCAGGTGGGCGGGGGGCCGAGCTGCCCGCGAATCTCGCCCGCCGGGAACTGCGACGAATGGACGTTCACGTAGCCCTGGCCATTGCGGAGCAACGACGACAGGGAGTCGAGGGAAATGGCTGGCTGGCCGCCGATGCTGCGGATGTTCGCCGCCGTGAACGATCCCGTCAGGACTCCATTCGTGCCGGTCAGCGGCGTCAGCATGAGATCGACCAGGATGCCGGCGCTGCTGTTGGGACCGGCGGGCCCGTGGATGTGCATGCCGGTCGGGCTGCTGGCGAGACCCTGGTAGGTCACCACGAAGTTCATGGTCGCGCCGTTGCGCGTGAGGACGGCGGCGCCGCTGGCGGTGGTGTTCACCGGGGTCGGCCGCTCGTTGGCCCCGTTCATCAGCGTGAACAGGGCGCTTGCCGCGACGTTCACCGTCCCCGTCATCCCGGCATGGATGGTGCAATCGTACGGGTACGTTCCGACCGTCTCGAACACCCGCTGCACCGACGATCCGGAGGTCACGGCGATGTTGCTCGGGGCACCGGATCCCTGGAAGATCACGTTGTGCGCCACGCTGCCGAACGCCCACGTGACGGTGCCCCCCTGGGCGATGGTGCTCGTGGCGGGGGAGAACGTGTTGGCATCCGTCGTCTGGACGGTGGCGGACGACGCCGCGGTCACCGGTGCCCTGACGGTCACGTCGGTCCCTGCGGTCGCCGTGACCCCATCGCGCGTGAGCGACGTGGTGATCACTGCCGCCCCCGGCGCCACGGCGATGAGCGCACCGCTCGCGTCCACGAGCACCCTCGTCCGGTCGCTCGTGGTGAACGTCGCGCCCGTCGTGCCCGCGATGGGATTGCCCCGACCGTCACGCGCCGTGACGGTGATGGAGCCCGTCGCCCCGATCGCGAGGGTGGCTGAACCGACCGTCGCGGTGACCTGCGCGAACCGTTGGGCCACGGTGACGGCGATCGTGCTGGTGACGCCGCCGCTGGTCGCCGTGATGGTGGCGCCGCCATTGCCAACCGCGGTGACCGTCGCCGTCGTGCCGGTGCCGGCGACCGTCGCGACACCCGCGTCACTGGTGCTCCAGGTCACCACCGCCCCGGACAGGTTCGCGCCACTCGCGTCGGCCACGGAGGCGGTGAGCGCGCGCGTCTCCCCCAGGCTCACCAGCGCGCCGCTCGAGGCGGCGGTGATGCTGATGCTCGCCGGCACGGGGGGCGGCGTGGTGGCACCGTCGCCGCCGGCGCACGCTGCGGCGAGGCCTGCGACGACGAGGGCACAACGGCGCGCGGCCTGCGAAACTGTTGACGGCATCCCGACCTCTCCGGCTGAGTGAAAGCATGACGCATCGTGCGTCGGTCCGGAGTGCTGACCGGATGAGCGCCGGGACTATTCCCGCCCTGCGCCGGTCACCGGGTCACGGCCCCGATGCGTCCGACACGAACCCAGGCCTCGAGCGCCTCGGCGGCCGCACCCACCCGCCGCGCCGGGTCCGGGTGAATCATGCGCTGCACCAGCGCCAGCAGTTCCGCGTGCCGCGGCGACGGGCCCGGCAGCGAGGGTGCCGACGGCCTCGCCTCCTCCGCGGGGCGGTCCGCGTGCAGGTCGCCGCTGGCACCGGAGGCGATGCCGGACGGCGACGGCGGGCCCGCCAGCTTGCTGCCCAGCAAGTCCAGTGGCGACTGCGACGCGAACGGCGTCCGGCCGGTGAGGCATTCGTAGAGCACCACGCCGGTCGAGTAGATGTCCGCCGCAGGGCCATTGGCGCCGCCGATGAGCGACTCCGGCGCCATGTACTCCGCGGCGCCGACGCGGGCCCCGCCGAGGTCGCGGCTCGACTGGCCCGCCCGGTTCACCCGTCGGACGCCGTCCCCCGCCCCGGTGATGTCGAGCTTCACGACGCCGGCGCGCGAGACCAGCACGCGGCGTGACGTGACGCGTCCGTGCGTCACGCCCGCCGAGTGCAGCGCGGCCAGGCCACGCAACAACTGTCGGGCGACGGCCGCGACCGGCGACGCCTCCATCGCACCGTGGCGCGACAGGAGGTCCGCGAGCGACATGCCGTCCACGAACTCGAGACTGACGAATCGGATCCCCTCCGCCTCCCCGACGTCCACGACGCCGACCACGTGCCGATGATCGACGCGCGGGAACCCCCGCGCCTCCGCCGCGGCGCTCCCCGCCGGGCGGTGGACGAGCCCCGCCCCGTCGAAGCCATTGGCACGCAGCAGACGCAGGGCTACCACCGCACGGCGCGCGATGTCCCACGCCCGGAAGACCGCGCCGGCCTCCCCGCGCCCGAGCTCCGCGTCGAGTCGGTAACGCTGCGCGACCAGCATTCCCGGCCGCCACGCAGTGCCGCGGTGCGCCACGTGCCGGAAGGCCAGCGTGCGCGCCCCCACCCTGCCGTGATGCAGACGGTCGGCGTCGGTCACCGGAAGGGCGGCGAGCACCGCGCGCACCGTGTCCTGGTCGTTCGCCTCCACGACCAGGGCGTTGATGGCGTCGGTCAGGGCCCGGACCTCGGTCGAGGCATGCAGCGCACGCCGGCGCTCCGGTTCCGTCCGGGCGTCCGGCGCCCACCCATGCGCCACCAGTTCGACGACTTGCGTCGTCAACGCCGAGATGGGACGAGCGACGGCCCTCGACGTGAGCCCCGCGGCGAGGAACGCTCCCAGCAGGCCGATCACGGCCGCGAGGAACAGTGACGCACGCACCGGTCCCAGACTCGCGAGGGCCTCGTCGCTCGCCTGCAGCACGACGTAGCCCCCGACCGGTGTGCCACCCGCCGTGGCGAGCATGCTGCGATGCAGCATCCAGGTTCGGCGCGCGTGCACCACCTCCCGATGCGCACTCGTGCCGGTCGCCGGCGTGGTCGCGACCGCGCGCACCACCGCGTGGCGCAGCGCCGTGTCGCCCGCGAGGCTCGTCGCGACCGCGCGGGGGCGCCCCTGGTCGTCGAGGACGAAGAACAGCAGCGCCTGGTCGGTGGCGAGCGCGATGTCGGCGGCCGTCAGGCTGTCGAGCACCCGGGTCGCGACCAGCACCCCGAAGGGCATGCCTCCCGGTGCCATGATCGGCATGGCGGTGGCCTGGAACAGCACCGAATCGCCCGAGGCGCCGAAGCCGGTGCTGCTCTGCCCGCGGAGTGCCGCCGAGACGAGCGGCACGCGCGCCATCGGCTCGCCGAACGCCGAGGGCTCGTCCGACTTCGCGATGAGGTGGCCGCCGTCGTCGGTGATGAACACCCACGAGGCCTCGAGCTGCTCGACGGCCTCGAACGCCTGGTCGAGGATGTCATCGCGCCGGCGCTCGGCGACGAGTGTCCGGAAGTACGGCCCCTGCACGAACACGCGCGCCCCACCGCCAAGACTGCGGCCGCGACCGGCCAGCAGCTGGGCGACGAGATCGGCCGACTGCTCGAGCGACTGGCGCGCCGAGTTCCGCGCGGCGCGACGCGCCCCGACGCTGGCCACACCGAGCACGCTCGCGAGCAGGATCAACACCAGCCCGGCGGTGCCGGTGAACACGCGCCACGGCAACCGGTGCCACGGCAGCGACACGACGCGACGCCCCCCCACGTCTCAATACCGGTCGGCGCGCGTCGCCGCGTACGGCTGGCCGAACTTGTTGCTGTGGGCCCTCGCCACGTAGCCGCGCGCATCCAGCGCGAGCGTGAGCGACACCCCGTCGCCGGTGATGCGCAGCGTCTCGACGTGCTCGGCCGCGCGCTCGTGCCACACGCGCAGGGTCCACGTGCCCGTCGGCACGTCCGGAATCTCGAACGTCCCGTCGGCGCGGGCGCGCGTCGCGTAGGGCGTGCGGACAGCGACCACGTAATTGACCATGCGCGCGTGGATGTTGCAGTACACCGCATACACGCCCGGCGTGTGGAAGGTCGCCGCCCGCGTCCGGCCGGACCGGTACAGGCCGAGGTCGAACGCGCCGAGCGAGGAGTTGGAGAACACGTTGTGGCTGAACGGATCCTCGTTGGGATACGCCACGCTCCCCCCGACGCCGACCAACTGCACGTGGGGCTCGAATTCGCGCCGTCGCATGTCCACCGTGGCCCGCTCCATCCACGCCGGTCGCTTCGCCGATGCCGCATCGCCGTCGAGCGACACGATCACGTCGGACAGGTCGGCCGAGGACGCGCCCGCCCGCTCGATGAGCCGGACTTGGCCACGCACCGTGACCTGCGCGTCGAGTCGCACGTGCGGGGCGACCCCCGCCGATGCGCACACGGCGAGCAGCGACAGGCGAATGGACCGCCGCACGCGCGCGCGTCGCATCAGAGGTCCACGCCGAACGCGAGGTTCCAATGCTGCGCGCGCCACGGCCCGTCGGCGTAGTGCGTGCGGAAACGCCGGTACTCGAGACTCATGAACAGCGGCATCGCCGGGCGCCACGTGACGTGCAGGGCGCAGACGCCGTTCCGTCGGCGGTCGGCACGGTCGCCGGATACGCGATCGGTGCCGCAGCCGATGCCCTGCACCAGCGACGGCTGCCATTGCGCATTCAGCTGCAGCCAGCCGGCCGTGCCCGTCAGCGGGAGGCCGGGCTCGCTCGCCGACACCCCCAGGGTCCCGAAGTTCTGGCCGATCCCCCCGCCCCCGAGCCCGCGCAGCAGCGCGCCGCGGTAGGCCTCGCCGCGCACCTCCACCCCATGGCCGAGGGCCGCATGGACGTCCGCCGCGATCGCCCAGCTCCGAAGCGTGTTCGACGGGGACGGGCGCAGCCACCCCACGTGCGATCCCACGCCGACCTCGACCCCCGATCGCCACACGCCTTGGGCGGGACGATCGTCGAGGTCGGTGCCGTGCCGCAGGCGGACCCGCGATTGGAGCGCCGGACGGCCGCTGGCCTGCCCGAGGTCCATGGTGCCGGTGGCGCCCGGCGAACGCTCGGATGCGTTGGGTGACATGATCGCGCCCTGTGCCGCCACGGCCCACTCGCCTCGCGTGGCGAGCGTGCGCGTGACCCGGAACTGCGGCAACCAATTCCAGAGGTTGCCCGCTGCCGCGAACACGGGGATCGCCACGCCGGCCGTACTCACGGGATTGAGGTCGGAGATGAGCGGCGTGTCCATGCCCACGAGCACCTCGGTACGCGGCCACACGAGAAAGAGCCGCGCCGTCCGCAAACGGGGCTCCGGGAAGAGCGGTGGCGAGGCGTCGAGCGCACGAGCGAAGAAGTCCAGCTCGAAATCAACGAGCAACGTCGCCCCCGCCACGCTGTCCATGCTCGCACTGCCCCCCAGAAGCGACTGACGCATGGACATGCCGAGCACCTGCGGTCGTCCGCGCCCGCCTCCCGCTGTCGGCGCTGGCGTCGCGAACACCGGGATCTCGGCTGCGGTGCCCACCCCGCGGGTGCCCGAGGCGTTGACCACAAGCCGCGCCGACAGGTCGAGCTGGATGCGGGACCGCAGCCGGACGCCACTCGCCGCCTCGGTCGCCACCCGCTGCTGGAGCAGCGCGAGCGCCGAATCGGTCCGGGCCAGTCGGGCTGCGAGGGAATCAACGGTCATGGCCAACCGCGCGCGTTCCGCGCTGTCAGCCGCTTGCGCGCGCACCGCCGACGGACACGCGCCGGACAGCGCGAGCGCAAGCGCGGGCGCGAGCGCAAGCGCACGCGCGGCACAACGCGCCCGGGAGAGGGTCGTCACCGCTCAGTTGGCGCTGGGACGCACCGTTCCGGCGTGGCGCGCGACCGCGATCGTCGGCGGACCTGGCACGCCACCAATAGGCACCTGGCATGGCGGCTTCGCAATCCAGCACGCGCGGTACGCGGCTCATCGGGGGCGAGCGGACGGCCGACGGGAGGCCCCGGCTTGACCGGCCTGCGACGGCGACGACCGCAGGGCGCGCAACCGGTCGAGCGTGGTCGCCCCCATGAGGACCGACGCCCCGCCCGGCGTCCGCCAGACCAGCAGGCGGAGCGAGTCGGCGCGCGTTCCCGCCACCACCGAGTCCCCGGCACCGAGCAGGGAAGGAGAGTGGCGAAGGACGCCGTCCGGCACCGCGTACTGGACGAGCAGCCGCCCCTCGTGGCGGTACGCCAGCGCGCCGATCAGCTCCCCCCACGCGGAGGTGGTCCACACGGCCTCCAGGTCGAGAGCGGGATGCACGAGGGGCACGAGGGCCATGCCAAGGGCGCGACGGACGGCGTCAACGTCGCGGTCGCGTCCCGGGAGCGGACCCGTCAGCGCCTGCCACTGCGCCGTCAGCGAGTCGAGGAGCGGCGCGGCGCCGACCGCCACCGGTGCACCCGAACCGACGGGCGCGGCGTCCGGGCGGGGCGCACGCGACGGCTCGCGCAGCGTTACGCCCGCCCACCACAACAGCGGGAGCCCGGCCGCGAGTCCGATCCAGCGCCACCGCACGCCAAGCCCCGTGACACCTGTCGGCTGTCGCGGCGCGACCACGGGTACCGGCACCGGCGCGGCGGCGAGAGCGCTCCGGATGCGCGTGTGCAACGCGGCCGACGCGACGGGTCCACCGAGTTGCCCGAGACTCGCCGCCAGCTGGCGCTGGAGCGCGACCTCCTTGGTGCAGCGACGGCACGCAACCAGGTGCGCCTCCACCTGCCCCGCGGCTTCCGGGGGCAATTCGCCGTCGATGTACGTGGCCAGCAGCGACGCGATCACCTCGTGCCGCTCGGATTCGCGTTGCCAGTCGTGCGGCAGCCGATGGGGAATCGCTCCCTGCGAGTGCTCACTCATGACGACCTCGGCATGCGGCGGATCCCGCTGTCCACCGGGGCGCCCAGCGCCCACTCGCGCCCGCGCTCGGCGATCACTGCCGCGAGCAGTCGTCGCCCGCGGGACATGCGACTCATGACGGTACCGATGGGGGCCCCCACCGTGTCGGCGATCTCGGCGTACGTGAAGCCTTCGATGTCATGCAGTTCCACCGCCGTGGCGAAGTCCTCCGGGATGGCCGCGAGCGCCGCCTGCAGCACCTCGCGATCGAGCCGATGCGCCATCTCGTCGAACACGGACTCGCCGCTGCCAGCGACCAGCGACTCGTGTACGTCGTCGAGCCGCGTGATGGGTAGCAGTCGGGCGCGACGGGCCAGACGCTCCGATGATTCACTCAGGACCGACCGCAGGATGCGATACAGCCATGCGCGCGCGCTACCCGGGTCCCGCAGCTCGTCGAACGCGGCCCACGCCCGCAGGCAGGTGTCCTGCACCGCGTCCTCGGCGTCCACCAGCGTGGCCGTGCGACGCGACGCGAACCCCAGCAGACGATCGAGGTGCGGGAGGACGAGGGCCTCGAACGCCCGCTGGCGGTCGTCCGGTGTGGAGTGGCGTTGCCTCGGCATACAGTGGAAGAGGGGTCGAGGGGCGAAGTTATTCCCACCGCCCGCCCCCGGCGAGCGATCCGGCGCCCCCCCCGGTGCCCCCCCCGGCGCCCCACCCGGCGCCTCCCCGACACCAGGGCGTTCCCGCCCCCCGCCACGTGGCTCGAATGCGGTCCGGTCCGTAACCTCCCGGCATGCATCGCCTCCTCGCCGCCGCCTGCCTCGCGGGCGCCGCCTCGCTCGCCGCCCAGCCCCCCAGCATTACCAAGGTCGAGCCCCCCAATTGGTGGACCGGCCACAGCATCAATCCCGTCCGCGTCCTCGTCCGCGGCACCAATCTGGGGGGCGCCGCCTTCACCTGCGGCGCCCTCACCTGCGGCAACGTCCGCGTGAACGACCGCGGCACGTACGCCTTCGTGGACGTCACCGTGCCGAGTGGCACCGCCCCCGGCCGCTACCCGCTCAGGCTGCAAACCCCCAAGGGCAGCGCCCGCTTCGACTTCGCCGTCGATGCGCCGCTTCCCCGGCAAGGCCGCTTCCAGGGCTTCGGCGCCAACGACGTCATCTACCTCGTCATGCCCGACCGCTTCGCCGACGGCGACCCGGCCAACAACGACCCGGCCAAGTCGAAGGGGCTCTACGACCGCGCCAATCCCCGTGCCTACCATGGCGGCGACCTCGAGGGCATCCGCCGCAAGCTGCCGTACCTCAAGCAGCTCGGCGTCACCGCCGTCTGGTACACCCCCGTCTTCGACAACACCGACGTCGCCGACTCGGCGAGCTTCAGGCCCGGCGAGCGGTTCCACACCGCCTACCACGGCTACCATGCCCGCGACTTCTACGGCGTCGAGGAGCGGTTCGGCGACATGGCCGCGCTGCGTCGCCTCACCGACGAGGCGCACGCGCTGGGCATCAAGGTCATCATGGATCAAGTCGAGAACCACGCCGGGCCCTTCCACCCGTGGGTGGACGATCCCCCGACCCCCACGTGGCTCAACGGCACCAAGGCGAACCACCTCCCCAACAACTGGCAGGTCTGGACGCTCGCCGATCCGTACGCCAACCCCGCCGTCCGCGACTCGACGCTCAAGGGCTGGTTCGCCGGCATCCTGCCGGACCTCAACCAGGACGATCCCGAGCTCGCGCGCTATCTCATCCAGAATACCCTCTGGTGGATCGGCGTCACCGGCGTGGACGGCATCCGCCAGGACACGTGGCCCTACGCGCCGCGCACCTTCTGGGCACAGTGGATGGCCGCGATCAAGCGCGAGTTCCCCACCGTCCGCGTCGTCGGCGAGATGTGGGACGGCGACCCGGCGCTGCTCGCCTTCTTCGAGGGCGGCCGCACCGGCTGGGACGGCGTGGACGACGCGGTGGATCACCTCTTCGACTTCCCCCTCGCCTTCCCCACCCGCCGCGCCTTCGCCTCCGGCGGCCCGGTGCGCGAGGTGGCCATGATGCTCGCGCGCGACCGGCTCTACCAGCGCCCGCAGGACCTCGTGACCTTCCTCTCGAACCACGATGTCGCCCGCTTCATGAGCGAACCCGACGCGACGATCGAGGGGCTGCTGCTGGGCTTCACCTTCCAGCTCACCGCCCGCGGCATCCCGATGATCTACTACGGCGACGAGATCGCCCTCCGCGGCGGCAACGACCCCGACAACCGCCGCGACTTTCCCGGCGGCTTCCCCGGCGACCCGCAGGACGCCTTCACCGAGGCCGGCCGCACCCCCGAGCAGCAGCGCGTCTTCGCCCACGTCCAGACGCTGCTCCGGCTGCGGGCCGAACGGGCCGAGTTGCGCAGCGGGCCCACCGAGCACCTCCTCGTGGATCCGCAGTTGTTCGCCTATCGCCGCGGCCGCACCGTGGTCGTGCTCAACAACGGCACCACCGCCGCGACCGTACGCCTCCCCGCGGCCGTGCGGACGCCCGCCGTCGTCGGCGGCTGCGCCGCACCGGCCGACGGGACGCTCGTCGTACCGGCGCGAACGGGGTGCGTCTTCTAGCGGCCGGCGGGCGTCGGGGGGGCCCGACTACCGCCCGAAGGGCGCGGTCGTGAACACCGTCGTCGTCCACGTGTGGTTGCGTTCCACCCGTCGCCCGTCGCCGCGGATGATCTGCTGCTCCATGTAGCCCGTCTCGGCGCGCAGCGCGGAAGAAAAGCGCCACCCGGCGCCGACGAACAGCCGGTTCTGCTCGAGGATGTTCAGCTGCACGTCACGGCCGAGCCCGATGAACACTTCGTCGAAGGCCGTCACGTACGGGCCCGCCGGGCCGCCGAACGGCCGCGTCGCACGAAACTGGTACCGCAGGCGCTGCGTGAAACGCCACCGCTCGACCTCCGGCTCCACGCCGGGCGCCCCGATCGGTCCCATCACCCCCAGGTAGCGCTGTTCCAGCCGGAAGCGCGACGCGAGCGCGACACTCCCCGCCCGGTGTGACAGCGCAAGGTGCTGCCAGATCCGGTGCTCGGGGAATCGCGCCGGGATCGGATCGTCGCCGTACTGGTGCGTCACGATGTAGGCATAGCCCGCCGCCAGCTTAGCCTCCGGCGTGAGCTCGTAGACGACGCCCGGCCGGATCAGCAGTTGCTGCCAGCGCTCCCCCGGAATCCCGGAGCGGCGGAAGTGGACGTCGTACCACAGGGCCCAGCGATCGCGGATCCGGTGCTCGCCGAAGACGCTGTACCAGGCGTTCGTGTTCTCGACAGGGTGCCGGACCGGCCCCTGCCCCGCCAGCGCCGCCGCCGCCAGTGTCACCCCCAGCACCCCCGCCAGGGCCGCACGCCACGCCCCCCCAGCCCTGCGATGTTCCGATCCGACCCTTAGATTCATCGGTCTTCACCCGTGTTCGTTTCCCGCCGTCCGGCCACGTCAGTGCCGCCGGCCTCCGCCCGCCCCGACATGTCCAGCTCCGCCGACTCGCGCACCGTCGTCCTGATCCCCGGCGATGGGATCGGCCCCGAAGTCATCGGCGCCGCCCGCCGCGTCCTCGAGGCCGCCGGCACCGGCCTCTCGTTCGTGATGGCCGAGGCCGGTGGCGCCGTGTTCGCCAAGGGGATCAAGTCCGGCGTGACCCCCGAGACGATCGACCTCATCGCGACGCACCGCGTGGTGCTCAAGGGGCCCCTGGCGACCCCGATCGGCAAGGGCGAGAAGTCGGCCAACGTCACGCTGCGCAAGCTCTTCGAAACCTACGGCAACGTCCGCCCCGTCCGCGAGTTGCCCGGCGTCCCCACCCTGTACTCCGGGCGCGGCGTGGACCTCGTGATCGTGCGCGAGAACGTCGAGGACCTCTACGGCGGCATCGAGCACATGCAGACGCCGGGCGTCGCGCAGTCGCTCAAGGTCGTCTCGCGAAAGGGCTGCGAGAAGATCGTCCGCCTCGCCTTCGAGGTCGCCCGCTCGGAAGGCCGCGGCAAGGTCACCTGCGCCACCAAGGCCAACATCCTCAAGCTCACCGAGGGGCTGCTCCAGCACACCTTCGACGACATCGCGCCGGAGTACCCGGACATCGTCGCCGAGCAGATGCTGGTGGACAACTGCGCCCACCAGCTCGTCATCGCCCCCGAGCAGTTCGGCGTGATCGTGATGACGAACATGAACGGCGACATCCTCTCCGACCTGGCCTCGGGCCTGGGCGGCGGGCTCGGCTTCGCGCCGAGCGCCAACCTCGGCAGCGACTGCGCGATCTTCGAGGCCGTCCACGGCACCGCGCCGGCCATCGCCGGCCAGGACAAGGCCAATCCCACCGCCGTGCTCCTCAGCGCGGTCATGATGCTCCGCTACCTCGGCAAGTTCGCGCAGGCCAACGCCGTCGAGCACGCCATCCTCGTCACCCTCGAGAGCGGCGTCCGCACCGGCGATCTCGCCAAGGGCGGCCCCAGCGTCGGCACCAGCGGATTCGCCGACGCGATCATCGCGAACCTCGGCAAGCAGAGCACGCGGTGGGCCGTCCGGACCGGCACGCCGCTCTCCTTCCCGCCGGCGATCACGCCGGCCGCCCGCGTCGTGCCGGCCCAGCGCCGCGTGGTCGGCGTGGATGTCTTCGCGGAGTGGGGCGGCGACGCGACCGGCCTCGGCCGCGCGCTCGAGGCGGCGGTGGACGGCACGCCGGCGCGCCTCGTCATGATCTCCAACCGCGGGACCCAGGTCTATCCGGCCACCGGGGGGGCGCAGACCGACGCCGTGGACGTCTGGCGCTGTCGCTTCGTCGCCCGCGACGGCGGCGCGATGGGCGACGCGCTCGCGATCGACGTCATGCAGCGCGTCGCCGGCGTCGCCCCGTGGATGCACATCGAGAAGCTCCAGGAGTTCGACGGCGTCGAGGGCTTCACCAAGGCGCAGGGTCAGTCGTGACCCCCGCCCCGCTGGTCGGCGTCATCTGCGGCTCGAAGACCGACTGGCAGTTCCTCTCGGCCGCCGCCGAGGTCCTCGACGAACTCGGCGTCCCCTACGAGGCGCGCGTCGTCTCCGCCCACCGCACCCCGGACTGGATGTTCGAGTACGCGGCGACCGCCGAGGCGCGCGGCCTGCAGGTCATCATCGCCGCGGCGGGCGGAGCAGCGCACCTGCCGGGCATGGTCGCCACCAAGACCACGCTCCCCGTGCTCGGCGTGCCGATGCCCGCCACCGCGCTGCAGGGAGTGGACGCTCTGCTCAGCATCGTGCAGATGCCCGCCGGCGTCCCGGTGGGCACCCTCGCGATCGGCCGGCCCGGCGCCGCGAACGCGGCGCTGCTGGCCTGCGAGATCCTCGCCCTGACCCGCCCCGACCTGCGGGCCCGGCTCGTCGCCCGCCGCGAGGCGCGCGCCGCCGCGGTGCTCGGCGAGACCTTGCCGTGAGGCGCACGTGAGCGTCGCGCGCATCCTGCCGCCGGCCGCGCTGGGCATCTTCGGCGGCGGCCAGCTCGGGCGCATGACCGGCATGGCCGCACGAGCCATGGGGTACGACGTGCACGTCTTCGACCCCGATCCCGAGTGCGCCGCGAAGGCCATCGCGACCAGCGTCACGACGGCCCCCTACGACGACGAAGTCGCCGCCGCGCGGTTCGCCGAGCGCTGCGCGGTGCTCACGCTCGAGATCGAGCAGGTCTCCGTGACCACGCTCAACGCCGCCGCCCGCTTCGCCCCGGTGCGCCCCGCCCCGGACGCGGTGCACGTCGTGCAGGATCGCGGCCGCCAGAAGACGTGGCTGCGCCTGCAGGGCTTCCCCGTGGGGCCGTTCGCCGTCTGCGACGACGAGGCAGCGTTCGTCGAGGCCGTCGCCCGACTCGCCCCGTGCATCGCCAAGAGCACGCACGGCGGCTACGACGGCCGCGGGCAGGTGCGGCTCGCCGATGCCGATCCCGCCGCCGCCGCCGCCGCGTGGCGCGCCATCGGCGGCCGACGCGCGATCGTCGAGCAGTTCCTCGACCTCGCCTGCGAGGTCTCGGTGATGACCGCGCGCGCCGCCGACGGCCACGTGCGCCAGTTTCCCCCGAGCTGGAACCACCACGATCACGGCATCCTCACCTGGTCCATGGCCCCCGCTCCGGTGCCCGTCGAGGTCGCCCGCGAGGCCGCGCGGCTCGCCGAGGGGATCACCGTCGGCCTCGGCATCGTCGGCGTCCTGGCGGTGGAGTGCTTCGTCACGAAGCGGGGCGACGTGCTCGTCAACGAGCTCGCGCCTCGCCCGCACAACACCTTCCACCAGACCGAGCGCGGGCACCAGACGAGCCAGTTCGAGCAGCTCGTGCGCGCGGTGTGCAACCTGCCGCTCGGCAGCGGCGACATCGTGGCCCCCAGCGCCATCCACAACCTGCTCGGCGACCTCTGGGTGCAGCCCGGCCGCCGCCCGGACTTCACCGAGGCGTGGGCAATGCCCGGCGTGCGCGTGCACCTCTACGGCAAGCCCGGCGCCCGCGCCGGACGCAAGATGGGCCACCTCTCGGCGGTGGGGGACACGCCGGAGATGGCCCGGGATCTCGTGCGCGCCGCCTACCGCAGCGTCGCCCGGTCGGTCGGCCTCGCGGACTGAGGTCAGCGCCGCGCGAAGACGCTCGTGCGGGCGTGATCGATGATCGCCTGCACGACCGGATGCTTCACCTTGCGGTCGAGCGACACGGCATAGTAGCGCTCCTTCACCTCGGGCAAGCGGCCGACCACCCGGACGTTGTAGCGCGTCTTGATGTCGTCCTCGACGATCGCCGGCGCGACGAAGCACCCCTCGCCCGCCTCCCCGAACGTCTTGAGCACGGCCGAGTCCTCGAACTCCGCGACGATCTCGGGGCGGATGTTCCGCTCGCCGAAGAACTCGTCGAGTTCCCGCCGCAGTTGCGTGTTCTCCGTCGGCAGCAGGAACGGCATCCCGCTCAGCGAATCGGGAAAGGCCTTCTGTGCGCGCGCCAGCAGCTTGGGAGCCGCGAACACCGACACCGGCGTCTCGCCCAGCAGGTGGTTGTAGGCGCGGACCTTGATCGTCGGCGCGATCGCCTGGTCGGAGATGACCAGGTCGAGCGCGTGGATCGAGAGGTCGGCGAGCAGGCGATCGGGCTTGCCGTCGCGCGCGATCACGCGCATGCCGGTGCCGGTGCGGAGCGCCGGCTCGAGCAGCCGGTAGGCGACCAGCTTCGGCATCACGTCCACCAGCCCCACCTGGAAGCGCACCGCCAGCCCGCCGGGCCCGCCCTTGAGCGTGTGCTGCAGCTCGCGGCCGATCGTGAAGATCTCCTCGGCATACCGGTACACGACCTGCCCGGTCTCGGTGAGCACGAGGTTGCGGCCGCTCCGGGCGAAGAGCTTGTGGCCGATCGCACGTTCGAGCGCATGGATCTGGCCGCTGATCGTCGGCTGCGCGAGCCCGAGCTCCTGCGACGCCTTCGCCACGCTGCCCTCGCGGGCGACGACCCAGAAGTAGAGGAGGTGGTGGTAATTCAGCCATTCCATCCCGCGAATGTACGGCCGGACCCCGCCGGCGGCCATCCGGCGCCGCCGCCCCCCCCATCACCCCGACAGCGCGTGGGCCGGGGGCTCGTCGCCCACCCCGCCGAAGCGGCGCTGCCGACGCGCGTAGTCCTCGAGCGCGGCGTCGAAGTGCGCCGCGTCGAAGTCGGGCCACATCACCGGCACGAAGGCCAGCTCGGCGTACGCGCACTCCCACAGCAGGAAGTCCGACAGCCGCCGCTCGCCCCCCGTGCGGATGAGCAGGTCCACCGGCAACGCCTCGGCGGTGTCGTGGTCAATGCGCGCCAGCAATGCCCCGAACGCGTCGCGCGTCAGGTCGGCCGGCGTCGCGACCGCCGCGGCGCGCAGGATCGCGTCGCGGCCGGAGTAGTCCACGGCCACCCGCACGTGCAGCGACGTCCCCTGCCTGGTGGCGGCCTCCGCCCCCTCGATTGCATGCACCAGTTCCGGGGCCAGCCGGTCGCGACGCCCCAGGATCGTCAGCCGCACCCCGTTCGCCACGCACTGCTCCGTCTCGCTCAGCAGGTAGCGGCGGAACAGGCGCATGAGCGCCGCGACCTCACGCCGGGGACGACGCCAGTTGTCCGCCGAGAACGCGTAGAGTGTGAGAACCTCGACGCCGCGCTCCTGCGCCGTGCGGACGAGCGCGCGGGCCGTGCGCGCCCCCGCCAGGTGGCCCGACACCCGCGGCTGGCCGCGCTGCACGGCCCACCGGCCGTTGCCGTCCATGACGCACGCCACGTGGCGCGGGCGAAGCACTGGAGTCGCGGGGGTCACTTGGGCTCCGCGGCGCGCGTGGCACCGATGATCGCTTCCATGTGGTCGAGGTAGCGGCGCAGGGCGCGGCGGCCGTCGTCCGTCAGCCGGTAGTCGGTCTGCGGCACCCGGCCCACGAAGCGCTTCTCGCACGAGACGTAGCCGGCGTCCTCGAGCTTGCGGGCGTGGACGCTCAGGTTGCCGTCGGTCACCCGCAGCAGCTGCTTGAGGGCGTTGAACGTCAGCGACGGGTTGGCGGCGAGCGCACTGAGTATCCCGAGCCGGACTCGCTCGTGGATGAGTCGGTCCAGCTCGAGCGCGCCGGCCCCGTCGCCGGCCACGGGGGCCAGCGACGTCCGCTCGGTGGGGGCCGCCGGGGCGGAGGCGCGACGCTCAGCCACCGTGCCGCACCGCGACCCAGGTCCCGAACACGAGGTGCAGCCCGCCGAAGCCCGCCATCATCAGCCAGTCGCCGACGGAGACCGGCGCGACCAGGGCGATGCCGCCGAGCAGCAGGAACGCCGCCCCCATCACCGGAACGGCCCGCACCGAAAAGGCCCCGCCGGCCATCACGGCCACGCCGTACATGCACAGCCAGATGCCCGGCAGCAGGTCGATCCCACCACGCCAGAGCAGGGCCCCGCTCATGGCCAGGCCGACCACCATCGCCGGCAGGACCGCCAGGACGAACTTCCGCCCGGCCCCGCCGATCGCCGAACGGTCGGTGCGGCTTGCCTTCCGGTACGATGCCCCCACGAGGATCAGCATCGCGACGCAGGCGGTGCCAAGCCACGCCATCACCCACGCCGTCCGCGACTGCAGCGCATGCGCGAGCGGCGCGACGAGCGTGGCCACGGCGCCCACCGAAACCATCCCCCACCCCGACACGACAGTGTCCGCCGCTGCGGCCTCCATCGTCTGGCGAATGAACAGCAGGTTGTCGCGCGCCCGATCGTCCAGGCGCGGCGGGGAACTCGAGAGGGGACGGGAGGCGGGTGAAGAAGCCATGCCATATCGTAAGCAGGATCATGCGCGCCTTCAAGTGCTTTGCAGCACAAACCGCAAAGCCATGTGTGCCGTTTCAGGTCATTGAGGCAGGAATCCGCCCACTTCAGCGAACCCGAGCAGATGTTGGCATGTAACGATCGCCGATGTCGAGAACTGATGTTTACGGCATCTGGTTGCTCAAGTGATTGTAGATGAGCGACTTGCGGCAGTATCCCGCAATGTATTGATACTGGTCGGGTGTTTTCCTGCTTCCGCTCGTGCCCGGGATTGCCCGAGTTTTCTCCCGTGACGACGCTCCTCCCCGACCCCATCGGACACGACGCCCTGCGCCTGCGCCTGATCCAGCAGGTCGGCCGAGGCACCTTGCCGTCGTCCCTGCTGCTGCACGGGCCGGCCGGAGTGGGCAAGCAGCAACTGGCCCTCTGGCTCGCCCGGGCCATCGTATGCGGTGGCGCTTCCGGCCCCTGCGATACCTGCCACCAGTGCCGGATGGCGCTCGCGTGGCAGCACCCCGACATCCACTGGGTCTTCCCGCGGCCTCGGCTCAAGGACAGCGACCCCGATCCCGCCGACGTCCGGGCGGACCTTGCCGAGGCCATCGCCGACCGCGCCAAGGCCTTGGGCCTGTACAGCCCCCCTGCCGGGAACGAAGGGATCTACGTCGCGACCGTCCGGGCCATCGTGCAGGGGGTCGCGTCCGCGCCGTCGATGGCCGCGCGGCGCGTCGTCGTCGTCGGGGACGCCGAGCGCATGGTGCCGCAGGAGGGGGCCGACCAAGCGGCCAATGCCTTTCTGAAGGTGCTCGAGGAGCCGCCGCCGGGCACCACCTTCGTCCTGACGTCGTCCGAACCCGGAGCGCTGCTGCCGACGATCCGCTCGCGCGTCGTCGCGATGCGCGTCGGCCCGCTCGCCGATCGCGCCGTACGGCAGTTCCTCGAGCGCCCGGGGGTCCGGCCTGCGCTCGCGGCCGCCGGCCTGCCGGCCGACGACGACCAGCTCGTCGCCTACGCCGGCGGGGCCCCCGGGGCCCTGCTCGCCGGTGCCGCGCGCGCGGCGGCGGTTGCCGACGCGCGCCAACTCCTCGACGCCGCCGCCGGTCCCCGGTCGGCCCGCTTCAAGGCCGCCTTCCAGCAGGGGGCCTCGGGGGCGCGCGGGTCGTTCTCGGACGTCCTCGACGCCCTGACCGACGTGCTCGCCGACCGCGTGCGCACCTCCACCGAGCGCGACCCGGCGCGCGCGGCAGCCGCCGCACGCGCCGTGCTCGAGGTCGAGGGTGCCAAGGCCGCCGCGCGCCAGAACGCGCAGCCCTCGCTGCTCATGGCGCGTCTGCTCCCCGTGCTGGCGGAGGCCGGGCGATGACGCGCGTCCCCGCCACCGGCGAGCCCGGGCTGACCCACGTGGGTGCGGACGGCACCCCGCGCATCGTGGACGTCTCCGCGAAGCCGGAGACGGCGCGCTCCGCCACCGCCAGTGGCCGCATCCGCATGGCGCCCGCGACCCTCGACGCCATCGTGCGACAGACCGGGCCGAAGGGCGACGTGCTCTCGGTCGCCCGGCTGGCCGGCCTGCAGGCCGCCAAGCGCACGTCAGACCTGATTCCCCTGTGTCACCCGCTGGTGCTCGACGCCGTCGAGGTCACCTGCGAGCCCGACCCGGCCCTGCCGGGCGTGGTGGTGCGCGCCGTCGTGCGCACCACCGGCCGGACGGGCGTGGAAATGGAGGCGCTCACCTGCGTCGCCGCCGCGCTCCTGACGGTGTACGACATGGCGAAGGCCCTCGATCGCGAGATGGTGATCGACGGCATCGCCCTCGACGAAAAGACGGGGGGCCGCCGTGGCCCCTGGCGACGCGATCGCGCCGGGCGCGACGCGTCACCCTGACGCCATCCCACCGCACTCGTGCCCATACAGCGCAAGGATCCCTCTCCCTACATCCGTCGCGGGGACCGTGAGCGGCGCCGCGCCCGATGGCGCGCCGTCGCCCTCGCCGCGGGCGGCCTCGCCGCGCTCGCCCTCGTGCTCGTGCAGCCCGGCCCCGACAGCGCCGCCGCCGCCGACGCCCCGTTCTTTCTCTCCCGCGCCGGCTTCCGCGTGCGCGAGGAGCGCGACGTCGCGCGCAGCGAGCTCGAGCACGCCAACGCGCAACTCGCCCGCCTCCAGCGCGTCTTCGGCTACTCCAACCGCTACGCGATCCCCGCGGGCCTCGCCGCGGCGATCTACGACGCGGCCGCCGCGACCGGCCTCGACGCCGACCTCGCCTTCCGGCTCGTGAAGGCCGAGAGCGACTTCAACGAGCGGGCCGTCAGCCGGGTGGGCGCCGTCGGCCTGACGCAGCTGATGCCGGCAACGGCGGCGGCGATCGAACCGGGCGTGACGCGCGACCGGCTCTTCCGGCGCGACGTGAACCTGCGCATCGGCTTCACGTACCTGCGTGGCCTCATCGCGGAGGCCGACGGCGACGTGGCGACGGCGCTGCTCGTGTACAACCGCGGTCCGGCCGCCGTGGCTGCCGCGCGGGCGCGCGGCGAGAACCCCTCGAACGGCTACGACCGGGTCGTCATGCGCGGCTATCGCGGACGCGGCGTCGTGGACTGACGCCGCGCCACGTTCGGCGGCGAGGACTTCGGCGACGCCCCCCGGGACCTCCGTGCTCCGGGGGGCGTTCGCTTGGCGGACGTCGCGGCCCCCTTCGCGCGCGCGACCTTCGAGCGGCTCGCGGCAGGCGCCCCGCGAACGACGAGCGATTGCCCGGCGTACACGACGGCCTTCCGCAGGCCATTGAGCCGCATCAGGCGCGCCGTGGTCGTGCCGTAGCGGCGGGCGATCGCGGACAGCGACTCGCCGCGGCGAACGACGTGCACGCGACCCCGGCGTGACGACGTGCCGTAGCGCTCGATGGACGGATCGGGCACGTCCCGCGCGAGCGTCAGCACCGCCGACGTGGGGACGCGGATCTCCTGGCCGGCCACCAGCCGACCCTTCGACGCGCGAGCAGGGGCCGGCCCGAACCAGGCGAGGGCGCCCACCGGCACCCCCACCCGCGCCGCGAACGTCTTCGCCGTCTCACCCTTGCGCGTCCGCACGCGCCGGAAGGCCGCGCGGTCCGCGCTGTCGAGCGCGGCGAGGCGGGCCGCCGCCCCCTCGGACGTCCCGACCGGCACGCGCACGACCATGGCCGCACCCGGCGGCGTGACGCCGCGCAGCACGTGCGGATTGAGCCGACCCACGACGTCGGGCTCGACCCCGGCCGCCTGCGCCACCGCCGCCAGCGGCGTCAGCGCCTCGACGCGCAGGGTGTCGTAGGCGAACGGCGGCTGCGTGTCCACCGCGACCCCGTAACGTCCCGGTTCCTTCCCGATGAGCGCGGCGGCGATGATCTGCGGCACGTAGTTCTTCGTCTCCGCCCGCAGGTAGTCCTGGTCGGCGAGCGCGAAGAAGAGCGAGTCACCCGAGATGCCCGCGAGTTCCTCGTCGAACTTCCGGAGCCCGCGCGAGACGCGACCGGGGCCGCCGTTGTAGGCCGCCGCCGCCAGGTAGAGCGAGCCGAACTGCCCGTTGAGGCCATTCAGGAACCGCACGGCGGCGTCGGTCGCGCGCACCGGGTCACGGCGTTCGTCCACCCAGCGGTCCACGCGCAGCCCGAGTCCCTTCGCGGTGGTGGTCATGAACTGCCACATCCCCACGGCGGCCGCGCGCGAGTAGGCGTCCGGGTCGAACCCGCTCTCGACGAGGGCCAGATAGTACAGGTCCTCCGGCAGGCCGCCGGCGCGCAGCTTCTCCCGGATCATCCCCTCGTAGCGCGTGCCGCGCGACAACCGGGCACCGATGCGCGTCCGCGCGGACCCGCTGAACTGCTCGACGTAGCGGGAGACGCGCGCATGCTCGGCGAACGACGCGACGTCGAGGTCCCAGGAGGGGCCGTCACCCTCGGCCGGCGTCGCGGCGTCGCGCCCCGACTCGGGGGCGGCACCGAAGACGGCCCCCGCCTCCTGCGCGACCTCGGCGGCCGTCACGGGAACGACGGGCCGCTCAAGCCGGAGGACGGTGGGCGCCTCGGGCGCGGCCGGCGAGAACGTGGTCGCCGGGGCGGGGACCGGGGGCGGCGCCGGGCGAGCAGCCGGGGCACAGGCGGTTCCCGCCAGCGCGGCGAGCGCCAGCCATGCGACCCGACCGGGCGCCATCATCGCGTCGCGATCCGGTTGCCCAGCACGCGGTTGGTCGCGCCGAGGATGGCCACGACCGTCGAGCGCAGGGGGTCGTCGTCCGTAGCGAGGTGGCAGCCCACGAGGCGCCGCGGCTCGCCGCCGTTGACCCGCACGATCACCGCCACGATCGCGATGTTCGCGTCGAAGGCCCGGACGGGCTTCACGCCCTGCAGTTCGAGGTGCACGTCGGGACCGACGGCGGCCTGCAGCGCCTTCAGCGCCGCATCCCCGACGATGCGGTAGTCCATCAGTGGCGTGCTCTGCCCGATCGCCGTCGCGGCATGCCGGACGCCGTCCGGGCCGATGAGCGCCACCTCGGCCCTCAACTGGCCGGCCTGCGTGCGCGTGACGCCCATGTGGACGAAGCGCAGGCGGGCCGTCGGATCCGATGGCGCCTCGGGATCGAGCGGAGTGTGAGGGGCGGCGGGTTCAGGCACTGCGTCGCGGATCGGGCGGCGGGACGGCGGCGGGATGCCGCAGTCCCCTGTGCTCAATCACACGACCAAGGCGCCCGAACGCAACCCGGCGGCCGGCGACGACGCCGGCGCCGGTGCCGGCTACCTACTGAAGGGCCAGAACGAGCAACCCGGAGCCGATGGCGATCGCCTGGCCGGCCAGGACGTCACCCGGATAGTGGACCCCGAGCCGCACGCGCGAGAAACCCACGGCCACCGCGAACACCAGCAGCGGCAGCGCCCACTGGGGAAAGGCGACCGCGTAGGGAAACGCGACCGACATCGCCCCGGCCGAGTGTCCCGACGGGAACGAGAACTTGTCCGGGATCGCCACGTGGGCGTCCACGTCGAGCCGCTCGGTGGGACGCTCGCGGAGCAGGTTGCGCTTCATGACCTGCACGATCAGGTGCGAGAGCAGCACCGACCACCAGGCCGTGCTCCCGACGACGTCCAGTGCCCCCCCCACCAGCAGCGGCAGGAGCGCCGCCGGGATCATCGCCGTCGCGCCGCCCAAGTGCGTCAGGGCCGTCCAGACACGCCGATCGAGGCCGGTGCCGGCGTCGTCGAGCCGCCACCGCGTGTAGAGCGCGCGATCGCGGGCATCGAGACGCGCCAGCAGCCGGGGCGTCATGAGGCGGAGGACGAGGGCCTGGGCCGCATTCTGGGGAAATGTACGGTTCGCCACGCGGGAAGTGTCAGCCAGCCGCGTGACGGGGGCATCTCGCGGCGGTCGCGGCGCCGTAACAACGAAAGGACGAAATCCCCGTCGCACCGCAACCCAGCCGTGACGACCGGGTGGCCGTCCCGTGACCGCGAGTGGAAAGACTGGCCCGCACGTCTTGCCGACCGGGGAAAGCGCATGCGCGTCATGTACTGTACGGACACGTGGACCCCGCAAGTCAACGGGGTCACGGTCGTGACCGTCCGGAGTCTGACGGGCCTCATGGAACGGGGATGGGAGGCCATGGTCGTCGCTCCCGCTTACCCCCCCGACATGCCGGGAGTGCCGGCACCGACGATCGAGCCGGGCGGCGTCCTGTCCCTCCCGAGCGTTCCCTTCCCCAATTACCCCGACATCCGGGCCACGTGGCCGGCCGCTGCGCGGGTGCGCCGGGCGATGGGCGCCTTTCGCCCCGACCTCGTCCACTGCGCCACCGAATTCGTCGTCGGCCGCCTGGGGATGTGGGCGGCGCGGTCATGCGGCGTCCCGGTGGTCACTTCGTACCACACCGACTTCGCCCGCTACGCTGCGGCGTACGGCACCCCGTGGCTCGAGCGCCCCATCCGAGCCGCGATCCGGCGCTTCCACGCGCGGGCCGCGCGCACCTTCACGCCCGGGCGCAGCGCGCTCGGCGACCTCGCGGCCATGGGGATCCCGCACGCACGGTTGTGGGGTCGCGGCGTGGACACCGAGTGCTTCGCCCCCGCCCGCCGCCGCGCGGCGTGGCGGCAGCGCCTGCTGGGCGACGCCGATGCGGACGCGTGCGTCATCGGCTGCGTCAGCCGGCTCGCCCCGGAAAAGGGAGTGGACGCGGTGCTCGAGGCGTACGCCCAAGCCGCAGGCGAGGTGGGGACCCGTCGCCTCCGGATGGTGGTGGCGGGTACGGGACCGGCCGAGGCGCGCTTGCGCGCGATGGCCGGTCCGGGCGTGTCGTTCCTCGGCACGCTCTGCCGTGAAACCGAGTTGCCCGCCGTCTATGCCTCGTGCGACATCTTCGCGTTCGCCTCGCTCACCGAGACGCTGGGGTTGGTGGTGCTGGAGGCCATGGCGAGCGGGCTGCCGGTGGTCGCGACGCCGGCGCAGGGGGTCGCCGAGTCGCTGCGCGACGGGTGCAACGGGCTCGCGGTGGGTCCGCGTGACGTGCCGGCGATGGCCGCTGCCTTCGTGCAACTGGCCCGTGACCCGGCTCGTCGCGCCGAACTCGCCGCCGGGGCGCTGGCCACCGCCAGGTCCTTCTCGTGGGAGGCCGAGCTCGACCGGCTGGACGCGAGCTATCGTGAGGTCATCGGCGTTGCGTGACGCACACGGGGCGCGACGGACCGCGGCAGGCAGCGATGTCCCGGGGGAGGATCGAACTCCCGACCTACGGATTAAAAGTCCGCTGCTCTACCGACTGAGCTACCGGGACGACACGCCCCGGCCCCGCGGCGGCGGGAGCCGGAACGCCGTGCGGGAAACTAGCGAGTCCCCGGGCGCGGCGTTTCCCTCACGCGCGGTGCCTCGGGACGACGGGGAACCCGCACGACGCGCGGTCGAATTCCGCCCCGATGCCGCACGTCGGTCGCGCACTCCGCCCGACGGATTCTTCGCCGGGCGCGTTGCACCTTGGTGGCGTCGTGGAGCACCGGCATGAGACGGCTCCGGATGGAGCACCCGTCAGCGGGTTCCATCCGTCCCGGGCGCTCCGCGACCTTGCGCGTCATCACGGCGCGCGGGCCCTTCCGGAGCCGTGCGGTGGTTGTATGGCAAACGTGACCCGCTACGTCCCGTCCCTGCTCCCGTCCATGCTCGAACCGGACGGGTTCAACAGCGTCCTCCGTCGCTTCTTCGGGGAGAACGCCTTGGAGCCCATGGCCGCACCGCTCGGCTGGATCCCGCCGTGCGAGATCACCGAGTCGAAGGACGAACTCGTCCTGATGGCCGAACTCCCGGGCATTTCCCCGGAGGACGTGCACCTCTCCCTCGAGGATGACGTGCTGACGCTCCGCGGCGAGCGGAAGAGCGAGACGAAGGGGCAGGATGCGAAGGTGCACCTGCTCGAACGCAGCTACGGCTCGTTCGCCCGCTCGTTCACCCTGCCGCGGTCGGTGGACGCGTCCCGCGTTCGCGCCGAGTGGCGCAACGGGATCCTCACCGTGACCATGCCGAAGACCGCGATCGCCAAGGGTCGCGTGATCGACATCGCGGTGCAGAAGTAGCGACGGGGTCAGGCCGGCGCGGTCGCGGGCAGATCCGCGACCGCGCCGGCCGCGCGCAGACGTCGCCAGTCGCGCACGACCAGCCACGCGTCCAGCAGGATCACCGCCGTGTTCACCTGGCACCACGGGCAAAACGTCCCGAGCACCCACCACTCGCCGTACTTGAGCCGGATCGTGAACAGGAGCCCGCCCGCGACCAGCACACCGAGCAGCGTCGTCACCCAGCGGGCCTCCGAGAGCCGGCCCGTCACCCCGAGCGCCGCGACCAGGACGATCACCCCGTGCCCCACCGCGCCGATCAGCGCCGTGTCCACGCCGAGGAACCAGCCGTAGCTCGAGAACTGCGCGATCTCGCAGCCGTGATTGGCGGTGCAGGCGAGCGACCCGACGGCCCCGATCTTCCAGAGGTGCAGATACGTCGCGACGAGCGACGAGACGAGGCTGGCGAGCGCAATGAGCTGTCGGGGCGGCATGGCGCCGGAGTGTAATCCGGCGGGTCAGGCAAGTTCCAGTTGGGCCACCGGCGCGAACGACCGCCGGTGGTGCGGCGTGGGGCCGTGGCGGCGCAGCCCCTCGAGGTGCGCCGCGGTCCCGTACCCGGCGTTGCGCTCCCAGGCGAATCCGGGATGCCGCGCGGCCAGCCGCGCCATGAGGGCATCGCGCACCACCTTCGCGACGATGCTCGCGCACGCCACCGAGTAGCAGGAGGCGTCCCCCTTCACGACGGCGAGGTGCGGCACCCCCAGCGTCGGCATCGGCAGCCCGTCGAGCACGACGTGGTCGGGGGGCGGCGCCAGCCGCGCGAGCGCGCGGCGCATCGCGAGGACGGTGGCGTGCAGGATGTTGAGCCGGTCGATCTCGCGCACCGAGGCGGCCCCGATCCCCACCGCCACCGCCCGCGCGCGGATCGCGGCGGCGAGCCGCACGCGCGTCTCGGCCGAGAGGGCCTTGGAGTCCTCGACGCCGGCGATCCGCCGCGCGTCGGCCGGCATCACCACGGCACACGCGACAACGGGGCCCGCAAGGGGGCCCCGTCCGACTTCATCCACGCCGGCCACGATCGCGTGGCCGGCGGCGCGCAGGTCGCGCTCGTACGGGCGCCAGCGCGCCCCCACGAGGGCGTCCGCCTACTCGGCGGCGGCCGCCTTGGGTGCCGCGACCTTGCGCTCGCGGATGCGGCCGGCCTTGCCGGTGACGTTGCGCAGGTAGAAGAGCTTCGCGCGGCGCACGCGGCCGCGACGGACGACGGCGACGTCGGCCAGCATCGGCGAATGCACGGGGAAGATGCGCTCGACGCCGACGCCGTTCGAGATCTTCCGCACGGTGAAGGTGGCGCTCACGCCGCGGCCGCGCCGGGCGATGCACACCCCCTCGAACGCCTGCAGGCGCTCCTTCTCGCCTTCCTTCACGCGCACGTTCACGCGGACAGTGTCGCCGGCGCGGAACGCGGGAATGTCGCTGCGCGTCCAGGCCTTCTCGGTTTCGATGAACGAATGCATGGTTGTCGCTCCGGTCTCGTGCGCGGGGGGGCCCCGCAGTCCAGGGCCTGTGGGCCCGCGCGTTCCGTCGGCGGGACCGCCCGGACCAACGGGGGCATCGCCAACGGTATCTCGTTGTAGCCCATCATCATAAGCGGTTCGGCCCGCCCCCGCCAGTCTGCCGATATGGCTCCCGGAACCTCGGTGGCCCGCCGACCGTATCCCCATCGTGCGCTCATTCACCCTCCGTGCCCCTCTCCCTTGCCGCTCCGCCGGGGGGTCGCTGATCCTCGCCGTGGCGCTCGCCATCCCGGGCACTGCCTCCCGGGCCGGCACCGTCCCTCAGACACCGCCGATTGTCATGGCGCTGCCGGCGACGGACATCGGCCGCCTTGCCGATACCCTGCGCCGCCAGATCGACGACGCGGTGGCCACCAACGACGGTCCCACGCTCCGCCGGACCAGAGTGGCGGCCGAGCAGGCCGCGTCCGCGCATCCGAAGGATGCGTGGCTGGCGTACTACCGCGGCTACGCCGTCTTTCGCGAGGCCGGGTACCTGTTGGGTGCCTCGCGGATCCGCGAGTTCGGGCCTGTCCTCGACGCCGCGACTGCGGACCTCGAACGGAGCTTGACGCGCGCCCCGTCCGCGGATGGTTGGGCGCTGCTGTCCGCCCTGCAGGGCCAGCGGCTGACGGCCTCCGGCAGCACGTTCACCGCGATCCGGCTGGGTCCCGCCGTGATGCGCGCGATCGGTCGGGCGGAGGAGTCCGACCCCCAGAACCCGCGGGTCTGGCTGCTCAAGGGGATCAACGCGTTCAATGCGCCTGGGGCCTTCGGTGGCGGGATGGAGAAGGCCGAAGCCCACCTGCGTCGTGCCCTCGCGCTCTTCGGGACCGATCGCCCGGCGAGCCCGCTGCCGGCATGGGGGCTCGCCGACGCGTGGATCTGGCTCGGCCGGTCGCTGCAGGCGCAAGGCAAGCGAACGGAGGCGCGCGCCGCCTACGCGACGGCCGCGCAGTTGCAGCCGCGGAACACCTGGGTGACCGAGATCCTGATCCCGTCGCTGGGCGACGGCCGGACCGGTTGACGCCCGCCGCTACGAGCCGCGCCGCCGCCGGCTGAGCCGCTCCCCTTCCGCCCGCCGCCACGCCGCGATCTTCGCGTGGTCGCCTGACAGCAGCACGTCGGGTACGCCGTGCCCGCGGTACTCGGGCGGCCGCGTGTACGAGGGGGCGGAGACGCCCTCGGTCTCGTAGAACGAGTCGGTGCGGGCCGAGTCGAAGTCGCTCATCGCCCCCGGCAGCAGCCGTGCGACGGCGTCCACGATCGCCAGCGCCGCCGGCTCGCCCCCCGAGAGCACGAACTCGCCGAGCGAGAGTTCCTCGGTGGCGAGGTGGTCGGCCACGCGCTGGTCCACGTCCTTGTAATGGCCGCAGAGCAGCGTCAGCTCGGTTCCCGCCGCGAAGCGGATCGCGTCGGCCTGCGCGAAGGTGCGGCCACGCGGCGAGAGCAGGACGATCGGCGCCGTCGCGCCGAGGTGCTCGACGGCCTCGAAGAAGGGGCCGGGCTTCATCACCATGCCGGGCCCGCCGCCGTAGGGATAGTCGTCCACCGTGCGGTGGCGGTCGTGCGTGAAGTCGCGCAGGTCCACCACGCGGTAGCACACGCTGCCGGCGGCCGCCGCCTTCGCCGGGATCGAGATGCCGAGCGGGGCCGCGAAGAACTCGGGGAAGATCGTGACGACGTTGATCGTGAGCACGCGCTACCCCTCGCCGAAGAGGCCGTTCGGCGGGTCGAGCACGATGCGTCCCGCCTCGGGCGCGGTCGAGACGACGATGCCATTGACGAACGGGACCAGCACCGGGCCGCTGGCATGCGCCACCTCGAGCAGCAGCCCCTGCGGCACGTCGTACACGTCGGAGACCCGGCCGAGTGGTGTCCCGTTCACGTGCACCGCCTCGAGGCCGACGAGGTCGTGCAGGAAGACCTCGCCGTCGTGGGGCGCGGTGAGCTCGGCCTCGGGGACCAGGAGGAAATGCCCGCGCAGCCGCTCGGCGGCGGACCGGTCGGGGATGCCGGCGAATCGCACGAGCCACCGGTCGCCCGCGGAGCGCGCGGCTTCGACCGTGAGTTCGATCGGCTCGGCTCGGCCCGCGGCCGTCGCCGGATGCGGACGTCCCTCGGCCGTGCCGGCGAAGACGCGCGCGCCGGACGCGAAGATCGCGTCCGGCGCGTCGGTGAGCAGCGCCACGGCGAGCTCGCCGCGGATGCCGTGCGCCTTGGCGACCCGCCCGACGGCGGCGAGGCCGGTCGGACGGGCCATCGGCGTCCCTACTCGCCCTTCGCGGGCACGGCGCTCGCCTTGAGCTTCTCGGCGAGCCGCGCCTCGTGGCGGGCCTTGAGCACACCGGCCTTCCGGAGCAGCGAGCGCACCGTGTCGGAGGGCTGGGCGCCGTTGTCGAGCCAGTAGGTCGCGCGGGTCCCCTCGAGCGTCACGGCCTGGTCACCCTTCCGCTTGGGATCGTACTGGCCGATGACCTCGATGAACTTGCCGTCGCGCGGCGAGCGCGAGTCGGCGACGACGATGCGGTACTGGGGGGCGTTCTTCCGGCCGATACGGCGGAGGCGGATGCGAACCATCGGGATGTCCTCGAGCGGAGGTGGCGGGTCGTGCGCCGGGGCTCCTCGCGTGCACGGCACTCGCCGCACCGCACCCCGGTCCTGCCGGCGGGGGCCTGCGCCCCCGCCGTCGTGCGATCACGCGGCGGTCACCGCATGAACATGCCCGGCGGGAAGCCCATACGGCCCCCCGTCGCGGCCTTCTTCATCATCTTGCGCATCTCGCGGAACTGGTCGAGCAGGCGGTTGACCTCGCTGACGGGCCGGCCGGCGCCCTTGGCGATGCGCGACCGGCGGGAGCCGTTGAGGAGCGTGGGATCCTGCCGCTCCGCCTTGGTCATCGAGAGCACGATCGCCTCGAGGTGCTTGATGCGCTTCGGGTCCACGTTCGCCTGCGCGAGCATCTTGGCGTTCACGCCGGGCAGCATCTTGAGCACGGACTCGAGCGGCCCCAGACGCTGCATCTGCTTCATTGCGCCGAGGAAGTCCTCGAGGTCCATCCCCTCCTTCCGGACCTTCTTGGCGAGCTTCTTCGCTTCGTCCTCGTCGAAGGCCGCCTGCGCCTTCTCGACGAGCGTGAGGACGTCGCCCTGCTGGAGGATGCGCCCCGCCATGCGGTCGGGGTGGAAGTCCTCGAGGGCGTCCACCTTCTCGCCGGTGCCGACGTACTTGATCGGCCGCTTGATCGTGCCGTAGATCGAGAGTGCCGCGCCACCGCGGGCGTCACCGTCGAGCTTCGTGAGAATGACGCCGGTGACGCCGAGCGCCTCGTGGAAGCCCTGCGCCGTCCGCACCGCGTCCTGGCCGGTCATGCCGTCCACGACGAGCAGGACCTCGTCCGGCCGGATCGCGTCGCGGAGGGCCGTGAGCTCGGCCATCATCTGGTCGTCGATCGTCAGCCGACCGGCGGTGTCCACGAGCACCACGCGGTCGCGGTCGCGGCGCGCCTGCTCGAGGCCGGCGCGGGCGATCTTCACGACGTCGGTGGTGCCGCGGTCCGCGTACACCGGCACGCCCAGCTGCTGCCCGAGGGTCTCGAGCTGGTCGATCGCGGCCGGCCGATAGACGTCGGCGGCGATCATCCGCACCTGCCGCTGCTCGCCCTGCAGCTTCTTCGCGAGCTTTGCGGTCGTGGTCGTCTTGCCCGAGCCCTGCAGGCCGACCATCAGAACGACCGTCGGCGGGACCGTCGAGAGCTTGAGCCCCTCGCGCCGCTCGCCGAGCATCGCGACCAGCTCGTCGTAAACGACCTTCACCAGCTGCTGCGCCGGCTGGACGGCCTTCAGCTGCGTGATGCCGACGGCGGCCTTCTCGACGCGCTCGAGAAACTCGCGCGTGAGCTGGAACGAGACGTCCGCCTCGAGGAGGACGCGCCGGACCTCGCGCAGCCCCTCCTTGATGTCGGCCTCGGTCAGCACCCCCTTGCCGCGCAGGCGGGCAAAGGTGGCACTGAGCTTCTCGGAAAGCTCGTCGAACATAGCCCCCCAAGTTAGCCCGCCCCCGGGGTCGAAACAAGTTGCGGGGCAACGACTTAGCGGTAGCTTCCGCTCCGTGCCGCCAGCCCGGTCCGACCTCCAGCGCACGGAACTGCCCCGGCAGCTCCCGCTGATGGCCCTGCGCTCGACCATCGTCTTTCCCGCCGGCACGATCGCGGTGCAGATGGGGGCGCCGGAGAACCTCGCCCTGCTCCAGGCGAACCCCGAGCCCGGGCTGCTGGTCGCGCTGGTCGTGGCCGGCGACACCGAGGCCGCCGACCCGATGCGGCTGGTCGGGAAGGTCGGAGTCGCCGCCCGGGTGCACGAGCGCATCAACCTGCCCGGCGACACCGTGCAGGTGACGTTGCAGGGGCTGCGGCGCCTCGTGATCGGCGACATCGTCTCGGCGGCCCCCTACGTCACGGCCGAGATCACGCCGGCGCGCGAGACGGCAGGGGACGCCGCCGCCGCGCAGGCGCTGGTCGGGCGCATCGTGACGGCCGCCGAGACGCTCGCCGGCATGGGCGAGCGCGTGCCCAAGGACGCGCCCCAGATCCTGCGGATGAACGTCGGCGACCCGGGGCGATTCGCCGACCTCGCCGCCGGCAACCTGTCGTTCCGCATTGGCGACCGCGACGCCGTCCTCCAGCGCCTCGACCTCGTCGAACGCCTGCGCGTCGTGCTCGACCGCCTCGAGGGGGAGCTGGAGCAGGCCCGCGTGCTCGACGACGTCAAGCGGCACACCGAGGTCAAGATCGAGCAGCACCAGCGCGAGTTCTATCTGCGCCAGCAGCTGCGGGCGATCCAGGCCGAGCTCGGCGAGCACGACCCCGGCGAGCGCGACGCCGCCGAGCTGCTCGCGCGCATCGAAGAAGCGGCGCTGCCGGAGGAGGCCGCGCGCGAGGCGCGGCGCGAGACCGAGCGGCTCCGGCTCCTCTCGCCGGCGGCCAGCGAATACCACGTCATCCGCACCTACCTCGACTGGGTGCTGGCCCTGCCGTGGCACGCGCGCAGCGGGTCGGACGACATCCCCCTCGCGGCCGTCGAACAGGCGCTCGACAAGCGGCACTGGGGGCTGGCGGAGGCGAAGGAACGGATCCTCGAATACCTCGCCGTGCGCAAGCTGCGCGGCGGCGACCCGCTCGGACCGATCCTCTGCTTCGTGGGGCCGCCGGGCACGGGGAAGACCTCGCTCGGCGAGGCGATCGCCGAGGCGATCGGGCGCACGTTCTACCGCATCTCGGTCGGCGGCGTGCGGGACGAGGCCGAGATCCGCGGACACCGCCGCACGTACGTCGGGGCGATGCCGGGCCTGGTGCTCCAGGGACTCCGCCGCGCCGGGGTGCGCGACGCGGTGCTGATGATCGACGAGATCGACAAGATGACGGCCGGCGGCCCGAGCGGCGATCCGACCGCGGCGATGCTCGAGGTGCTCGACCCGTCGCAGAACCGCGGGTTCGTGGACCACTACCTCAACCTGCCCTTCGACCTCTCGTCGGTGCTGTTCATCTGCACCGCGAACACGCTGTTCGATATCCCGCCCGCGCTCCGCGACCGGCTCGAGGTCATCCGCATCAGCGGCTACACGATCGAGGAGAAGGTCGAGATCGCGTGGCGCTACCTGCTGCCGCGGCTGTTCGCCGAGCACGGCATCGACGACACCGACCTCCTCTTCACCGACGAAGTGCTGGCGTTCATCGCCACCCGGTGGTCGCGCGAAGCGGGGCTGCGCAACTTCGAGCGGCAGGTGGCGACCCTCATGCGCAAGCGGGCGCGCCGCAAGGCCGAGGGCGAGCTCGGCGCGTGGGTGCTGGACACCGGACGCGTCGAGACGCTGCTCGGGCCCCCGCGCTGGGCCGCCGACGAGGCCGAGCGCGAGCCGGAGATCGGCGCCGTCACGGGCCTCGCCTGGACGGCCGACGGCGGCGAACTGCTCACGATCGAAGCGCTGCGCATGCCCGGCACCGGCAAGCTGGCCGTCACCGGTCAGCTCGGCGAGGTCATGCGCGAATCGGTGGATGCCGCGCACTCGTTCGTGCGATCGCGCGCGGCGCAGCTGGGGGTGGAGGACGCGACCTTCGCGACGACCGACCTGCACGTGCACTTCCCGGCCGGCGCGATTCCCAAGGACGGGCCGTCGGCGGGCGTGGCGGTGACGCTGGCGATCGCGAGCGTCTTCGCCCGCCGCCCGGTACGGCGCGATGTCGCGATGACCGGCGAGGTCACCCTGCGCGGCAAGGTGCTCGAGGTCGGCGGGATCAAGGACAAGGTGCTCGCCGCCTACCGCGCCGGCCTGCGCGAGGTGCTGCTGCCGAAGGGCAACGAGAAGGACCTGCGCGAGCTGCCCCCCGAGGTGCGCGAGCGGATGCACGTCACGTGCGTCGCCACGATGGACGACGTGCTCGCGGTGGCCCTGCTGGCGCCGGCGGTGCGCGACGGCACCGCTGACGGGCCCGCTGACGGGCCCGCTGACGGGCCCGCTGACGGGCCCGCCGACGCCGCCCCGCGTCAGGGGGCGTCGAGCGCGACCTTGGCGAGCGGCAGGAGCGATGTCTCGACGCCCGCGGGCACGTCCACGTAGAGCACGGCCGGTCGGCCCCCCACCGTCACCGCCGCGACGCGGATCGCCCGGCCCTTGAGGTCCGGATAGAGCTTGCCCGTCTCGCCGAGCGGTCGGTACGTCTTGGGGCGGAAGCGGGCGATCACGCTGCGGTCCGCCACCTGGTAGAACTCGCCGGCGTCCACGGCCGAGTCCCACACGGTGAGCCAAACGAGCCCCTCGCCGGTGGGGAAGCGGAGCAGCAGGAACTCGTCGCCGTCCCAACCCGCGGCCCCGCGAATCGCCGTCGCCTGATCCTGCAGGTGCTGGAAGATGAAGAGCCGCGTCTCGAACTCGCCCAGGACGTTGCGGTAGGCCACCTGCCCTGCGGCCGGCGCGGGGAGGCGCACGCGCGTCGGCGCGTCCACCGAGTCGCCGAGCAGCTTGTCGGGGTGCAGGACCTGCTCGGTGCTGGCGGGCATCCGTGCGTACGGCGACTGCCGCGGGTATTTCGCCTTGAAGGCCCGCATGAATTCCGAGCCGCTCAGGTAGGGAAAGATCAGCCCTTCCTGCACGAAGAACGGCGCGGCGGCGAAGCGCGGCATCGTCTGCGAGTTGTCGCGGATCTGGTCGCGGATCATCTCCCACCCGCCCGGCATCCGGAACCCCTCGCCCAGCATCGCCGTCAGCTGCTCGTACGTCGCCTGCCCCTCGATCACCGCCTGCGTCGCCATGAGCCGGTCGTTCGGCAGGTCGGACGTGGCGACCGAGTCGAGGTCGAAGTGCTGGTCCTGCAACGCGTGCACGAGCTCGTGGCCGAGCGTCACGGCGCGCACGTCGTCCGGCTGGCTGTCCACGAGGAAGAGCTTCTTCACCTTCGGGTCGTAATAGCCGGCCACCTGCTCGGTGAGCAGGTCGAGGTACATCTGCTTGAGGTCGAGCGAGTCGGGGAGCAGGCCGAAGAGCCGGTAGGCCGCCCCCTGCACCTCGAGTTGCGACGCCTGCCGGCCGGTCTCGAACTCGCGCTCGAGGAAGCCGCGCACCTCGTCGCGCGACCGCATCTCGACGACCGGCGCCCGCGTGAAGGCGAGCCCCGTGCTCGCCTCGAGCTTGGGCAGCAGCTTGCGCACCTGCGGCGCGTACGGTCCGTCGTAGGCGACGCCCGATGCGCGGCGATCACCGCAAGCCGCCAGGAGGAGGAACGACGCGAGGACCGGGAGGGTCCGCCGACCGGGAGGGATCACGGGATGCCGGAGATGCGAAGGTACCAGGTGATGAGGCGATCGCCCCAGACGAGCGCGACGAGCGCGGCCGGCGCGAGGAAGACCCCGAAAGGAATCGCCGGGAGGCCGAAGGCACCGTCCCCAGGCAAGTCGGGGCGATCGTCGAGCGGCGGGACGGACTCGCGCGCCGGCGCGTCCGGTGGTGCGGGGCGATCCGCCGCGACGGCATCGTCCCCGGCGGGAGAACCCGTACCGGCGGCGTCGGGTTCCTGCGGCCCGCTGAGCAGGTGGCGGAACGGGGCGAGGACCAGCAGCGCGGCGAGCCCGATCGCGGCGCCGAGGAACACGGTGATGATCGCCCGCCACGGCCCCACGAAGGCCCCCACCATGGCGAGGAGCGTCACGTCGCCGAACCCCATCGCCTCGCGCTTGAGCCATGCCTCCCCGAGCCACCCCGCGATCGCGACGAGGCCGGCACCGGTGCACGCGCCGATGAGGGCGTCGGAGAGCGACGCGAAGGGTACGGCCCCGGGTGTCGCGAAGGCCACGTCGGCAAGCGCCGTCACGAGCGCGAAGAGCAGGCCGGTGATCGTGAAGCCGTCCGGGATGTCGTAGAACTGCAGGTCGGTCAGCAGCACCCCGAGCAGCAGCGTCGCGAACACCGCCACCCGAAGCGCCAGCAGCGTCGGGCCGGCCCACCACGCCGCCGCCACCCAGATGCCGGCGACCACGAGCTCGACGAGCGGGTACTGCGCGCTGATCGGCAACTGGCAGCCAGAGCAGCGCGCGCGCAGGGCCACCCAGCTCAGGACCGGGATGTTCTCGTACCAGGTGATCTGGTGGCCGCAGCGCGGGCAGCGCGAACGGGGCGCCACGACCGAGCCGCCCACCGGCCAGCGGGCCACGCACACGTTGAGGAACGAACCGATGGCGGCACCGATGAAGCCCGCCACCGCCAGGACGAACGCGGGCGGGATCATGGCCGCAGGGCCCAGAGGAGAATGCCGGTCGCGACGCCGACGTTGAGCGACTCGACGGCCCCGGTGATCGGGATGGCCACCAGCCGGGCGCAGCGCGCGCGGACGGCATCCCCCAGTCCCGCCCCTTCGTTGCCGACCGCGAGGGCGAGCGCGCGCGGCACCGGGCCGGCCGCGGGCACCGCGGCGATGGACGCGCCGCGGTGATCGGCGCCCCACAGGGGAAGGCCCATGGGGCCGCGCCACGCGTCGAACTCGTCGAGCGTCGTGCTCACGACGGGATGATGGCACTGGGCCCCGACCGCCGCCCGCACGACCTTGGCATTCCACGGGTCCACCGTCCCGGGGAGCGCCACGGTCGCCGCCACGCCCAGCGCGGCGGCGGTCCGGATGGCCGCCCCCACGTTGCCCGGATCCTGTACGCCGTCGAGCACGAGCACGCGGAGGCCGTCCGCCGCCGCCGGCCAGCGGGCCTCCGGCTGGCGCGCCACCACCAGCACCCCCTGCGGCGACTCGGTGTCGGCGGCGCTGGCGAACTCGCGGTCCGACACGTCGGTGACGGCGATCCCGCGGGCGGCGAACGCCGAGCTCAACTCGCGCCCGCGCGGCGCGCCGTCGAGCGTGGGGCTGGCCAGCACCCCCTCGACGTGCAGGCCGGCACGCAGGACCTCCTCGGCCACGCGCACCCCTTCGGCCACGAAGAGTCCGTCGCGCTCCCGTGCCTTCCGGCGCCGGAGATCGCGGGCCAGGGTGACTAGCTTTCCCACATCCCCTTCCCCGTGCTCATGCGACTTCCCCCGACGCTCGCCGCGGCCGGCCTCGCAGCAGCCCTCGCGGGCTGCCTCGCCTCCACGCAGCAGGAGGTGCAGCTTGGCCGCGAGTACGCGCAGCAGATCAACGCGCAGCTGCCAATCGTGGACGATCCGGAGATCAATCGGTATCTCACGCGGCTCGGCGACTCGCTCGCCCGAGTGGCCGACAACCGGAACCTCGACTGGCGCTTCTTCATCGTGGATTCGCGGGACGTCAATGCGTTCGCGGTGCCGGGTGGGTTCATCTACATCAACCGGGGGCTGATCGAGCGGATGACGAGCATGTCGCAGCTCGCGGCCGTCGTGGGCCACGAGATCGGGCACGTTACGCAGCGGCACTCGGTCGAGCAAATGGCCAAGCAGCAGCGGGCCAACGTCGGCGTCACCCTGGCCTGTGTCCTGACGCGCGCCTGCGGCACGTTGGCGGCCAATCAGGCGATCGGGCTGGGGGCCAACGCGCTGTTCGCGCGCTTCTCCCGGGCCGACGAGGCCGAGGCCGACCGCGTGGGACTCGACTACGTGGTACGGGCGGGGATCGACCCGACGGGGATGCCCGAGACGTTCCGGATCCTGATGGCCGAGCGCGCCCGGCGCCCCGAAGGGGTGGACACCTGGTTCATCACCCACCCCCTCGAGGAAGACCGCATCCGGCAGGCGGAGGCGATCATCAACGCGATGCCGCCGGAGCGGATCAGCGGCCTGACACGCGACTCACGCGCCTTCCAGGACTTCAAGCGCCGCGTGCAGGCCCTGCCGCCGTCGCCACCGTCGCCCGCGGGCTGAGGGATCCCGTGCAGATCGCGCTCACGATCGCCGGCTCGGACTCGGGCGGCGGCGCCGGCATCCAGGCCGACCTCAAGACCTTCCATCGCTTCGGCGTCTTCGGCACGTCCGTCGTCACGGCGATCACGGCGCAGAACACCCGCGGTGTCTCGGCATGGGAAGCCGTGTCGGTGCCCCTGATCCGTGGCCAGCTCGACGCGGTCGCCACCGACCTCCGGCCGGCGGCGCTCAAGAGCGGGATGCTCGCCGACCGGCCCGTCATCGAGGCGGTGGCCGAGGGCATTCGGGCGCATCGGCTCGAACCCTACGTCCTCGATCCGGTGATGGTCGCGACGTCGGGCGATCCGCTCCTCGCCCCGGATGCGGTCTCGGCCATCACCGAGCAGCTCTTCCCGCTGGCGGCGCTGGTCACCCCGAACCTGGACGAGGCCGAGCTGCTCCTCGGACGCCCCGTACGCAGCGAAGCGGCGATGGCCGAGGCGGCGCGGCAGTTCGTCGAGGTGATGGGCGCCGGCGCGGCGCTCGTGAAGGGCGGCCACCTCGCGGGGGCCGAGGCGGTGGACATCCTGTACGCCGACGGCACGCTGCACACCTTCCGGCACGCCCGCCTCGCGACGACCTCGACGCACGGGACCGGGTGCACGCTCTCGGCGGCGATCACCGCGCAACTGGCGTTCGGCCGGTCGCTGCTCGACGCCGTGCGCGACGCGCTCGCCTTCGTGCACCGTGCCATCGCCACCGCCCCCGGCCTTGGGGCGGGGCACGGGCCGCTCAACCACTTCGCGTAGGGCGAGACGCGCGGCTCAGAGCGAGGCGACGAACCCCTCGACGAGCGCCTCGAACCGCGGCGCCACCTGCCGCCCGACCTCGACGACCTCGTCGTGCGCCAGCGGCGCGAGCGAAAGGCCGGCCGCCGGGTTGGTGATGACGCTGACCCCTGCGCAGCGCATCCCCATCGCGCGCGCGGCGATGACCTCCGGAACGGTACTCATGCCGACCGCGTCGGCCCCCAGCCGCTCGAGCATCCGCACCTCGGCGGGGGTCTCGTACGTCGGGCCGGTGAGGCCGCAGTACACCCCGTCCTGCAGCGGCACGCCGGCCGCGCGCGCGACCTCGTGCAGTTGGCGGCGCAGCGCCGGATCGTAGGGATCGGACATGTCGGGAAAGCGCACGTCGCCCGGCACCAGCGGCCCGATCAGCGGGTTGCGGAACATCAGGTTCAGGTGATCGGCGATCACCATGAGGTCACCGGGGCGGAAGGTACGGCGTACGCCACCCGCCGCGTTCGACGCGAAGAGCACCGGTGCCCCGAGGGCATGGGCCACCCGCGCCGGCAGCGCGGCGACGTCGGCGCCGTGCCCCTCGTACAAGTGGAACCGGCCCGCGAAGCAGACCACGCGACGCCCCGCGACCGTGCCCATGAGCACCTCCCCCGCGTGGCCGTCCACCGAGGGCACGGGGAAGCCGGGCACGTCGCGGTAGGGCACGCGCACCGCGCCGTGCACCCGGGCGGCGAACCCACCGAGCCCGGACCCGAGGATGATCGCCGCGACGGGCGGCTCGGCGCCGGCGCGGTCGCGCAGGGCGCGCGCCGCGTCCTGCACGAGCCGCGGGACGTCCGGCGCGCCGCTCATCGCGCGTCCCGCACGGCGTCGATCTCCGGGAGCACGGCGTCGAGCAGGGCGCGACGCTCCTCCCACGGCGTGAACGCCGACTCGAACGACTGACGCGCGATCACGCACAGGTCCGCGACGCTGAACCGCAGGTGCTCGGCAGCCCGCGCGTATTCCTCGGTGAGCGTGACGCCGCTCATCAGCCGGTTGTCGGTGTTGAGCGAGAGCACCACCCCGCGCTTGAAGAACGTGCGCGCCGGGTGGGCCGCGAAGGCGGGGGTCGCGCGCGTCTGCACGTTCGAGGTCAGACAGACCTCGACCGGAATGCGGCGGTCGTTCACGTACTGCAGCAATGACGCATCCTCGATGAGTCGCGTGCCGTGGCCGATGCGGTGGGCGCCGCAGTCGAGCAGGGCCTCGCGCACGGAGGCCGGGCCCCACGCCTCACCGGCATGGCAGGTGATGGCGAGGTCGGCCCGGCGGGCGACGTCGAACGCTGCCTTGTGGGCGGACGCGGGGTGCCCCGCCTCGCCACCGGCGAGGTCGAAGGCGACGACGCCCCGACCCTTCCACGCCACGGCGAGCTCGGCCATGGCGATGGACTGCGACACCGGCGTGTGGCGGAGGGCGCACACGATGGCCCGTGCGACCGTTCCCGTCGCGCGTTCGCCGCGCTGCATGCCGGCCAACCACGCCGCCATGACCTCGTCGGAGGTCATCCCCTGCTGGGTCGAGAGGAAGGGGGCGAACCGCACCTCGAGGAGCCGCACGCCGTCGGCGGCGGCGTCGAGCACCAGTTCCTCGGCCACGCGCGCGATGGCGGCGGGGTCCTGCATGACGGAGAGCGTCACGGCGAACCGCGCCAGGTAGTCCTCGAGGTTCTTCGCGTCGGTCACCTCCATGAAGGCGGCGAGGGCCTCGGCGTCCGGACGCGGCATCGCCACGCTCCGCTCGGCGGCGAGGGCCAGCATCGTCGCGGGGCGCAGCGACCCGTCCAGGTGGCAGTGCAGCTCCGCCTTCGGAAGCCGCCGCAGCCGCTCGCGATCGACCGACGGGCGGCCGCCCGTCATGGGTTCGCCTCGTCGTCGGCGGCGGTCGCGGCCGCGCCGCGCACCTTGAGCACGCGATAGACGGCGCCGCCATGTGCCGGCGTGTCCGGTGACACGTCGAGCCCGCGGCTGTCGGTGATCCGGCGCTCGCCCGCTGCCACGGCAGCGGCCAGCGCCGGGGCGGCCGCTCGGACGGCGTCGAGGGCGGTGGCGCCCAGCGGGGCGTCGGCGCCGCGGCCGTCCACGAAGACCCGCAGGGCCGGGGGGGAAGACCTAAGCTGTTCCATGGAATGAACTTATCATCCCCCTCACCGATCGGACGCGCGGGCTGCTACCGAATCGTGACAGCCCCTCGCTTTCCCGTCGTTACAAAACAGGCAACCGTTCATGGCGTTCGCATCCCCCAGTCGTCCGCGCGTGCATCCTCTCCTGATCGGCATCGCCGGTGGTACCGGCTCGGGCAAGTCCACCGTCACGCGCCGGCTCGCCGACGCGCTGCGCGGGTCCGCCGTCGGGTTCATCGCGATGGACTCGTACTACCGGGACCTCGGCGCGATGCCATCGGACGAGCGCCGACGGCGGAACTTCGACCACCCCGACGCCTACGACCTCGACCTCCTCGTCGAGCACCTCGACCTGCTCCGACGGGGCGAGGGGGTCGAGGTGCCGGTTTACGACTTCCGGCGCCACGAGCGCACGACGCAGACCACGCCCGTCGCCGCCGGCGACGTGATCATCGTTGACGGTATCCTGCTCTTCCACGACCCGCGCGTGCGTGCGCTGTGCCAGGTGAAGGTCTTCGTGGACGCCGACGCCGACGTGCGGCTCGCGCGGCGGATCCGGCGCGACATGGCCGAGCGCGGCCGGTCGCTCGACGACATCCTCGACCAGTACCTCACCACCGTTCGGCCGATGCACGACCAATTCATCGCCCCGACGAAGGAACACGCCGACGTCATCATCCCGCATGGCGGGCACAACGACGTCGCCGTGGACCTCCTCCTCGAATTCGTGACCTCCCGCCTCCGCCCGGTCCCGACGTGACCGCCCAGCCCGCCGCCCCGTCCCACCCGGTCGCCGAACGCGTGCTCGTGGTGGACGACGAACCGGACATCGTCGCTCTTGTCGCCTACCACCTCGCCAAGGTCGGCTACCGGGTCAGTACCGCGGCGTCCGGGGCCGACGCCCTCGCGATGGCCCGGCAGGACCGCCCGGCGCTGATCGTGCTCGACCTCATGCTCCCCGGCATGTCCGGCTACGACGTGCTCGAGCAACTGCGCGCCGACGAGGCCACCCGCGGCATCGCCGTGCTGATGCTCACCGCCCGGCGCGAGGAGCAGGACCGGATCACGGGTCTGTCGCTGGGCGCGGACGACTATCTCACGAAGCCGTTCTCGCCGCAGGAGCTGGTGCTGCGGGTGCAGGCGATCCTGCGCCGCGTGGCAGCCCCCGAGTCCACTCCGAACGACCGGGTGTCCATCGGACCGATCACGATCGATCGGGCGGCGCACCGGGTGTCGGTCAACGGGGCGGAGGTGGAGCTGACCCCCACCGAGTACAAGCTCCTGGCCACGCTGGCCGAGCGGCGCGGGCGGGTGCAGGGGCGCGGGCACCTGCTGGAGACCGTCTGGGAGGCGGCGCCCGACATCCAGACGCGCACGGTGGACATGCACATCCAGCGGCTCCGGGCCAAGCTCGGCCCCGCCGGCGAGATCATCGAGACAGTCAGGGGTTTCGGCTACCGGATCCGCGGCGCACAATCCAAGGCGTGAGACTCACCCCGAGGCTGCTCCTCGGCACGCTCAGCATCGTCGGCGCCCTGGCGGCGTTCGTCGCGTTCACCGTGGACTCGCGCCTGCGGCGCGAACTCGCCGTGGAGAACGCGCGTCGTCTGGAGCGCGATGCGCGGTTCATCGGGGTGCAGTGGGCGCGCGCCGCCGATCCGGACGCGCTCGCCGATTCGGCAGCGGCGGCGCTCGACGTCGCCGTCACGCTGATCGACACGCTGGGCCAGCCGCGGGGCGACTCGCGGGCCGCGCCGGCACTGCTGGGCGGGGCGGAGAACCTCGGCAACCGGCCGGAGGTCGCGGCCGCGCGCGCCGGCCGGGTCGGACGGGCCACGCGCCGCGACACCGAAACGGGGCGCCCGCATCTGTACGTCGCCGTGCGCGGCGGGCCCGGCATCGTGCGCGTGGACGTGGACGCGACCGGACTCGACGCCGCCTTCACCGACGCCCGCCGGGACGTGCGCCTGGCCGCGATCGTCGCGGTGCTGGGGGCGGTGGTGCTGGCGCTCGTCTTCTCCGCGAATATCGTCGGCCCCATCACCCAGCTGCGCGACGTCGCCCGCGCGCTCGCCGGGGGCGACCTCTCACGCCGTCCGGCGCTGGCCGCACCCGGCGAGGTCGGCGAGCTGGCCAACGCCATCCACCGCCTGGCCGAACAGCTGGGGAGCCGCCTGCAGGCACTCGCCTCGGAGGAGACGCTGCTCGCCGCCACGCTCGAGTCGCTGGCCGAGGGCGTCATCGCGGTGGACGCCCGCCAGCAGGTGGTGCGGCTCAACGAGACCGCGCGCCGGCTCGTCGGAGTCCGCGACCCGGTACCCTTCGGCACCGACCTGCTGCCTCGCGAACGGTTGCTCCGCGACGCGCTGGCCGGCGCGCTCGCCGGTCGCGCGACGGACCCGATCGAGACACAGCTGGGCGACCGCATCGTGGCCCTGACGGCGCGGCCGCTCGGCGCCGGTGGCGCCGTCGTGGCCATGTTCGACCTGACGCCCATCCGCCGGCTCGAAGCCGTCCGACGCGACTTCGTGGCGAATGTCTCGCACGAGCTCAAGACGCCCCTCACGGTGATCGGCGGCTTCGCCGAGACGCTGCTGGACGACGAACTGCCGCCCGCGAGCCGGCGCCAGTTCGCAGAGGCGGTGCGCGGCAACGCGGTTCGGATGCAGCGGATCGTGGACGACCTGCTGGACCTCTCGCGCATCGAGTCCGGCGGGTGGATCCCGGCACCCGGCTGGAGCGACGTCGCCGCCACCGCGGCCGACGCGTTCGCCTCGGCGCGGGCGACGGCCGACGCGAAGGGGCTGACGCTCGCCTGTGAGCCGGGGCCCGGCGCCGAACGCGCGTGGGTGGACCCGACGGCCTTCCGTCAGGTGCTCGGCAACCTCGTGGACAACGCCGTGCGGCACACGACGCAGGGAGGTGTCGTCGTGCGCTCGCAGCGGGATGCGCACGGCGTCACCGTGCAGGTGCAGGACTCGGGGGGCGGGATTCCCGCGGAACACCGCACGCGCGTCTTCGAGCGGTTCTACCGGGTGGACCCGGCGCGCTCGCGCGATGCCGGAGGCACGGGGCTCGGGTTGTCGATCGTGAAGCACCTGACCGAGGCGCACGGGGGCCGGGTGTGGGCGGACGGCGCGCCGGGGGGCGGGACGACCATCACGCTGACGCTGCCGGACCCCGGCGCCGCGCCGGCGGGTGTGACCGACTCGTGACGGCATGATCCGTCGCCGGTGACGGTCGCCCGGGAGACTCCGGCATCCCAACTGGAAGAACCCCCGGTGTCTCTTCACGATCCGATCGTCGAGCGTCATCCGGCCGGTGCCACGGTGTACCTGTTCGGCACCCTGACGGAGCGCCTGGCGCTGCGCACGCTCGACCTGCTGCACCTCATGCCGGTGGCGATCCGCCGGACCCGCATTGACCTGCACGGCATCGACCGGTTCGACTCGCGCGGGTTGGGCGTGCTGTCCGATGCCGTCTCGCGGTGGCGCCTCCTGAGCGGCGGAGAGGCCATCCTGACCGGTGCGGACACGGTGCTCTCGTTACATCCGTGACACGGCCGTTACGCGGCCGTTGGTAGTCCGGTACCGTGGTCCGGGAGCTTTCAGGCGTCGCCAGCCACGTACCGGCGACCCTGTTTCGCTTCTTCCAGCCGTGAATTCCATGCGTCGCATCAAGAGCTGGGCGCGCGTCGCGCGCCGCGTTGCAGTTGCCGGATTCGTCTGTGCGGGCGCGCCCATTGGCGCCCAGGCCCCCGCATCCGTCCCGACGGGCCGGATCGTCGGCAAGGTGGTGGACGCCGGATCGGGCAACGGCATCGCCGAGGCCCAGATCCAGGTGGTGGGCACGATGCTCGGGACAGCCTCCGGGGTGGGAGGGCGCTTCACCGTGGCCGGCGTGCCGGCGGGAACGGTGACCCTGCAGGTGCGCCGCATCGGCTATGCGCCGAAGACGGTGACGGGGCTGGTGCTGACGGCCGGGCAGGCGCTCGAGCAGAACATTGCGCTGTCAACGGTCGAGCTGAAGCTGGCGGCGGTCGTCGTCACGAGCGAGAAGGAGCGCGGGTCGGTCTCCGAGGCGCTCGACGCGCAGCGGACCGCGACGGGCCTCGTGAACGCCGTCACGGCCGAGCAGATCGCCAAGAGCCCGGACAACGATGCAGCGGCGGCCGCGCAGCGCGTCTCGGGCGTCTCGGTGCAGGACGGCAAGTTCATCCTGGTGCGCGGGCTGGGCGAGCGGTACACGACGGCCTCGCTCAACGGCGCGCGGCTGCCCAGCCCCGAGCCGGAGCGCAAGGTCGTGCCGCTCGACCTCTTCCCGAGCGGCATCCTGCAGTCGGTGACGACCTCGAAGACGTTCACCCCCGACCTGCAGGGCGACTTCTCCGGGGCGCAGGTGGACATCCGCACGCGCGAATTCCCGGCGCGGCGCCAGGTGACGTACTCGGTGTCGATGGGGGCGAACGACGCGGCGGCCTTCCGCGACGTGCTGCGCGCCCCGACGGCGGGCGGCGAGGCCTTCGCCCTGACCGGGTCGGCGCGGCAGATGCCGGGCGTACTGGCCGGCACGAACTTCCGCGGGTCGGTCTCGCAGCAGCAGCAGAACGCGATCGTGCTCGGCTTCCGCAACGCGTGGACGCCGCAGTCGGGGACGGGAACACCGAACATGTCGGTCGGCGCGTCGATCGGCGGCAACGATCCGCTCTTCGGGCACCGGATCGGCTACCTCGTCAGCGGGTCGTACTCGCTCTCGCAGGAGGTCCGGCGCAACGAGGTCAACGGCACGGCGATCCTGAGCAGCGGCGAGACGCTGCCCTTCGACGGGCCGTTCGTCGGCTCCACGGGCCGGCAGAGCGCGCAGTGGGGCGGCATCGCGAACTTCTCGACGCTGCTGGGTCGGAACACCCGGGTCGCCTTCAACAACACGTACAATCGCCAGGGCGACAACGAAGCGCGGATCGACATCGGTAACAGCGAGAACCTCGCCACGACGATCCAGCGGTCCACGCTCCGGTACGTCGAGCGCAGCATCTGGTCGTCGCAGCTGGCGATCGAGCAGCAGGCAGGCCGGCACGCGCTCGACTACTCGCTGACGGTGTCGGGCTCGACCCGCCGCGAGCCGGACCGCGCCGACGTGGTGCGGTTCCAGACGACCGGATCGACCGGGCAGCCGGTCCTCTCGGTGCTGTCGTCCGCGCTCGACGGCGCGCGTCGCCTGTTCTTCAACCTGTGGGAGGAGAACGCGGTCGCGCAGCTGCACGACAAGATCGCGATCGGCGGCGAGGGGGCCGGCAACTTCCTCAAGGTCGGCGCCTACGGGCGGGCCACGCGCCGCTCGGCCGACGCCCCGATCTTTTCGATCCTCTCCCCGACCCTGACGTCGGACCAGCTCGCCCGTCCGGCCGAGGAGATCTTCACGAACCAGTTCGCCTGCGGGACCTGCGCGAACTTCAACATTCAGCCGATCGGCCAGTCCGGTTCGTACGTCGCGAACGACCAGACGATGGCCGGCTACGCGATGGCGGACTTCGGCCTGGGGTCTCGGGTCCGGGTGATCACGGGCGCGCGTGTCGAGTACGCGCGGATCGCGATCGACGCCGAGACGCAGCTGGGGGCGCGCTTCCCGGCCCGGCTCCGGAACACCGACGTGCTGCCCTCGCTGGTGGTGAACACGAAGCTGGGCGAGAACTCCGCGCTCCGCTTCGCCGCGTCGCAGACGCTGGCGCGCCCGGAGTACCGGGAGCTCGCGCCGATCCTCTTCCGCGACGTGCTGGGCGGGATGAACCTCTCGGGCAACCCGGATCTGGTGCGGTCGCTGATCCAGAACGCCGACCTGCGCTGGGAGTGGTTCCCGTCGTCCTCCGAGGTGCTCTCGGCGGGCGTGTTCTTCAAGAACTTCCAGGACCCGATCGAGCGCGTCGAGGTCGGCACCTCGGGCTCGTCGCAGCAGCGCTTCGTGAACGCCGAGGGCGCGCGCAACTTCGGGCTCGAGCTCGAGGCGCGGAAGGGGCTCGGGCTCCTCGGCCGCTGGGCGGACGGTTTGACAGCGTTCTCGAACGTGACGCTCATGCGCAGCCAGATCCGCCTCGGCAACCAGCAGGGGGTGTCGCAGACGAATCCGAACCGGCCCATGGTCGGGCAGGCACCGTACGTCGTCAACGGCGGCGTGACGTGGGCCAGCGAGAGCGATCGGTCCTCGGCCACGCTGCTCTACAACCGCGTCGGGCGCCGCATCTTCGCGGCGGGGCCGTCGCCGCTGCCGGACCTCTACGAGGAGGCGCGCGACGTGCTCGACGCATCGCTGCGGCTCGGGATCACCCGCGTGCTCTCGATGCGCGTGGATGCCCGGAACCTGCTCGACGCCCGGTACCAGATCACGCAGGGGGCCGTGCGGCGCGAGGCGTACAACGCGGGGCGGGTCTTCCAGATCGGGTTCAACTGGCGGCCCTGACCGCGCCCGGTTCGCGACACCGCCCCGCCCCGCCCGTCCGGGCGGGGCGGTGTCGTTTCGGGCGGTGCGACGTCACCGGCGCACGGGCAAGGCAAGCCGCCGTGACGCGGCCGTGACGGATCGGTGATCGAAGCGGCACACGGTGCGGGCTTCTTTCGCGTGCGTCCGCGACGGCGCCTCCCTTCCTCTCTCCCGCTCCGGGGATTTCATGCGTTCTTCCTCCGTCTTCACCCGCTTCGCCGGGCTCGCGCTGGCCGGCGCCCTCGCGGCCTGCGACAGCGATTCGACCGCTCCCAAGCCGCCCGCCACGGGCGCCGCGGTGCTCGCCGGCTCGATCACCGGCGTCCGCACCTTGAGCAAGGACACGGTGTACACGCTGCGCGGCTTCGTGTACGTCAACAGCGGCGGCGTGCTCAACATCCCGGCCGGCACGCGGCTCGTGGGTGACACGACCGTGCCGGGCTCGGCCCTGATCGTCCTTCGCGGCGCGCGCATCGAGGCCAACGGCACGGCGGCCGAACCGATCGTCCTCACCTCGGCGCGCTCGGCGGGCAACCGGGCCCCGGGCGACTGGGGTGGCTTGGTGATCGTCGGCAACGCCACGGTCAACCGCGGCGGCGACGTGATCTTCGAGGGGTCGAACGCCTCGATTCCGGGTGCCAACCCCGCCGGCACCGTGTACTCGAACGGCACGAACGACGCCGACAACAGCGGCACGCTCCGCTACGTGCGCGTCGAGTTCGCCGGCTTCGCGGTGGCCGCCGACCAGGAGCTGAACTCGTTCACGTTCGCCGCCGTGGGCAGCGGCACGACGCTCGAGTACCTGCAGGCCCTCGCCGGCCTCGACGACCACTACGAGTGGTTCGGCGGCACCGTGAATGCCCGCTTCCTCGTCTCGTACGAGTCGGGTGACGACCACTACGACGCGTCCGAGGGTTACCGCGGCCGGGTCCAGTACGCGATCGCCTACCAGAGCACGATCCTGCAGCCGCGCCCCGGCACCGGCTCGAACTCGTCGGACCCGCAGGGCTTCGAGGTGGATGGCTGCAACGGCACCGGCTGCGGCACGGGGGCGACCGCCCCGCCGGCCGGCGGCAACGTGCAGTCCGCCACGCCGTACAACATGAACGTCTTCGCCAACTTCACGGTCGTCGGTCCCGGCGCGGTCGGCGGCGCGTTCTCGGCGGGCGGCTCGGGCGGCGTGGGCGCGGTGCTCCGGCGCGGCACGGGCGGCGTGTACGTGAACGGCGTCATCGCGCGCTGGCCGCGGCTGGGCGTGTCGCTCCGCGACACGACCTCGCAGAACCGGCTCACGGCCGACTCGCTCAACTTCCGCAGCGTCCTGATGGTGGACAACGGCTCGGTCACGAACCGCACGTGGGATTCGACGACCGTCGGTGCCGCGATGCGGACGGCCGTCGGCACCGGCTTCGGCAACGACACGACCGGGTCCTTCGCCGCCATCTATCCGGGCGTGCCGCTGTCGCCGACGCTTGCGACGACCGGCGCCAACTTCGACTGGACCCCGGCGGCCGGCAGCGCGGTGGCCACGGGCGGCACCGGGCCGTTCGGCGCCCTGACGGGGACGAACGGCGCCCGGATCTCGGGCCGCGCCGGCGCCCTCACGGGGACCACGTTCCGCGGGGCAGCCGACCCGACCGGCGCCAAGTGGTGGCAGGGCTGGACGACCTACGCCCGCAACTGACGCCTCCGGCGCGGTAGCTTTCAGGCGGCCGGTGCCCTCCGGGCACCGGCCGCCGCTGCGTTTTCCCTCCCTCTCGACCCGTGTCCCGTCTCCTCCCGCTCGCGGCACTCGTGACGGCCGCCGCGATCGGCGCGGCCTGCGCCGAACCCGCCAAGGACGCGCCGGCCCCCAAGGCCGGCGTGATCGACAGTGCCCTGCCGATCGCCGAGCTGCTCCGTCGCTTCCGGGCGGAGCTGCCCGACACCGCGCCGGTGCGCGCGTTCGCGCACGGCGCCCCCAGCCGCGACAGTCTGGTGCGCCGCTTCGTCGCGGCGCTCAACGCGCGCGACACGAACGCCATGCGCGAGATGATGCTGAGCAAGGCGGAGTTCGCGTGGCTCTACTACGACGAGCACGTCCTCTCGAAGCCGCCGTACGAGATGCCGCCCTGGCTCATGTGGCAACGCGCGATCCAGCTGTCGGACAACGGGCTGGCGACGGCATTCGGCGAGTTCGGCGGCCGCGCGCTCGCCTTCGAGCGCGTCACCTGTCCCGACTCCGTGCCAAAGGCATCGGGGGCGCTGCAGCTGTGGGACTTCTGCGTGGTCCGGATGCGGACGCCCAGGCGCGAGGTGATCGAGAACCGGTTCTTCGGCACCATCGTCGGCCGCGACGGCCGGTGGAAGTTCGTCTCCTACGCGAGCGACCTGTGACGCCCCCGCTGTCCCGCCAGCGGTTCGCCGCCCTGCTCGTCGGCGTGGTCCTGGCGGCCTGCGCCCCGAAGGACGCGTCCGTTGACGACGCCGCCCCGGCCCCGGCCGGGGGCACCTCGATCGATCTCACGGGCGCCGGCGCGACGTTCCCGTATCCGCTCTACTCGCGGTGGTTCTCGGAATACGCCACCAAGACGGGCGTGCGCATCAACTACCAGTCCATCGGCTCCGGCGGCGGCATCCGCCAACTCCGTGAGGGCGTCGTGGACTTCGGGGCCTCCGAGGCGCCGCTCACCGACGCCGAGATCGCGGCCATCCCGCGCGGCAAGGTGCTGCAGGTGCCGGCGGTGGTCGGCGGCGTGGTGATGGTCTACAACCTCGGCGACGGCGTGCCGGAGCTCAAGTTCACGGCCGACGTGATCGCCGACATCTACCTTGGCCGCATCACCCGCTGGAACGACCCGCGCATCGCCGCGCTCAACGCCGGCGTGTCGCTCCCGGCGCAGGACATCCTTGTCGTCTATCGCGCCGACGGCAGCGGCACGACGTACGTCTTCACCGACTGGCTCACGCGCGTGAGCGCCGACTGGGCGCGCGGCCCGGGGCACGGCAAGGACATCCGCTGGCCCGTCGGGATCGGCGCGAAGGGCAACGAAGGCGTCGCCGGCCAGGTGAAGACGACCCCGTGGACGATCGGCTTCGTGGAACTCGCGTACGCCACGCAGAACCGGCTGCCCTCGGCCGCGCTGCGCAACCGCGCCGGCTTCTTCGTCGCCCCGACGGCGGGGGCGCTCGCGGCGGCCGCGCAGGGCGTGGAGAAGCGGCTCCCGGGCCCCGACGACTTCCGCGTCTCGCTCGTGGATACGCCCGTCCCCGACGCGTACCCGCTCGCGTCGTTCTCCTGGCTGCTGTTCTTCGCCGAGCAGACCGACGCCGACAAGGGCCGCAAGCTCGTGGACTTCCTGCGGTGGGCCGTGCGGACCGGGCAGACGTCGGCCACGATACTCGACTACGCGCCGCTCCCGCAGCCGCTGGTGCAGCAGATCCTCGCGGCGCTCGACCGCGTGACGATCGGCGGCTGACGGAGGCGCGATGATCGGGGCCGGCGACCGCGCCTGGCGCGCGACCACCGGACTGGCGGCCGCCGTGATCCCTGCGGCGTTGCTGCTGGTGACCGTCGTGCTGGTGGTCGGCGCGTGGCCCGCCCTCGCGGACGCCGGGCCGGGCCTCGTCGCGAGCCGGACGTGGGACCCGGGCCGCGGGACCTTCGGTGCCGGTGCCGCGCTCGTGGGCACGCTGCTGACGAGTCTTCTCGCCGTCCTCGTGGCCGCCCCGCTCGGCGTGGCCACGGCTGTCGTGACCGTCGAACTCGCGGGCCCACGGCTCTCGCGCGTCCTCGCCGCGCTGTCGGACCTGCTCGCCGCCGTTCCGAGCGTCGTTTACGGCCTCTGGGGCGCGGCGGTGCTCGTTCCCCTGCTCCGCTCCGAGCTCTTCCCGCGGCTCAAGCCCCTGGGGCGCGTCATCCCCCTCCTCGCCGGCCCGGCCTACGGCCCGAGCCTCCTGGCCGCGGCGCTGCTGCTGGCGCTGATGATCCTGCCGTACGTCACCGCCGTCTCCCGCGAGGTGATCGCCGCCGTGCCAAGGAGCCAGCGAGAGGCGGCGCTCGCCCTCGGGGCCACCCGCTGGGAGATGCTGCGCGACGCGGTCCTGCCCGGGGCCCGCCACGGCATCCTGGGTGGCGTGGCCCTCGCTCTCGGTCGCGCGCTCGGCGAGACCATGGCGGTGACGATGGTGATCGGCAACCGCCACGACCTGAGCTGGTCGCTCCTGTCGCCTGGGTACACGCTCTCGTCGCTGCTGGCGAACGAGTTCGGCGAGGCCTCGGGCGACCGGCACCTGGCCGCGCTGATGGCCGTCGCCCTGCTGCTGCTGGTCGTGACGCTGCTCGTCAACGCCGTGGCCCGCGGCCTCGTGCGGTCGGTGCGCAGCGGGCGTTCGTCGCTCGAGGTGGCGCGGTGATCGGTGACCGGTCCGAGCCGGGGCCGATCGCCTCGCCGCAGCGCCCGAGCGGGAAGTGGCGCGCCGAGGCGGCTCGCAGCACCGACGCATCACTGGCGCGGCGCCGACGGCGGGACCGGCTGATGACCGCCGTGCTCGCCGCCGGGGCCGTCCTGACGATGCTGCCACTGGTGCTGGTGCTCGGCTACCTGTCGTGGAAGGGCCTGCCGGGACTCCGGCCCACCCTGTTCCTCGAGCTGCCGGTGCCCGTCGGCGAACCGGGCGGCGGCCTCGCCAACGCCTTCGCGGGCAGCGCCCTGCTCGTCGTCATGGCGCTCGGGCTCGGGCTGCCCGTCGGCCTGCTGGCGGGGCTGCACCTGGCCGAACGGCCCGGCACGCGGCTCTCGGTGACCGTGCGCTACGTCGCCGACGTGCTCAACGGGACGCCAAGCATCGTGATCGGCATCGCCGCCTGGGCGGCGGTCGTGCGCCCGATGCAGCGGTTCTCGGCCCTTGCGGGGGCGGCGGCGCTGGCCACGATCCTGCTGCCGCTGATCGCGCGCACCACGGAGGAGATGGTGCGCATCATGCCGCCGTCGCTGCGCGAGGCGGCGCTGGCGCTGGGATACACCGAGTGGCGGACGGCCCTGCGGGTCATCGGCCCCGCCGCGCTTCCCGGGATCACCACCGGCGTCGTGGTGGCGATCGCGCGCATCGCGGGCGAGACGGCACCGCTGCTGTTCACGGCTTTCGGCAACCCGTTCTGGTCGCTTGCCCCCACCGAACCGATTGCCGCCGTCCCCCTGCAGGTGTACACATACGCCCTATCGCCCTACGAGACGTGGCAGCGGCAGGCGTGGGCCGCCGCGCTGGTGCTGGTGTTGACGGTCGGCGGGCTGACGTTTGTCGGCCGCTCCATCGCCGCCAAGCGGGGTCGGCGTGCCTGAGCCGGGCGCGCCCAGCACACTGGAAGCCGTGGGGGTCACCGCCGGCTACGGCGGCGTGGACGTGGTGCGGGAGGTGTCGCTCCGCTTCGACGTCGGGTCGCTGACGGCGGTGGTGGGGCCGAGCGGCTGCGGCAAGAGCACGCTGCTGCGTTGCCTCAACCGCATGCACGAGACGCTCGACCGGGCCCACGTGCGCGGCGCGGTGCGGCTGGATGGCGAGGATCTGTACGCCCCCACGGCGACGCCGCTGGCCGCCCGCCGCGCCGTCGGGATGGTGCTGCAGCAGCCGACGCCGTTCCCGACGATGTCCATCCGCGACAATGTCGCGGCCGGGTTTGCGGGCCGCGGCGGGTCGCGCCCGCGCGGGACGGAGGCGGACGGGATCGTCGAGGAGGCGCTGCAGCGGGCGGCCTTGTGGCACGAAGTCCGGGACCGGCTCGGGCGGTCGCCGCTGTCGCTGTCCGGTGGGCAGCAGCAGCGGCTGTGCATCGCCCGGGCGCTCGCCACCGGGGCCCGCGTGCTGCTGCTCGACGAACCCACGGCGGCCCTCGACCCCCGGAGCGCGGCGGCAATCGAGGAACTGCTCTACGACCTGAGCCGCCGCACGACGATCGTGCTGGTCACGCACAACCTGCAGCAGGCGGCCCGCGTCTCGACCGACACGGCGTTCCTGCTCGACGGGCGACTGGTCGAGGCCGGTCCGACGAGCGCGTTCTTCACCAGCCCGCGCGACGCGCGCACGGAGGCCTACGTGACGGGACGCCCGGTGGCCCCCGCGTGACGCAGGGCCGGCTCTCCACCGTCGGGCTGACGGTCGCCTTCGGCGACCGGACGGCCCTGCGCGACGTGTCGCTGGTCGTCCCGCCGCGGGCGATCACGGCGGTCATGGGGCCCAGCGGCTGCGGCAAGACGACCCTGCTGCGCGCGGTCAACCGGCTCGACGACGGCGTCCCGGGGATGGTGCGTACCGGGGAGGTCCGGCTGGGCGACGAGGAGGTCACCGCACCGGCCACCGACGTGGCGGGGCTGCGCCGACGAGTGGGGATGGTCTTCCAGCGCTGGAACCCGTTTCCGCGGTCGGTCTTCGAGAACGTCGCCTACGGCCCGCGGCTGGCCGGCCTGCGCGACCTCGCGGACCTCCGGGGGGTCGTCGAGTCGTCGCTGCGCAAGGCCGCCCTGTGGGAGGAAGTCCGCGACCGGCTGGACGCCGATGCGCGGACCCTCTCGGGGGGACAGCAGCAGCGGCTGTGCATCGCCCGGGCGCTGGCGAATGCACCGGAGGTGCTGCTGCTCGATGAACCCTGCTCGGCACTGGACCCGGGGGCTACTCGGCGGATCGAGGAACTGCTCTTTGAACTTCGGGCCGACCTCACCATCATTCTGGTGACGCACAACCTGCAGCAGGCCGCGCGCGCCTCCGACTACACGGCGTACCTCGACGCGGGCCGGCTGGTGGAGGTCGCGCCGACCCGACTCCTGTTCACGAACCCGCAGGATCCCCGCACGGAGGCCTACCTGACCGGACGAGTCGCGTGACCACTGGAGACCTCACCACCGGCGTCCGCCACTTCCACGACCAGCTGGCGACCCTCAAGCGCCGGCTGCTCGACATGGGCGAGCGGGCGGAGGCGCTGATCGACCTCGCGGTCGAAGCCCTGCTGACGCGCGACCTCGCGAAGGCCGAATCGGTGATCGCCGCCGACAGCGAGCTCGACGACCTCGAGCTCGAGACGGAGGGGCTCGCGATCTCGCTCCTCGCGCTGCAGCAGCCGCTGGCCCGGGACCTTCGGTTCATCGTGAGCGCCATCAAGGTCTCGAGCGACCTCGAGCGGGTCGGTGACCACGCCGTCAACATCGCGCAGAGTCTGCAGCGCCTGCTCGCGGCACCGGCGGCGGTGACCCCGGGTCCCGAGCTGCGGGACATGGCGGTGCGGGCGCGCGGGATGCTCGCCCGGTCGCTCGACGCCTTCGTGCGCGAGGACGGTGCGCTCGGGCGCGCCGTCTGCCGCGACGACGACGCCGTGGACGCGCTGCACGACTCGGTCTTCCGCATCCTGCTCACCCACATGATGGCCGAGCCGCGGACGATCAACGCGTCGCTCGAGCTGATGCTCGTCAGCCGCAACCTCGAGCGCGTGGCCGACCTGGCGACCAACATCGGCGAGGACGCCGTGTACCTGGCCGAGGGGAAGACGATCAAGCACCGCTTCGAGGAGCGCGAGGCCGCGGGGGCGCCGCCCGCGGCCGGCGGCGCCCCCGCCCCGTGAGCCCCGCCCGCTGATGGCCGCGCCGGTCACCCGCCCCGAGCTGCGCATCACCCGTGAAGAGGGGGGGCAGCGCATCGCCGC
>Ga0209990_10000046_pt1 | contig 117390 bp, 96 predicted proteins | sample NOAtaG_6_FD_187304 | JGI IMG/M metagenome (GOLD analysis project Ga0209990, IMG submission 187304) | Freshwater lake microbial communities from Lake Erie, under a cyanobacterial bloom - NOAA_Erie_Diel5S_2200h metaG (SPAdes) (version 2) | ecosystem: Environmental > Aquatic > Freshwater > Lake ... | reverse complement strand
CGGCAGCGCGCGGGGACCATTTTTGATCAAAAATGGTCCTCAGCACAGCGCGCGAGGTTCTCACGAGAGCGCGCGAGGAGTTTTTTCGCGCGAAAATGCTCCTCACGACAGCGCGCGGAGAGCATTTGCGTACAAAAATGCTCCTCGCGCGCTCGCGCGGGAAGAAAAAGCGCGCGAAAATGCTCCTCACGGCAGCGCGCGGAGAGCATTTTTGATCAAAAATGCTCCTCACGAGAGCGCGCGGGAACCATTTTTGATCAAAAATGGTCCTCAAGACAGCGCGCGGAAAGCTCAGATGGGTGAATCGGGCTTCGTTTGGGGCTTCGGAACGGTCCGCGCGGGGGCGAAAATGCCGCTGAAGTGGCCGCGGATTCGGCGGGGGCGTGGCGGCCGAGGGGAAACGACGAAGAGAACGGCGGGCGGACGTGGGGTGCGCAGGGGGGGAAGGGGGCGGAAGAACCCCCTCCGGCTCGAGGACTCGCCACCTCCCCCGTTGGAAACGGGGGAGGAGCTTGAGGAAACGGGGGCGCAGCCTTCTGGCTCTGCCACTCTGCCACTGCGCCACTGTGCCACTGTGCCACTGTGCCACTCCCCCTGCCGCCTGGGTCACTTGGCGGCGGCCGCGGCCAGTTCGGCGGTGGGGCCGGGGTGGTCCAGCGTGCATGGGACGCCGAGGCGCTGGCAGAGCCGGCGGGCGGTGATCTGGCTGCTGAGGAAGATCACCGGCAGGCCGCTGCCCGGGTGCGTGCCGCCGCCGACCAGCCAGGTGTTCTCGACATCCGGCAGTTCGTGCTGCGGCCGCAGGTGCAGCATCTGGTCCAGGCCGTGCGCGAGGTTGAAGGTTGCGCCGAAGTTGATGTTCGAGCCCTGCCAGTCGGCCGGGGTCAGTTGCAGTTCCGCATCGATGAGCGGGCGGACGTCGCGGCCGATGAGGGCGCTGACGCGGTCGAGGGTCTTTTCGCGCATGCCCGGGGCCTCGCGGGCCCAGTCGATGCCGCTCTTCTGGTTGGGCGTGGGGACGAGCACGTACAGCGCGCTGCGGCCGGGGGGGGCGAGCGTCGGGTCCGTGCGGCTGGGGTTGCAGACGTAGACCGATGGGTCATCGCTGAGCTTCATGGTCTCGGCGATCTCGCGGATGTTCTGCTCGTAGTCGCGCGCGATGCGGATGGTGTGGTGCGGCAGGTCCACCTCATCGCGAAGGCCGAGGTAGAGCATGTAGGTGCTGCAGGAGTACTTCATGCCGTCGAGCTTGCGATCGGTCCACTTGCGACGCAGCGCGGGCGGGATGAGGTTCTTCATGGCCCACGAGGCGTCGGCGTTGATGATCACGTGGTCGTGGGCGATGGTGCGGTTGTCCACGACGACGCCGGTGGCGCGCGTGCCGGAGTACACGATCGACTGCACCGGGCTGCCGCAGCGGACATCGCCGCCGAGCTCGGTGGTGATGCGGGCCATGGCGTCCATCAGCGCGTTGCAGCCGCCGCGCGGATGCCAGATGCCGTACTCGTACTCGATGAACGGCAGGATCGTGAACAGGCTGGGGCACTTGAACGGGGACATGCCCAGGTACTTGCTCTGGAAGCTCATGGCGAGCTTGACGTACGGGTTCTTGAAGTGGCGGCCGAGGTCCGCGTGCACCGAGCGGGTCGGGCCAAGGTGCGGCACGGCCTTGAGCATCGCGGGGTCGAAGAGATCCGTGAAGCTCTTGAATCCGGCGCGGAGCACGGGCGTGAAGACCTCGAGCTTGGCGCGGTTGGCCTCGATGAACCCCGCGAAGGCCTCGCCGTCATCGGGGTCGATCGCCGCGAGGCGCTTGGCCATGAGCGTCAGATCCTGCGTGCAGTCGACGATGAGGTCGCGGTCGTTGTGGCGGCCCATGACCAGGCGGTACATCGGGTCCAGCCGCGTGAGTTCGACCTCATCGGCCAGGCGGCGGCCGGCGGCGGAGAAGATCTCCTGCAGGACGTAGGGCATGAGGAAGAAGGTCGGGCCGCGATCGAAGTGGTACGCAGCGCGCTCCGTGGCAGCGCGTCCCGTCGCGTCGCGGCCCGTGAGGCTCAGTCGCATCGTGCGGCCGCCGACGGTCGCTTCCTTCTCGTAGACGGTCACGCGGAGGCCGCTGGCGGCGAGAATCATCGCGGCGGCGAGGCCGCCCGGGCCGGCGCCCACGATGCCGATGGAAGCGGACGACGGATTGTTCACGCGGAGAATCCTTGCACGAGCGTGTGGAATGGGCCGAGGTCAGAGTGCCCGAGGCTATAGTAGCAAGATGCCAACGGACGGTTTCGTTCAATGGTCCGAGGGACCGATTTCTCGCCGCGTGCAGTGGGCCGGGCGGTGGAGGAAGCTCATCGCCCAGAGCGCTAATGCGCTGTGCGCTCTGGCGGAACGCGAGGTCGGCAAGCCCGACTGGCAGGGCCTGACCGGCGATGTGCTGCCGCTGCTTTCGAGTCTCAAGTGGCACGAGAAGAACGCGGCGAAGATTCTGCGGCCGCAGCGGCTGGGGGGGCGGCCCGTGTGGCTGCTCGGGCAGCGGCACGAGGTTCGTCGCGTGCCGATCGGCACCGTTGCGATCATCGCGACGTGGAACTATCCGATTCAGCTTCTGGGCGTGCAGGTGGCCCAGGCGCTGATCGCGGGCAACAGGGTGATCGTCAAGCCGAGCGAGGTCTCGCCGCGGACGCAGGAAGCGCTGCTGCGGCTGGCGGTGCGGGCGGGGCTGCCCGAGGGCGTGCTGACGTGGACAGACGCGACACGTCAGGCCGGTGCCGAACTGCTGCGGAACACGAAGATCGATCACGTGGTCTTCACCGGCTCGACCGGCGTGGGTCGCCAGGTCGCCGCGTGGGCCGCGCAGGAACTGGTGCCGACGAGCCTTGAACTCAGCGGCAACGACTCGGCGATCGTGCTGGGCGATGCGGACCCGGAACTGGCCGCGCGGAGCATCTGGCAGGGCGTGGTGATGAACGCGGGGCAGACGTGCATGGCGCCGCGGCGAGCGATCGTCTCGCGGGCGGTGTACCGGCGTTTCTGCATGGCGCTGGAGGCATTGGCCGCGGGGACGGGCGGGCTTGGCCGCGGCGGGGTGCTGCGGCTGGCAACGCCCGGGGCGGGGCAGACGGTGCACGGGCTGGTCGCCGAGGCCGTGCGGATGGGCGGACGTGTGGCGGTGGGCGTGAACGAGCCGGCGCCGCGGACCGATGATGATCCGGACCGGGTGCGGGCCACGGCGGTGCTGGACTGCCCCGCCGATGCGTCGCTGGCGCGGGGCGGGCACTTCGGGCCGGTGCTGGCGGTGATCGTCGCCGATGATGATGAGGCGGCGATAAGGCTGCACTCGAAGTTCGACCAGAAGCTCTCGACGGCGGTCTTCACGGCCGATGCGACCGGCGCGCAACGTCTGGCGGCGCGGCTCGGGTCGGGTTTCGTGACGATCAACGATTGCGTGCTGCCGACATCGCACCCCGGGGCGAGCATCGCGGGGATCGGGCCTTCGGGCTGGGGGGTCACGCGCGGGCGCGATGGGCTGCTGGCCATGACGCGGGCGGTCTGCGTGTCGAGGACCTCAACCTGGCTGCGGCTGCCGGCGCGACGGCCCGATGCGCCGACGCTGCGCCGCATGCGGCAGATGATGCAGTTCCTGTACGGCGGCGATGGCTCGGCATCGCTGGAGAGCCTGGGGGTCCGGCTCGGCGACACGTCCGCGGCGGCCGCCGACTCCCCCACTTCCACGGCCGCTTCAACCGGCAGCGCGGATGCTGAACGCGAGGCGAAGACCGGGCTTGCCGCGGGCCCGGCCCGCACGCGGCACCCGGAAACGTGAACGGCTCGATCGATCGACTCGGCTCCCGAACACCTCGCCGACGCGTGAACGAGCGTCGGCAACACTTGAGAAGGCGCAGACCATGAGCAGCAACGGACAGGCGAACATCAACAAGTCGAAGGTTGTCATCGTCGGCGGCGGGCTCGCGGGCCTTGCTGCGGCGTGCGAGGCGGCGGTGGCCTGCGGTGACGGGCGGGCCGTCACGATCGTCGAGCGGAACGCGCACCTGGGCGGCAAGATGAACCTGCTGCGAGACCAGGGCTTCGCATTCGACATGGGGCCGACGATCATCACGCTGCCGCAGGTGCTGCGCGGGATCATCGCCCGCGCGGGCAAGCGCGTCGAGGACTACATCAAGCTCGTCCGCCTTGATCCGCAGTGGCGCTGCTTCTTCGACGACGGCGCGAAGATCGACCTGCGCGACACGCTCGAGCAGACCTGTGCCGATCTGAGCAAGGCGTATCCCGGCACGGATGCGGCCAGCGGGTTCAAGGCGTTCGTCGAGTACTCGCGTCGCATGTACTCGCTGAGCGAAAAGGTGTTCTTCTACAAGGATCTCGGCGGCGTCGGCGACATGATGAAGCTCACGCCGCTGGGCGACCCGAAGCTGCTGGGCGATGTGCTGGCCATGCGGCTGCACTCGACCGTCGGCGCGACGGCGCACAGCATGATCCGCGAGCCGCACGTGAGGCAGCTCACCGAGCACTTCCTGCAGTATGTCGGCTCATCGCCGTTCCTGGCTCCGGCGATCCTGTCGTTGATCGCCGCGGCACAGGTGGACCATGGTTGCTGGTACGCGTACTCGCCCGACGGGAAGGAAGGCGGCACGCGGAATGTCGCGCGGAGCCTCGAGAGGCTGGCCCGCGACCTTGGCGTGAACGTCATCACCGGCGTGGGCGTGCGCCGGATCGTCACCAGCGGTCGCCGGGCCACGGGCGTCGAGCTCGATGACGGTCGGTCGATCTCCTGCGACGCGGTGGTGAGCAACTGCGATGTGCAGCGCACGCTGCGGGACCTGGTCGGCACGGGCGAATCGGTACGTCGGCAGAAGAAGATCGCCAAGGACTACACCCCCGCGTGCTCGGGCGTGGTGCTGTATCTGGGCCTGAAGAAGCGCTACGAGCAACTGGCCCACCACAACTTCCTCTTCAGCCGCAACAGCCATGACGAGTTCGAGGACATCTACGCCCGCGGCGTGCCCACGAAGGACCCGACGCTGTATCTGGCCGTGCCTTCGCGCTCGGGCGATGAGACGCAGGCCCCGCCCGGCGGCGAGGCGTTGTATGTCCTGATTCACACGCCGTACCTGCGCCCGGGCCAGAGGTGGGAAGGCCCCGGCGGGCTGATGGAGCAGTACCGGCCGGTGGTGATGGAGAAGCTCCGCTCCTGCGGAGCCGCGTCGATGCCGGACATCGACTCCCAGATTGTCTGCGAGCACCAGTTGCACCCAGGCCTGATCGACAAGTGGTACAACGCCGAGGGCGGAGCGATCTACGGCCTTGCGTCGCACGGCAAACTCAAGGGTGGCTTCAAGCCGCGGAACCGCTCGCTGGTGCTCGACAACGTGTATCTGGCCGGTGGCAGCGCCAACCCGGGCCCGGGTGTGCCGATGGTGCTCATGTCCGGCGTGACGGCCGCAAGGAGCCTTGCGACCGACAGCGGATGGAGCGCCCCCGCGCTGAACGGGACGGAACTCAAGCCCCTCAGCCGCGACCTTCTCACGCCCGCGGCGGTATAAGCGGGGCACGCATCCGGTCGCGACTAACGCGGCCGAATGCGGTCACCGGACATCGACATGACGCAGCAGCAGTACGACGAGAACCTGATCTGGCCCGCAACACCGAGCGCCCGGGTGGCTGGCGCGTTCAGTTGGTGGCTCGCGCGCATGGTCCGCAAGGACTTCCATCGCGTGCTCATTGCGCGGGATGAGACCGGGCAGTCGACGCAGCGGTATCTTGAGGCGCTGGAGCAGCATCGCGGGCCGGCGGTGGTCGTGATGAACCACGCGTGCTGGTGGGATCCGCTCATCGGCCTGTACCTTGCCCGCCGCCTGTGCCCGGCGCGAACGATTCTGGGGCCGATGGAACTCGAGCAACTCCGGAAGTTCGCGTTCTTCCGCAAACTGGGTGTCTTCGGCATCAACCCGGACGACCCGCGCGCCTTCGAGCAGATGCTCGCGTACGTCCGCGAGCGCTTCGCAAAGGACCCAACGACCCTGTTCTGGCTCACGCCTCAGGGGCAGTTCACCGATCCGCGTGTGAAGATCCGCATCCGGCCGGGCGCCGCGGCGGTCGCCGCTCGGACAGGGGATGGACCGGGATCGCCCGCGTGCAGGATCGTCAGCGTCGCGGTGGAATTGGCATTCTGGACCGACCGCAAGCCGGAGATGCTTCTTCGGTTCGCCCCTGCGACCGCGGAGCCCGGGAGCACATCGACCACGACGCGGATCATCACGTCAACGATGCAGGCCAACGCTGATGCGCTGGCCGCGAGCGTGATCGCCCGTGATGACGCCGGGTTCGTGGCGCTCGAGCAGTCCGGAGGTGGACAGACCAATCCTCTGTACGATCTGTGGCTGCGGATGACGGGGCGAACGGGCCGCATTGTCGGCACCGATCGCGGCATGGGGCCGGAGCAGACGCAGGCTCGTGTCGTCCGACAGGATGAACGGGCCAAGGAGACCGTCGCGTGAATGTTCTTGAAGTGCTCGCGATTGTGGCCGCGTTTATCAGTGTCGGCGCGATGGTGATGACGCTGATCAATCTGAGCGTGTACCGCACGCCGACCAAGGCGCCCGCGTCACCGGCCGATGGCGGGGCGGATGAACTGGTCTCCATCTGCGTGCCGGCGCGAAACGAGGAAGCGAATCTCGAGGCCGTCGTGCGCTCGTTGCTGGCCCAGACGCATCGGAACATCGAGGTGCTGGTCTACAACGACCACTCGACCGACCGAACCGGCGAGATCCTCCAGCGGCTGATGAGCGACGACGCCCGGGTGCGGGCGGTGCCGGTGGTCCCGCTGGAAACAGGGTGGAACGGCAAGCAGTTCGCGTGCTGGCAGATGTCGCAGCATTCCAAGGGCTCACGGCTGCTGTTCACCGATGCCGATGTGCGCTTCGAGCCCGATTGTGTCGCGCGAACCCTTGCCTCGGCTCGGACGCTCAACGCTCACCTGCTCTCGACTTTTCCGCGGCAGGTCACCGGTACGCTCAGCGAGAGCATCGTCGTGCCGATGATCCACTTCATCCTGTTCTCCTATCTGCCCATGCCTCGCATGCGGCGGACGATGGACCCCGCGGCCAGTGCGGCGTGCGGGCAGTTTCTCTTCTGCACGCGCGAGGGCTACAACGCCAGCGGCGGGCACGCCGCGTTCAAGGACTCCATGCACGACGGTGTGAAGATGCCCCGGGCCTTCCGCCGCGCAGGGTTCCGCACCGATCTGTTCGACGGCACGGACCTGTGCTCGTGCCGGATGTACAACGGCTTTGCGGCGACGTGGCGCGGCTTTGCGAAGAACGCGTACGAGGGGCTCGGCTCGGTCGTGCTGCTCACATTTGTCACGTTGCTCCACCTGGTCGGTCATCTACTGCCGTGGGGAGTTCTGCTGGCGGCCGTCGCGGGTGTGAGTGTGTCGCCGCTGGCGGTTGGGCTTTGCGCGTTCGCGGTGATCTGGCACCTGACGCAGCGTCTGCTGCTGGCACTGCGATTCCGGCAGGCGTTCATCGGCGCAGTGCTGCACCCGGCGGGTGTCGCGCTGATGACTGCGATCCAGTGGTGGAGTTTCTACCTGCACCTGACCGGTCAGCGGGCGTGGAAGGGCCGATCGCTGAGCGCCACCACCGCGTGATCGGCGGCGGTCCCGCGGCGTAGCGTGCCGCGTTGGAGATCATGCTGCAAAACGAACGCGGGCCCCGGCAATGCCGAGGCCCGCGAAGATTTGCGTGGGACTGGTCAGCGGCGGATGATCAGCGTCCGTGGCCCTGGCGATGACCGCCGCGCTGAGTGACGCCGCGGAACGGCTTCTTCCCGCCCGCGTGCGAGCCGTGGGACGGCGCTGAGCCGTGATGCGAGGGGCGACCGGAGTGGGCCGAAGCCGGCCGGCTGTGGCCTGCGGGCTTCGCCGCCGGACGACCGCCGTTCCAACCCGGGGCGACAGCCAGCAAGCCCTGGGGCTCATTGGCCGGCGCGACGAACGAAGCGTCGTACGGACCCGGACGCTGCCGCACGCCCGTGCCCGCGCGGTTGCGCGGATCGGCGGCGGTACGCGTCGCGGCCTCAAGGTCGGCCTCCCGTGCCTCATCGCGGGCGATGTCCTTCAGGCCGTCGGGCAGTTTGGCCACGGGAATGGCCTTGCTGGTCAGACGCTCGATCTGCCGCAGCAGCGAGCGCTCCTCGTGATCGCAGAAGGACCATGCGATACCCGAAGCACCCGCCCGGCCCGTGCGGCCGATGCGGTGGACATACGCCTCGGGCTCCATGGGAAGGTCGTAGTTGATGACGTGCGAAACGTCGTCGACATCGAGTCCGCGAGCTGCAACATCGGTGGCGACCAGCACCCGCATGCGACCGCTGCGGAAAGCATCCAGCGCACGCCGGCGCTGATTCTGACCCTTGTTGCCGTGGATCGCGCAGGCCTCGACGCCGACGCGCTCGAGTCGCTTGCAGACCTTGTCCGCGCCGTGCTTGGTGCGGGTGAAGACGACAACGCGGGGCGAGTCGTGCTCGGTGAGCAGGTGCTCCAGCAGCGCCTGCTTGCGTGTGCGGGGGACGTGGTAGAGATACTGGTCGATCCTCGGCGCCATGCTGCTGACGGGGGCGACGCTGACCTTCGCGGGATCTCTCAGCAGCGTCTCTGCGAGCCGCAGAATCTCGCGGGGCATCGTCGCGGAGAACATGAGCGTCTGACGCGACTGCGGGAGCAGCGAGGCGATCTGGCGGATGGGCACGATGAAGCCCATGTCCAGCATGCGGTCGGCCTCATCAAGGACGAATGTCTTCACATCGCCCAGACGGGCGTGGCCCTGCTGGATCAGATCCTGAAGGCGTCCCGGCGTGGCAACCAAAACATCAAGGCCCGAGCGAAGGGCGCGGATCTGCGGGGCGTAACCGACGCCGCCGAAGATCACCGAGACGTGGAGGTTGGTGTGTCCACCATAGGTGGCGAAGGACTCGCCGATCTGCTCGGCCAGTTCACGCGTCGGCGCGAGGACGAGGCAGCGAACGCCGCCTGGCACACGCTTGCTGCCGGGCTGGCAGAGACGGTGGATGATCGGCAGCGCGAACGCCGCGGTCTTGCCGGTGCCTGTCTGCGCGCTTCCGAAGATGTCACGACCCGCGAGCACAACGGGGATCGACTGGGCCTGAATCGGCGTCGGGGTGGTGTAGCCCTGGTGGTGCAGCGCCTTGAGGATGCTCGGCGACAGGCCGAGGTCATCAAAGCGCACGCCGGAGGCGGATTGACCATCGACCGCGGCGCCGGGCTTGAGTTCGATGGAGTTGGCGAGGTCGATACGGCGGATCGGCGGATTCTCCGCCGCGGCGGGCTCGGCGGAGTTCGCAAAGTCGCGCGGGGCCGGACGGGCAGCGTGTGCCGCTGGGGTCGCGGTATGGCTCGAGCGATGCGACGACCCGTGCGAAGATCCTTGGGAGTGGCCCCGGGACGGCGACGGAGCCGCGGCGTGCGGCTGGCCCGAGTGGGCAGGCTTCGACGCGTGGGCCGCGTGCGGCTTGGCGTGCGGGCGGGGCTGATTGCTGAGATGATGATGAGACGACGACGAATGAGACTTCTGCAAAACCAGACTCCTCGGGCACCATGCGTGATTGTCGCAGAGCGACCACCACGGCACGTGCTGCCGATCGAGAAGGCCAGACCTTCCAAACGATGTTGGACAAGCCAAGGCCGTACGGGGGCGCGGCAATTTCCGACACAGTGTCGGACGCCGCTGCCAGTTGATTCCCAGTACGACACGCGGATCAGATCCGCCAAACGAAGAACTGAGGCCACTGGCTTGAGCGAGAGTATAGGCACCCATCTGGTGCCGCACCGCTCTGTGCTCGCCCGGGCGAAGGTCCGAGATTTCGGCTGCCTTCCGGCATGCCCCGAGTCCCCCGGGTGCGATTCGAACGCACGACCTGCCGCTTAGAAGGCGGCTGCTCTATCCAACTGAGCTACCGGGAGGTCGCTTCATGGTAGTCGCGGCAGAAAGTACGCTGCAGTTCCGCGGCATCGCAGAAGAGCCAGAAATGGTCCGTCCCGAGTGCGGATTGGGTGCCAACAATCTCTCCGTGGCGCTGTTCACGAATCCGATCCCGATTGGTGGCTCGATCGCCACGGGTGCACCCCGCGGTCTTGAATCCGGGGGGCGCTCGGCGCTGGTGAGACTGGACCGCCAGGGCGGTTCGGGCGATGACTCGGGTCAGGGCGGACGTTCCCGAGACCCGGGCGTGCCCGGCGGCGCGGGCGGGCCGCCGCCGCGTGAGCAAGAGGCGCGCAACGGGACTCACCTCTCGCGCCGTGCCCGGATTGTGCTCGAACTTTCCAAGCCCCGGATCACACGCCTGGTGACCCTCACGGCAATGGTGGGCTTTGCGCTCGCCGCGGCGGGCCTCCCGGCAGATTCATGGTCGTGGGCGTCGATGCTGGTGGTCTGCCTGGGCTGCGTCATCGGCACGGCCCTTTCTTCGGCTGGGGCCAATGCGCTGAACCAGTGGCTGGAACGCCGACGCGATGCGCTCATGCCGCGAACGGCGACGCGTCCGCTCCCTGAGCGCAGGGTCTCGCCGTTTGGAGCCTTCGCGGTCGGGTTCGCGTTGTCACTGGCGGGTGTCGGCGTGCTGCTGGTGACCTGCGGCGCGGGACCGGCCCTCGTGTCGATCGCGACGATTCTGGTGTACGTCCTGCTGTACACGCCCATGAAGCCGGTCTCGCCACTTTCAACACTTGTCGGTGCCGTTCCGGGGGCGCTGCCGCCGTTGATCGGCTTTAGCGCCGCCGCGACACTCTCGCCGGGGGCCTTCAACGCGATGCCCGGATTGCGCAACGTTTTGGCGAGCCTGCAGTCGCTGGGGACGACCTCATCTCTCGGAGGCTGGTCGCTCTTTGCGCTCATGTTCGTGTGGCAGGTGCCCCATGTCCTGGCGCTGTCGTGGATGTACAAGGACGACTATCTCCGCGGCGGGCACAAGGTTCTGCCGGTGTTCGACCAGACCGGTGTGCTGACAAGCGTCATCGTCATTCTGTGGGCTTTGCTGCTGATTCCCGCGACGCTGCTGCCGGCGGTGTTCATGCCGGATCGTCTCGGGTGGCCGTACGTCGTGATTGCGGGATTGTCCGGCGGGGCGTTTGTCGCGATGTGTTTCCGGCTCGCTCGTGTACGTACTCGAGCCGCGGCCAGAGCGGTGTTCTTTGGCTCGATCGTGCACCTGCCGCTGCTGCTGCTTGCGATGGTTGTCGAGGTGCTCACCCGGCTGAGCATCTGGGGCCTGCCGGAGGCGATGTCCGGAGCCGGATCGTGACCGTGAGATCGGTTGAAGACCGCCGTGCTGTGATCGTGTGACGAACCATGAACATGCCCGTATTCGCCCGAATCATTCTTGCCGTGCTGCTGACTGTGTTCCTCTGCCTGGGCGGCGCCCTGCTGGTGCTGTCGCTCAATCGCCCCGCGCAGCCGGAGCCGCCGAGCCCGCTGGACCAGCCGCGTCACATGCAGGGCATCGCGATGCCCGAGTTCTCGCTTGTAGATCAGGACAACCGCCTGCAGACGCGAGCGGGGCTCATCGATGGAAACGTCACGATCGTCGGCTTCGTCTTCTCGCGCTGCCCGCTGGCATGCCCGGGCATGATGCTGCAGATGAGCAAGCTCTCCGAGTCGCTTCGCGACACCTCGGTGCGGCTGGCGAGCTTTTCGATCGACCCGGCGTACGACGGGCCGGAGCAACTGACCGAATTCGCCGGACGATTCGGTGCTGACACCGCACGTTGGCGGCTGCTCACCGAGCCCCGCGGCGGGGCGATCACGCAGGTCGCTCGCAAGATGCTCAGCGAGAACTTCCGCGAGCACATCCGCGAGGATGAATCGACCAAAATCACCGTCTCCACCGGAGAGATGGCCAACATCGAACACCCCCCACACCTGTTCCTCGTCGGGCCCCGGGGCGAGGTTCTCGGGCGTTACAACTCCACCCGCCCGGACGAGATGGAGGCCCTCGCGGCCCACGCACGCGCCGCCGGAGCCGCCAATAAGCCCTGATCGGCCCGACTTTTTCACCTGCCGGGACGGGCTTTGCCTCGTTCTACGCATCGATCCGCTTCGAAACTGGTAGATCGCCCGCTCTCAGGTATACTCCCCACTGGTCAAGTCCTGCTTTGACGCCACGAGTGCGGCGGAACCTCCGGTGCAGAACGCTCTCCCAGTCACGACGTCCATCTTGCTCGACCTCCTGCGCGACGAATCGCGTCCGGAAGGTTGGCAGGACTTCACGGCCAGATACTGGCCCGTGCTGTGCGGCTTTGCGCTCAAGCTCGGGCTGAGCGAGGCGGATGCGGCGGACGCGGCCCAGCAGACGCTCGCGGACTTCCTTCGCGAGTTTCGCGAGGGTCGGTACGTCCGCGAGCGCGGCCGGCTGAGTTCGTTCATTCTGGGCATCGCTCGCAACCGCGTGCTGCGGCTACGCACCGAGGCTCGACGGCGTTCGCGTCGCATCATCGATCAAGCCGCGAACATCGACGACACGCCCGATGACCAGACACTTTCGATCGTGTGGGAGAGCGAGCGTCGGAGGGTGATTCTTGAACAGGCCCTCGAAGAATTGCGAACGAGCGATCGCCTCGATTCCAAGACACTCTCCGCCTTCGAGTTGGTCGCCGTGCGCGGCGTAACCGTCGAGGAGGCCGCGGCGCAGAGCGGGCTGAGCGTCGATGCCGTGTACCTCGCACGGCATCGGTGCACGAAACGCCTTCGTGAGATCGCCGAGCGACTCACCGCGGCATGGGACGAGGATGCGTGATGGACGCTACGTCGCACAGCGGAGAGGAAAACGCCGCCGCAGCGGGAATCAGCGCGGCGAGCCGATGCGTCGATGAAGACGAAGTCCTGCTCCTGGCGATGAATCTGCGGGATATCCGCCCGTTCAATGCCCACTTCTCGTCGTGCGATCGCTGCGCGGCCAGGCTCGAGAGCGCACGCCGGGAAGTCGCCGAGCAGCGTGCATTTGCGGACGACGCGCAGCGGCTGCTGCTCCCACGGTCACGCGTCGTCGCGCCAAGTCCGGCCGAAGCAGCCGCGCTGGACATCCCCGGCTATCGCATCGAGCGCGAGACCCATCGCGGCGGTCAGGGTGTGGTGTACGCGGCGGTTCAGGACCAGACCAACCGACCGGTCGCGATCAAGGTGCTACTGGCCGGCACGCTCGCGTCGCTGCGTGAGCAGCATCGCTTCGAGCGCGAGATCGAGATCGCCAGCAGCCTGCGTCATCCGAACATCGTCACGCTGTACGAGGGGCTGACGTTTCCGGATGGGCGGGGCGCCTTCGCGATGGAACTTATCGACGGCGTGCCCGTTGACCGCTGGGCGGACGAGATCTTTCGCAAGAACCCTGCCGAGCACCGCCGTGAGGTGGTGCGCGTCGCCGAGAAACTCGCGAGGGCCGTGCAGTACGCACACTCGCGTGCGGTGATTCACCGCGATCTCAAGCCGGGGAATGTGCTGGTTGATCGTCAGGGTGAGCCGCACATCCTCGACTTCGGGCTCGCCAGAAGAAGCGGGAGCGACGACTCCGGCGTGATGCGGCGAGACCTCACGCTGACTCGCTCCGGAGAGTTTGCCGGCACGCCCGAATATGCGGCTCCGGAACAGATCGAACTGCATCATGATGAGGTCGATGCCCGCGTCGACGTTTACGCGCTGGGGCTGATGCTCTACAGGATGCTCTGCGGTCGTCATCCGCTGGATCTGCACGGCTCCCTCAAGGAGATTCTGGACAACGTCTGCCAGGCGACGCCGGTGGACCCGTCGATCGCCGCGCGGCAGCAGAACCGGCCCGCACCCGATACCGACCTGTCAACAATCATGCTCAAGGCGATCGCGCGAGACCGCGAGCGTCGATACTCCACAGCGGGCATGCTCGCCGACGATCTGCGCCGGTACGCAGCGGGCGAGGCGATCGATGCCCGTCGCGACAGCATCTGGTACGTCCTCAACCGACATCTGGCGCGACATCGACGCGAGGCGGCACTGGCCGTCACGGTGACCCTGCTGGTGCTCACGCTTCTCGTCGGCATTGTTGTTTCGGCGGTTCGTGCCGGTGAGGCCGGGCGACGGGCCGAGCTGGCACAGACCGCGCGTGTTGAGCAGGCCCAGCGAGCTCAGGCTGTTTCGCTTGTCATCGCCGAACTGCTCGCGCGAGGACCGGAAGCGGCCGCGAGCGGCCCCGCCGACCCGCTCGCCTCGCTCCGCACCTCTCTCGAAACCGGATGGCTCTCCGAGCGTCCCGCGCTCGCGGCGCAGGTTCACGGCGTTCTCGCAGAGATCTACGCACTCCAGCGTCGCGAGTTCGGCTGGGCGGGAGAGAGTTCCGCTCGCCACTTCCAGATGCTCAACGAGCGCATGTTCGGCGAGGCGGACCCTCGCACGCTTCGGGCTCAGAATGCGCTCATCGCGGCGATGCTCGCACGCGGCCGCATCGCCGACGCAGAACCGCTCGCCCGCGGCACGCTGGCCACGTTCATCAGCGTCGCGCCCCGCGAGAGTGCCGATACACGAGCACTGCTTGCTCGGACGCTTCTCCTGCTCGGTCGCACGGAGGAAGCAGAGCCTCACGCAGCCCTGGCGCTGAGCGATCTGGAGCACGCCGACAGACTCGATCCCTCGGGCATGCGAACGCACGCACATCGCACGATGTCCCTGATCTGCGAGCGAACGGATCGCCCGGATCTCGCAAGCCTGCACGCCCGTCTTGCTCTGGGCGATCGGTGGCGCGTCGCGCGTGATACGGATGGTGAGGCGCTCGAGTGCCTGCGCGAACTCGCGCGACTGAGCCCCGAAGACGAGCGGACCGGCTTGATGGCCCTGCACAGCGCGCTGTCGGGCGTGTCCGTGGTCGCGCCGGGTGCGCTCGATGCACTCGACCTGACGCGACGCGCCGACGAACCTCTGCTGCTGAGAGAGGACATATCGCGGCGACTTCTGGACCTCAAGCGTGAGCTCTTCGGCGACGATGCGGGCATCGAGATCGTCGAGAGTCTGTCGCTCATGGCTCAGACCGCGTTGGCGCAGAACCTCGCTGCGCAGAGTGCGAGGCTGTTTGAGCGGGCGGGCGATGAAGCACTGTCGATAAGCGGCCGAAACGCGATGCAGGCCTACTCGGCCTATGCCCGAGCGGCGGACCTCTTCGGCCGCGCATCGTTCGTGGACGATGCGGCGCGGTTGGGCGGGAGAGCGGTTGAAACTCTGCGGCTGATGCCGATCGCTCCGGCACCCGGCGGCGTTGACGCACACTATCTCGCCGCGGCCGAACGCCTGCACGCGCTATGGCTGTGCTTCTCCGGCCAACTCGAGGCCGCCGAGGCGAGCGCCCGGTCGAGCGTCGAGCGCTTCGAGTCACTTCTCGGGCGCTCTGGCCATGTCGTCGCGTTCGCGCACGCCCAACTCGCCGAGGTGCTCCTTGCCGCTGGCAAGCTCGCCGAGGCGAACTCGCACGCGCACTTGGCGTGCGAACTCGGGCTCTCGATCAGCAGCACGCCCCTGGATCAGCGCTCGACCATGCTCCGCGTCCGTGGGCTGTGCCGGCTGGCGCTGGGCCAGGCGGAAATCGCGGCGATCGATGCGGAGACCGCGTTCTCGGTGCTGAGCGACTTGTACAAGACCGCCACGCCGCTCGACGGCTCGTTCGCGGACGCCGCGTGGACCGCGGCGCGTGCCCATGGCATGGCGGCCGAGCAGGCCACGGACGAGGACGCGCGTGCACGCCATCTGCGGGAGCGGGATCGCTGGCGTCGCACATCAATCGAGATCGCTGCGCGCTACGATCTTGTCACCAGGCGTCTTGGCGGGGAGTATCCCTCGCGGCTGATGCCATGGAATCGTCCACCGATCGCCGGTGCCGGGGCCGAGCCACCGTCGCAGACCGAACTCGCACAAGCCTCGACGCTGTTCAGTTCACGCTGAACCTCTGGTCATCGCTTCGCACGGCCGTGCTTCTCGATGAGCACCCTGAGCAGGCCGACGTCGGCCGGTGAGAAGCCCTCGAGCCGCCCGGCCTGGCCGAGTGTCGCGGGCGTGAACTTCCGCAGCGCGGCCCTCGCCTCGCTGCGCAAGTGGGCGAGAAGTTCGTCGGGCAGCATCGCGGGAATAGGCCGGTGCTCGACCTCGCGCAGCCGTCGAACCTCCGCACGCGCACGATCGATGTACCGGGCGTAGAACGCGTTCGTGTGAGCCGTGAAGGCCACGCCGCGGGCGAGCGTGCCGATCGCAGCGAATCCGGCAAGGAACCCGAGCATCTGCTCGGTGGTCGTCTCGGGGCGTCGCAGGACTTCGGCCAGCAGCACCTTCTGGTCTCCATCGCTGACGCGCGCCGCGGCGATCGCCCTCTCCATCGCCGCCAGTTGCTCACGGCGACGCTCGTAGACGCGCGCCCGCAGCGCGGTCCGCTCATCCGGCACATCGCCCTTGGGGTTCAACCCGCCCATGAGCCCCCACTCTGCGGCCCGCGGGCCGAGCCGATCCGCAGCGTTATCGGCGCGCAGCAGCAGGCGATGCTCCGCGCGGCTGGTGAACATCCGATAGGGCTCGACGGGCGTCTTGGTCGCCAGGTCATCCAGCAGCACACCGATGTATGCCTCATCGCGTCCGATCGTGATCAGATCCAGCCCGAGTGCGTGCCGCGCCGCGTTGAGACCGGCGACGAGCCCCTGCCCCGCGGCCTCTTCGTAGCCACTTGTACAGTTGATCTGACCAGCCAGAAAGAGCCCGGCGAATCGCTTTGTCTGGCATGTCGCCGCGATCTGGTGCGGTCGCACCATGTCATACTCGACCGCGTAGCCGAAGCGGAGAATTCTCGCCCGCTCGCAGCCGGGCATGCCGCGGACGATGCGTTGCTGGACATCCGCCGGAAGGCTGGTGCTGATGCCGTTGCAATAAATCCAGTGGGCACCGTGTGTATCTGGATCGAGGCTCTCCGGCTCGAGATAGACGCCGTGAGCCGCGCGGTCCGCGAAGCGCACGACCTTGTCCTCGATGCTGGGGCAGTATCGGGGGCCGGCGCTGGAGATCTGACCGCTGTACATCGGCGCACGATCCAGATTCGCGCGGATGAGATCGTGAATGCCCGTGGTCGTCGTGGTCTCCCGGCAACTGACTTGCGGCAGAGCAGGAAATACGCTGGCGTACGCGAGGCCGGACGCGATCGCATCTCCCGAAAGTCCGCTCAGGTCACTGAAGGGCTCCGGGGCCGCGTCGCCGAGCTGCTCCGGGAGTGAATCCCAATCCAGTGAAGCGCGATCCAGCCGCGGCGGTGTGCCGGTCTTGAGCCGTCCGAGTTCGAAGCCGAGGCGACGGAGCTCCGCGGCGATCCCGACTGCAGGAGCCTCACCGAAGCGGCCACCGGGGGTCTGTTGATCACCCGTGTGCATGAGCCCGCGCATGAACGTGCCCGTGGTGAGCACAACCGCATCGGCGAGAAGCACCCGCTCCCGCCCGGGCTGACCGGGCGCGGCTACACCCACTCCGACGATCGTGTTGTCATCGATCAGCAGGCGTTCGGTGCTGCCGGGCACGACGACGATCTCGGGTCGTTCGCGAACGAGCCTCTGGACCTCCCGGGCATAGGCATGCTTGTCGCACTGCGCCCGCGGTCCGCGTACCGCGGCACCTTTGCTGGTGTTCAGGACTCTGAACTGAATCCCCGTCGCGTCGGTCGCAAGGCCCATGAGACCGTTGAGCGCATCGATTTCGCGAACGAGTTGTCCCTTGGCGAGCCCGCCGATTGCGGGGTTGCAGCTCATCACGCCGATCTTGTCGGGGTCGAGCGTGACAAGTGCGACCGATCCGGGCTGGCGCAGTACATTGGCCGCAGCCCACGCCGCCTCAACCCCGGCGTGTCCACCGCCGATCACGATGACCGAGAAACGTTCGCTCATGCCGGACAATCATTGGGATGCAAATCCTCGTGCGTCGGCTACGTTCAGGAGATCAGCTATGTCGCAGTACGCAAACCTTCGTTCCGGCACTCAGCCGCGAATCTCCACGGGCCCGCTGCGCGGCATACTGCTGCTGCTCGCGGTCGGCACCGCGGCCGTGGGCTCGATTGTCGCGATCACCTCGGCGCAGGACCGACCATCAAGCCGCGGGCCGCGTCCGACGCAGGCCTTCGAGTACGCGACGTTCACGCTGCTGGACCGCGGCGCACGACTGGTGACCGAGAGGGGCGTGCAAACGATCGATCCGCCGACGCTGGTGGACACGAGCAAGATCCGCGAGAGCACGGATCAGGGCATCTTCGTCCGTCAGACATCGCTGCCCCACGTCTACATGAACATCCTCGGACGAGCTGGCTGGCAGTTGCCGCCGATTACCCGCGAGCCGCAGATCGGCGAGGAGGTTCTTGTTCGCCGCCAGATCGAGAGGCCCTAGGAGGGTCGCCCTGTCCCAGCGCCGCGGCCCGGCGGGCAAAGAACTCGTCATAGATCGCGTCGAAGTCACTGGCACGCTGCTGAGCCGCCCGGTTGACGGTCTGGCCGCGACCGGCGATGTTGGTCCACGTGACGTGCCCGGGGCCGGCCGGCTCTTGACCGGCGGCCGAGCCGGAGCGCGTTGCGGATCCGCCGAACGCAAGCGTCGCGTCGTAGAGCTCTCGTCGCTGCGGATCGCTGAGCACGTCGTACGCTGCCTGCACGCGCGAGAACGCGGCCTCAGTCGATCGACCCGACGCGTCCGGATGCAGTTTCTTGGCAAGTTCCCTGAACGCGCGGCGGACCTCTTCGCTGGTGGCGCTCGGCGTCAGTCCAAGGGTGTCATAGTGCGTGTTCAGCACGGGTCTGCCCGACCGAAAGGGCCGGGCTCTACTTCTTCACGCCCGGCATCGGCGGAACGATGGACGACGACTCGCCCGGTCCGGACACTTTGGGCGGACGGGAGAATACACACTCGACTTCGAAGACCAGCATCGCCCCGCCAGGGATGCGAGCCCGAGGATTGCCTCGTTCGCCGTAGCCGAGATCGCCCGGAATGACCAGGCGACGCATCGTGCCCACACGCATGTTTTGCGTGCCCAGGTTCCACCCGGCGATGAACGCGCCGGGCACGGTGAAGGTCATCGGCTGACGATCGGCACTGCGTGAGCTGTCGAACTGAAAACCATTGGCCAGCACCCAGCCGGTGTACTGCACGGCGACTTCGTGCCCATCCGTCGCGACCTCTCGCGACGCATCGCCGGAGTTGACCTCGATGATGACCAGGTCGCTGGGCATGCGATTGACAACGATCGGAGAGCGGAACGGGATGAACTTGCGGCTCTGACCCGCCGCGGGACCGAAGACCTGCTTCCCGGCCGCGTCGACGCCGCGGTCGTTCCATGAGAACGACCCACCGCCGAACTCGACACTCGTTGAGAAAGCGACCGCGCCGCCCAGGCTCGTCGGCGAGCGGCCGACACTGCCGGAGAAGGTCTTGCCGGCACTGGTGAGCGGAATGTCCATGAGCGGACGAAGATTCTCATTGCTCAAGGCAGGAAAGTGCGACGGCGCGAGCCAGAGCAACGCCACGGCGTTCTGGAAGTTCGGATAAAGACCGGCAAAGTCGCTCACACGCAGCATGAGCTGATCACCGGCGCTCGCGTCAATCCAGAAGTGCATCACACCCTGGCGGAACGGTGCCCACGGGCTGTCATCACGGCTGACCTCGAAGTACACGGCGTTATCGAGCCCGGCCACATCGATCACGCACGCGTGGAACTGCAACGCTGGCTGATCGTCGGTCGCATTGGCGCGGTAACTGCCGACGAGCGACTCGACCGCCGAGCGGATCGTGGTGTTCTCGCTACGCACCGCTGGCGTGGGGCGAGCGACGGGCGCGGACTGAGCCTCCGCCGGTACGGCGGTCGCCACGTTGGCGGGCGCGGCCGCGCCCTGCTGAATTGCCAGTGCTTGCGTCACAAGAGCGCCGACAGCGAGTGTTGAGACTATCCAAGTCGATCGCGAGAACTTCATGAACGTGCTCCGTCACGGGTTCAGATCCGCAAATGCGGATGAATTGACACAGGAGAGTTCGAACCGAACGCATGCAAACTTGAATGCGCCGTGCAGATCAGGCCATCTCGGGCATGAGCTTCTTGACAATTCCTACCAGTTCACGAACGGACGAGACAGACTTATCGAGCAGGGCCTTCTCGTCGCCGGTCAGGGTGATCGGCACGATCTTCTCGACACCCTTGGAGCCGAGAACAACGGGGACGCCAACGAAGAGGCCCTTGCCGGGCTGTCCCGTGGCGACGCCGTACTCGTCCTCGCAGTACGCGGCGCAGGGGATGATGCGCTTCTTGTCGCGGACGATCGCCTCGACCATCTGGACCGTGCCCGCGCTGGGCGCGTACCAGGCGCTGGTGCCCATGAGCTTGACGATCTCGCCGCCGCCCTGCTTGGCGCGGTCGACGCACTCGGTGATCACGTTCTCGGGCAGCAGCTGACGGATCGGAATGCCGTGCACGCTGGTGAAGTTCGGCAGCGGGACCATGTCGTCACCGTGGCCGCCCAGGAGCAGCGCCGTGACGTCCTCGACCGAGCAGCCAAGCTTCATCGCCAGGAACGCACGGAAGCGAGCGACATCGAGGGCGCCCGCCTGTCCGATGACCTTGGAGTGATGGAAGCCCGTGGTCTTCCAGGCGACATAGACCATCGCGTCGAGCGGATTGGAAACGAGAATGACGATCGAGTTCGGTGCGTGCTTGCGGATGTTCTCGCACACGCCCTTGACGATTCCCGAGTTGATCCCGACAAGATCATCCCTGCTCTGCCCCGGCTTCCGTGGAACTCCGGCGGTGACGACCACGACGTCCGAGCCGGCGATGGCCTCGTAGTTCGAGCCGCCGGTGAGCGTGCAGTCAAATCGCTCGATCGGAGCGCAGGAGGCGATGTCCAGCGCCTTGCCCTTGGCCACGCCCTCCTTCTCGGGGATGTCGATCAGCACGACGTCGCCGAGTTCCTTCATGGCGATGGACCGCGCGCATTCACCGCCGATGTTGCCCGCCCCGATGACGCTGATCTTGGCTCGACGCATGACTGAAACTCCATTGTGGCCCGTGTCGGGCCGGGTGCGTGATGATGATCCGACAAACCGCCGATTCCCCCTCGGCCGCGAACGCCGGAAAGGCGACAAGCCGAGAGGGGCTGATACTAGGTTCGATCGAGCAATGCGGGCACGTCGAAGACGCCGTTCCGGGGCCAACAGTCACGCTCGCCACGCGCTAGACTCCCATGTCCACGTCCCATCAGGAACCACTTTTGCGAACTTCTCCAGTCATGGGCCTGAGCGTCTGGCGGCCGAGAGCCTGTCGGGTTCTGGGCCCCGTGCTTCTGGCACTTTCAGCGATTCTCGCCGCGGGCTGCGTCGCCAAGACCGATGCCGATGCCGCTCGCCCGCTGCGATCGCAGAACGCCCGCGAGGTCACATTCGCGTGGCCCTCCCGCGGCACCGCGGATCGCTCGGCGATAGAGGCTCGCATCGCGGCCCTCGGGCCGACGGTCGCCGTTTTGCGACGCGGTGTCAAGCGTGAGGGTGCGGACCTTATTCCCGATGACGTCCTCGTGACGCGTCGCGTTCTCGGCACGGGCGTGGCTGGCATGGGCGCGATCGTCGAGACGACCCCACTGCCCGACAGCCGCCTGTCAGAGAGCATCGTCGCCCAGCGAGTCTCCAGCCTCACGTTTCTCTCTGAGGACCCCGCCTCAGTCGATTCAATCGACGGTGCTCCGGCGGGGAATGCCGCGATTGATCCGAACTCGGCGATCTTCGGCGAGCACTTTGCGCTCTACATGCCCGTCAAGCAGCCCGAAGGCGCATCGATCCGCGGCCTTGTCGTCCAACTCCACGGCCTCGGCGGGGTTGAGTACGAACAGCCTGTGATCGACGCGCTCCGCAGTCGCGGCTATGCGTTGCTCGTCGGCGACTTTCCCTGGTCCAAGTGGCGACCGAGCAAACTCGACCTGCAGACCGATGAGGACCTCTTCAACGCCGCGGCACAACTCGGCGCGATGGTCGACAACTGTCTGGCCGAGTCCGCATACGCCGTTGAGGCCGCCGTGAACTACCTCGACGCGACTCGCCCTGAACTCCGGGGCAAGCCCATCCTGCTCGCCGGGTTCTCCGTGGGCTCTCTGGCAACGCCGACCATCGCGGCGCGGCTTGCACAGATGATGCCCGAGCGGCTCGCGGCGGTGGTGCTCGTCGGCGCGGGCTCGAACCTGATCTACATCGCCCAAAGCAGCGATCTGACCCACGGTGGAATCCGTGTGATGAACCTCGGCGAGCAGATCACCGGCCCGCGTGCCGCATTGCTCGCCGGAGCGTACATCAAGAACACCCGTCTCGATCCGCTCCATACCGCCGCCGCGTTGCGGCCATTCCCGACACTGCTGATCATGGGCAGCAGCGACACGATCGTCCCGTCCATCGGCGGCGAGGAGCTCTGGCAGCGCGCGGACCGTCCGGACCGCTGGCTTGTTCGCGGCGGGCATCGCACGGTGTTCCTGCAACTCTCGATGCTCGCGGACGATATCGCCAACTGGGTCGATGCCCGTGTCACCGGCCACGGCGAACGTGTGAAGCCCGCGACGGCCCGCGCGCCGAGTCCATGATCGCCACCGTGTCGGCACTCACCGCGATCCGCAGCGGGCCGAGCGTCACTGTTCGCGGCTCGGTCGATCCGTCCCGAGCGACCCGGCACAGCCCCATGATCGCTCGATGCGTGATCGCGTCCAGCGGCAGCCCGCGACGACGAGCCTCGCGTCGCATCACCTCGCCCAGCACGGCCGTTTGCAGGCCGGCCAATTGACGCCGCGGCCACGAGCCGCCACGAGGTGGGAACCTTCGGGCGATGGTCGTCAGTGCCCGCGCCGCGCTCGCCTGCACGCGTGCCGCATCGACGGCTCGCATCGCCGCTCCCGGACGCAGCCTCTTGAGCACCGGGATGACCTGAGCCCTTACCGCCGAGCGCAGCCGCGTCTGATCGGCGTTGGTCGCATCGACGTTCCACCGCCACTGGGCCATCTCGCAGATCCGCTCGCTGTCGCCACGCCGGAGGCTCAGCATGGGGCGGATGAGCACCACCGCGCCCCCCGGTGACCGAGACAGCAACCGACGCTCAGCGATCCCCGCCAGCCCTCGGGGCCCTGCGCCACGCAGCATGGCCATGATCATCGTCTCGAGCTGATCATCGGCGTGATGCGCCGTGACGACCGCGCTGCAGGAGTTCCGCCTGGCCAAACGCGCAAGCGCCGCATATCGGAGCCGACGCGCCACCGCCTCGGCGTTTCCACCCGCCGCGGCGACATGCGCCGCCGCCCGAACGCGCGAATGTGCCCAGGCAACGCCGAGCCGCTCGGCCAGCTCGCGCACACGCCGGGCATCGGCGTTGGCCTGACGGGCCGGCCGCAAATCATGCGTGATGTGCGCGATCACGAGCCTGGAACGGAGGGTCGGCACGCTGGCCAGCATCAGCGCAAGGGCGGCGGAATCCGCGCCGCCGCTCACCGCGAGCAGCACCCGCTCGACCTCCCGAACACGCCGAGCCTCGGGCTCTCCCCAAGGCCGAGCCAGACGCCGAAGGTCGTACACGACGCGTCTGCACTCGGGGGACCGTCTGACACGGTCAAGATGGAGCCCGGGCGCCTCGATCGGCACGCGAGCAGGCCCTGAACTCCCGATTTTCAGCACCCGGCGACTCATGTGCCGATAGCGTACCAAGTCGCGCTGGGTGCAAAGCGACGACCTCGGAGGATCCGAACCATGTCCCAGAGCCCCCCACCATCACCCGACATCCCACGCACGGAGTCTCCGGCCGCGCCCGCACCCACGGTCGCGGCCGACCCCGGGCCAAACCTCGCGGCATTGGGCACGCAGAGCCCGTCCATCTGGCCGACGTTGATTCCGGTCACGCTCATATCCATGGGCGTTGTGCTGATCGTCGTCGTTGCCTGGGTCACGATCCGCAACCGCGGGGCCGCAAGTGCTCGGCCCGCCTCCGCGAAGGACCGGCTCGCCGAACTCAAGATGTCCGCGAGCCCGGGTCCAATCGGCCCGTCGGTCGATGCCGCGACGATTGTGTCCGCGGCAACCGCCGATGTCCGTCGCGTCGCGGCGGAACTGAGCGCATCGCTGGATCAGAAGTCGCGTGAACTCGAGGAACTTATCGCCGCCGCCGACCGACGGATCGCCACGCTCAGCGCGTTGGAGGCGGCCGTCACCGAGCGCCGATCCGCAGGGCCGGTGCTTGCCGATTCTCTCGCCCCAGCGGTTCGCCCGCCCACGATCAGAGCCGCCGCGTATACGACGACGAACACGGGCCGCAACACCAGCCAAGGCGTGCTCGCGAGCGATGAGTCGCCCTCTCCCGCCGGGAATGCGTTGCAGGACGAAGTGGTCCGCCTCTCCCGCCAGGGCCTCACCAGCGTCCAGATCGCCCAGAAACTCAACCAGCACGTCGGCACAATCGAACTGGTCCTTGCGCTGCGTCGGTGACGATCATCGCCGACTGACGGCGTCCAGCGCGAGCAGCTCGAACATCACCTGTGCCGCCAGAAGCGCTGTGATTCCCGAGACATCGCGGTCCGGCAGTACCTCGACGACATCGGCACCGACAAGATTGATCCCCCGCAGTTCTCGGATCAGTTCCAGTGCCTGCGCGCTGGTCAGCCCGCCAATCGACGGCGTTCCAGTTCCGGGAGCAAAGGCCGGATCGACAACGTCCACATCGAAGGTCACATACGCGGGAGCCTCGCCAACCCGCCGAACGAATGCGCCGACCTCGCTCAATCGCAGGCCATACGGAGTGCGCTCCGTCGCGCCCGGGCCGATGGTCGGCGTGCGCATCAAGTCATCAGGTGTCAGGATCGTCACGCCCGCGCCGCGTGCAAACGCCAGATCCTCGGCACTGTTGAGCGGCCCCTTGATCCCGATCGACAGCATCCGCTTCGGATCAACCAGCCCCTCCTCGATCGCCCGCCGGAACGGCGAAGCGTGGCTGAACCGCTCGCCCCAGACCACATCGACGGTATCGAGGTGCGAGTCAAAGTGAACCAGCGCCAACCCGCCCCGCGGCTCGCCTGCGCGCGCAAACGCCGCACGGATGTTCGCGTACGCGATGCTGTGATCGCCGCCAACGGCCATGAGTCGGGTCCGGACCGGGTCACCCAGCTCGCTCGTGAAGTCATCGATCAGATCCAGCGTCGAGGCGATGCTGAACGGCGACACGGGCGCATCGCCCGCATCGGCGATACTCAGCCGATCGCACACATCGACGTTGTGCCCAAGATGAAACCGCTTGATGTACTGCGACTCGTCACGGATGCTCCGCGGCCCGAATCGCGCTCCGGGCCGATACGTAACGCCCGAATCAAACGGAACGCCGTAAATCGCCCAATCCAGCGGCAGATTCTCGGGCAGCACGTCGGCCAGCCGCGGGTAGCGCATGAATGTGGCGATGCCGCTGAAGCGTGGCGAGCGTCGCGCATCGGGCAGGACGGTTCTGGGCATGGGCGGAGTCTAAGCGATCCGCGTGTCCACCGTTGTGACGCCCGGCACCATGCCCGTAGCCGCACTTGCGCTTGTGCCGAGGCTCTGGTCGGCACGTCGGGCGAGCAACTCGCGGATCCTCATCGCGGCGAGAACCGCGCCATCCTCGCGAAGCAGCAGATCGCGGATCTTCATTGCCGCGTTCTGGAAACCAGGCTCCTGTTCCGCCCGCATCAGCGCGGCGGCCAGACGCTCGACCGTCAGGCCGCGCCGTCGCAGCGTGATCGACGCGCCGACAAGCCGGCTTCGCCTGGCGTTGTCGAACTGGTCCATTGCGAACGGCACCACCACGCTGGGCCGCCCTGATCGAAGCGCCTGCGCAGTCGTGCCCATCCCGCCATGGTGCAGGATGACCCTCGCGTGCGGGAACACCATCGAGTGCGGCAGGAACCCCAGCCTGAGCACTCCACGCTCCAACTGCGTGTCATCATCGCTCAGGGAGAGAATGACCAGCCGACGCCCGAGGCTCCACGCCGCGCTCGCGGCCATGCGCTCGAGTTCTTCGGCAAGGTGCACCACCGCGGTACCCGTGGTCATCACGATCGGCGCGTCTCCCGCACTGAGAAAGTCCGTCAATCGACGCAGGCGGCCACGCATCGCCGCGTCGCTCTGCGCATGCTCGCTGCGATCGAACCACGCAAAGCCGCAGACGCTCGACCTGGCTGGGTCGTCGCTCGCCGGGCCCCGGAATGAGGGCGACCACAGCCCGAGGTTCAGGTCTGCGCTCATCATCTCATCGAACGCAAACGCGCGTCCCTTGCTCATGCCGAGCGTTCGCCGCACCTTGTTGATCGCCGGATCCAGCGCCGCGTTGGTCATCGCCTTCCCGAAAGCCACACCGAGCTTGACCAGCCAGGGGCGGTATCGGTCCTTGTCGGGCATGAGCGGATACATCGGAGGGTCCACGAGCGAGCACCACGACGCGGGCGCCGTCGCCATCATGACCCACGGCACGCCCGCTTCTCTGGCCACCCATGGGGCACCGAAGCCCGTATGCGGCGAGACGATGACATCCGACTGCTGATCCGCGACCGCCGCGCGAAGCGCCGCGACAACGCTCGGGATGCGGGGGATCACCTCGTCACGCAACATTCCCGCCCAACCGGCTGTTCGCCCCGTGTGGTACGGGTTGTCCGCGAGGCTCGACACGCTCCAGTGTCCATCAGCCCCGCCCAGCGGCACATGCATCAGCCCGGCGCCGACCGCGACGCCCGCGAATCTCGCATCGCTGATGAACCGAACGGCAACACCCGATCGAACGAGCTCGGCCCCGACCGCGATGAATGGGTGGACGTCTCCCGCGGAGCCGATTCCGAGCATCGACACGCACGCAGGTCTGTCTCCGATCATGATCGGCCCGATCATCGCCGCGCCCTCCGCATCATCGTGCTGCTCCAATGCCCCTCGCGTCGACAGTATGGCATTCTGAGCCCCGCCCGGTCGAGTCTCACGCTTCGCCGCCGCCGCCCGGCCCTTACGCCTTGACTCCGTCGAGCCACGATGCCTCGAACCTCATGCCCTGCGGCAGGGCCGCCGCGGGGCCGGTCTCAACCATGCTCGCGACCGGGTAAGCGCAGTAGTCCAGTGCGAACGAACCCGCGGGGCGGTGATTCCCGCTGAGCCCAAGCCCGCCGAAGGGCAACTTGCTGCTTGCGCCGGCGGTGCCCGTGTTGGCGTTGAGGCATCCGGCCCTGCACTCATGCAGGAACGTCTCGATCGCGTCGGCCGAACGCGTGAAGATCGACGCGGCCAGCCCATATCGCGTCGCGTTGGCCTGCGGCATCGCTTCTTCGAGCGAACGCACAACGCTGACCCTCAGCAAAGGTCCGAAGATCTCCCGATCGCACCCGGCGTCGAACGCCGCCGGCTCGCGATCAATGAACCGATCCACCTGAATGATCCCGGGCGTGACGTAATGCCCGTTGCCCGGAGTGCTCATCGCGCTGCTCCGCAGCAGTACGCGTGCCCCGGCCCGTTCGCACGCATCCTGAAACTCCAGCACGCTGCGCAGCGCGGGCGCGTTGTTGATCGGGCCTGTGAAGACCGGGTGCGTTGCCCGGGGCTCGCCCACGATCAGGTTGCTCGCGCCCTTGCTCAGGGCGGTGATGAACCGCGCCGCGATCGCCTCGTGAACGATCACCCGCCGCGTGCACGTGCAACGCTGACCGGTGGTGATGAACGCCGAACGCAGCACCTCCGTTGCGGCAAGGTGAAGGTCAGCGTCGTCCATCACGATGGTCGGGTTGTTCCCGCCCAACTCCAGCGCGACAATCCGCCCGGGTCGATCGAGATTCGCCTCAAGGATTCGACGACCGACCGCCCACGACCCCGTGAACGCGATCGCGTCAACGCCCGGGTGGGCCACCAGCGCCGATGCGACATCGGCCCCGCCCTGAACGAGGTTGATCACACCGGGAATGTTCGCCGCACCGAGTTCCTGCTCAAGGGCCGCGGCGAAACACTCGGTCAGCAACTGACCGACCGCCATCGCCTTGTCGCTTGGCTTAAAGACCACCGTGTTCCCGGCCGCGAGTGCCGGGATGATGTGACCGTTGGGAAGGTGCGCCGGAAAGTTAAACGGCCCGAGCACCGCCATCACGCCGTGAGGACGGAACGAGCATCGACCCGAGCGCGTCGGCGAGAGCGGCATCTCGAATCCCGTCACCCGCGCGAGCCCGCCCTCCGGCGCGGGGTCGAGCGTGATGTCCACCTTGCTCCCAAGCAGTCCCGCCTCCCCGGCCGCCTCCCACGCAACCTTGCCGATTTCATCCATCAGTAGGTTCGAGAACGCGCTCGTCCGCTCCTTGGCGACGCTCGCGAACCGTCGGAGCACCGCGAATCGCGTCTCACGCGGCAGACGCGACCACTTCTTCTGGGCGAGCGAAGCCGATGCGACCGCCGCGTCCACGTGCGCAAGTGCTGGCGCGCAGGCATACACGATCTGCGACGGGTTCGCCGGGTTTGTCGTGACGAGTCCCGACCCCGGAATGCCCACCCACTTGCCATCGACAAAGTTCGCCGGCGGATGGCTCAGGAACGCGGTCGCCGACATGCCCTGCTGCGTGCTCATGACGGAGTCTAGCGAGCGTTCACCGGCCCATCATCCTTTGCGTCCCGCGGCACCCTTCCGCTTGGATACAGCCGATGTCGTCGGCGCGGCACCTTCGATCGCGATCGGTGTGTACCCGGCTTCCATGCCCACTTCGCCCGCGAGCACGTCGAAAACCGCACGCGGCAGCACCAGCCGGCCCTTGCGGTCCAGGTCCATCGCCGTCTCCACCGCCCGGAACTCGCCGTCGTCATCCAGCGTGCTCACATAGCCGCGGCGTTTGAGGCCGGAGTCCGGCTTCGCGCTCGCCTTGATGGGCTCGCCCAACTTGAGCAACTTCGTCGATCGGACCAGTTCGATCTCCTCCAGCAGCGCCTCCAAGTGCGGACCGCCGTCGAACGGGTCGATCCGCTGGTGGTACTTGAAGCCGAGCTTTTCCAGCATGCGCCGCGCCGGCACAGTCTCAGGCCCGACCTGACCCACAGCGTTGCGGGCCTCCGGTGCGAGCAGCGTCAGATAGATCGGCTCCGGCGGGAACAGCGTCAGGATGAACTCCTTGCTCTCCTGGCAGAACTTGTCCGCCTCCTCGTAGCTGAGATTGATGAAGCACCGCGCACAGTGCTCCCAGAACGGGCTGTACCCGTCCGGCGTGATCGGCCCCATCATCTCCGCCAGCACCCGCGGCCCGAAAAGGTCGCGGTGAAGCGCCATGAAGTGAAAGCGGATCGCCGAAAGCAGCCGCCCGAGTTTCTGACGGTGCCCGCGGAAACTGGGCTGGAGGATCAGACCACCGATTTCCGTCGGCCCGGCTTCATCCAAGTGAAGTGTCGCAACCGTGTGCGTCACGCCGACCTGCAGCGACTGGCTGAACATCTCCTTGCGGGACAGCTGCAGCGAGACATTCGGCCGACCGGGTCCGCCCATCTTGCTGATGATCTGACTGGTGCCGATGCACCCGCCGTTGTTCTCGAGTTGCTCGAGCACGAACATGAACAGCGGCGAGCGCCCGGTCAGGTCACGCAGCCCGGAAGCCAACACACCCGACGACGCGGGGGTCGCCGACGACGCCGCGACGGACAGAGTTCCCTCGCTGGCAAGAAGAAAGCACTGGCGGGACCAATTCACTTTCGAGTCGATGATCTCCCGATCCGGCGGCAGATTGATGAAGTGCACCATCCGGGCCAGCTTCAACAGGGTCGGAACGTCATCGGGCTTGGCTCTGCGAATCAGGAACACGCCGAACCTCCCAGGAGAACCCTCAAGCGAGGGGTGTATGTAATCGTGCAAGAGACTCTCAACCAGCGTAGCCGGGACCCCGACGAAGCGGATATGCTCGCTTTCGTTGTTGAGTCCCCATCCCGCGCCCCGAGCCTCGATCATGGCCCAGGTCGGCAATGCGAAGGTGTCCAGAACCGCTCCGCCGGGGGCAAAGTCCGACCGCGCACGTCACGAACGAGCAGCCAACCAGACTGAGCCGAAGATCGCGACCAAGCCTCGCGGCGCAGCGGCCAAGCGACCCTCCGAAGCACCATCCCGGGTGACCTCGGCGATCGTGTTCTTTCGCGAGTTTCTCCGCAGTCCGGCCGCGGTCGGCGCTCTCTTTCCGACCAGCGCCGCCATCGGTAAGGCCATCACCAGCCGAATCGGGCTCGAGTCGGCGGAGTTTGTCGCCGAGATTGGCGCGGGCACCGGGCCGATCACCAAGCACATCCTGCGGACGATCAACCACCAACGCTGCACGTTCTTTGCCGTGGAGATCAACGAGAAACTCGCGCACGAGTTCCGCTCGCGATTCCCCGATGTCCACCTCGTCTGCGGCGACGCCCTCAAGCTCCGATCTCTCGCCCAGCAAGTCCGCGGCGCAAAGCACCGCGGACACGCCGGTCTCGATGCCGTCGTCTGCGCGATCCCCGTCTCGCTGCTCCCCGCGGCCGCCCGGAACGCGTTGTTCGAAGAGGTCGCCAAGTCCCTGAAGCCCGGCGGGTGGTTGAGCCTCATCACCTACCAAGTGCCCATGACGCCCAAGGCCCGAGAACTCCGCCGAGCCCTCCGGGCTCACTTCGATGAGGTTCGGATGCTACCACCAGTTTGGGGGAGTGTCCCGCCCGGGTTTATCCTTCAGGCTCGGTGTCGGCCCAAGTAGGGCCGGACGGCGCGTCGCCGACGTTGGTGGGCGGTCGGACAGACGATCGAATCGGCCTGACTGAACCCCGCGGCCGCACTTCCGTGCGCTCCGATGCTTGCCACGCCAGCCGCGGAACCCTACCATCTCCCTGTAACGCTCCGCGACCCGGCGGGGCGTTTCCGAGGCTGGGCGTGTCGCCCGGCCTATGCATCTCGTTCAAGTCCGTCCCCCCAAGCGCCCTTGTGCGGGGTGCCGGGCGTTCGAGACCTCGCGATGGCGAGGCTCGAGCGTGCTGGCCGGGTCCACTCTCGCGGTGTCGCTGAAAGGTTCACATGGCCAGCCAAATCGTCGCAGACCTCATCGAAGCGGGCATTCACTTCGGCCAGCGCGCAAGCAACTGGAACCCGAAGATGGCCCCGTACATCTGGGGCAAGCGCAACGGCATCCACATCATCGATATCAAGGAAACCGTCAAGGGTCTCCTGCTTGCGAAGAAGTTCCTCGCCCGCGTCGTTGCCGACGGCAAGGACGTTTGCTTCGTCGGCACCAAGCGCCAGGCTCGCTCGGTGATCGAGCAGCGCGTCGGCGACGTCAAGATGCACTACTGCGTCGAGCGTTGGCTGGGTGGCACGCTGACGAACTTCCGCACGATCCGCTCGCGGCTGAAGCGACTCGAGGAGCTCGAGGCGATTCAGGAGCGCGACAACTTCGCGTCGTACTCCAAGAAGATGGAGAGCCAGCTCCGCCGCGAGATGATGAAGATGAAGCGGAACCTTGACGGCATCCGCCGGATGGACAAGCTTCCCGGCGTGATCGTGGTCATCGACACCAAGCGCGAAATGAACGCGCTGCTGGAGGCCCGCAAGCTGGGCATCCCGACGGTCTGCCTCATCGATTCCGACGGCGATCCGGAGATGGCCGACATCCCGATCCCGGGCAACGACGATTCGATGCGGTCGATCGACGTGATCATCCGCGAGCTGTGCCTGGCGATCGCCGAAGGCAAGCAGCAGCGTCAGAGCAAGGAGCAGGGCGCCGCGGCCGCCGCCGGCGCTCAGGGCGGCCCGCGCCGCTCGACCCGCGCACAGTTCAAGGCCGACGGTGGCGACGCGAACCTGATGCCCGAGGAGCAGTTGGCCTCCGCTTCGGCTCCCGCGGCTCCCGCGAAGCCGAACTGAGTCCCGGCCGATTTCGTACACCGTCGGGCACGGGCGCAATCCCGGGCCGAACGCACAGAGACCGTTTCCAGCCGCCGGGCTCCCCGGCGGAACGCAAGAGGACCCGATCGACGCCGCCGCGTCGTGAACATACGTCAGGAGCCTTGAATGTCGACCACCGAGATCTCCGCGTCCGTCGTGATGAAACTCCGCGACCGCACCGGGCTGTCCATGATGGAGTGCAAGAAGGCGCTCGTGGAAGCCGGCGGCGAAATGGAGAAGGCCGAGGAACTGCTCCGCAAGAAGCTCAAGGGCAAGATGGACGGCCGCACCGACCGTCCTGCCGGCGCAGGCCGAATCGGCGTGCACATCAACAACACCCCCGGCGCGGGCCAGTTCCCGTTCGCCGCGATCGTCGAGGTTCGCGCCGAGACGGACTTCACGGCGATCAACGAGAAGTTCGTGAAGATGGTCGACCTGGTCGCCGAGGGCGTCGCCTCGGGCGTCCCGGGCAAGCACACCGCCGCGTCCGGCCAGGGCGCCGCGGCTCTGGACGAGGTGCGGATCAGCACGGGTGAGAACTGCTCCTTTGCCCGCGGCCTCAAGCTGGCGTGCGGCGACGGCAAGAGCGTCTTCGGGGCCTATGTCCACCACGACGGCAAGACCGGCGTGCTGATCCAGGGTCACGGGAACATCTCCGTGGACCTGATCAAGGACATCGGCATGCACGTCGTCGCGAACCCGGTGCGCCCTCAGGGCGTGTCCGCTTCGCAGATCCCCGCCGAAGTCGTCGAGCGCGAGCGCAAGTTCCGCATCGAGCAGGCGATCGAGTCGGGCAAGCCCAAGGACATCGCCGAGAAGATGGTCGAGGGCGGTATGCGCAAGTTCTTCGAGGAAGTCGCGCTCCTCGAGCAGCCGTTCATCAAGGACCCGACGCGCAAGATCAAGGATCTGGTCCCCAAGGACGCCCAGATCATCTCGTTCGCCCGTTGGGCGGTGGGCGAGACCGCCTGAGTCCGAAACCGGCCCGGGCGTGCCTACGCTCTTCGGCCAAGCTCAGAATCGGGGCCGGAGTGGCGGAATTGGCAGACGCAACGGATTCAAAATCCGTCGCCCCCTAAAGGCATGCAGGTTCGATTCCTGTCTCCGGCATTGAGCGTTCCTCGTCCGTTCGCCTCGGTTTTCAGAGAAGTTCACGGGCCAACGAGCCGATAGCCACTGTGCTCGACTCACGCCCCCAATCAGGTCAACACCAGAAAGGCTCCCATGTCCGATCAGCAGCAGCAGCAGGTTCAGTTGTCCATCAACGACACGCGTATGCGCTCCGGCTACGCCAACTCGTTCCTCACCACGACCACGAACGACGAGGTCGTTCTGGACTTCGGCTTGGGCATGCCCCGTCCTGGTCAGGACGGCCGCACCGTCATGCTCATGGACATCTCCAACCGCGTCGTCCTCAACTGGCGCGGCGCCAAGAGCCTCGCCATCCGCCTCTCCCAGCTGATCCGTCAGTTCGAGGAGACCAACGGCGAAATCCCGATGGCCCCGCAGCAGGGCCCCAAGCAGGGCTAAGTCCCGCTCCGCTCAAGCGATCCACTCCAAAGGGCTCCGCAACTCGCGGGGCCCTTTGTCATTTGGCACTGCTGCGCGTCATCTCATCGATCGCGCGTGGCGATCCACCTCAGGCCCGAAGTCCGCTCAGCTCGCCCCGCCCTCGAAGATGATCCGGTCGCGCTTGCGCCGAGGGTCGGGCTCCGGGACCGCGCTGAGCAGGCTCTGCGTGTAGCGATGCTTCGGTGAGAGGATCACCTCGTCGCGGGTGCCCTCTTCGACGATCTGCCCCTTGTACATCACGCAGATCTTCTGGCACATGTGCTGAATGACGGCCATGTCGTGACTGATGAACAGGTACGACAGCCCCAGGTCGCGCTGAAGATCGCTGAGCAGGTTGAGAATCTGCGCCTGGATGCTCACGTCCAGCGCACTGGTCGGCTCATCGCAGACGATGAACCGCGGCTGAAGCGCCAGAGCGCGGGCGATTCCGATGCGTTGCTTCTGACCGCCGCTGAACTCGTGCGGGTAGCGGTCCGCAGCCGCCTTGGGCATGCCGCAACGCTCCAAAACCGCCTCGACTTTCGACCGCAACTCGGACTTGTCCTTGACGATACCGTGAACGAGCATCGGCTCGCCGATGATGTTGACGATCCGCATTCGGGGGTTCAGCGAGCCGCCCGGGTCCTGAAAGATGATCTGCATCTGCCGTCGGAGGCTCTGGAGTTGCCGGCCGCTTGCGGCGTACACATCCTGCCCGTCGAAGGTCACGCTGCCACCCGTCGCCGGGATCAGCCGAAGCAGCGTCCGGCCAACGGTGGTCTTGCCGCAACCGGACTCGCCGACGAGACCGACCGTCTGGCCGGGATAAACATCGAACGAAACGCCATCGACAGCTTTCATGTACCCAACGACGCGCTGCAGCACACCCTTGCGGATAGGGAAGTACGTCTGCAGATTCCGCACGCTCAGCAGTGGCTTGCCGGAGGCGTGGGAGGCGGCGTGAGCAGGCTCGGCAAGGGTGGACATCGCCCAAGCGTAGCGACCAGCCACCCCCACTGCCACGCATGCCCCGGCCGCTCAGCCGACGCCGCGACGGTGTACCGTTGGCCATGAGCACGCTGGGTCAGACCGAATCAACCAATCCGGGCATCACGCCCAACTCGCCGCTGGTCATCCGCGGCCGTTCCTTCCGTAGCCGCCTCATCGTCGGCACGGGCAAGTACGCGAGCATGGACCAGATGCGCGTCGCCCTCGACGCGAGCGGAGCCGAGGTTGTCACGGTCGCGGTGCGCCGCGAGCGGCTGTACAACGCCCAGGGGCAGAGCCTGCTCGATGCGCTGGACCTTTCCCGATACACGATCCTCCCGAACACCGCGGGCTGCTTCAGCGCTGAGGACGCGGTACGCGTTGCCCGCCTGGGCCGCGACTTGCTCGAGCAACTGGGCAACCCGGGAGCCTCGTGGGTCAAGCTCGAGGTGCTCGGCGACCGCAAGACCCTTCTGCCCGACCCCGTCGGCACCATCGAGGCCACACGCGAACTGGTCAAGGACGGTTTCGATGTGCTGGCCTATTGCAGCGACGACCCGATCGCGGCCCTGCGTGTGAAGGAGGCTGGCGCTGCGAGCGTCATGCCGGCGGGCTCGCCCATCGGCAGCGGTCAGGGTGTGCTGAACGCCAACAACATCGTGCTCTGCCTCGAGCTTCTCAAGCAGGGCGACGGCGCGTACCCCGTGATCGTCGATGCGGGCGTTGGTGCCGCGAGTGACGTCGCCGTTGCGATGGAGCTCGGCGCCGACGGCGTGCTGCTCAATACCGCGATCGCACACGCCAAGGACCCGATTCTCATGGCCAGCGCGATGCGTCACGCGTGCATCTCCGGACGCCAGAGCTTGCGCGCAGGGCGGATCCCGAAGAAGCTCTACGCCTCCGCGAGTTCACCGTGGGAGGGCGTGATCTCATACATCCCCGGCGAGTGACCCGCTCCGCTGTTTCAGGCCAGTGCGCGGCGGGTGATCGGCGCGGCGGGGATCGAGATCGCCGCAACGAGCACGATCACCACGCCCGGCACGAGATAGGCCCACTGGCGGTCGACGAATCCGAGAAAGTAGAACGGCAGCGCGAGTATCACGGCCGCGGCGAACACGCTCAGCTGCAGCGTGCTCGGGCGTACATGCTGATAGCCGCTGCCGGGCCGCAGACAGGTAAGCACGTACGCCGGTGCAACCAGACCGTAGAAGCCCATGAATACGCGATACATCGCCTCCGAAGCGAGCAAGCCTCGGAACATGGCCTGATCTGCCGCGACGGCGCAGAGCACGCCGCAGAGCGCGCCGACCGCGACCGCGATCGGGACGAAGCCGGGCGTCTGTCGACGAGAGTTCGTGTCACGCGCGCAGGCGCGGTGCATGGAAATGGTCATCAGCAACTGCGGCACGATGTGCAGTGCGATCAGCACGAGCACGCTCAAAGACGCGACGCGCTGGCCCATCGCCGGGCCAAGCACCGCCGGAGCGTACCAGAGCGTGCCGAGAATCATCAGCGTGAACATGAACCCCAGCCCCAACGCGAACGTTCGTCCCGCGGCTGGCTGGCCCAGACTGGCCCGGGTGCGAAGGAATGTCGCATCCAGATATGGACTGCACGCAAAGCCAAGCAGGCAGACCATGAGCAACGGCAGCAGATCGATAGAGAATGCCGCGCTCCCGAGGGATGATGTCGACGAAGGGCCGGACCACGCACCGACCAGAACGCCCTGCACGATGACAACCAGCGAGAGTCCCCAGACAATCAGCGGTGTCCAGCCGGGCGTGTGCTCAGTGCGGGTCTGCCGCGTGTCGAGCACGCCAAAGCACACGGGCAGAACAACGGCGAGAACGCCGAGCCAGACCAGCGGCAAGCCGGCCCACTGCGCCGCCCAGACCAGAAAAAACGCCTGGAACGCGATCGTTATCGCCGAGAATGCGATGACCGCGGGACGATGAAACGTCTGAATGGACTGGGCATCGATCCGCGAGAGCACTCGGCCCATCAGTGCCGCACCGAGCACATTGGGAACGGCAAAGACGACGAACGCCCACACGCCAAGGTCTCGCATCAGCAGCACCGGCAGAAACATGCCGATGCACCACGTCCAACTCGTAGCCAGATAGGCCGACCACCTCAGCGTGGAGCCGCTTACGGCGGGGAATCCGCTTGTCGCAAGGCTGTCTGCTGAAACTGAGGGACGAGAGGACGATTCACGTTGCGACCTCGCCGAGGACGGCTCGTGCTGCATGGTGGTTGTGGACATGGGTGCTCACGGTCTGCGGGATGCCTGAAGCGTACCCGAACCGGCGACCTCGTGCGCGATCCCCGACATCGGGCTCGCCGAGATCGTCAGCGGATCGGACGCCCAGCCGCGGGCCGCGAGCATTCGGTGGCCAAGGGCCGCGATCATCGCGCCGTTGTCCAGACAGAACTCCATCGACGGGAGCACAAGGCGGAGCCCCCGCTCGGCGGCCAGGGACTGCAATCGCGAGCGCAGAAGCGAGTTGGCGCTGACGCCGCCACCGACGAACAGTGTTCGTGCGTTGTGGCACACTTCGAGCGCCCGGTCCAACTTGAGCATCACGGCGCTTACCGCCGCGGCTTGGAACGATGCGCACGCGTCGGCGATGCTCCGCTCGTTCAGTTCGATGGCGGCGGTGCCCCCTCGGCCGCGTGTCGTGGGCACTCCGTGGACGTGATAGAGCATCGCGGTCTTGAGCCCGCTGAATGAGAAGTCGAGCGAACCGGGCTCGAGCCGCGAGATGGGAAACTTCACCGTATCGGGTCGGCCGTTGCGCGCCAGGCGGTCGACGATCGGACCGCCGGGGTATGGCAGCCCCAGTATCGCCGCGGCCTTGTCGTAGGCCTCGCCGATCGCGTCGTCGCGGGTGCCGCCAAGTGTGGTGATGCTCAGCGGGCTGCGCATCAGAAAGATCGACGAGTGACCGCCGGAAACGACCAGCCCCAAAGCCGGGAACATCGCGTGCTCGTCGGTCAGCGAAGGGACATCCTTCGCGACGCCGCCCGCGGCCAGGCGAGCGAGAAGCCCGGCGACCAGATGCGCTTGAACATGGTCCACACCAACGAGCGGTCGATGCAGCGACCACGCAAGCGCCTTGGCCGCGGAGACGCCTACGAGCAGCGAGCCGATAAGCCCGGGCCGTACGGAAACAGCCACGGCGTCAATCTGCGCGAGTGTGACGCCGGCCTGCGTCAGCGCCTCTCGCACCACGGGCGTGATTCGTTCAGCGTGCGCACGGCTGGCGATCTCCGGCACCACGCCGCGGTACTCCGCGTGCAGATCGTGCTGGCTGGAGATGATGTTGCTCAGAACGATCCGACCACCAACGACCACACTCGCGGCTGTCTCGTCGCAGGAACTCTCGATACCCAGTACGACTCGTTCGCTCGAATCTTCCGCGGGCGAGTTCTCGGTGCCATGCGGAGCCTGAGTCATGGCGTCTTCGCCTCATCCGATCCGGCAGCCTTTGCTGGGAGTTCGCCTTCCAAGGCCTTTGGCGAGGCAGGGCGGACATCCGCGTCGATCAACCACCGCTCAAGATCGTCACGCAGGATCTTCAGTGTCGCCAGCGGTCGGCCCGCGCTGTCAAAGACCTCAAGCCTGCCGCCGCGGACCGTTGCGTCATCGGGCCAGAGCGACGCGGGGCGGGCCGCTTGGGGCGACTCACCGCCGCCCTCGATCGCCGAGATCCGTCGTTCGATGCGGGAGAGCTCCAGCAGGAGCATGTCGTAGGTGTTCTCGAGACGATCAAGCTCCGCCGATGCGATCGCACCCTGCTGCGACGCCGCAACTTCCGCAGCAGACTCGGGCCTTGGCCAGTCACCGGAGGCGAGTCGTTGCCCGATCTTCTCCATGGCGCGCGAAAGCTGGATGTCGCCGAGCACCTCACCGATCCAAACCGGATCACCCCAACGGGCCGAGCGCGGGTCCAGTAGACCGTCGGCGGTGTTGGCCGGAGAAGCGCTCGGACTTGCGAGCGATGCGATGTCGGTCTGGCCCGCCGCGACGCGCTGGATCGCCTCGAAAACGCGGCGGTTGAGCCCCAACTGACGCCCCTGCTCGGCGTTCATGGCGATAAACATGCCGGGCGTGGGGTCCACGCCCCACTCCTTGGCTTCATCCGTCCGGTGAAGCAGCCTGCCACTTGGAAGGTAATAGCGCTGCTCGGTGAGCTTGAGCTGCGCGCCGGGAACACTGAAGATGGGCTCGATGGCCTGCACAAGACCCTTGCCAAAGGATCGCGTCCCCAGCACGACCGCTCGCTGGTTGTCCATAAGCGCCCCGGCGAGGACCTCGCTCGCGCTCGCGGAGGCCTGGTTCTGCATGAGCATCACGGGCATGTCGGCGGGAATGAGCACATCGGGCGAGGCGACGATTGTCTCCCCCGAGCCATCGCGTCCACGCGTCGAAACGATCGTGCCTGAAGCCAGGAACATGTCGGCCAGTTCGACCGCCTGTTCCAGGACTCCGCCGCCGTTGTCGCGCAGGTCCAGAATCAGTGCCGAAAGGCTCGTGCTCGCGGCACTCGCCTGCGCCTGTGCATCGGCGAACGCCGCCCGAAATTCAGCCGCGATGCTCGGCGTGAACTGCGACATGCGGATGTACGCAACGCCGCGGGACGGATCGATCAGATAGTCCCATCCCGGCTTGCCGTCGTGGCGGCGCTCGGCGGGTAGAAACCTGAATCCTCGCACGGTCCGCGCCGTGACCTGACTGCGGGTAAGCGCACGCTCGAACGTACCCGTGCCGCGAGAGATCGTCAGTGTGACGCTGGTTCCTGCATCGCCGACAAGTTTGGCGACGCACTGGTCAACGCTCAGACCGAGCGTTGGCTCGCCGTCGATGCGCTCGATGCGGTCTCCGGCCATGAGCCCGGCGTCGAACGCCGGGGAGTCCTCGATCGGCGAGATGATGGTCAGCACGCCATCGACGATGTTCACCGTTGCACCGATGCCTGAGAACTTGCCGGTCAGCGCCTTCTCGAAGCCCTCACGCTGCGCAGGCGGAATGAACTCGGAGTATCGATCATCAAGCGATCGGACCATCCCGTCGATCGCGCCGTTGAGCAGCACCTGCTGATCAACGGGCTCGACGTATCGCGCTCGGATGATCTGCTCGGTCTCGACCAGAGCCCGCGCCCAGTCCGCATCGCCGCGGTAGTACGCGACGGTGGCCGGCAGGCGCGCGATGAACACGCCAAAGAGGAACGCGACGAGAATGGCGAGCACGGCCTGCCGGGCCTTCATGGGGTGGTTCCTTCCGCACGCGGCCGAGGGACGCGCACAGGAACATTATCGGCACCCCGGCGGCCTCCCATCGACCGACGAGGCCAGGAAAGAAAAAGGGCCCCGCCAAGAGTGGCGAGGCCCTGAAGAAGCGGGTGAAAGCTGACGAATACTCGAACTCAGCGACGGCGACGCGTGGCAACCAGGCCACCGAGGCCCAGCAGGGCCGCCGCGCCGGGGGTCGGGATCGCCCAGACGGCGAAGGCCAACGCGCTGCGGTTGTTCGGGGCCGCGGCGTTGATGTTGCGGTTATCGCTGCCCAGGAAGTTTCCGTTGGTCGAGGTCGCGGACGCGTTGCGGTAGTACGAGCTGGGGTTCGGCAGGGCGCCGATGAAGCTGCCGCTGTTGCGGATGGCGGTGGTCAGGCCCGGAACGCTCGTGTACTCGCCCGTGCCCAGATCCAGAACCTGCCAATTGAAAGTGATGCCCATAATCGGGTCGCTGATCGCCACCGGGCTGGTAAACTGGAAGAACGGGCTGTCGGTCGGATTCTCGAACACCTTGAGGGTGCCGTTGTTCCAGTCGCTATCGAGCGTCACATCGAAAGACTGCTGCGTAAGCAGGTTGCTGAATGCCGGCGTGGTGCCGCTGGTCGCGAACGAAGGCGAGTCCCACAGCCAGACATTCAGACGCATCTGCGTGCCGGCCGAGTAGTTGTTGCCCGAGATGTTGACACCGAGATTGTCCACGCCCGTAACAGCCGCGCCCGGGAAACCAATCGCGGAGTTACCGAGCCCGAAGGTCTGCCCCATGAACGTGTTGCCCGCGTTCGGGGCGGCCTGGATAGACCCGTTCATCGTGAAGAAACCAAGCAGGTCCTGAGCCTGAGCCATACCGGCGCAGGACAGGGCAAGACCAGCAACGATCACGCAACGCATCTTCATGCTCTCTCTCCTCAAGGCTGCCGGTCAGGGCAGCAGTTAGCCAAAGGGACACCCCTTGGCATTCACGAGCCAGCAAAAACAGCGCAATGTGCGATGGCTCTCTCCTCGCACATCCCCAAAGCTACAGAAGTATGCTCACTTTTTTGTGGCGTGCAAGGTCTTTCCCTCAAGATTCTGAATCTGTATCCCGGAAATGGGGAAGAATAGGCATAACTACCAATATGACCTGCCAAATTCTCGGGCGTTACGACTCAGGACCGGGTAACGTCTGGCGATGTTGATGCGATCCATCACGTCCAACACTGTCTTGTGCTGCGTCATGCTCTCACTTGCGATTGAGGCGGAAGGTGGACGGCAGTCACCGGATGCCTCTTCCCCGTCGTCACCCCAGCTCGAGAGCATTGATGCACAGATCCGCGGGGCCGCAGCGGAGCTCCTCGATGGTGTTGAGGCCCGTTTGCGTGGCTGCACGAACTATCGCGACGTGCTGCGCATCACGCTTCGAGTCGACGGAACTGACGACGCACGACGGATGATCGATCGTCACGCTCCAAGGCGGTGCGCCCTCTTCGTCGCAGACGGTTCAGGCTCAGTCGGCGGGCCGAGACGCGTCGCCAAGTACTTCCCCGCCGCGGCGATGATCTATGACGGCGCGACGCTCACACTGGTCGACCGATCTCGATCAAGAGAAAACCCAGCCGGTCGCTACCAAGTTCTGGCCACAGACGGCGATCTCATCCTCACAAAGGCTTATGCCGCTCTTCCGCCGGGCAACGAGGGCCTCGAGCACCCGCTTCTGGGCACGCTCCTTCGACGGTCGGGCGATGGGGATCGCGGCACGCGCTGGCTCTTTGCTCCCTTCGGGCGCGTTGATGCCATCACGCGGCGCGAGGCCAACGGCCGGGCGATCATCACCCTTGCCGGAACGACCGGCCCCGATGCGATTCAGGGCGGCGGGGGGGTTCCGCCATCTGCACTCGAACTGGATGTAGATGAGACCACCGGCCTGCCGACAGAACTCCGCGTTGATGCGACCGCCCAAGTGCGGACCATGCTCCTGGCGATGAAGCCCGTCAACGAATCGCCGCGTTCCGCGATCGAAATCACCAGGGCTTGGCAGGTGTTTTCATTCGAAGATCAGTCGATCAACGAGCCGGATTCCCCGGCACTTGCCGAGAGGTTCTCGTTCCGGCCGGTGCCCGGCATGAAGCGAGTCGAGTCATTCCGCGACCAGCCTGCGCCGGCCCCCGCGACGAAGTGACACGGTGGCGAGCGCCTTGGTGTAGCGGCTTCAGTTGCCTGCGTTCTTCGCGAGCGCCTTGTGCACTTCCTCAATAAGCCGCTCGGCTTGGAAGGGCTTGAAGAGCACGCACGAGAGTCCTTCCTGACTGGCACGAACGACCGAATGGTGCGGGTCGTAGCCGAACCCGGTCATGAGGATCACCGGCAGGTCCGGGCTCACCTTGCGAGCCGCGGCGAAAATCTCGTATCCCGTCTTGTCTGGCAGACGGATGTCGCTCACGAGCAAGTCGAAACCGCGAACGGTCGACGAAGCGGCAGGGCTTGGACGCTCCTGTCCGGGCTGAGCACTCGACCCCGCCGGCCCCGCGCCGTCCACGGGAGAACCGGTCAAGGCGGCGATCGCCTCCGCGCCGTTCTCGACCGCGACGATCTCGCCCCCGCGAATACTGAGCACCTCGCGGACCGTCTGACGGATGCGGGAGTCATCATCGGCGACCAGGATTCGCTTGCCGACGATGAGCGGATCGACCGCGGCACCCGACAAGGCTTTGTCGGCACCGAGAATCATGGTCGGGCCGGCGGCGACGTCCTTGAAGCGACGCCTGATGCTGTCGACATCCGCGAGAATTCGCTCGATCTGCCTGACGAGATGGGCCTCGGCGGCGGGGCCGGTTCCGGTCTGTCCCGCGCCCGCGAGTGCGGCCTTGACCTTCGCGGCGATCTGCGCGATGTCGTCCAGTGGCTCGCTGACCTCGCTCTCGACGTTGCCCGTGACCGTCTGGCCGACGTTGCACCGTTCAATGACCAGAAGGTTCAAGAGGTGCAACGCGAGCGCCATGTGGGTGCTGAAGAGCTCGGCGAGTTGGCGTTCCTCCTCTCCGAATGCCGCGGGCCGCGACGACTCAACGTTGAAGATGCCGATGACGCGGTCGCTCATCCGCAGCGGCACAGTCAGCGACGAGCGTGCCGACTCGATGCCGGTGACGTAGAGCGGATCGGCCGCGGTGTCCGGACAGATGTACGACCTGCCTGTCGCGGCGACGTACCCCGAGATGCCGTTGTTCTCGCGCCGGGCGTAAAGCTCGACTTCCATCGCCGCCGAGGGGAGGCCACGAGACATGACCAGTTCCAGCTTCCCGGTTCGTTCCTCGATCAGGCGGATCGCGAAGTGGTCGAAGTGCAGCAGATCATGGGCGAACTTGATGATCTTCTGCTCGAGCACACGAAGGCGCTCGCCGGTGTTCATCTTCTCGATCAGGTCACGATCCAGCCGGACCAACTCGCCGCCGGCGCGGTTGATCGCGTCGAGCTTCAGCTCGCGGCGGCGAGCGACCGTGATGTCGCGCACAACCGCAACGCCCCTCGCCCCGGCCTGCGACGGGAGCAGCAGGTTCGACGCATCGGCGGAAATCGGCGAAAGCAGGACCTCGAAGTACGCGGGCTCGCCCGAGCCGTCGGCCCCGGGTCCGGCGGAGAGATCGACGCTCAGATCAAACCGCCGACGATCATCACGCGGCGCCCCGGGAAGGCCGACCGGCGAGGACGGGTTGCGCAGAAACTGGCCGCAGACGGTGGCGACTCGCGACCGAACAACGGGGCTGTAGCGGTCGAACTCCGAGTTTGACCAGCAGACCTGACCGTCGCTGTCGAGCATGCAAATGCCCTCGCCGACAGCCTCGAGAATCACGGTGCCCGCAGTTGCCGCGGCGTCGCTGAATCCACGGATCGTGTCCGCGGATCCGACAATGAGGCCGGAGTAATGGCTGAGTTTCGCCGCGTTGGGGCCCTTCTCGCCATCGGTCGCGCGAATCTCAAACCCCGCCGCCCGGAGCACCCCGACGATCGCGCCGACCTGCTCGCGCGCGACCGCGTGCGCCTTGTCGGCGGGATCGGGAACGATCAAGACCGTCGGTTTCGTCGGGTCCATTCAGGTTCGTCGGCCAGTCTTGCGGAAAGTGTAGCGGTCCCGGGACACCGATCGGGAATCCACACCCATGGGCCCGGCGTCCGGCGTCCATCAGTGCGTATACGCTCCCGATCCCATGATTCAGGCCGACCGCGTCAGCAAACTCTTCGGACGGGCGACACCGTCGACGGGTTCATCGCGCGTTCGGGGCGTTCTCGCCGTCGATGACGTCTCCCTGACCATCGAACCCGGCGTCGTAACCGGCCTGCTGGGGCCGAATGGTGCAGGAAAGACCACGCTTATCCGCATGATGACGTCCTATCTCACGCCATCGGCGGGGGTCATCCGCATCTGCGGTCACGACAGCGTTCTGGCAAGCGGCGCGGCACGAGCGTCTATCGGCTACTTGCCCGAAAGCGCGCCGGTCTACCCGGAGATGCGCGTCGAGGACTTTCTCGCCTATCGCGCCAGGATCTTCTGCGTGCCGCGAGACAAGCGAAAGGCCGCGATGGATCGGGCTCTGGATCGCTGCTCGCTGGCCGATGTCCGCCACCGCCGCATCGGACAACTCTCCAAGGGCTATCGCCAGCGCGTAGGCCTCGCCGCGGCGATTCTTCACGACCCGGCGGTGCTGATTCTGGATGAGCCCAGCAGCGGTCTGGATCCGTCGCAGATTCAGGCAATGCGGGCGCTGGTCCGCGATCTGACGATGGGCGGCCCGACGGGCAAGCGCGTGGTGCTGCTGAGTTCACACATTCTGCCCGAAGTCTCGCTGACTTGCGACCGAGTGCTGATCATCGCCCGTGGGCGTATCCGCGCTGACGGCACGCCTGAGCAACTGGTCAACAACGCCGCGAGCACGAGCCGGAGCGAGTACGTGCTCGAGACGCTCGCGGGCCTGAGCGAGTCGGCGACCGGCGCGATCTCGGCCGGCGTCGGAGGACTGCCCGGCGTGGAGTCGGTCCACGTCGAGGTCTTGGGCGATGGATCGCGTCGGCTGAAGATCCGCCCGACCGCGGAGGCGGGCGACCTTCGCGAGGCCATCGCGCGTGCCGCGGCGGCATCCGCTCCGGGGCCGGCGCTCCGCGAACTCTCGCGTCGGACACCGACGCTCGAAGAGGTCTTCAACGGCATCGTCGAACGCCCGGAATCGCTCGTGCCGGCGTCGGGGGTGGCGTCATGACCCGCACGTGGGCCATCGCGACGCGCGAGTACGCGAGTTTCTTCCGCACGCCCCTCGGCTGGATTGTCGCCGCGCTGTTCCTGTTCCTCTCGGGGCTGGTGTTCGCGCAGCAGACGCTCCGGCCGGGCGAGCCCGCGAGTCTGCGATCGTTCTTCGGTGTGTGGTGGTCGATGCTCGTGTTCATCGCGCCGTCGATCTCCATGCGTCTATTCGCCGAGGAACTTCGCACCGGAACGATCGAGCCCTTGATGAGCGCCCCGGTGAGCGAGGCCGGCCTCGCGACGGGCAAGTTCGCCGGCGCTCTGATGTTCCTGATGACCTGTCTCGCGCCGACGCTGATCTACGCGGGCGTTCTCGAAGCGCTGAGCAGGCCGGACTATGGCCCGATTGCCGCGGGGTATTTGGGTGTCGTGCTGCTTGGGATGATGTACCTCAGCGTCGGGCTTCTGTTCAGTTCGCTGACCAGCAGCCAGACCCTCGCGTTCATGCTCACGCTATTCGTGCTGATCCTCTCGGAGGTCGGGGCGACCGCCGCGGCGGCCAGGCTCGATGAGCCATGGGCCGGTATCGCCCGCTCGCTCAGCGTTCAGCCTCGGATCGCGGACTTTGCCAGAGGCATCATCGATACCGGGCACGTCTCGTTCTTTCTGATCATGAGCGCGTTCTTCATTCTGAGCACGGCGCTTGCGCTGCGTGTCCGGAGGTGGCACTGATGAGCACACCAACCGCATCTCCCTCCGCCATACGCGGCGACGCCCGCCTGAGTTACGCCGTGCAGGCGATCGTCCTCATCCTTGTTCTCGTCGCCTGCACAGGCCTGGCGATCACGCTGACCTCGACCGTGCGGACACGCATCGATGCCACCGCGACGCGCGAGCATCAACTCTCGCCCCAGGCGCTCCGGGTTCTCGAACGAATCTATGTCCCCGTGCGGATCGTCATCGCGGCGGACATGGCCGCGTCGAATGCCAGCGATCGGCTCAGGCTCGAAGACGTTCTGGACAAGTTCACGCGGGCGAATAGTCGCCTCGAACTTCGCGTTCTGGACACCGGTTCGCCCGCGGGCATCGAGGAGTATGACAGCCTCCTGCGATCGCTCGCGGACGATGAGAAGGCCGCAATCGCGCGTCATCGCGAGGGTATCAGCGCCGCGATCGCCGCGACGGGCCAGACGGCAGATGGCGTCCGCTCGCTGCTGCCAACACTGGCGTTGCTGGGCGATGCGTTGATCGAGCACGCGGGCGGTGCGGGCTCGCCGGGTGCCGAGCAGATCCGAGCCCGCTTCAACGAACAAGCGGCGATGTACCGGCTCGTTGCGTCGAACCTCGATGCGGCGGTGAAGCGATCGAACGAGATCATGGCCCGAAATCTCGATCCTCTCCCGCTGCCGCAGTTGGATCAGGCGGGCGACGCGCTCAGGCCCGCTCTTCGCGACGCCATCACGAGCCTGACGCGCATGAACGAGGAGATGGATCGCCTGGCCCGTGGCGAGATCCGCGAACTGCTCGAGACTGCCCGCACGCGTGCCCGCGACCTGGCCACGCTTGTCGCCCCGCTCCGCGACCTTGCCGCACGCGTGCCGATCGATCTGGATGCACTGGGGAGGCTGCGAATCCTCTCGATCGCACAAGCGATTCAACGGACGCGCGCGTGTCTGCTCATCGCCCCGCCGGCCACAAGCATTCAGGATGCGCAGTCGCGTCCGACGCTTACTGCTGTCGCGATGGATGAGTTGCTGCCGCTGGCCGATCAGGCTGGGGCACAGGATCAGGACCGTCGCTTCCGGGCGGAGGAGTTGCTCACGGCCGGGCTGGCTTCGCTCGCGGGCGGATCGCGTCCGCTGGTGGTGTTTCTCCACGCGTATCCGCTTCGGCTGTCGCCGGGATTCGAGGAACTCCAGCGCGTGAGCAACTCGATCTTCCTCCGCGGGATGGAGGTCACCGAGTGGGCCATCGGCCTTGATGAGAAGCAGCCTGCACTGATCAGCGCCGCCCGCAGCGCAGGCCGCCCGATCGTCTGGATCTGCTTCCCGTTCGAGGCTCGCGCCGCCGATGCTGCGCCTCGCGTCGCGCGGCTCGCCGACGCGATGGCGGCACTCGCTCGCGATGGCGAGGCGATGATGGTCAACCTCCAACCGTCGACCCTGCCCGGAACCGGCGCGGATGATCCGATGGCCTCGTTCCTGCGAGAGATCGGTGTCGACGCGCGAACGGCGACGCCGATCGTTCAGCAGTCGCGGAGTGCGGCCGGTCGATGGGTTGACGCTGCCAGCGTGCTGACCGACCCGGGCGCGGACCATCCGATCTCGTTGACGCTCCGCTCGCTCCGGACCCGAATCGCGTGGGCCGTGCCGATCCGGCCCGTTTCCCCCATGCCCGCGGGAGTTCGCATTGAGCCCGTGCTCCGACTTCCCGCTACGCCGGAGGTCTGGGGCGAGAGTGAGTTCGGGCCATTGCGGCAGGTACCGCCGGAGCGCTGGCCGGACTTCGCCTCACCGCCGACACCGGGCGGCGTGCGTGACCTCTTGGGCGATAGTGCCCAAGGAGATTGGACGATCGCCGCGGCGGTCACGCGATCGTCACCAACGCTGCCGCGAGATCAGCGAGTCCTGATCGTCGGTGGGCTGGACTGGCTGACCGACACGCAGACGCTCGCCGGCGAAGTTGTCGAGGGCCGTCCGATTTACGCGTTCCCCGGGAATCTCGAGTTGTTCATCGCCGGAACGACGTGGCTCGCAGGGCAGGACGACCTTGTCGCACGGACCGGCGCGTCGGCTTCGATCTCGACCATTCCCTCTCTCTCCGCCGGGCAGCGTTCAGCCCTTGCGTGGAGCCTCATCGCTGGTCTGCCCGTGCTGGTGCTGCTGAGCGGCGCCGCGTGGCGACTGGCCCGCGGCTGAAACGCCGGGGCCGGCGACGAACCTCGGCACGTGCCGCGCTGGCGCCTGCTGCATGCCACACTCCGGACACGTGACATCGCTCAGCCGCGAAACTCCCGGCTGCTGCTCGGCGAGCCCTCGCAGGTCGTAGCCGCAGTACACGCACTCGAACGCGGAGCGGTTTGTTCGCGGGAGCAGCACGATGAACGTGCCTACGAACACGATCGCCGCGAACTCCGCCCAGAGCAGCAGCGTCACACCGCCCATGCCCTCGCCCGGCGAGCCGAGGAATCGCTTGTACAAGGCCATGAGCACGAGCACGGCCGCGGCCCCGCCGGCGACAACGACGTAACCGCGGATCGTCCGGCGCCAAATGGCCGCCATCACGAAGATGCCCATGGCATAGAGGGCAAAGAGTATCAACAGGTTCACCCGGGCGGACGTGGCGGTCGAAACTTCGGCCGGAGAAGTGAGGTGGGATGAGACTGTAGCCGATGTGGCACGCATCGGCAGCCGTGGACGCGTCGATCCGCGGCGGGCCCGCTATCCTCGCAATCGCTCCGCCCGCGCCGATGCCGCGTGGGCCTCCGCCCCGGATGGAACCAGCCCATGCCAGCGATCAGCGCGTTCGATGCTCTTGTGTACGCACCCATGCTCGCCCGCACGCCGAGCGATCTGTCGACGCTGGTCGCGCCTCCGTACGACGTTCTCGACGCGGCCGGGAAGCAGCGACTTATCGCCAGGAGCGACCGCAACATCGTCGCCGTGGATCTGCCGCACATTCCGGCAAAGGAACTCGGCCCGCCCGCCTGCTACGCGACCGCGGCGGCAACGCTTGCTTCCTGGCGAAACGACGGCACGCTCGCTCGCGCCGGTCGACGCGTCATGTTCGTCTACCGTCAATCGTTCACCTTCAACGGCCGCGCAATCGACCGTACTGGTCTCGCGTGCCTGGTGGACCTCCGCCCATTCGGCCCGGCCAACGACGGCACCGGCGGCATCCTGCCTCACGAGGAAACCTTCAGCGGTCCCAAGGAAGACCGCGCGGCTCTGCTCCGCGCAACAAAGACACAACTCTCGCCCATCTTCGGGCTTCATCCCGATGCTCAGGGGACCACAGCCCGCCTGCTGCGCGAGGCGTTCGAGTCGCCGGTTTCGTCCGATGACTCATCGGGCGTCGGCCCCGCTCACACCGCTCGCAGCGATGACGGGACCATCCACACGATCCGCGTCATCCGCGACGCGGAACTCCAGGCTCGGCTGAGCGCATCGCTCAAGGGCGAAGATGTCTTCATTGCCGACGGCCACCACCGGTACACGACCTCGCTCAACCATCTGCGCGATCTGGAGTCTCACGGGAACGTCCCCGCGGATCATCCGGCCCGACGTGTCATGTTCGTTCTCGTCAGCATGAGCGACCCCGGCCTGGTGATCGGCCCGACCCACCGTGTGCTCGGCGGCATGTCCGCATACTCGTTCGATGCGCTCCTTGCCAATCCGGACCTGAAGATCACCGCCGCCCCGGGCGATCTTGCCCGACTTGAGCACGCCGTGCTCGCCGGATCTGCGAACGCGGGTCCGCGCGTCGGGCTGTACGACTTTGCAACCGGGCGCGGAGCGGTCTGCGAGCCCGCGAACGCGGACCCGCTCGCCGCAAAGTTCCCCCGTAAGCCGCGGGCGTGGCGGGATCTCGATGTGGCGTTCTGTCAGTACGTCCTGGTCGAGAGCATCTGCCAGGCCCGCTTCAATGCAGGCAATCCCGTTCGCTGGGCGTTCCCGCACAGCATTCCCGAGGTCGCGGACATCGGCGCTGGCGTCGAGCGAGGCTCCGGCGGCGGCGCGGCCTTCAACGCTCAACTTGCCGTGATCGTCCGTGCGACGCCCCTCTCGAGCGTCCGCGACGTGAGCCTTGCGGGCGAGTTGATGCCGCAGAAGAGCACGTTCTTCCTCCCGAAACTCGCGACGGGGCTTTTTATGTGGCCTCACGACTGAGAAGTCGCCGCCGCTCACGCCGCAATCAGTTTTTCACCAATCCGTCGATCCCAATCCGTCGACCAAGGTGTCGACATTCAGGAGTTCCCCATGAGCAGTTCCAATCAGCCGATCGTCGTCGGCATCCTGTGCGCATCCATCGCGCTGGCCGTCGGCTCAACTCTTCCGACGCTTGCGCGTCAGGGCGAACCCGCTCCGAAGACTGAAATCCGCATCGCGTACGTTGACGTCTTTGGCGCGACGCTCAAGCTCATGGAGACCGATCGATTCACCTCCCGCATGCGTGAGGCCAGCGAGAAGGCCCGCGCCGAGATCGAGCCGCTGGAGAAGAAGCTCGATGAGGCCGCGGACCGAATCCGTTCCATGGGCCCCGATGCCCGCGGTCCGGAGGCCGAGGATGCCGCCCGCGCCTTCCAGCGTGCGCAGCGTGAGATCCGCGAGGTCGCGGCGCGACTGGACCAGGAAACGAACCGGCTGGCCGCGACCATCAACATGGAGGCGTATGAGCAGGTCGTCGCCAGCGCGGACGCGATCGCCGAGAAGAAGGGCTATTCGCACGTGTTCGTGCAGCGCACGCTCGAGGGTGTCGCGGCACCGGACTCGATGCTCGCGGCGTTGCAGCGTCAACTGGCCCGCCCTGTCATCCGCGCGCCCAAGGGCGACGACCTCACGCCCGATGTGCTCGCCGACCTCAAGCTCGACTGAGCCCGCTCAGGCACCGGCTTCGGGCATCGGTCTCGCGTTCAACGCGGCCACGAGCTCGGCAACGACGAGTTCCCGTGCCTGTTGCAGGCTCGGACATCGATCCCCGAGCAACGCTCGCAGGCTGGTGACCTTGCGCCCAACCAAGCCGCAGGGAACGATCAGCCCGAAGTGCGACAGGTCCGGATCGACGTTGAGCGCCAAGCCGTGCATGCTGATCCATCGACGCACACGCACGCCCAGAGCGCACACCTTGGCGCTGCTCTGGCCATCCTTCACCCAGACCCCCGTCGCCCCGGGCTCGATGCAGCCGCTGACGCCAACGCGAGCGATCGCGGCGATGACCGCGGACTCGAGCAGCCGCATGTAGTCATGCAGCCTCAGCGAAAAGGCGTTGAGGTCGATGATGGGGTAGACGACCAGTTGTCCAGGGCCGTGATACGTCACGTCGCCGCCGCGATCGGTGGGCTGCACCTCAACCCCGCGGGCCGCGAGCTGCGCAACCGGGATGAGCACGTTGGCCGCGGCACCAGCGCGCCCGGGCACCGTGATCACCGGCGGGTGCTCAACCGTGAGAATCACCCCCGCGAATCGATCACCACCGCTGGCCGCCTCGCCCACCGTCCTCGCCGCCAGCACCTCATCCAGCACACTCGCCTGCACGGCGGTCGCATCCGCGTACGACATTCGACCCAGGTGCCGGACCTCGATCCGCCGAGCGTTCGACAGGTTGGGGCCCGCGTTGTCACCAGCCACGTCGTTCATTCGGCTACACCGTAGACCCTCGGCACGCCCCGCCGTGCACGCTCGACGCGGCACCTCCGGGGGTTCCTACACTGGGCGACTTATGCCAAGCATCCACCCCACCGCGACGATCGGGAGCGGTGTTCAAGTCGCCGACGACGCCAGCATCGGGCCCTTCTGCGTTTTGGATACTTCTCTCGGGCCGATTGTCATCGAGTCCGGCGTCGTTCTTCTGGCACACGTCCACGTCATGGGTCCGGTACGCATCGGCGCGGGCACCCGCATCTGGCCATACGCCACCATCGGCGGCGAGCCGCAGGACGTCAAGTTCGACCGGACGCGCCCCACCCCCGGCGTGACCATCGGGCAGGACTGCGTCATCCGGGAGCAGGCCAGCGTTCACGCCGCGAGCAACGGCAAGGACAAGCCCACGATCGTCGGCGACCGCGTCTACATGATGGTCAACGCCCACGTCGGCCACGACGCCCACGTGAGCAACGACTGCGTGCTGGTCAACAACTCCTGCCTCGGCGGACACGCGTTCATCGGCGAGCGCGTCATCCTCTCCGCCGGCGCGCTCCTGCACCAGTTCTGCCGCGTGGGGCGACTGGGTATGTTCAGCGGCTCGAGCGTCTCCAGCGCGGACGTGCTGCCATTCTGCGTGGTCTGGGGGCGGAACCGCGTCTGCGCCCTCAATGTCGTCGGGATGCGTCGCGCCGGCATCCCGCGAGACGACATCACGACCGTCCGCACGGTCTTCCGCGACATCATCCGCCGGAATCTGCCGCGAGAGCAGATGATCGCCGAAATGGAGCCGTTCGCGCGATCCGCGCCCGCCGTTCAGGAGATCATCGACTTCGCCCGCAGCGGCAAGAAGCCGTTGTGCCCATACGGCACGCACCATGACGGCACCGACGACGAGGGCGAGCATCGCTGAGGCCCCACAGGCGGCGATCCGGCATCACCGCACGCCGAAGAACCTTGCCGTCGTTTCGTTGAGCTCATCGTGCATCGCCTCGAACGTCATCCCTCGCGCGGCCGCGAGCGCCTCGGCGGTGTGCCGCACATACGCCGGAACGCAGGGCCGCTTCTTGCGCACAGGCTCCGGCGGCAGGAACGGCGCATCGGTTTCGACCATCACCCGTCCCGCGGGCACGAGCCGCGCCGCTTCGCGAACCTCCGCCGCGTTCGTGTACGTGAGCACACCGGTGAAGGACACACACGCGCCGAGATCCAGCAGCAGCCGCATGTCGGCCGCCGTGCCCGTGAAACAGTGAAAAACGAACGCCTCCCCGGGAATGCCGGATCTCCCGAGGAGCGGCACCAGTTCGTCGAACGCCTCGCGGCAGTGAATCACCACGGGCTTGATGACTCGCCCCGAAGCCCGCTCCTGCGCGATGAGGTCAAGCTGCCTGTCGAGCACCTCGCGCTGAAGCGCCAGCGTCGGCTCGGCGTAGTGCTTATCCAGCCCGAGCTCGCCCCATCCAACGCAGCGCTCATCCCCCGCGATGGACCGCAGCAGATCCCAGTCAAACGGGCCCTTGTCCGAATAGAGCGGATGAATGCCCGCCGATGACCAGACGCGATCGTGCGCTCGAGCAATTCGCAGCGCCGCCTGCGCATCGCCGGGCGTGGTGGAGATCGTGATCACGCCCGTCACGCCCGCCTGCGCAGCGGCGTGCAGCGTCTCCGAGACACGATCGGCGAACTCCGGGAACGTCAGGTGGCAGTGTGTGTCGATCACGCCCGAGCGTAAGCGGTCTAGACCCGCGGCGAGCCACCACGGCCTCCGCCAGCACCCCGGGCATAACGCTCGACAAACGCGGCATACTGCTCGGGCGTGTCGATCCCAGCATGCGCCGTCGCCACGCGCGCAACCCCGATGACATGGCCATGCTCCAGCACACGCAACTGCTCGAGGCTCTCGGTCCGCTCCAGCGCTGTCGCGGGCATCGAGACATAGGCCCGCAAAAACCCAACGCGATACGCATAGACCCCCACGTGCCGAAGCGCACCGAATTCTCCGGGCTCCTCCGGTCGATCCCGATTCAACGGGATCGGCGCGCGAGAAAAGTACAGCGCACGCCCGTCGACTCCGGTCACAACCTTGACGACGTTGGGGTCGCGGAACTCGGTCATGCTCCGCAGCGGGGCCGCGGCCGTCCCGACGACCGCACCCGGCGTCCGCAGCAGTGCCGTCACGGCCGCATCGATAATCCCCGCGTCCATCTCCGGCTCATCGCCCTGAGCATTGACGACGATCGCATCATCGCTCATCCCAAGGATCTGACACGCCTCGCTCAGCCGGCTCGATCCGTTGGGATGATCCACGCGCGTCATCACCACCGCCGTGCCGTAGGGCTTGAGCGCACGCGCGATCCGCTCATCGTCGGCAGCGACCACGACCCGCGTCGCACACCGGGCCCGCGCCGCGGCTTCCGCGACATGCTGCACGAGCGGCTTGCCCGTTGCGCTCGCCAGCACCTTCTCCGGGAACCGCGTCGACGCAAGCCGAGCCGGCACGATGATGACCGCCTGAGTATCGCTCACGCTGCGGCTCCGGTTCCGCTCACTCGTTGCTGCGCAGCTGCATGCTCAGAACCTTGAGCTGGTCGCGGCGCGTGCGAACATCGCGGTACGAAATATTCTGGATGGCGATCGCCGAGGCGAGCTTGTACGCCTCCTCGGCGCTGGCCAGATCCCGCGCATCCTCGGCCCGCTTCTGAAGAGCAACGCACAGGGCATACCGAAGATCAAGCCCCAGCCCCTCGTTAGGGTCCGCCACCGCTTCCAGCGCGTTGCGGAAGGTCTGCACCGCTTCATCAAACCACCCGACCGCCAGGAACGACTCGCCCAGCGCGAGCGCGACCGCGTTGCGGTGCTTGGGATCGTTCTTGGCCAACTGCAGAAGGCTGATCGCCTCCTCGTGCTGGCCCATCGCCTGCAGAACCTTGCCCAGTTCGAACTTCAGCCCCAGGTCCGTCGGATACGCGGCGACGCGGGCCTCGAGCTCGGCCTTCTCCAACGCGTTGCGCCTGCTCTCGGCATCGGCCAGTTGCTGGGCGAGCGACGCATCGTCGGGAGTCGCCGCGATCGCGGCCTTCAGCCGCTTGACCTCGCGCTTGGCCTGTCGGACACGCACCTCGCCCGCGAACGAGCGGAACGAGAACTCCTGCGTGGTCTTGAAACTCGCCTCTGCCAAATCGATCGCTTCCTGCTCACTCGCCGGCGTGCCCCGGCCCACGAGTTCCTTGAGCAGCTTGCGGATCGTCGGCTTATCCATCGGGTTGGCCGCCAACTCGGCCTTCAGACCCGCGATGACACGGTCAGCGATCTCCTCGCTCTTGACCGAACGGTCAGTCTCGTCGAGCAACCGCTGCTTATCCGCATCGCGAATGTTCGACCGGAACCCGCCTTCTTTGCCGGTCTGATCGAACCCGCCGCGGGTCATCGCGGCCTGGGCCGAAAGGTCGCGAACGTCCTTGGCCAGTCGCGCGTCGCCCGGATCGATCCGCACTGCCAACTGCCCCGCGTTCAGCGCGTTCTCATAGTCCTCGATCTTCTGGAACGTCTCCATCAGCCGGATGGCCTGATCCTTTCGCGGCCGCTCGGCAGATGCCACAACGCCGAGCGCCTTGGGCGCGATCCACCGCGAAACCTCGATCAACCCAAGTTCGGTCGGCGCGATCGCCGCACGCACCGCCACCTCGGGCTCCTTGGGCTTGAGAGCCCACTCGACCAGCGCACGCAGGTACTTGTCGATAACGGTGCTGCCCTTGATCGAGTCGCGGGCCTCCTGGCTCAGCGTCGTACCGCCGGTCGCGCGCAAACGATCAGCCGTCGCGAAAAAATCCTTCACCGCGTCGAGCCGATCCGGAGCCGAGCGCAACCCGAGCACAAGGCACGTCAGGCTGTACTCGATGTTGTTCTGATCCGCGACCTTCTTGGCGTAACTGAACCACTTGTCGGCCTTGGCCGGATCAAGATCCAGCCCGCCAGACTTCGTGTCCTTGCCGGCCGCGGCCTTCGGATCCGCCGCCTCCGCCGTTCCGCTCGCGCCCGCGGCGTCCTTCTTGGTACTCTCGTCCTTCTTTCCCCAACCGAAAATTGGCACGCTCAGGCTCCTGCGCTTCGACGGCGGGATGTTTCTCACTGATTCTCGGACCCCGAGAATCTCGCTTCACGCCAGCCGAGAGTCTACCACTCGGCCCCGGTTTGATTCCGCGCCGTCACGATACGCCGCCGGCAGCCGGTCGTTGCAGCACCACGCGCCAAAGATCAGCGGGAGCGACCCCAAGCCGGAGCGGTGACCGGGCAACCGGCATCCGGCCCCCCCCCACTTGACCCGGACGATCAACGAACCTTCAATCCCTTTCACATTCCGGATTGCCCGGATCTCACCCAGTCCGACCGCAGCCGCGGCCACCGGACGCAGATCGCCGACCCCAACAGTGCGTCGGCACGCCACGGAGTGCTCAGGCGAATGTTCGCCCGAGTCCTCGGCTGTGGTGACGGAGGTTTTTTATGGCCCGTTACGTCGGTCCCAAGGTCAAGTTGTCCCGTCGCGTCGGGGCGCCCATCGAGAACAACCCGAAGCACACCAGCAAGCGTGCTCTGGTGTTTCCCGGCATGCACGGCTTCCGCGGCCGGCGCCTGCGCGACTACGGCGTCCGTCTCAACGAGAAGCAGAAGGTCCGCTACCACTACTGCGTTCTGGAGCAGCAGTTCCGCCGCTACGTCGCAGAGGCCGGCAGCGCCAAGGGCAACACGGGCGAGGTGCTCATGCGCCTGCTCGAGCGTCGACTCGACAACGTCATCCGTCGCTGCGGCCTTGCCCGCACCATCTGGGCCGCCCGCCAGATCGTCGTTCACGGCCACATCCTGGTCAACGGCCGCAAGACCGACCGCCCGAGCTACTCGGTCAAGGCCGGCGACGTGATCACGCTCAAGCCCAAGATCCAGAAGCTCTGCCGCGAGAACATGGAGTCCATGGCGGGCCATGAGGTTCCGCAGTGGATCGACTTCAACCCGTCGGAAGTGACCGCTCGGATCGTGGCCCTGCCCACGTCCGATCAGATCCCCTTCGACGTCAACCCGAACCTCATCGTCGAGTTCTATCGCTAATCACGCTGGTTGCCGAGGCACACCGCCCGGCGTCTCATCGGGTTTCGCAGCGCTCGCGCTGCGCCCACTGAGCGCCGGGCTCCGGGGTTCGACGAATGGTCAAGCTGCTGTCGAAGTACAAGAACTGGCTCCTCATCGGGTTCGGCGTTTTCCTGATGATCGCCTTCCTGGTGCCGCAGTTCCTGCAGAATCTCGCGCACTCACCCCTGTTCTCGAGTTCCGGGGTGACGATCAAGGGCCGCTCGGTCACGCAGATCGAGATGAACCAGTCCCTGCTCAAGTTCGAGACCCTCAAGCGGTTCTCGCTCTTTCGCATTCGGATGGTGGAACTGAATATCGGCCAGCAGGATCACATGCACTGGAAGCTGCTCGTCGAGGATGCGAAGGCCGCCGGGCTCGTCGGCCCGCGCGAGGACGCAAGAGGGCTGCGAAACGAATTGATTCGAGCGGAGCAGTTCGTTCTTGCGAATGAGGTTAGTCGCGGAGAGCTGACGACGGACCGTGCTATGGAGATTCTCGCACGCGCTGAGACAGAAATCGACGCGGCCATCAACCCGATGTTGATCGCCAACCAGAGCGGCGTGGACTACTTCCCGTCCGAGGCGATCAGCGAGCTCCACGGCGTCTCGCGGCTGCTCGGCATGTATCAGCAGGCAGCCCGCACCAGCACGCCCCGACTGGCGATGTCCGCTCGCGAGCAGTTCAACCGCGTGTTCATCCAGCACGTCGGGCTCTCCCCGTCCGAGGAATCGCTGACCAGCAGCCCAGATCCGACCGAGCAGGAACTCCAGGCACACTTCGAGAAGTTCCGCAACACCGACCCGGCCACCGGTGAGTTCCGAGTCGGCTACCTGCTCGACAACGCCGTCAAGCTCAACGTTCTCACGATCGATCCGGCCCAGATCGCGGCGACCGTCCGCATCGACCCCATCGAGGTTGAGAAGCGCATGATCGCCGCCGCCGACCGATCGCCGGCACCGACCCGCGCAGACATCGAGGCCGCGCTCCGCACCGAGGTCTCCCAACGGATCCTCTCCGAGGCCACCAGCACCGTAAAGGCGGAGATTCTCCGCTACTCGTCCCGCTTGCCCGAGGGTGAGTCTGTCGGCAGCCTGATCTACCGCTCCGTTACGCCCGCCGCGACGCCGATCGACTTTGCCGCGGTCGCCGGAGCCGTCGTCGCCCGCATCGAGGACACCCAGCAGGCACGTATTCCCACACCCGCGGTCGCGAGTTTCGATTCGTGGACCACGCTCGATGATGTTCTCGATCTGCCGCAACTCTCGACCGCCGTACTCCGCCGGGGCCGGACAAGCGAGAACATCTCGTCGGTTCTTGGCAACCTCCGCGAGCTCAAGCCCGCAAGCCCGACCGTCGCGGTGCAGGTCGGAGTCCCGATGTCCGAGCCGCTCATCGACCAGGAAGGTCGACGGCACTTCATCGTCGTGACCGCGCTCCGCCCGCGCGGCCCCGCGGCGAGCATCGACGAGGTCCGCACCGTCGCCATCCGGGACTTCAAGCGGCTCCGGGCGTACAACGAACTCCTCGCTCGTCGGGCAGAGTTCGAAGCTCTGGCGACCATCGAGTCCTTCGCGACCCTGCCCGATCGTCTGGCCGCCCTCGGCTTCACCACGACGTTGAAGACCCAGGTCGAGGTCGCCCGCAACGTTGGTGTCCGCCCAAGCGAGCCATGGATCGAACGCGATGCGGTGATCTCCGCCGCGTTCGAGGCCGCCGGACGTCTCAGCCCGTCCGCGCCGCTGGATGAGACGAACATCACAGCCCGGACATTCACCGCGGGCATGCCCGCATCGCAGACGCTGATGATCGCTCAGATCACCAACTACGAGCCCGTGAGCGTCGAACGCTTCCGCCAACTGGCCACAAGCGAAGAGAACCGTCTGCTTCAGGCCTTCGTGAGCGATTCACTCGTAAAGGCCATGTCGCTCGAAGCGCTCGTCGAACGACTGGAGGTCGAAGGCCTCCGCCCCGGCCGCGACGATGATGCCGGCAGCGGCACAACCCCCGACCAGAGCCGGGCACCCGCTCCGGCCGCGAAGTCGTGATCAAACTCTGACTAGAACCGCGGCGCCGAAGCGACCCGCACCCGGTGTCCGGTCTTCGGGTCATCGAACGCCAGTTCGCTCGCGTGCAGCATCAGTCGCTCCGCGGCGTGCGGCCGATCGCTCGGCCCATACAGCACATCGCCGAGAATCGGATGTCCCGGTTCCGCCGCCGCAAGCTCCTGACCTCCTCCGCCGCACGCGACACTCGCCAGTCCACCAACGCACCGCTCGGCACAGTGCACGCGGAGCTGGTGCGTCCGCCCGGTGATCGGTTCCAGCCGCAGCCACGTCGCATCAGGCTCGAACCCCAGAACGCAAAAGCGCGTGACCGCCGGTCGCCCTTGAACAAGATCCACGATCTGCATCGGGCGACGATCAAGATCCGCCCGTATCGGCAGGTCCACAACACCGCTCATCGCGGCGACGCGCCCCAACACCACCGCGACATACGCCTTCTCGACACTTCGCGCCTCGAACTGCATCGAGAGGGACCGCTGCGCATCGGCCGTAAGCCCGAGCACCAGCAGCCCCGACGTGTCCATATCCAGCCGATGAACAACGATCGGCCCGGTCGCGGCCGGGTACCGCTCCCGGCACCAACTCACCACCGACCGCTGATTCTCCTCGCCCTTGCCCGGCACGCTCAGCACGCCCGGGGGCTTGTCGATCACGACATAGCCATCGCCCTCGAAAACGACTTGGGTCGCCGATGGATCCCGGGCCTTCATCACGCCACCCCCCGCCATACACAGAATCTCTGGGGATCGTCTACCAAGTCGCGACACCCGAAAACACCCCCAAATGCCCGCGCAAACTGTCCCAAACCGCTCGCGGAAAATGCTATCGTGTTGCGAACCGATGACATTGGGCGTACGTTCAAGGTTCTGGTCCGTCGGTTCGTTGTCCGAGACTGCTCCGCCGCCTCACGACTCAGGAGGGCCTCACATGACCAAACGTTATCGCACCGTGCTGCTCTTCGGCGCCCCGGGCGCGGGCAAGGGAACGCAGGGCAAGATTCTGGGTCAGATCCCCGGCTTCTACCACCTCTCCTGCGGCGAAGTTTTCCGCAATCTCGACACGTCCTCGACGCTCGGCCGCATCTTCATGGACTATTCGTCCAAGGGCCTGCTCGTGCCCGACGAACCGACGATCCAGATGTGGTCGCAGAACATGCACGCACGCACCACGCTCGGCATCTACAAGCCGAACGTGGACCTTCTGGTCCTCGATGGCATCCCGCGGAATCTGCACCAGGCAAAGCTGCTCGACACCCACCTGAAGGTGCTCAAGATCATCCATCTGATCTGTCCCGACAAGGAGCGGATGATCGAGCGACTTCGCCGCCGCGCGCTGAAGGAAAATCGCGTTGACGACGCCAAGGAAGACGTGATCCGCAAGCGCTGGCAGGTGTACGAGCGCGAGACGTACCCGGTCCTTGAGCACTATTCCAAGGACATGATCGCCGAGGTCGACGCGATGGGTTCTCCCGCCGCGGTGCTGGCCAAGGTGCTCGAGGAACTCGTCCCGGTGCAGAACGCGCATTACGCCAACGCCCTGTCCGGCGATGAGCCCGCGGCCGCCGCCGATGCACCGGCGAAGGTCGCACCTCGCCGCGCCTCAGCCAACGGCACCAGCCATGCCGAAAAGTCGTCCGGACGCAAGGCCCGCCGCTGATTCCTTCCGGCTCGCCCCCGGCGATCACATCACGCCGCGAAGGCCCATGCAGCGTCGCCACGCGCTCACCTGGCCCATATGCATCGCCACGTGTGCCCCGAGCAGAAAGCCCGTGAGCGCCCCGATCGTCGGGAAGTTCTTCCGATGAGACTCGTTCGGCGTTTCCTTGAGCAACTGCGCATCGCTGGCCCGCGCGACCTCATCGAGCGTCACGTCGTACGCGCGGCGGAACGCATCGAGCACCACGCTCATCGCCGGGTAAATCGTCCCATGCGGATCATCAAGGCACGGCGCCCCAGCCTTGAAGAGCGGCTCGAAAGCGATCGGCGCGGCCGCCGGGGCGGGGTCCTTGCCCAGCAGCGTCAGAATCCTTGCGGGATAGATCGCCAAGTGCCCGTAGCAGAACGTCGCGTGATTCGTGTCGATCTCCTGGCCGCCGAGTCCCCACGTGGGCTTGCGCGCAAACTGGTGCGCGTCGATGCCCTGCGAGAGCGACTCCGCATAGCCCCGGATCAACTTGCCGCTGGCGACGATGTTCCCCGCAATGCTCATGCTTGACTCCATGTACCGACGCGACCGATGTCAGCGCCGGATCCTGTTCCGTGTCTATCACAATCCGATGAATCGAGCATAGACCGACCGCGCGATACCCGGGTCGGTCGTCCCGCCCACGATCGCCCGGCCGTCAGCAAACACCGTCAACTCGAACCGCGACACACCATCCCGAGCTCCTTCGCCGGCTCCCGCTCCGCCCTTGCCCGACGTCACGTCGAGCGTCGCTGTCAGATGGTCCTCCGACTGGTGCACCTCCGCCACCGATCGCAGCCTCGCGGCAAGCGCCCGCAAATCGACCGGCGCATGCCCCGCAACCTGCACCGCCCCGCGGCCGCACATCGTCCGGGCGTCCTGCGAGCCTCGACCCGCCAGAAACTCAAACTCCCCGCGCCCGCAGCACGGGCAGTCCTCCCGCCGAGCGTCAGAGAGCGAGATTCTCCGCCGCTCATTGGTCCACAAGTCCATGCTCAGCAGGGTGTTGCTCAGCAAGTCCAGCCTTCCCAGGAGCACCTTGATCGCCTCGCTCGCCTGCACGCTCGCGACGATCGACGACACCGGCGCAAAGATCCCCGCGGTGTCGCAGGTCGGCGCACTGGCCGGCGGTTCCGGAAATACGCAGCGCAAGCACGCCGTTGCTCGCTCCCCCGCGTTCGGAACGCTCTTGGGCACGATCGTCATCGCCACGCCGGAGCTCGCCACCGCCCCTGCATACACAAGCGGCACGCCGACCTTCACACAAACGTCGTTGATGAGATATCGAGTCGCGAAGTTGTCCGTGCAATCGAGCACAACCCCCGGCCGCGGATGCGGGCGGAGCAATCGCTCGGCGTTCTCCGGAGAAAAGTGCTCAACGATCGGCTCGACCCGCACACCCGAGTTCACCGATCGCAGACGACGCGCCGCGGCCTCGGCCTTCGGGGCACGCTCACGCGCATCGCGTTCATCAAAGAGCGTCTGCCGCTGAAGGTTCGACAACTCCACAACATCTCGATCGACGAGGCTCACGCGTCCGACACCCGCACGCACGAGCAGGTCCGCCGCGGGGCACCCGAGCGCGCCCGCCCCGATGATCATCGCGTGCGACGAGGCGAGTCGACTCTGACCCTCCACGCCAAACCCGCGCAGCAGCATCTGGCGGGCGTACCGCCCGGCCGTGCCATCATGCCCGCTGGTCTGAGCGTCCATCGAGGTCTGTCCTTTCCGGTCACCGATCGGTGCCGACCCCTGAACCCTCACATGGTATCTTGTGCCGATGGCTTCTCCGGTCAACCCCGCACACCCACCAGAATGGGCACCCCCCTCGCCACTTCCCGCCTCGCGGCAGACGGCCCGCCTGACGTTGCGCCCCTACATACCGACCGACGCCCGCGCCCTGTACGAGGCGATCGCACCACATCGTGAGGCTTATCTGCCCTGGCTGCCCTGGGTGCGCTTTTGCCACCTCTCGCCCGACGACACCGATCGCCAGATCGCCCGCTTCATGAACGCGTGGGCCTCGTGGCCCATGAGTCCCGCGGACAACGCGCAGATCGGGTTCATTCTGGGTGCTTTCAGCCGCAAGACGGGCGAACTGATCGCCGGCACCGGCTTCAACCGCATCGACGCCGATCGGGCAAACGCCGAGATCGGCTACTGGGTCCACCCCGCGCACCGTCGCAAGGGCTATGCCGCCGAGCTCACCGCCGCGCTGCTCTCCTGGGGCCTCACGCCTCAGGCCCGCGGCGGCTGGGGCTTCCGCCGGATCCACATCTTCGCCAACGCCGCGAACGCGGCCTCGGCGGGCGTTCCGCGAACACTCGGCCTGCGACAGGAACTTCACGCCGTCCAGGATCGCTGGGAAGACGGACTCGGCTGGTGCGACACGCTCGGCTGGGCAGTGCTCGCGACCGAGTGGGACACCGCCCATGACCGGCTGCTCAGACCGTCGTCCGCGGGTCAGCCGGTGCGTCCAGCCGCTGGCTGAACATCCCCCCCATCAACCAGCTCAATCTCCACGATTTCCGGCGGGACGTTCAGCCGTAGCGGCAGGATCGACATCCCGACACCGGCCGTCGTCAGCACCGGACACAGCGGCCCGGCATTGAGCCCGTACGCGTACTTGCTCCCGAACCTGCTGGGAACGATCGGCCGACCGAGGATCGGCAACTTGACCTGCCCGCCGTGGGTGTGCCCGCTGAGCATCAGGTCCACGCGATGGCGCGGGTGCGTCGTGCTCTCGTGCAGCAGTTGCGGGTGCTCCGCCGCATCCGGGTTGTGAGACAGCACAATCCGCGGCACATCGCTCCGAACGCCGCGAAGCGCCGCATCGAAGTCGCAGGTGTGCTCGAGAAGGTCGCCAACCCCCGCAATGCAGAGGCACGCGCTCAGCGGCTGTTTCTTCTGAACCTGCCGTTCAACATCGAGAAAGACGCGCTGGTTGTCGATGAGTCTGACGCCGACGTTCATCAACAGCCTTGTGCAGTCGCTTCCTCCGGCGTACCAGTCGTGATTGCCCAGCACACCGATCACCGGCTTGCCGGTCGCGACCATGGGCTCGAACGTCGTCGCGACGACGATCGCCTGGCGAATCTCACGATGCACATAGTCGCCGACGAGCACAAACAGGTCCGGCTTGAGATCGATCGCCGAACGAATCGCGTTGATGATGTGCTCCCGCGTGACGCGCGGGCCCATGTGCATATCGGCGAGCATCGCGATCCGTAGACCGTGCAGCGATCGCGGCAGCCCCTGGATCGGAATGCGGTAGCGCGCGGTCGTCAGGGACCACGGTTCGATCATCGTCGCATACGCCGCGGGCATCGCCGCGACCGCACCCGTACCGGCAACGACACCCCGCAGCAGCAGCCGACGACGGCCAATGTCAGGCCCCGAGAGTTCCGAATCCGTCTCCGGCGTCGCGGGCGTCTCGCCGCCGGCCTCGCGCGGTGCCCGCTCGGCGACGGGCCGCTTGGGCCCGATGATCACGCGTCGCCCGACCCACAGCATGCCCGCGAGCGTGCCGAGAATCAGCAGCCAGGCAACACCGTTGGCGCAGGCCGCCACGCCGATCGAGTCGCCCTCGAGTCGGCCGACGATGCGCGTCGTGATGATCCACCCCGGCGAGGCTGGAATCACCATCGCGTTGGCCAGCAGCTTGACAACCCCCTCGCCGAAGACCGTCCCCGCGGACCGTGTCACCTCCGGCGACATCCACGTCGCCCAGTGCAGCGCGGATCCGATGCTCGTCAGCACAAGCCACATCAGCGCCCACCACGCCCAAACGCGCGTGCGGCGACGCCGACGACCCGCGTCGCCGGCACGCTCACCGGATTGGACTCCGCGATCGCTCATAGGGGCTCTTCCACGACAACCCACGCGGGCGTGGCGTCATGCCGATCCCACCGTGAACAAACAACGCCCGGTCCTTCGACCGGGCGCTGAGAGGATACGGACCAATTCGGACTATTCCACGCTGCGGAAAACCGCGAGTCGTCAAGATCAGGCAAAGTGCGCGAAGGCCTTGTTGGCCTCGGCCATGCGGTGCGTCTGATCGCGGACCGCCATCGCCTTGCCTTCCTTCTTCGCCGCGTTGTACAGCTCGTCGGCCAGACGCATGTGCATCGGGCGACCCTTATCCGACCGGGCTCCGTCGATGATCCAGCGGAACGCCAGGGCCTGTGCACGCTTCTTGTTCACCTGCACGGGAACCTGGTAGTTCGCACCACCGATGCGCTTGCTGCGGACCTCGACGTAGGGCTTGACGTTCTCGATCGCCATGATGAAGCACGCGAGCGGCTCCTTCGGGGCGTTCGGATCAGTCTCCTTCGCGAGGCGGCCGGCGATCACGTCCAGCGCGTCGTAGATGATCCGCTGAGCCGAGGCCTTCTGGCCGCGGACCATGATGCAGTTGATGAACTTGGAGAGCACCAAGTCGTTGAAACGCGGATCGGGACGGAGCGAGCGAGCAGATGCGGTCGGCTTGCGAGCGGACATGGGAAACTCTCCAGTGGGTTTGACGGCGTCCCCGAAGGCGTCTGCACCTGCTCACGCGGCACGTGCACTCGACACAACAGGACACCAAAGCGTCCGCACCGCGGCAAGCGGAGCGGACGTGAGTTGATCGTTGACTTGAAAATCAGGCCTTCGCGGCGGCGCGCTTCGCACCGTACTTGGACCGGCCCTGCTTGCGCTTCTCAACGCCGAGGCAGTCCAGCGATCCGCGGACGATGTGATAGCGGACACCCGGCAGGTCACGCACGCGGCCACCACGCACGAGCACGATCGAGTGCTCCTGCAGATTGTGACCCTCGCCACCGATGTACGCCGTCACTTCCTTGCCATTGGACAGACGCACGCGGGCAACCTTCCGCAGAGCCGAGTTGGGCTTCTTGGGGGTCTGCGTACGCACGATGAGGCAGACGCCGCGCTTCTGCGGGGCCTGGGCCAGGTCGCGGGTCTTGCCGCGCGCCTTGACGACCTTGCGGGGATTGCGGACGAGCTGGTTGATGGTCGGCATGTTCGCTCTAAAGTTTGGAAATGACGTGAAACCGGTCGGATCGCGCGCGGGAACTTCCCGTTGCGCTGGGTGGGGATGATAGCGGGCACAGAGCCTCAGACAAGTACCGATGCCCCTGTCAGGCATCTGAACGGACGGACTCCTGCAAGTTCCCGCCGCCTCCACGACCACGCCGACACCCCGCGGCACCGCAAGCCTCATCCGTACCTCGCGCCCAACCCCAAAATGACGCACGCCGCCCCCATATCGGAGGCGGCGTGCGGCGGATGTTCGGATCATCCCAACTGTCAGCCTCAGCCGCCAACGCACGCGAAGAACGCGGCGAAGAACGCCTGGAAGTCGCCGTTGTCCACCACGCCATCCGGCGTCGGGTCGCCGTCAGTGTTGGCCACGTCCGCGACGAGCTGCGCCGGGTCGCCCGGCGTGAGGAAGAACGCGGCGAAGAACGCCTGGAAGTCGCCGTTGTCGACCACGCCATCCGGGGTCGGATCGCCATCGGTGTTGGCCACATCCGCGAGGCAACCGGTGCCCGGCGCGTTGCGGTCGCGGATGTACACGTTGCTGACCGTCGTCGCAACGCTGGTCAGCGAACTTGTGCTCTCAAACGCCACGAAGCGCCCGTCGTTCGAGATCGCGGGGAACGCGCCGCCGCCGGGAGACTGCTCGCCATTGTCGGCCAACGAAACACGCGAGAGCGTCTGCGTCGCCACGCTGTAGACATACGCATCGAGCTGACCGTTGGTGTCGCCATCGATGAGGTTGGGCGAGTTCGACTGAAACGCGACGGTCGAACCATCGCCGGAGATCACCGGATCATCGCTGAAACCGAAAGCCGCATCCCCATCGCTGGAGTTGCTGATCCGCCGGATGGCGCCGGTGTCGATCCGCTTGATGAACACGTCGTAGTTGCCGTTGGCATCGCCGCCGAGCGGATCAAGGTTTGTCGCGCGGGAGGCGAACACAACGAGGTTGCCATCGTCGCTGATGTCCGGTGCTCGAGAGATCCCGCCGGCCTGGCCGCCGCTCGCGGTCGTGCTCACGCGCGTGTTGGCCAGCGAGGTCGAGAAGTTGCCCGGCGTGCGGAGCGTGAACGAGCCCAGGAAGATGTCCGCCGCGGTGTTGGTGTCCCCGGGAACGATGTTGTTCGATGTGCCGCGATACGCGATGAAAACCTGCCCGTTGGCAACGGTGAGCTTGGGCAGCCCCGCCGAGAGGTTGCTCGCGACGCTCGTACCGGACGCGACGGAGATCAGGAACGTCTCGGCCGGAATCCCGTTGGCCGCATCGCCCCGATCACGCAGGTACACCTGCGTCCGGAACACGCCGCCGGACACGAGGTTGTTCGCACGGCTGACGAACGCGACGAACCGACCATCATCCGACACCGCCGGCGGGTACCCCGAGTCCACACTGTTGTCGTTGCCCCACGCGCCGATGCCCGAAAGCGAGACGAGCTCCGTCGTGCCCGTCTGACGGTCGTGGATGTAGCACTGCGGCCAACCCGGATGCGCACTCGTCGGCGTGTTGATCAGGTCCAGATTCGTCGCATCGCTGTAGAACACCACGAATCGCCCGTCGGCGCTGATTCCCGGCGCCTCGCTGGAGTTGTTCGGCGCGGCGTTCAGAACTCCGACCGTGATCGCCGTCGTGAGGTTCGTCTCAGTGTCGAACACAAACACCCGGGGGAATGCCGCCGCCGCATCGCCCGTGAGGTTGTCGGCATCGCTGGTGAACGCGACAAACCGTCCGTTGCCCGAGATCGCCGCGGCGTTGGCCAACGCGTCGGCCGGGAGCCCGCCAAGATCTCGGCTGGCAAGAATCGTCCGTTCCGCACCCACCGCAAGCGAGTGGCCCGCGGCGAGCGTCAGCGTCAAGGTCAGGGTGCGCAAAGTGATAGCGGTCGGCTTCATCTGAACAAGCTCCAAGGTGAAGGCCACGAGAGGCCAATAGACTGAGGTTCTCCTCCCCCCTCTACCGAACGGTACGACGCCCGCCCCAAAAAAGTCGCTTTTGCGTACGAACTTTCAGCAGAATCCCAAGCATTCGGGACGGCCCTGACCCTCGGCCGCCCGCCAAAGAGGGCACGACGGTAACGCCGCGACTTTCAGATACGCCAGCGCGCAGCCACAAGCCCCCACTTTCACGGGCTCGCGGTGGTTATCGGAAACAGGCGCGCAGTCAACGGATTGGCTGAGCGCGGCCGAGAAGCTCGTCAACCGCCGCCTTGAGTTGGGCGTCATGACCGCGAGCATCGTCCGCAGCGGTCTGCGGCACGTTCAGATCCGGCTCGGCTCCGTTGTTCTCCAGGTCCCGTCCGTCGGGCAGGTACCACCCGCGGAACGGGGTACGGACGGTCGAGCCATCGATCAGGCTCGCGGCGCCGGTGGAGATGACTCCGCCATAAGTCGCGGTGCCGACGAGCTTCCCGCGGCCAATGGTCTTGATGGCGTGGGCGAAGATCTCGGCGTTGGAGAAGGAGTTCTCGTTGATGAGCACGGAGATCGGGCGGACGAATCCAAAAATCAGGCGGCGATCGCGCGGGTAAGCATCGCGCGGCACGTTCTTCAGCTCCACGCCGCGGGGCGCGGTCCATGTGTGCCGCGGTGCGGTGAGCGACGCGAGCAGAATGTCGGCCGTCGAGCCGCCACCGTTGTCGCGAACGTCGATGATGAGCCCGAGCTTTCCGTCGGCCGCGGCGAAGAGGTCGCGCTCAAAGTCGCGCACGCTCTGCTCGTTCATGGATCGCACGTGCAGGTAGCCCAGCTTGCCACCGGAGAGCTCATTGACCAGCGCTGTGCGACGCTGAACGGTGTCGCGGTAACGCAGATCCGTGTCCTCGCCGGAGGAAATCGGCACGATGAGCAGATTCACCGGCTTGCTCTCGCCGGCGCGACGGATCTCGAGCAGCAACTCCCGGCCGGCGCGGCTCATGAACATCGCGTGGAAGTCATGCCGCGGGCGTGCGTCGTCGGTTGCGGCGAAACGCTGGCCATCCACGCTGACGATGACGTCATCAACCTTCAGCCGCGACTGCTCCCGATCGCCGGGGCCTTGCGGCAGAACGCGCGTAACCCGGTAGCCGCCGGGCACGGCTTCGAAGTCGATGCCCAGATACCCCGTCGCGGGAGACGGTGCCGAGAAGCCGCCCGAGGAATTGATGCCCGTGTGCGATCCGTCGAGTTCTCCGAAGAGCATATTCACCACGCGGTCGAACTCATCGCTCGTTCGTGTGCGTCGGGCGAGGATGTCGTACCGCTCAACCAGCGCGGGCCAGTTCAGGCCCTTGAGCGTCGGGTGGTAGAAGCCGTTGCCGAGGATGCGGGCCGCCTCGCGGAACTTGTGCGACTGCTGGTCGGCCAGACGGACGACGATGTTTGCCTCGATCGCCAGCGCATCGACCTTCGGAGCACCGAGCGACGCGGCGCTGACCGAGCCCTGGCGGACGAAGGAAACTCGATCGCCGGTGAGCGACATGCGAACATCCGAGACCGCGCCGACCTGGACGACCCGCCGATCATCTCCCTTGAACGAGAAGTTCAGGAGCGCTCGCTCGGTGCCGCCATCGGCGTCGCCGGTGGTGATGATCCGATCGCCGCCCGGGGTGATCGAGAGCGAGCCCTTGGATCCGCCACCGGTGGTGATGCGTCGGACCCGCTGCCAGGCATCGCTCGCGTCGAACTTCAGCGGCTCGGCCTTTCGCGCGTCCGCTTTGGTTTCTGGCTTGGATTCGGGCTTGGTGTCTGGCTTGCTTTCTGGCTTGGCGTCCGGTTGCGCGTCGGGCTTCGCCGCGGCGACGACGGCCTCCTCCTTCTGGCCCGCGGCCTCAACCTTGGCGCTCGCTTCGCCGTCGGAGGGCGATGCGGGCTGGTCCCACATCACCGGCTCGATCGGCTTGCGCTTGCGGGCGTTCTCCGCGGCCTTCTTGAAGTACTCATCGAGTTCGAAAGGCCGCAGACCCTCCAGCGACTTGTCGAGAAACACGCAGTAGACCTGAAGTTCGCGCCGCTCGCCGCCGCCCAATCGCTCGCTGAGGAAGTACAGCACCTTTCCGTCGGCGCTGAGCTGCGGTGCCAGATCCGGGTCCGGATGTCGCGTGAGGTTCGTCGCGGACTTCATCGCGTCCTCGGCCTGCGTGTCGACGAGCCAGATGTCGCTGTTGAAGTCAAGATCCTCCCGAGCGAGGATCACGTGGCGCGAATCGCTCGCCCACTGCAGGCTCGGCGCGTTCCATCCCTCGATAATCACTCTGCCCGAACGCTTGGTCAGGTCAAAGAGCACCACATCACCGAGCCCTCGCGTGAGCAGCAACTGCTTGCCGTCGGGCGAAGGGATCGGTGCGGACCACTCCGGCCCCAGCACGCCGTCGTTCTTGCCCGCGGGCACCGCCGAGAGGTCGAGCGGCTTGACCTCAAAGCGGATCGACTCGCTCCACCTCTTGGCGTGATCGACCTTCGGGCGTGCCGGTCGTCGCGGACGGGCCGCGGCATCGCTCGCCGGGGCCGGCGATCCGCCGGTGGCAGCCGCGGGATCCGACGGGGGCTGAGCCGCCAGCTCTTGGGACGCGAGGGCGTCGAGATACTCGTCAGTCTTGGCCGCGGGTGCCGCGGCCTTTCCGGCCTCGGGCTCCTCGGGCTTGTCGGTCTTCTCGCCGGTGCCGCCGGTTGCGGCGTCCGGACGGATATCGCCGCGGCTCAGCGCGACCGTTGCGTAGTACAGCATCGAAGAGCCGGTCTGGTCGCTCGTGAAGAACAGCACGCGATTGTCCGGGCTCCACGCCAAGTCCCGCGCACGCGCCTTTCCATCGAAGTTCGTCACGCGTCGGGTCGGGCGGCCCTCATCCGTCGAGCGGATAAACACCTCGCCACGAGCGATGACCGCGAGCGTCTTGCCGTCGGGGCTGATCGCCTGCTCGGTCACTTCACGCGAGATGTTCAGCCTCGCAAGTTCAAGGTCCGACGCATCAAGGCTTGACGCGACGGACATCGGCGTCGGCGACGTATCGGCGCGCGTGAGGTCCATGCGGTACACGGTGTCGAACACGCTGAAGACCGCGACGGTCCCCGCCGCGTTGACCGCGAGGTCGCGTACCCCGTGGGCGATCGTGGCCTTGTCGCCGGGCTGAAAGTTCGTCAGCGCCCGCGCGGCACGATCATCGCGAGCACCGGCTGGAAGTCGCATGAGGTTGTGCGTGCCGCTGCGGCTTGAGATGAACAGCACCGACCCATCCGGCAGCGGGAACGGCTCGGCATCGCTGCGAGCATCGCTGGTGAGCGTCGTGAACTCCCCCGTGCTCATCGTCATCGCGACCAGGTCGCTCGCGCCGCTGCCCGAATAGCGCGGACGGGCGGGCTCCGGGCGGCGACGGGCGAAGTACAGCGTCGAGCCGTCGGCCGACAGTCGCGGCTGCGTGCCGAAAGCTGGCGTGAGCCGCTCGATCGGCCCGCCGACGATCGTTGCGGGATCGTCGTTCGCCAACTCCTGCGTCAGCACCGGGACGCGGAACATCTGCGTGCCGCGGAAAACGGTCGCTTCGATGGAGCCTGAGAAGAGCAGCGCCGAGCCGTCTGGCGTCCACGACGTAAGTGTCTGGGCGCGGTCAAGTGCCGTGACCCGTCGTACCCGACCGGCCTGAACGGGACCGTTCGGTCCGGCGGAGGTGATCGGTACGATGTACAAGTTCCGCGAGCCCTCGCGATCGCTCTCGAAGGCCAGCAGCGAGCCATCGGGCGAGAACGCGCTCCGGCGCTCCTCGGCCGGATGGCTTGTCAGCCGCGACGCCGGGCCGCCCTGCGAACTGACGGCCCACAAGTCACCCAGCCAACTGAACACCATCAGTGAGCCATCAGGGCTGAGCGAAGGAAACGCGACCATGCCAACCTGTCCCGGAGCAACGGTCGCGGCAGGAGCCGCGGGAAGCGGCGTGACCGGAGCGGGAACGGGCTGCGCAAGGCAGCCACCCGAGACACCGGCCCAGGAAAGGACAAAGGCCGAGAACACACCACGAGTGGACATGACCTACTCCGGGAAGTTCGTTCAATGACCCATCAGAATCGACTCGGCGGCTTCTCGCACGCACGGACGGCGCCCGAGTGAACGCCGAAAGAACCGTGTCCGCGAAACGTCGCCGGGTCACCGGCAGCGGTTCGCGGACGTCAAGAGATCGCAAAGGTTACCCGAAAGGCGGGTGGCGGTTGCTCAAGTCGTCGGGATCCTGGAATGCCGGGCACCCCTGAGGTTGACTTTGCACCGTGAGACTGCACGATTGGGACATGAACACGCGACGCGCGATCGGTTGGTGCTGGTGGCGGAACGATGTATAGCGTCGGCGGTTCAACCATGCCCGCGAAGTTCGCGGGAGCAACTGGAAGGGCTGCCGGCATGCCGGTGGCCCTTATTTGTTTTGGGGATCACTCTGAACCCGGGCCAGCGTGTGGCCGGCCGGAAGGAGCGTGAGATGCCGACGCACCGCGTACGTTTAGATCGATTCGACGCTGCAAGCAAGGACGCCAAGCCGTGACGATGAAGCCACCATTCGACATCGCGGCGGATTTGGACACCCCGGTGTCGGCGTTTTTGAAGCTGCGCCCGAGCGGGCTGGACGCCATCTTCCTTCTCGAGTCGGTCGAGGGTGGCGAACGAATGGCCCGGTATTCGTTCATCGGCCTCGGGAGAGCACGCCGCGTGCGTCTTGATGATCGCGGGCTGAGCGTCGACGGTACCGTGGTCGTTGCGCCCGAGCACTGTGACCGTGAACGGCTGACCGCAGCGCTCAGAGAGGCACTGGCCGGTTGCCCGCGTTTGGAGCCAACGATCCCCGGCCTGGGAATGGACGGTGGTCTCGTCGGATTCATCGGATACGACTACGTCCGCCGACTCGAACGCGTTGGCGCAGGACCGCTGCCCCGTGCGGGCGAGGCGGAACTCGAGCTCGTCGCGCCCAAGTCGATGCTCGTTTTCGATCACCTCACGCGAAGGGTCGCGCTGCTTCACGCGGGGCCGGAGTGGGAACGCCAGAGCATCCGGCGGGAACTGGTTCAGGCCCTCCGAGGCCCCCAGCCCTCTGCCCAAGTCCGCACGGGTCACGAGCCCTCCACCGGCAGCCTGAGCGAGGCCGAGTTCGTTGAGCGCGTCGAGCGCGTCAAGCGGCACATCATCGATGGTGATGTGTTCCAACTCGTTCTGAGCGTCCGCTTCAGCGGTGCGTGCAGGACTGACCCGTTCGAGGTCTACCGCGGGCTGCGACTGCTCAACCCGTCGCCATACATGTACTACTTCGACTTCGGCGATACTCAGATCGCCGGCTCCTCACCCGAAGCGCTCGTGAAGCTTGCCAATGTCGCCGGTCAGCGCATCGCGACACTCCGCCCCATCGCCGGGACGCGGCCACGCGGCCGTGACGCCGAGCATGATCGGCAGCTCGAGGAACAACTGCTCGCCGATCCGAAGGAATCCGCGGAGCACGTGATGCTTGTCGACTTGGCGCGGAACGATCTGGGCCGCGTCGCGGTCCCGGGGAGCGTGAAGGTCGAGCCGTACAGGTCGATCGAACGCTACAGCCACGTGATGCACATCGTCAGCGGCGTGAGCGGTGTGTTGGAGAACCGCATCGACGCCCTGGACTTGTTCAACGCGACATTTCCCGCGGGCACGGTCGTTGGAGCGCCGAAGGTCCGTGCTATGCAGATCATCGACCAACTCGAGCCCGTTCGCCGGGGCCTGTACGCGGGCACCGTCGGCTACTTCGCGCTCAGCGGGGCGATGGATCAGGCGATCGCGATCCGCACGCTGGTTTTCCGCGACGGCACGTACGCGTATCAGGCGGGCGCGGGAATCGTCGCCGACAGCGACGCCCGCGCCGAGTACGCCGAAGTTCGGGCGAAGGTCAGCAGCGCGGAGGCCGCGTTGCGGCTCGCGGAGGAGGGACTGTGATGCAGCAGACTGACCACACCGGGGCCATCCGCACCGGCACGACCGACGGCGCCATGCTCCGCGACGGCGAGAAGCCTGGGAGCGGCGCTCGCGTGCTGATGATTGACAACTACGACTCGTTCACGTACAACCTCGTTCAGTTGCTCCGAGCGCTGGGTGCCGAAGTCAGCGTGTTCCGCAACGATGAGATCACCGTGCCGCGGGCTCGCGGGCTCGCCCCGACGCACGTGGTCATTTCTCCCGGACCCGGTGGTCCGCGCGAGGCCGGCGTCAGCATGGCGATGATCGAGGGCATGGCGGGTCACGCCGTCGTGCTCGGCGTCTGCCTCGGCCATCAGGCCATGGCGGAGGTCTTCGGCGGCCGCGTGGCGCACGCGAAGTGTCTCATGCACGGCAAGTCGTCGATGATCACGCACGACGGCCGCGGCGTGTTCGCGGGTGCACCCTCTCCACTGCAAGTCGGTCGCTATCACTCTCTCGCTCTCATCGCGCCCGATGAGAGCGGCGTGCCCAAGGAACTCATCGTCACCGCACGCAGCGACGATGGCGAGGTCATGGGCCTGCGGCACCGAACCCTCGCCGTCGAGGGTGTGCAGTTTCACCCCGAAAGTGTGCTCACGCCCCTGGGGCCGTCGCTCATCACCAACTTCCTGCGGAAGCGCGAGGCCACGCTCGCGCCCACGGAGCGTGCGCCATGAACCGGCTCCTCGATCAGATCCTCGCCGGAAGGAGCATGACCATCGATGAGGCCGAGGGGCTCGTCGTCGAACTCTCGCAGGGCGAGGCCCCCGCCGCGCTTGTCGCCGGTGTGCTCGTTGCCCTGCGGAGCAAGGGCGAAACGCCCGATGAAGTGGCCGGCTTTGCACGCGGCATGCTCTCCCGAGCCCGCAGGCCAGCACTCGGCGAGGTCCGCGATGCCTGCGACATCGTCGGAACCGGCGGCGACTCATCGCACTCGCTGAACATCTCCACGGGCTCGGCGATCCTCGCCGCCAGCGCCGGGCTGCGGGTGATCAAACATGGCAATCGTTCGATCACCTCGCGTAGCGGCAGCGCCGACGTATTGGCGGAACTCGGCCTGCTTATGCCAATGGACGAGGCCACCGCGGCGGAATGCCTGCGGCAAACCGGCTTTACCTTTCTCTTCGCCCCCCACTATCACCCCGCCGCGGCGGCCGTCGCTCCGGTGCGCAAAGCGCTGGGCGTTCGAACGGTCTTCAACATGCTCGGGCCGATGACCAATCCGGCCCGCCCCGGATTCGGCCTCATCGGCGCATACTCCCTGCCGGCAGCGGAACTGATGGCCCATGCCATGTCGCGCATGGATGTCCGCCGCGCGTTCGTCGTGCACAGCGACAACGGCTGGGACGAGCCGACGACGATGTGCCCGTTCCACCTCTTTGACGTGCGCGAGGGCAGAGCCTCGGCCCGGCGCATCGATCCTCGCGAACTGGGGCTTTCGCGCGGGTCCGAGCGTGACCTTGCCGGTGGTGACGCGGCGCACAACGCCCGCGAACTCCGCCGAGCGCTAACGCCGGGAGAGCATGCCGCGGGATCGCATCGCGATGCGCTCGTGCTCAACAGTGCGCTCGCGCTCGAGGTCAGCAGCATTGTCGCGAGCACGCAGGAGGGCATCGATCGCGCACGTGCTGCGATCGACTCCGGTGCGGCCGAGGCACTCCTCAAGTCGCTCGGCGACTTCGGTGCAAAGTGCCGGGAGCGTGCTCATGGCTGACCTGCTCAGCGACATGGCACGATCGAGCAGGGCCCGGTGCGAGTCGGCCCGCTTCGCCGAGAGCCTCGACTCGTTGCGGGCACGCGTCCTGAGCATGTCTCCACCGCCGCCGGTGCGCGATGAGCCGTTCGTGCTCATCGCGGAGGTGAAGCGATCCTCACCGTCGATGGGCACCCTATCGGCTGATACCGATGCGCTCGCGTTTGTTGGCGAACAGGCCCGGCGATACGAGTCGGGAGGTGCGTCGATCATTTCGGTTCTCACCGAGCCGACCCGATTCAGCGGCGATCTGTCGCATCTGAATCGGGTCGCTCAGAGCGTTTCGATCCCGGTCATGCGCAAGGACTTTCTCGTCGACCCGTATCAGGTCTACGAAGCACGGGCGCATGGAGCCGGCGGCGTACTTCTCATCGCTCGAATGCTCGACGACGACACGATGATCGCGATGCTCGACGCCGCGGGACAATGCGGCATGTTCACGCTGATCGAGGCCTTCGATGAGCAGGACATCGATCGCATGTCCGCGATCGTGCGCAAGCGGAGCCTCCGCGCGCCGGTGATGCTGGGCCTGAACACCCGCGACCTGAGCACGCTGGCGATCGACATGAGCGCTCTTGAGCGGCTGCGCCCTAGATTCCCCGATGGCTTTCGCGTCATCGCCGAGAGCGGGATCGAGACCGAGCGCGACGCGGGCAACGCCGCGGCGAGCGGTTACGGCGGCGCGCTCGTCGGCACCTCGCTCATGCGCAGCGACGACCCCGCCGCGTTGTGCAGGGCGATGAAGCAGGCTGGCGCAGCGGCGACTCCCGCAGGCGGATCACCCGGCGTGGCCGACCGCCGCGTCCGCATCAAGATCTGCGGCGTCATGAGCGAGACGATCGCGCAGGTCTGCGTTGATGCCGGCGCTGACGCCATCGGCTTTGTCTTCGCACCATCGCCGCGACGGGTCGAGCCCTCGCTCGCGGCGGCGATCGCATCGAACGTGCCGCGGCTCGTCTCGTGCGTCGGCGTCTTCAAGAGGCCAGAACTCGCAGAAGTCCATCACGCAGTCGACCCTCACGGACCGATTTCGCTCCTGCAGATGGATGTTGAGTCGCTCCACGGTCCTGCTGATCGCTTCGGCGTCTTCACCGATCGCGTGGTGCCGGTCGTCCGTGTTCCGTCGTCCGCGTATGAGTCACTCGAGCGCGGCTCGCCGATCGAGGCGATCGCCCGAGGCTCCGCCCGTCCGGGCTTCATCCTCATCGAGGGCGAACGCTCCGGCGTCGGGCAGACCGTCGACTGGAACCGTCTCCGCCCGGTCTGCGCGGCTCGCCGCGTCATGCTTGCGGGCGGGCTTCATCCCGAGAATGTCCGCGAGGCGATCCGCAGCGCCCGCCCCTTCGCCGTTGATGTCTCGTCGGGTGTCGAGACCGCGCCGGGCGTCAAGGATGCGTCGAAGATTCGCGACTTCATCGGTGCTGTCCGCGCCGCGTGCGAAGAGTTGTCCAAGGAGCATCAATCGTGAGCATCGCGCCGATCATCAACTCGCCCGCCGCGTCCGGGCTGAGCCCAACGCTGCCACCCGCGCCCGCAAACCCGCGCGAGGAACTGGCCAAACTCCTCGATGGCCGTTACCCCGACGCACGCGGTCGCTACGGTCCGTTCGGCGGACGCTTCGTGCCCGAAACGCTCATTCCCGCGATCACGCGGCTTGAGCAGGTCGCACGAGAGGCGTTCAACGACACCTCGTTCCTCGATGAACTTTCGATGCACCAGCGAGATTGGATCGGCCGACCAACCCCGCTCTGCCACGCGGCGAACCTGTCGAAGCTCTGGGGTGTGGACCTCTGGCTCAAGCGAGAAGACCTCGCGCACACCGGCGCGCACAAGATCAACAACGCGCTCGGCCAGGCGCTTCTGGCCAGACGATTGGGCGTGCAGCGCATCATCGCCGAGACCGGCGCCGGGCAGCACGGTGTCGCCACCGCCGCGGCGTGCGCACGCCTCGGTTTCGCGTGCAGGGTCTACATGGGCGCCGCGGACGTCGAGCGACAGGCCCCGAATGTCCAGCGTATGAAGAGGCTCGGCGCCGAGGTCGTGCCGGTCGAGTCCGGCGACCGCACGCTCCGCGCGGCCATCGATGAGGCCCTGCGCGACTGGGTCAGCGATCCCATGGGCACGCACTACCTGCTCGGCTCGGCCGTCGGGCCGCATCCGTTCCCATTCCTCGTCCGCTCGTTCCAGAGCGTGATCGGCCGCGAGGCTCGGGCGCAGTTCCACGAGCGCACCGGCCGGCTCCCCGATCAGGCCTACGCCTGCGTCGGCGGCGGCTCGAACGCCATCGGCTTCTTCCACGGCTTTCTCGGAGATGAGCGCGTCGAGCTCTTCGGTGTTGAAGCCGGCGGCCACGGCGACAAGCCCGGCGAGCACTCCTCGACCATCGCCCGGGGCCGGCCCGGAGTGCTCCACGGCTGCTACTCGATGCTCCTGCAGGACGAGAACGGCCAGATCATCGACACCCACTCGATTTCCGCCGGCCTCGACTATCCCGGCGTCGGTCCCGAGCATTCGTTCCTGCATCACATCGGCCGCGTGACGTACATCGCCGCGAGCGACGACGACGCGATCACGGGCGTTCGCAGCCTTTGCCGACACGAAGGCATTCTCCCCGCTCTCGAGCCGTCTCACGCGATCGGTGCGATCGCGCGGCTCGCTCCTTCTCTCAAGGGCAAGAGCATCCTCGTTCACCTCTGCGGCAGAGGCGACAAAGACGCACCAATTCTCCAGGCCCACGGCGTGTAGCCGGAGACCGCCCGTACACGCACGGTCAGCCGCACATCACGCCACCGACACTCCGCCGCCACTCCGCCGCCTTGCGCTCCCGCATCAACCTTGAGATTCACCCCATGTCACTCCCACTCCCCGCCGACGCACTGCGAAAGAGCATCTTTGCCGCGAAGGAGCGTCACGGCATCGCGCTGGTCCCGTACATCACGGCGGGGTTCCCGACTCGCGCGGCGTTTCCCTCGCTCCTGCGCACGATCGCGCCGCACGCCGCGGCGATCGAGGTCGGCGTGCCGTTCAGCGACCCAATGGCCGATGGCATGACGATCCAGAACTCCAGCCGCATCGCGCTGCAGAACGGCGCGACGCTCCGCTGGATCATCGACCAACTCGCGAGCATCGCGGAAGAGCCGCTCCCGCCGCGGGTGCTCATGAGCTACCTCAACCCCCTGATGAGCCTCGGCGGCGAGCGTGAACTGGCCGAAGCGTGCGTCCGCGCCTCCGTCAGCGCGCTGATCATCCCGGACCTGCCGCTTGAAGAATGCGGCGGACTCCGCTCAACGCTCAACGCCCGCGGCATCGGCCTGGTCCAGATGGCCACACCGATCACCCCCGCCGAGCGTCTCCGCGGGCTTATCAGTTCGTGCGATGGCTTCTTGTACGCGGTGACCGTCACCGGCGTCACCGGCGGGAGCACGCCCGCGGGCACTCCGACCTCGGCGCCGGGCTCGCCCGCGGAGTATCTCAGACGCCTCCGTTCACTCGCCTCACCCGCGAACCTTCCCGTCTGCGCCGGTTTCGGTATCCGTACTCGAGAAAACGTCGGGGTGCTCGCCGGTCTTGCCGATGGTGCGATCATCGGCTCGGCACTGATCGACGCCCTCTCCTCCGGGCACGCGGCGGGCCGCGACGCGGGATCGGACGCCGGGAACTTCCTGACAAGCCTTCGTTCGTAAACCCCAGCGCCGATAAGGAGTCGCCGCATCCCGGACGATCCGCGGCCCAGCCTCCCGAGCACTCGCCCCGCTCGGCAATGACCTAGACTCCCGATCAGATGAGTTCAGCGACCCCGGTCCATCCTTCAGCCCCCACGCCCGCTTCGCCGCTGCCCAAGCGCAAGCGGACGCTCATGGACAGGCTTGAGGACTCCATCTCACGCCTCACCAGCCGAAGCACGTTCTGGCACCGCGTCGCGAGCATGATCTGGCTGCCCTACGCCTTCCGCAGCGGGATCAAGATCCGCAAAGTCGACGGCAGCACCTTCGCGGCGGTCCTGCCCTTCCGTCGATTCAACCGCAACTGGTACAACGCCATGGCCGGCGCAAGCCTCCTCGCGAATGCCGAAATCGCCGGTGGCATGTACATCTACGGCCGCTGCGGCGGGGACTGGACCGTGGTCTGCAAGCAGCTCTCCTACCGCTTCCTCCGCCCGTGCTTCGGCCCGGCGATCTACCGCGTGAACCCGAAGATGGACCTCGATGCCTGCCTGAACGCGGGTCGCGAGTTCAACTTTGACATCGAGATGGACATCGTCCAGCAACTGCCCACCCGTGGCCTCGGGCGAGAGGTCCGTGTCGGCCGGTGCCTCGCGACGTTCCACATCACGCCCAAGGCCCTTCACGAGGCGCGCGCCGCACGCCGCGCCCGCGCCGGCACCACCACCGCATCGCAGGACTCCCAGGCGTGATTCCCGGCGCAGGCCCCCCCGCGCCCCATCCGCATCCTGCTTGCGCCGACGATGAAGCGATCCTCAAGCACTGCAAGCGCTCGACCGGCCGCTCCGGCGGCCCCGGCGGCCAGCACCGCAACAAAGTCGAAACGCACGTCCAACTCCTGCACGAGCCGACAGGCTTGCTCGCCCAAGCCGGCGAGCACCGCTCGCAAGGCGACAACCTCCGCGTGGCACTCCGCAGGCTTCGCCTGGTCCTGGCGGTCGAGCATCGCGTCTCCCCACCGGCGCCGACAGGTCGCGACGCGCTCGACGGACCGTGGACCAGCGCCCTCTGGCGATCGCGGATCTCCGGTCCCAAGCGCACGCCCAAGCCGTCGTCGGGGGATCGTGGCGTCTCGGGTGACGACGACTCGCCGCTGAGCGCGATCGACCGAGCGATTCAACGTGTTGAGCGCGGGCGCAGCGAGGTCACGGGCCTCACCGGCCGGTTGGTCATCAACCCGGATCATCATGACTTTCCTTCGCTGCTGGCCGAAGCGATGGATCACCTCGCCGACTGCGGGTGGGATCTTCGACCCGCGGCGGTTCGTCTGGGCGTCACGCCGTCTCAGGTCATCAAGCTGCTCCGAGAGCACCCTCCCGCACTGCTGAAGGCCAACAGCGAGCGAGCCCGGCACGGCATGCACGCGCTGAAGTAGCGCTGCTCACACGCGCGCCCGCATCCACTTTCCACCGAGAAAACGGCCCGTGTAGAACAACGACCGCAGGGCGATTTCCGCGCACAGCCCGGTCCATAGGCCCGTCAGGCCCCAATCCACCGGCGACGGATTCTCCAGCACACCACCGCCGAATACTTCGGGCAATGGCAGGTCCACGCCGCTGAGCAGGTAGCACAGCGGCAGCCGAAGCCCCCACTGGCAGATCCAGGTGAGCACCATGACCGCGCGGACATCGCCCGCACCGTGCAGGGCGCTCCGCAGAACGATCGCGTATGCGAAGGGCACCTGCACGAAGCCCGTGATCATCAGCAGCGGCGGGGCGAGTTCCGCATGCGCCGGCTGTCCGGAAAGCAGCGAGACCAGCCACGTGCCGGCGAAGATCAGCACCACACCGAGCGTCCCCATGGCCAGCGCCGCCGCTCCGGCACACAGCAGCGCCGCCCGACGAGCCATCATCGGGGCACCCGCGCCGAGGTACTGCCCGGTGAGCGCACTGGCGGCGATACCGAGTCCGAAGCCGAAGATGAAACTGAACGCCTCGATTCGAATGGCCAGCAGGTGCGCGCCGAGCAGGCCCGCGCTCTCGCTGGCCACGACAGCGCCGTGGATCGCAGCATTGCGCGCCTCCGCGGCCGCGTTCATCACGCCGACCATGAGAATGATGAGGTAGTTCGCCACCCACATGCCGAACATCTCCGCGAAGTTCGGCAGGCCGAGTCGCAGCAGCCGGAACATCGTCACGCCGTGGAAGGCCATCCGGCGACCGTCCAAACGCACCCCCGACACGCCATTGCGCATGAACCAGACCGCGATGCCGCAACCCACGGCGTGCGCGAGCGAGGTGCCGAGCCCGATGCCCAGCACGCCCATGTCCAGCACGATCGCCATGACATAGACCAGCACAAGGTTCACGATGTTCACCACGACCATCACAAACGCGGGCCGGACGGTGTCACCCGCCCCGCGTGCGCACGCGTTGGCCGCGAACATCATCGTGGAGAATGGCAGGCCCAGGCAGTACGCACGGATGTAGTTGATGAAGTCGGCCTCGCCCTCACCCGTGAGGCTCTGCACCCGAGCCAACACCGGCGCGGCCCACGCGAGCAACACCGCGGCCGACACGCCGCCGACGATCGCCAGCAGCATCGCCTGCCCAAGCGCCGCGCGAGCCGCCGCCAAACGCCCGGCACCGACCGCGCGGGAGATCAGCGCCGTCGCGCCGACACCGATCGCCGCGGAAATGAGCCCGACACCCCACAGCAAGTACACCGCACCACCGACCGCATCCGCCGCGGCCACAGATACCCGCGCCGCCATGATCGCGTCGACCGCGCCGACCATCGAACTCAGCAGCGACTCGATCAGCACCGGCACCGCCATCACGACCACGGCGCGCTGCACACTCAGCCCCGCCAGTCGTCCCGACTTGATCCCCGCCCGATGTGCAGGCGGCTCCGGCGTCGCGACGGACAGACCATCGTCGTCCAACCCCTCCGGATTGACCACGACCAAAGGCGGCGACGGCTCAAACGCTCCATCGTCGCCCCCCGGCGATCGCTGTGCCCCCTCACCCCGTCCTGCCCCTCGCCCCTCGTTCTGTCCGTCAACATCCTCTGGTACTGGCATGCGTCGCCCGATTCTTCCCGTTTCCTCTTCGAGCATCGACTCTAGCACGCCAGGCCATCGCAAGCGGTAGACTGCGGCCATGATCCCCGATGCGATTCTTCACCTCGCGAGCACACCCGCGTCCTTGACGCTCAACACGGCCGACTGGCTCGTGCTCGGCGGGTACTTCGTGCTCCTTGTCGCGCTCGGGGTCTGGTCGAACATGCGGCCGGTACGAAACGCCGAGGACTACTTCCTCGGTGGACGCAGCATGCCCGTCTGGGCCGTCGCCTTCTCGATCCTCTCCACGGCGCAATCCGCCGGCACGTACGTCGGCGTTCCCGCGAATTCGTACGGCGGCAACCTCACATACATCATCGGCAATGTTGGCGCTGTGATCGGCGCATTTGTTCTGGCGTGGGTCTTCATCCCCGCGTACTACCGGCTCAATGCGACGACGCCCTACGAAATGCTCGAGCAGCGCTTCGGCCCAACCGGCAGGCTCGCCACGGCGTGGGCCTATCTCATCGGCCGGGTCTTTGCGAGTGGCGCTCGCATCTTCGTCGCCGCGGTGCCGACGAGCATCGTCATCGTCGGCACCGTCGATGCGTCCGTCATGGCGTGGTCGATCCTGGGCTTCACGATCCTCGGCATCGCCCTCTCGCTCTTCGGTGGCGTGCGATCGGTGATCTGGATCGACATTCTCCAGGTCGGCGTCTATCTCGGCGCGGCGATCGTCACGATCATCGTTCTCCTGAACGTCATCCCCGTCGGCCTGCCCGATCTCATCGCGGCGCTTCAATCCCCCCCGCCGCTGCCGAACGGAACGGTCGTGGGGAACAAACTCACCGTCGTCGACTTTTCCACCGACCCCTCCGCGTCGTTCACGATCTTCACCGCGATGACCGGGTTCGTCCTTCTGGCCATCGCCAGCCACGGTGTTGACCAGGATCTCGTTCAGCGAATGCTCTCGTGCAAGTCGGCGGTCCAGGGGGCTCGCTCCGTGCTCATCGGTGTCATCATCGGCGTGCCCGCGGTGATGATCTTCCTGATCCTCGGCCTGCTGCTCTCGGTGTACTTCACGCGCCCGGACATCATGGGCGCTGCCGCGCCGGGCTTTGCTCCGCAGCGCAGCGACACGGCCTTTACGGAGTTCGCGTTGAGCCCTGCGGTTGCGGGCTGGGGACTGGGTGGCCTCGTCGTCGCGGGGCTGTTCGCCTGCGGGCCGGCGGGCATCAACTCGGGCCTCTCGGCCATGAGCAGCACGTTCGTCAACGACATCTACCGACCGGCCCGCAGCCGCCGTCTCGCCCGCACCGGCAACGATTCACCCCGAACCGCCGCCGACGACGCCCGTGAGGTCCGCGTCGGTCGCATCGGGGTCATTGGCGCGGGTGTCGCCCTCGGCCTGATGGCCCTGCTCTGCATCGCGTGGTACGACCCCAGCAACAGATCGATCATCGACTTTGTCCTGGCTGTGATGAACTTTGCCTATGCCGGGCTCGTCGGCATCTTTTTCGCCGCGCTCTTCACCCGTCGCGGCACCGGCGGCACAGTCATCGCCGCACTGATCACGGGCTTCATCATCACGCTGCTGTTCCAAACGCCCATGTGGACCGGCATCGCCCATCTCTTCCCGAGCCTCGTGGGCCTGTCGACACAGGCCGAGGTCGCTCAGGCGATCGCCAGCACACGCGGCTTCATCGAGAAGTCGCTCACAATCGGGGGCTGGCCGTGGCTGCGTCTGGCATTCCCGTGGCAACTCTGCATCGCCGCGGGCGCTTCGTTTCTCGTCTGCATCTCGCTTCCGAGCCCGACACGCCTCGCCGGGCGGCCTACTCCCAGGGCCAACTGAGCCGCACACCCAGCGAGGCGAGCAGCCGCTGCAAGTCCTCGGTGCGCATCGGGTCCTCATGCACCTGTGATGGCTCCGCCCCGGACGCGTCGCACAACGCCGCAAGCGCACCCGCGCTCTCGCCGACGTTCCACTCAACGTGGTGCATCCGATACGCTCCGTTGGTCACGTGCGTGACGCCGAGGCACTTCCCCGCCGCGATCAGGTTCCGCACGCGCACCGGGATCAGGCTGCCGAGCGGCACCCGGAACGGCGCACACGGCACGTAGACGTTGTTCCGCCCCGCGCACGAAGGGTGCAGGTCGATCGCGTAGTGCCCGATGCCCACGGAGTCGGCAAACGGATGCGCCGTGCCGTAGGGCGTCGCGCTCCACGCCGCATCCCGATCCGCGCCGGCCGCGCGGCGTTGGTCTGTCCCGACGTGCGCCTCGGTGACGATCGTCCGGGCCACGAGCCGCCGCGGCTCGCGGATGTACGGGCTCTTTGCAAAGCCGTCTTGCGTTCCCAGTTCCTCGCCGCGCAGCCGCAGACCGGGGTATCCCGGCGTCGGGCGTGTGTCGTGCCGCGGCGCCTCGGTCTGCATCCAATGCAGAAACGCGAGGCTCTGCCGACGCGCACCGGCCAGCGCGCTGTCATCCACGCCGTGCATCCGCGGCCGCAGCAGCGGCTTGATCCAGTAGTCCATCTGCACCATGTTGATCAGCGAAACATCCGGGCTCGGCGTTCCGTCGGCTCGCGCGGGCCAGATCGAACCATCCACGATCCGACGGTACCGCCACATCTCGAGTTCTTCGGTCCCGTTCGGGCCGAGCCCGGGCGTATCGGGCCACGGAACCATGCGGAACGTCCGCCGCCCCTCGGGATTGTGACTCGGCACCGTCCACGAAAACAGCGGCCCCGTCCACGGGGGCTCCATGGTCGGCTCACGCGTCTGCGCACCGGCAACACCCGGCGAGTACGCCCGCCAGAACGCGTAGTCATCCGGAACGGGCACGACGTGATTCTCTCCCGGTCGATGCTCCAGCGCAAAGCACCAGGAACACGCCTGCTGATCCATCGGGTCGATTTTGCGGCTCGCATCAAAGTCCGTGCGGCCGTGCAGCTCGTTGAACACCGACTGATGCTCGGCACCCAGCGCGTGTTCCACACCGGCCAGCGCAAGTACATCGCCGCAGTCGCTCGCATCGAGAACGAACTTGGCCCGGATGAGAACACGGTCGCCCGTTCGGCGGTCGCGGAACTCCACCGCCTCAACTCTCGCACCATCGGCCGAAAGCACCGCGCCCATCGGCGAAAGGAAGAACTCCGCACGCAGCAGCGAAGCATCCAATTCACCACCGGGCACCCACGTCTGGTCCGTCGGCAGCATTGGCATCGGCCCGTTCACACCCGGCGCCGCCGATCGCAGCAGCGCCGCGTGCAGCAACGCTGCGAAGTCTGCCGGCTCAGCGCAGCATCGGCTGACCCACCCACCACCCGGGTTGAACGCTCCGAAGGGCTCGACCACCCGCGCTCGTGCCCCGCGAGCCATCGCGCGGGCGCGGACCGCCGACCGCAGCGACTGATACGTGGCGGTTCCGCCGACGGTCTCGATCCACGCGTTCTCATCCGGCGGCACGCCCTGCGATGTGAGCTGCCCGCCGAGCCAATCGGTCTGCTCGGCGATCACGCAGGCGACACCGAGCCTCAGGCAACTGATCGCCGCCGCGACGCCGCCCGTGGTGCCCCCGACGATCAGAACGGTTGTCGATAGTTCGCGCACGCGGCTCTCCGGTTCAGGGCTGCGAGGATACGCGATCAGCCCTTGACCGCGCCGGCGAACAGCCCGGGCTTGAGCCATTTCTGGGCCGCGATGAACGCGACGATGATGGGGATCAACGCCAGCACCGCGCCGGCGTACGCCATGCGCGGATTGGTCGCAAACTCACCAAGCAACTGGTTGATCGCCACCGGCAGCGTGAAGTTGTCCTTGCTCTGCAGCACCACCAGCGGCCAGAGCAACTCGCTCCACGCACCGATCATGCTGAACAGCGCCAGCGTCGCGAGCGTCGGCGCACTCAGCGGCAGCATCACGTGCCGCCACACGCCGAACGACGAGCAGCCGTCCATCCTCGCCGCCTCCTCAAGGCTCGCGGGAATCTGGGCAAAGGCCTGTCGGCACATAAAGATCCCGAACGCCGAGACAGAGAACGGGATGATCACCGCGATCAGACTGTCCGCAAGTCCCATCGAGATGATCGTCCGATACATCGGCACGACGATCACCTGCTCCGGGATCATCATCGTCGCGAGGATCACGACAAAGAGCACGTTTCGCCCGCGGAAGTTCATCCGCGCCAGCGGATACGCCGCGAGCGCCGCCAGAAACACGTTCAGCAGCGACCGCACCACCGTCACGATCACGCTGTTGACAAACGGCCACGTCAGATCGCCATCGGTCCACGCCTGGCGGAAGTTCGCCAGCGTCGGCTGCGTCGGAATCGACACGAGGTTGCTCCCCGACGGCTGCAACGCCACCAGCAGCAAGAACAGCGTCGGCCCGATCGCCAGCCCCGCCAGGAGCCCGGCGGAAACGTACAGCGTGATCGTCAGCCATGTCGGTCGTCGGTCCAGCACGCGAAAGGTACCTCAGGTTGCCGCCGGGTCGCGCCGGCTGGACAGTCGCAGGTTCACCAGCGAGAACGCCAGAATGATCAGGAAAAGCGTGATCCCGATCGCACTGGCCATGCCGTAGTCGCCCTTCTCGAACGCCTCCAGATAGATCAGCGGCACCGCGGTCTGCTGCTCCACCGGCACGCCCCGCGCCGTGACGTAGATCTCCTCGAACACCTTGAGCGCACTGATCGACGAGATGATGAACACCAGTGTCAGCACAGGCCACAACGCCGGCAAGGTCACATGCCGGAACACGCCGAACCTGCTCGCCCCATCGATCGCCGCGGCCTCCTTGAGTTCCTTCGGCACCGCCAGCAGCCCGGCCAGAAACACCATCATGTAGAAGCCGAAGCCCTTCCACAGCGTCACGAACATCGCGCTGATCAGCGTGAACGGCGGCTCGGTCAGCCACGGCACGCGATCAATACCGACCAGCCCGAGCATCGTGTTGATCAGCCCGCCGTCCTCCCGCAGCACAACCGCCCACGCGATCGCCGCGACGATCGTCGGCGTAACCACCGGCAGGAAGAGCACCAGACGAAGCCCCTTGGCCCATCGCAGCGCCGACTCGACCACCATCGCCGCCCACAGGCTCAGGGCCATCAGAGCGGGCGTGACCAGCAGATACAGAAAACTGTTGCCGAGACAGAACCAGAATCGCTCGGTCAGCAGCAGCCGACGATAGTTCTCAAGCCCCACCCACCGCGGCCCATCCACACTGAACGGCGTGTACCGCGTGAACGAGTAGTACAGCACCTGCACCATCGCCAGCAGAAAGAACACGCCCAGCACGGCGATCGCCGGCGCCAGAAAGGCGTAGGGCGTGAACCAGCGCTGTCGAATCGGTGATGCCAAGGTTCCCAGTCCTGATCCGTGCGTTGCTCGCTCAGACGCCAGCCTGCATATCCAGCCGCGTGGGCGTCGGCACCGCGTCGATCGGAGCATACTCGCTCACTTTCAGCAGCACGTTCCACTCACGCTCGATCTCCGCCAGCGTCTCCCGAACGTCCGCCCCCTGCAGCAGGCACCGCTTGATGCGGTCCTCGAATACGCGACGCATGTCCGGCCACGCGCTCAACGCAGGCGTGAACGCCGCGGCATCCCTGAGCGCCGCCGCGGCGATCAGCCCCGCCTCGACCGTTCGCTCCGCCACAACCCGCGCCGTCCTGCCCGTCCGCGCCGCCTCGCTCGCACTGACCGTTCGTGCCTGCTCCATCGCCGAGGCGAAGTCCGTGAACTGCGGCTTGCGGAGCGACTCGCTCGTGCTGGGCAGAATCGGCACCGTTGCGCAGAAAAGCTCCTGACTCTCCGGGCTGGTCATGTGCAACGCGAGTTTCGCCGCCAACTCCGGATGACGGCTCTGCACCGTCACACCCAGAACCATGACCGCGACATGCCCGCGGCCCAGCGCCCCGGTGATCGGCGGCCCCACCCGCGTCGCGTCATACACCGCCGGCGCAACATCGCGAATCCGATTCAGGAAGTTCGGCCCGGAGTTGATCACCGCCAGCCGCTGGTTCTGATACAGGTCGGGCATGTGCGCACTACCAACCGTTGCGCTCTCCCGCGGCAGGCACCCCTCCCGAAACAGCGCCACCCAATCCTCCACGATCGAGACGATCGCATCACTGGTAAGGTCCGCACGAAGTCGCCCGTCCGGCCCCGGAACAAGCGGCGGGTGCCCCTCGGCCATCAGCATCATCGGCAGGTCCGACTCGGTCCCCAGCGGCACACTGAACAGCGCCGGCCCGCTCGGCCCGACCCGGGCGCGATACGCCCGCGCGGCCGCCCGGAGTTCGTCCCACCGCCGGGGAAGCGTCTCAAATGTCACCCCCCCGCGCTCGAGCAACTGGGTGTTGGCCATCACCGCCTGCGTCGTCAGATACCACGGCAGCGCCAGCAGCTTTCCGTCGATCTCACCCAGCCGCAACGGTCCGGGCAGATAGATCTCACGCGCCTGGACCGACATCAGCGGCCGAAGGTCCGCGAGCGCGCCCATCGAGATGAACCTGGCGTAGGTCTTGTCCGAAAAGTTCACGACATCCGGAGCACGGCCCGCACTGGCCGCGGCGAGCAGCTTGCGGTCCATCGCCTCGAAAGGCACATCGTTCCAGATCACCTTCACACCCGGATTGGCCGCCTCAAAGGCGCCGATGCGCTCCCGGATGTACCCCTCGAACGGCGAGAGGGCCAGGGTCCAGAACTCAAGCCGCTTGATCCCGTCAGAATCACCACGATCCCCGCAGGCCCCGCCGCTGATGAAGCCGACAGAAATCCCCAGCAAAAGCAGCATCGCGAGCAGCGCTCGCGCGCCGCTCGCGATGATCTGTGTTCGGCTCCCGCAGAAGCTGGCCCGGGCCCGAAAACGAATCATGGCAGCTGATCGTCGATCGGGGACCAGCGGACCCGGAAGGTGCTGCGAGCGTTCGTGTCGCCGGGCACCGTGCTCGTCACCAGATCGCGGATGTTCAGCTGCTCAACGTGCCCATCAAGGAACACGAAGTTCGCCGAGCCGACGAGCGCCTGAGTGTCACGCAGACGGCGCGGATGACGGTACCAGGGGATGTAGGAGCGTGGGAGCACATTGGCCGGGCTCAGCTCCGGCGGACGCAGCTGGACGGGTCCACCGAAGCCACCCGGAAAGTCGCTGATTCCAGTCGCACCGGCGCCCAATCGCCCGTGCGGCGTGCTGCCGATGGCGCTGGGCGGGCCGATCGTGGAATTGGTAAACCACAGGACGCGGCCATCCGCATCAGGGGCCGCACCGCGGGACTGGCCCCACGCGTCGGCAAGCAGGAAGATGCTTGTCGAGAACAACGAGTTTGCATCAACAGGGGCGCCACCGGTCTCGGAGGTGTTCCGGCTGGGCCGCGTGAACCGACGACCGTCGGCGGACGCATCAATGCCGCCGGAAGCCCACCAGTTCATGCTCCATGACCGCCCCGCGAGCGGGTGGTTCGGATTGATCATCGCCGAGCCGCCCACCGTCGGATTGATCGTGGAACCCGAGTCGGAATTGTTCAGGCTGAGCAAGTACGCGCCGAGCCGAGCCTCGTCATACCAGTACAGCCCGACGCGCCCGGTGACGGGGTCGGTGTAGTTGTTGATGTTGGGCGGAAAGATGCCCTTGTAGTCGCCGGAGTAATTGATCAGCGCCAGGCCGGCCTGACGGATGTTGTTCTGCGCGACCGTGCCGCGAGCGGTCTCGCGAGCGCTGGCGAGCGCCGGAAGCAGGATGCCCACCAGCAGGGCGATGATCGCGATGACCACCAGCAACTCGATGAGGGTGAAGGCCCGCATACGCCGGTATACATGCTGAACGTTCATAGTCATTCTCCCAGTTTGCCCCGCGACGTAGCCATCGGACGTCGCACCCGCTCCCTCGCTCACACCCCCAAGAACCCGACCGCGTCGGCGAGAACCCGCCGCGATCGTCGGACGTTGCCGGCCGACTGGCCCGCTTGACGTCCCGCCGATCCGCACGTCCAATCTTCATCGCCCCTCTGGAAAGGGTCGCCGAAGACAGGACGGGCTGATGAACACCGAGAGTCTCTCCAAGAAACTTCGGCGCTCCGTCTCGTCGGTTTCACCATTTTCCCGGCGAAACCGATAAATCCCCGAAAACCCCGCTAGGGGTTCATCGGTGGCGCGGCGGTCGAACCGCGCTGAACCAACTCCGCCCTCAGGCGACGACGCTTCTCGTGAGCCGTCGGCGAAACAGCCAGATCCATCAAACTCTCCGCTGCCAATCGCCCCATGTCCAGCAGCGGCTGGCGCAGCGTCGTAAGCCGCGGCGACAAAAACTGCGCGCTGGGCGGATCATCAACGCCGATCACCGACAGGTCGCCGGGAATATCCAGATCAAGTTCGCGAGCAACGCTGTAAAGGTCCAGCGCGAAGTAGTACCCAGCCGCGAAAATCGCCGTTGGCCGATTGGGCGACTTCAGCATCGTGACCAGCCGGGCACGATCGCCATCACTGAGCTTCCACCCCGGCACCCGCAGTACGTTCTCCGTCGCGATCAGACCCGCGCGGCCCATGGCCTCCGAGAACCCCTGCCAGCGGTCGACGTTATTCGACACCTCCGCACCGCCGCCCACATACGCGATTCGCCGATGCCCGAGTGCCGCAAGGTGCTGCACCGCCTGCGCGGCCAGATCCACGTTGTCGGTATCGATCGAGTGAACGTGGTCATGGTCGAACGATGCGCCAACCACCACCACCGGCGGCTTCTTCGTCGAGCGTGTCCGCGGCCTGGTGCCCGCCTGCGCACCGAACCACGGCATGTTGTTCAACTGCTTGCGCATCGGGTTCACGTACACGAACCCGAGGCACTCCTTGCGCCAGTCTTCGCCGAACTGCAGCAGCACAAGGTCCGCACCGCGGGCCATCGCGCCGCGACGAACGCCCTCGAGCACGTGACCGTGATAGAAGTCCGAGAGCGACGCTTCCTCGTGAAACACCAGCCCGACGCGCACGCCGGTGCTCGGAGCAACACGCTCGAAGTAAGCCTCATGAACAAAGGTGCCGCGACCCTGGCCGCGGCGCAACACACCGCTGGAGACCAGTTCTTGCAGCGCCCGGTGCACCGTCACGAGCGACACATCGATCTGCTTGCTCAGCGCCTTGGTGCTTGGCAACTGATCCCCAGGCGCATAACGCCCGTCGTCAATCGCGGAGCGGATCGCGTCCTTGACCGCCGCGTACAGCGGCCGGCCGGGTTCGGGGGACACGGGTTTGAACTCGGCGATGCGGGACATCAAGTGCGAGGCAGGGCTTTCGCCCGGCCTCGCGTGAGTGTTCTAGAAGATCTTACCGACGGCGACGGAAGGCCGCAAGACCCCCCAATCCGAGGAGTGCAGCAGCGCCCGGCGTCGGGATGGAGAAGGTGAAGGCCTGGATGCCGTTGTTGGAGTTCAGGACGTAGAGGTCGGCGGTGAAGATGCCGCCGTTGCTCGAAATGCGGCCGAACTTAACCGAGCCGGTCGCGTTGCTGTTGGCAACCGTATTGCCGGTCAGCGGGTCGACCGGGACGATGCCGGGGTTGCGCACGCCGAAGGTGAACAGGCTCACCGGCGCGGCGGGGTTGGTCATGTCGTACATGTACACGCGCGAGTTGTTCGCATCGACCGTGGCCAGATAGGGGACGCCGCCGATGACGGCGAAGTCCATGGGCGACTCGCCGCCAGCGGTCAGAGTTCCGCCGTTGGCCAGGGTGGTCGCGCCGGACGGGCCGATGGTCGAGCGGGTCAGCGTGCCGTTGGTCTGGGCAACCTTGGCCAGGACGTCATTGGCCGTCGCGCCGAAGGTCAGACCAAGGCGATACTGGCCAGCGGCAGCGCCGCTGATCGGGAGCGAGCCAGCCGGGGGCAGCGGAGCAGTGGTCGAGGAGTAGATCTGGCCGGTGGGCGAAGTGCTGCCGTTGATGGCGAGGTAGCCCTGAACGCCGTTGAAGCCCGCGAGAATGCGGGTGTTGGCGCCGGAACCGATGACGTCGAACGAGTCGCCGAGGCGGACGGTGCCACCGGTCGAGCTCCAGCCCGTCGTGGGCTGGGAGTAGTGCAGCGCGGGGGCCGACGACTCGTTGGCGAACTTGTACACGCGGAACGGCGAGGTCGCCGAGCGGATGTTGGCGCTCATGTTGGCGATGTAGATCTCGCCGCTATCGCTGATGCCGACCTGGTTGTACTGAAACGTGCCGGTGTTGAACAGGTTGCTGTCGAACTGCAGACCGCCGGAGTCAACGCCCGTGGTGCCGTTGAGGATGCGGAACGGAGACGCCGTGGCGTTGATCGCGCCGTTACGCGTCACCAGGATGAGGTTGTCCGTGACGGGGTTGTACGCCAGGCCACGCTCGTTGTTGCCCGTGCCGAGCGCCAGGTAGGTGCTGCCCGAGACCGCGCCGGGAGCATCGCCGGTCAGAGCGACGCCCGGAGCGCGCCAGCCGTTGACGCCGAACGACGTCTTGGGGGTCAGGGTCTGGGCGTTGGCGGCAGTGGCCAGGCCCGCGAGAACGATGAGGCTGCAAACGGCGATACGCATGTCTCTCTCTCCTGCAAAAAGGTCTCTCTCTCAAAACCAACCGTCAGAACGCACTACGCGTTTGTGCATGCCGACGGCTACGACGAAGGGGAACGCTGGGCCCGCGGCGTGATCCGCACACCCAGGTGATTGGCAACCGGCCGGAACGCACCGTCGCTCGGCCGGTTCTGCACCGACGGGCCATCCGTCGGAACATAGACGAATGAAGTCGACCCCCCACCATCCAAGTTGATCGCGTCGAAGGCCCCCAGCCCGATGAGAATATCGCCGGTCTCGTTCAGCGTCGCGCCGATGCTGTGCCCGGGCGATCTCCCATCGATCGCGACGATGATCAGCATCGATCCATCCCGGCTCACGCCGACCGCCGTGCGCGGATGCCGCGCCGAAGGTTCGACACGCGCCGTTCCGCCGAGGTTCACCGCGTCGTCGACCAGCATCGTCCCGCGAGCCGGGTCGGTATCGCTCGGCCCGATGCTCGCCACACCGACCTGCGCGCCGACGACATCCGACGCCCGCAGATACCCCGCCACCGCACGCCCATCGGCGAACACCGCGAGCGCCGGATCCGGACGCCCGGCGTATTCGCGCACCGGCGAAACAACCACGCCATCGGCGATGCTCAAGCCCAGCACATCGACATACTCCCCCGCCTTCCACGCGCCCGCGCCGCCCGCGACACGACCAAAGTAGTTCGCATTGATCGCCAGCGTCGCATCAACCGACCGCGCCCATTCATCCGTCGGCACGAGCCTCGCTTCGGCCCCGGCAGGCTTGCCAGAATCCGCCGCGAGCGCCGAAGTGCCCACCAGCCGCACGCGTGGATCGCGCAGATTCACCGTCGCGGCGTATCCGCGAATCGCACCGTCAGCGGTCGGGATATCGATCTTCGACAGCCGCACGGGCTCAGCGGACGCACACCCGCCCATGATCACCATGATCGCCAGCGACATCCCCGCCGCGCCATACGCCAGTCCAGAATGTTTGGTGTCTCTCTCTCTCACGCGTTTGCTCTTGTCGCCGACCGGAACGTCTCCGCCCCGAGCATCGTGTATGCGAGCGCATACGCCCGGAGCGAACGAGTTCTATAATCTCTCTCAGTTTTCGCCGTTCGTCAAGCCGACTCCGCATTTGGCCTCGATTTACCGAGGTATGGGGCCCCTCCAACCCGACAGCCTGTACCACTTTGGCACAGGTCCGCAAAGATCGAGCATCCGGCTTCCTCGCGGCGGTCCTCGCCACGACCGGGAACCTCGGCCGGCGGAATGAAAAACGGCCTCCCGTTGAGCGGGAGGCCGGACCAAAGCACTCTCGGACGCGGACGTTGAGATCAGTTGATAGCGGGGATCTCGACCCACTCGCCGCCACGGGCGATGGACTCGTTGCCAAGCTGCATGATGGCAACCGACTCGACGATCGCACGCAGGTCAACCGGTGCCGCGCCACCCTCGAAGAATCGAACCATGCCTTCAACGAGACGCGAGTAGACCGGGGCAAAGTCCACAACGAACTGGGCGATGCCCTTGGTGCCGTGGATCGTCGCGCCGAAGGCCCAAGCGCCGTTGCGATCCATGCGGATGCGGGCGAGCTTGCCGTCGTGATACTCGATATCGATCAGGTGGTAGCCGCTGGTCGCGTTGCCGGTCTTGACCGCCGAGACACGCTTGGCGGCGTGCTTGCCCGGACCGGACTGCCCGAAGTGAAGCATGATCGCATCGACCATCTCGATGCTGTGACAGCCGTAGTGCCACAGGTCGGGCATCATGTCGAGCACTTCGCCGTTCCCGAACGCGTCGATGGCGACGATGTTGCCGACCTTCTCCTTGTCGATCTTCGGGATCTCGGTGATGAACCGCAGGCTGCTGGCCGAGTACGCGCGGGCCTTGTACTGACGGCTCATCGCCAGCAGCGCCTTGGCCTGATCGATCGAGCACGTCAGCGGCTTATCGATGTACGTCGGCATGCCCTTGGCCAGGCTCGGCACGGCCAACTCGAGGTGGCGATGGCCGTTGATGTTCAGCACCATGACACCGTCGACCTGGCTCAGCAGTTCATCGATGCTGTTGACCTGCTTGGCACCCTCCTTGAGCGTGTCCTCGCGCCACTTGGCCACGTCCTTGGCGCTCTGCTCCGGGCCGGCCGGATGCTGCCACTCATGGTGGCCGGGATCCCAGAATGCCGTCACCTGGCACTTGGTCTTGCCCTCTTTGTGCAGGGCATTGATCCGATTGGTGAACACCGGGGTGTGCGAAGAGTCGATTCCGATCGCGCCGATACGCATGACGAACCTCAAGGATTGATGGACTCAGGCCCCGTCGGCACACACGCCGAAACGGAACAAGGGGTGGGTTGCTCGATTGCCGAGACGTGTAAGGTCACTTCTTCGCGGGCGCCTTCGTGCCACTCTTGGTGCCGGTCTTGGTCGTGCCGGTCGGCGCAGGTGCGGGAGCGGTCACCGTCGCGGCGACCGTCGTCTCGCGGATGAGTTCCGGCAGGTTCGCAAACACCGGCGCCGTGTCCCGGAACCAGCGGTCGCGATCAGCCTTGGGCATGTCGCGCCACGTCACCTTGCCGTCGCGGGCGATCGTCCCGGCCTGCACCTTTTCGATCTTTCCGTTGGCCCAGATCTCCTTCGTCGCCGGGCGGCCCTGGCGATCGTGCCAGATCCACTCACCGTCCGGGCGGCTGTTCTTGACCGCACCGGTGAAGTTCGGCTTGCCGTCGTCGCGATTGACGGTGATGACCTGGTCCGCGATGCGCCCATCCTCGAAGCGGATGACCGACTGCGAGCGCACGCGATTGCCGTGACGCACGAACTGCCCGTTCGGCGCAAGGCGAATCTGGTCCGTGCCCGCCATCTGGCCGTTGACCAGCGTGACGAGATTCACACCATTGGTGCGAAGATTCGCGATCGCGGCCTCGGCGCTCGTTGCTCGGCTCTTGGCGTCGTTGGCCTCGCTGGTGAGCGCGGACAGACGCTTCTCGAGTTCGGCAACCTTCGCGCCGCTTTCCTCGGCCTTCTTCTTCTCCTCCTCATACTGGCTCTTGTAGCAGCCAGCCATCGGCAGGCACGCCGCGATCGCGATGGCCGCGGCGAAGGTCGTGAATCGGGAGCGATGGGCGGTCAGAGTCGTCATGGCGGATTCTCCGTCGGAACTGTTGGCGATCTCCCGCCGGTGCCGGAGCACTTCGTGCGGTGCGGGAATGTAGGAAGCGCCCGGACCACTGTGAAGTTCCGAACACGCACAGGCGCCAAATCAACCTCATCCCAAATGAACAGACGCCCCCGGACGGACCGGGGGCGTCTGACGCTCATTCGGACGGTTTCGACCGTGTCTGCGGACGATCAGTCGTTGTTGGTAAAGTCCAGCAGGAACTTGAGGCCCTCGGCGATCAGCACCACGCCGGCAAGGCTCACCAGAGCCGCCGTCGCCGCGGCTCCCGCCACGTCGAATGCCGGCTTGGCCATCATGCCCGTCGGGTCGACCAGCGCGGTGATGCTCATCATCGGCGCGCTCAGGAACAACTCACGAAGCAGCCACCCCTGCAGCCACAGCCCCACCAGGATCGCCCCGATGATCGCCCACTGCTGCATGATGAAGTTCCAGTGCTCGCGGCGGCTCCGCCCGCGAACGGCGCGAACGCCCTCACGAATCGGCATGTACAGCGCGAGAATCAGGTAGAAGAATCCGCCGATGCCAGCGCCAGGAAGTCCGTTGACCATGGTGAAAACTCGGAAACAGGTGCGAGAAACAACTCAGAAACAGGTGTTGATTCGACTTCATTCCCAATTCGCCGCGGGCACACCCCGGGCGAAGCGTCCGATCATCAGTGGCCCTTCTCGAAGGTCTTCAGGCGGTTCCGCATGATGATCTCATGCCAGAACGCCGACAGCACGAACACGCCGTTGACCACCCGCATCACGTAGAACGCGGGGATGGACGACAGAGCCTTGAGCTTCTCGCCGCGCTGGTGCGCCTTGATCATCACCGGCACCAGCACCGCGGGCAGATCGATGAAGTACCCGAGCAGGAACAGCGGGCTGATCAGCACGCACAGCAGCGGCAGCAGCACGAAGAACGCCAGCGTCGCCACCGTCGAGTCCCAGAGGCCGACCGCCACGATCAGCCGCAGGTACGGCGTCTTGAGCACGGTCTTCCAGTGAACGCGAACGCACTGATAGAAGCCGCGGCTCCAACGCCTCAACTGCTTGCGCAGGAAGTCGAAGTTGTGCGGCTCGATCGGGTAGCAGACCGCCTCCGGCACGAAACGGATCCGGTACCCGGCGTCGTAGCAGTTCCACGTCAGGTCCATGTCCTCCGCCAGCGTCCGGTGCGGCCAGCCACCCAGACGGCGGAGAACGTCGGTGCGATAAACGCTGAAGCACCCGCTGGCGATCAGCGGCCGCTCGTAGTAGTCCTGAATCGGCTTGTAGATCGTGAACGCGAAGAGGTACTCGATGTACCGGCCGCGCTCCCAGATCGTGTTGACGTGCCGCGGGATCACGTACCCGCACGCCCCGGCGATGTGGTCATCCTGCTCCAGATCGCCCGTGTTGGCCGCCTTCATCAGCCGCTCGATCGCGTCGGGCGCAAGCGAGGTGTCCGCATCGATGGCCAGGGTATAGGGCGTCACGACGGACTTGAGCCCGAAGTTCAGCGCCCCGGCCTTCGAGCCCGAGTTGGACTCCGGCCGAAGCACCCGCACCCCCATGCTCCGCGCGATGTCGCCCGTGCCGTCCGAAGACCGGTCGTCGATCACGATGATCTCATCGGGCTGCAGCGTCTGCTCACGGATCGAGCGGATCGTGTCGGCGATGAACTTCGCCTCGTTGTACGCCGGAATCAGCACCGTCAGCCCCGCCGTCGTGCGAGGCTTCTGCGTCGGAAACGCCTCGCGCTCGGCGACCGCTCGCGTCGTGATAACGGCCTGATCCGTCGGGGGCTCCTCAAGGGCGACCGCCGACGACTGCCCGGTTTCTGTAGACGATGAACTGCTCATGGTGCTCGTTGATGTGCTCGCGGCGGAACGCTCATCGCGTCCCTCTGGGCCTCAGCGCGGCTGACTCCCCGCTCGAATCCCCGATTCCGCTTTCGATAACGTCGGCTCTCACGCCGGCACGTCTCGTCGCGCCTCGGGTCATCGGTCGGTCTGCGTCAGTCTCGTCGGGCCTCCCCGGCATGGCCGGTGCGGGCTGTCGAAAGGCCGATCCGGGCTCACGTCCCGTTTCACGGCCCGACAGCAGGTGCGTGCTTTATCAATCGTAGACATCGAGAGTTCGGATGCAGAATCCGTGCGGTGGATTTTCAGTGCAAAACCCAACCGTCGCCATCGGAACGGATGACAAGGCCCAGAATTACCGATCAAAATACGAACTCCTGCCGCTCGCCGGAGCGTCTGGATGCGTCGCGCGGGCCATCCACCCGCTGAGGTGGGGCCCGGGCGGTCGGATCGCAGTTCCGCTGATCCGTCAAGCACGTCGAGCCTGCTCACGGGAGCAGGAACGTGTAGTCGGGGGCGTAGACGCCGCGGACTTGGAGATAGATGTCGGAGGTCACCGGCTGGGTGGCGAGGAATCCGGCGGGGTACTGCCCGCGGGGCGCCCAGAGCTCCTGGTACCGCACCGAGCCATCGAGGAAGCCCATGGCGGACTTGTTGCGGTCGCCGAACTCGCTCAGCCAGTCGCTGTACGGGGTCGCAGATGTACCGTCGCTCGCGCCGGGCGTGTTCCACTGGTACTGGAACGCGGTCTTGTCCGTCACAACAACGAAGCGCGACGCCTGGAAGCCCGCCGACTCCATCCGTCGCACCGCGACCTCGCGTGCCAGACGACCCAGGAACCGCGTGGACCCGTCGCTCATGCTGCCACCACCAGAGAACGGTGCCTCGGGCAACTCGGCGGAGGTAAACGGATTCGCGACCGAGGGTGTGCGATTGGCCAGCGTGCGATACCACCACTGATTGTTCAGGTACGACGTGCCGACAGCGTTGTACGTGCTGATGGTCCGGTCCTCTTCAGGAAACCGCACGCTCGTCGGTGACGAGGCATCGCGGAACGGGCTGCCGCGATCGGCCGGGGATCGGCAGATCGGGATCTCGATGTTCCGGTCGGCGACGGTCACGAACTCGCGATTGAGGTTGACCTCGGTCGAGATGTACGCCGAAAGCGTTCGATTACCCGCCGGGATGTCGAAATCGGGGTCGAACGCGGCCTGACGGGCCGCGTTGTTCTTGCCTGCGTGCGACCACGCGGCGGTCGTGATGTTCGCAAAGCCCCTGCCGCCCTTCTCGAAACGGAAACCGCCGTTGCCCCAAGCCGCGAGCGGAAACGGCAACTGACCCCGGTAGTCGTTGCGGTAGTTCGCTGTCGCGGAGACCTGCGAACGCACGTTGGCCAGCGAGAGCGTCAGCCGTGCCGCGCGGCGGGCGCTGCTCAGCGCTGGGAGCAGAATCGCGACCAACAGCGCGATGATCGCGATGACCACGAGCAGTTCGATGAGCGTGAAGCCGCGAAAATGCGCGGGACGTACGTCAACCGGAGCGCCAGCCGGAGCATGCGAACGAGCCACAGTGTTCATGCGAGACCTTTCGATTTTGGTCCGCCGGCCCGGACGAACGCCGGCCGCACGCGGACAATGGACGACCCCCGGCGCTTGTCCGATCAGAGCGGCCCCGACGCGGTGGGCAACCCGAACTCGGCAAACACCGGCGACACCCGACGCACCATGTCCCCACATATCCGAACGATCCGCCCGACCGCACGACGACGCTGCGCGACCGGGCGAGGAACATACAAACGGCCCGAGCGGGCCGCTGACGTCATATTCGGATGCGCGGGCGATCGGTTCCAGTCAAATCCCCGTTTCGCAACAAAAAAAGTCCCCCGGCCAAGGGCCGGGGGACTTGAGATGTCAACAGGCGATTGCGCAAGACACGCCGATCAATAGCGGTAGTGCTCGGGCTTGTACGGACCGTCCTTGGAGACGCCGAGATACGCGGCCTGGTCGTCGCTCAGACGCGTCAGACGCACACCCAGCTTGTCCAGGTGCAGACGCGCCACCTCTTCGTCGAGCTTCTTGGGCAGGATGTATACCTTGTTCTCGGTGTACTTCACACCCGACAGCGTCGGCTTGCCGTTGGCGCTGAGCCACAGGTCCAGCTGCGCGATCGTCTGGTTGGTGAACGACGCGGACATGACGAACGACGGGTGGCCCGTGGCGCAGCCGAGGTTCATCAGACGGCCCTCGGCCAGAACGAGGATCGACTTCTCGTTCGGCTTGCCGGCGTTGAACACGAACTCGTCGTACTGGGCCTTGATGTTCACACGCTTGATCGCGCCCTGCTCCACGCCCTTGTACAGCGCGGCCATGTCGATCTCGTTGTCAAAGTGCCCGATGTTGGCGACGATCGCCTTGTCCTTCATCTTGGCCATGTGCGCCAGCGTCAGGACATCCTTGTTGCCAGTCGCGGTGATGAAGATGTCCGCCGTCTCGATCATGTCCTCGAGCGTCGCGACCTGGTAACCCTCCATCGCCGCCTGCAGGGCGTTGATCGGGTCGATCTCCGTCACGACCACGCGGCAGCCCTGGCCACGAAGGCTCTGGGCGCTGCCCTTGCCGACATCGCCATAGCCCAGCACCACCGCAACCTTGCCGCCGAGCATCACGTCCGTGGCGCGGTTGAGGCCGTCGACCAGCGAGTGGCGGCAGCCGTAGAGGTTGTCGAACTTGCTCTTGGTCGCGCTGTCGTTGACGTTGATCGCGGGGAAGGCGAGCTGGCCGGTCTTGGCCATGTCGTACAGGCGGTGCACGCCCGTGGTCGTCTCCTCGCTGACGCCCTTGATGCCCTTGATCATCTTGCTGAAGTAGCCCGGGCGGTTCTTGAGCGAATCACGCAGCAGATCCAGGATCACGGCGTACTCGTGGCTGTCGCTCGGCTTGGTCGCGGGGACCGCGCCGGCCTTCTCGAACTCGGCACCCTTGTGCACGAGCAGCGTCGCGTCGCCGCCGTCGTCCAGCAGCATGTTCGGGCCGACGACCTCGCCCTTCTCATCGCGGAACTCGAGCAGGCGGTCGGTGCACCACCAATACTCCTCGAGCGTCTCGCCCTTCCAGGCGAACACGCTCACGCCCTGCGGGTTCTCGACGGTGCCCTTGGGCCCGACGACAACCGCCGCCGCGGCGGAGTCCTGCGTGCTGAAGATGTTGCACGAAACCCAGCGAACCTGAGCGCCCAGCTCAACGAGCGTCTCGATCAGCACCGCCGTCTGAACGGTCATGTGCAGCGAGCCGGCGATCCGGGCGCCGGCCAGGGGCTTCTGCCCGCGATAGCGCTCGCGCAGGGCCATCAGGCCCGGCATCTCGTGCTCGGCCAGACGCAGTTCCTTGCGGCCCAGGTCGTTCAGGGTCAGGTCGGCAACCTTGTACTCAAGGCCGCTGCGCGTGCGGTCGACCTTCGGGGCGGGCACGGCGCTGGGACGGATGGTCACGGGGGCGGTCGTCATGGGATCATCTCCAAAGTGCTGAAAAACGTCAGTGAAGTGGCTCGGTTCGGCTTGCCGGGCAACGGTGCCGGGCGTGGCTGAATCGTCCGGGGACACACGCCCCGGGCGTCAATTACTCATCAAAGCACGTGCTCCGAAAGCGTGGTCCGCGCTCCGGCGGAGGGCACAGGCTTGGTGGCGGTGCAGGCAAAGAGCCCCGGTCCGCGAGCCTCGCTCTCGCTGGTCAGGGTCTGGAATCGCTCGTTGGTCAGGCCCGCGCTGCGCATGAAACGGAAAAGCTCCGGCACGCCGAAGCCCTGCCAGCGGTGGCCCATGGTCCGCTTGAACGTGTCGCGGTCGTGCTCGGTCATGTCGACAATCAGCGCGATCCCGCCGGGCTTGAGAATCCGGGCCATCTCGCGGACCGCCGCCTGCGGGTCGGCGATATGCACCAGCACCAGCACGCACACCGCGGCGTCAACGCTCCCGTCGGCGATCGGCAGCTTCTCAAGATCGCCGACCAGGAACTCGACGTTCCGGAACTGCTCCAGACGCTTGCTCGCCGCGTCGAGCATCGGCTGAGACTGGTCCACGCACAGCACGCGCGAGACGCACGGCGCCAGCAATTCCGCCGCGTTGCCCGTGCCGCAGCCGAGATCCGCCACCGTCCAATGGCTCGGCAGCAGAGGCAGGAGCGCTTTGAGCGTGACCTTCTCCCCGAAGAGTTCGTTCCGAACACCATCCCACTCGCCCGCGACGCGCCCGAAGAACGATCGCGTGTCGGTTCGGCGCTCCAGCAGCACGCCCTGCAACCGCCGAAGATCATCGGCAAGGTCCGCCCCATCGCCGAGCTGATCCCGCACAACCGCCCAAATGGGCCGCGAGTCCTCGGGCAGATCGTCCATCAACAGACGGTAAAACGTGCTCGTGCCCTCGGATCGATGCACCAGCCACCCGTGCTCGCTGAGCAGCTTCAAGTGCCTGCTAACCGTGCTCTGCGGCAGCTGAACAACGCTCGACAACTCCCCCACCGACAACTCTTCCCGCTCCAGAACGCGCAGCAGCCGAAGCCGCGTCGCATCGCACAGGGCGGCGAGTCGATCCGTCACGGACTGTACACGCGGGGTTCGCTTCATCCGTTTATCCGGATGAATAGTAGAATACACCACGAAGGTGTCAAGCCTCCATCGCCAGACAGCGCCGAATCGCCCTCCCGTCCTTCCCAAATCACCCATCTCCCCGTCATCCGCTCCGATAATCACCCGATCCGCCGGCAACGCGCCGACATCCCGATGCGGTCCGCCGTCAGTCTCCGGTCCATGGCACCGGCTTGAGGCTGATTCCGAAGGCCTTGGCGAGGAATGGATCCCAGAGTCTCGTGGGCAGGATCGCCTTGATGACCGCGGCGATTCTCGCATCGCGGCCAACGAGCACGCGGGTCGGTGCCCGCCGCGCGGTCAGGCAGCGGAATACGACCTTCGCGACGCGCTCGGCCGGGATCGCATCGCGCTCGGCGATCGCGGCCTTGGCGCGGACGCTCTCGACCGCCCGGCCATAAAGCCTGCCCATCGGTGTGTCCTGGGGCACGGGCTGGGCTGCTTCCTGACCCTTACGCCAGATTTCGCTCCGTATCGCCCCGGGTTCGACGAGGCTGACTTCGATGCGCTGGCTCGCGAGTTCCAGCCGCAGCGTGTCGCCGAGTGACTCCAGCGCTCGCTTGCTGGCCGAGTACGGCCCGAGGATCGGTTGGCCGACAAGGCCTGCGATCGAACTCATCAGCACGATGCGCGCGGTGCCGGCACTGGCGGCCCTCGGGCCAGCCCCCGCCGCGGCGGTGCGGAGCAGCGGGAGCATCGCCTGCGTGACGGCGATCTGACCGAAGAAGTTGATCTCGAATTGTCGCCGCCAGTCGTCGATCGACACGAACTCCACCGGGCCGAACACGCCGACGCCCGCGTTGTTCACCAGGCCGCGGAGCCCGTCGGCGCCGACGCGGGACTTGATGAGCTCCGCGGCGTCGGCGATTTGCTGCGCGCTCGTGACATCGAGCATCACGGGAACGAGTTCACCCTTTGCACCGGCGTCCTGCCGCGCATCGCTTTCGACGGCTCGCGCATCGCGCTCGCTGCGCACGCCGGCGAACACCAGCCACCCCTCGCGCACGACGTGAATCGCGCACGCGCGGCCGAGGCCGGTGCTCGCGCCGGTGATCAGGACCGCGGGGCGGGAGGCTCGGCGATCACTGGTTTGCGTGCCGGGGCTCCGGGTCATGCTCATCGCACCTTCTGGACTGGGTCTCTACGTCCGGTAGTTCCGCATACTCAGAGATTCTCGGGACGAGCACCGCTCAGGCTCGCACGTTCGGCTTCGAGAATCCGAGCGACCTCAACGGCCTGGTTCATGTTCGCCGAAAGCGAGTCGTTGCTTGCCTGCACGCTGATCGCATCGAGAAGGTGGCGGACCTGCCCGTCGTAGCCGGTGCCCGTGGGCAGCGCGACGGCCTCGCGCTTGCCGTCGCGGCAGAGTTCCAAGGGCGAGCCGGCACGGGCGATGTCAAAGTCCGCCGTGGCATGCTCGAAGGCGACGGTGTAGCGCATGCGGAAGCCGAAGCCGGGCGCCATGTCCTGACCGCCTTCGGCGACGACATGCTCGGCGACGCTCGGGTCGTAGTGGTACTGCGTGGTCACGTGCGCGAGCGAGCCGACGCTGCTGACGGCGCGAGGCACGCCGAAGATGTACCGCACGAAGTCCGTGTCGTGAATGTGCAGATCAACCAGCGGGCCACCCGTGCGATTCATGTCCGCGTAAAAGTCGCGGCCCCAGTCGGGCGGCGATCCGAGCCGCGTGAACGTCGCCGAGCGGACCTTGCCGTAGGCCTTGCTGCGGACTGCATCGCGAAGGAATGTCCAGCCCGGCCAGAAGCGCATGCACATCGCGGGCATGCAGAGCGTTCGCGCCCTCGCCGCGGCATCGGCCAGGCGGCGAACATCGGCGCTGGCCACCGCGACCGGCTTCTCGCAGAGCACGTGCTTGCCCGCACGAATCGCGGCCAGCGCAAGGTCAACGTGCGTGTCGGTATGCGTGCAGATCGAGACCAGGTGCACATCCGGATCGGCGATGAGCGCCAGCGCATCGGTGAACCCACGCACTTCCGCCGGGTCGAAGAGTCGTTCGGTCGCGGCGGAGAGTTCCGCGTTGCCGCCCTGCTGGGCCTGGCCGCTCAGCCGCGATTCATCGCGGTCGCTGACGGCGACGAGGCGAACGGGATAGCCGTCCCGCCGCGCGGCCTGATACGCGCCGATGTGCGTGCGACCCATGAAGCCAAGCCCGATGACGCCGACGTTGATCATGGGGGCAGGATAGCGGGAGGGTCGGATCGGACGGAACTGACGGTGGCCGCGCGCAGAACGTACCCGGCCACGTCGCCTTGCGCCGGCGTTCGGGCGGAGTTGGGTCCGAGAAACCAACGCCGAACTGACCCTCGGTGAATCCGCGCTCGGAAAGAGACGAAGACGGGAGTAGCAGTTCGCCGCGGACGGTGACTATCCTTATCCGGGCGGAACGTTCAGCCCGACCGTCAGTTTCACCGCAGGGCCTTCACCATCGTTCATGAGTTTCCGTATGAACACAATCAACAAGAGCACGAACAGCGTTTCGACCCGTTCCGGCCTCTCGTCTTCCGTGACCCGCGGTCTGGCGGTCCTCGCGATCGGCGGGGTGATGTTGACCTCGACCGGCTGCAACAACGCCGGTGAAGGCGCGCTCTCCGGTGCGGCACTCGGAGCGCTCGGCGGTCTGGCCATCGGCTCGGTGACGGGCTCGGCCGGCAAGGGCGCGGCCATCGGCGCTGTCGCGGGTGGTGTTGGCGGCGCGGTCATCGGTGACCAGAACCAGCGCAACGCCCGCAACAACCCGAATCGCTGAGCGGCCTGATCGTCCTTCAGCACGCATCCACGAGCAGGGTCGCTCACGACCTCATCAGTTCCAACTGCAGCCCTTGGGCGGTGCAGTCTTCTTGCGCTCTTCGTCGCCTTCACCGGCCCGCCACAGCACGCGGCGCTGAGCCTGCGCCCGCCGGAGCAACTCCTCGATGTGCGTCAGTTCTCGCACGATCATCAGCGCCCGTCGACCGGCCTCGGGCTCGGCGAGCAACCGGTAGCGAAGTTCGCCGTCGGGTAGAAGCGTGAAAGTCACCAGTTCGAGAACCGCGCTGGTAGGAAAGTCCTCGTCCTGAAGGTACTTGACGACCTCGCGAGCGTCGGTCATGTCCGTGAGCGTCGTTTCGGCGAGCATCTCGGCCAGCCGGGCGCGTGCGCCGGCCAGTTCCTCCTCGTCGATTCTGGCGGTGCCCAGCGGCTGGAGGTACGCGCGGCGGTACGGCACATCCTCATCGTCGGGCAGTTCCTGCATGATGCGTGCGCGGCAGACGCCCTGAAGCGCGATGTTGTACCGGCCGTCGGGGAGCTTGTGGTGCTGAACGATCTGCCCGACGCAAACCGCCGGCCGGAGCGCCGGGCGACGTGGGTCGCCGCTCTCGCCGGGCATCGTGACCGCCATCGCGATTTGCCCCGGGCCGTCCAGAGCGTCCGAAACCATGTGCCGATACCGCGGCTCGAAGATGTGCAGCGGCAACACGGCATGGGGCATGAGCGTGACATGATCCAGCGGGAACAGCGCCATCGGGTTCCCGAAGTTCACGCGGATGGAAATCTCTTCGCTCACGGCTGCGCACTCCTGGGCGTTCGTTCGCGTTGCCGGTTCTGAGTTCGCGTGCGAGCGTCGCGGACCGGCGCATCCGAGCGGATCAGCGGCCTTCGTTCTCCTCCGCCAGCGGATCGGGCCGGAAGAGCTTGGCCTCAAGGCCCCAGTGCTTCTCGGTGAAGTTGCCGCCGAGTTCGAAAGTCGCCCCGCGGCTTGGCCGGGCGGCGGCGAGCGCCATGGTTGTACGCGCATCGAGGTTGTCCAGCAGCGACACGAGGATCGCCTCGGGCGTGCTGGGAACCTTCGCCGCGCCAAACTCGGGCTGACCGTGGTGGGACAGGATGATGTGCTGGAGAACGAGCACGGCGTGCCTGGGGAATCGCAGGCCGCTGGAACGCATCACGCTCTGTGCGCGGTCGTGGAGCATGATCGCGCCATCGACGATGTGCCCGATGAGCTCGCCGCGATCGGTGTAGTTGAAGGCGCGGTCGTAGATCAGTTCGCGGGTCTTGCCGAGGTCGTGCAGGAAGAGGCCCAGCATGACGATGTCGCGGTTGATCTTGGGGTAGAGCGGGCAGAGCAGGTCGGCCATCTTCATCAGCGTGAGCGTGTGCTCGAGCAGACCGCCGAGGAAGGCGTGGTGCATGCTCTTGGCCGCGGGGCATCGGCAGAAGGCGTCCATCAGCGGCGCATCGTCGAGATACGCCTTGGCCAGCGCGACCATCGCGGGATGCTTGAGTGTGCCCAGAAGTTGCTTGACCTCATCGAACATCGCGCCGGGGTCGCGGTCGCTGACGGGCAGGAGTTCCTGCATCTCATCAGCGGTGGGCTCGTGCGGCTCGATGGTTCGGACGATCAGCTGCAAGTCGCCCTGATACGCCTGGGTCTCACCCTCGAGGTAGACGAAACCTTCGGTCGGCAGACGCGAGAACGCGCTGGGCTCGATCGACCACATCCGGCCCGGCATTTCGCCCGTGCGATCCTTGACCAGGCACTTCAGGAACGGCTTGTCGTTCTTCGTGCGGCCCAACTGCGCGTTGGAAATGCAGAAGACGCCGGAGATGTACTCGGCGGGTTGAAGGTCGCGGATGTATCGGCGGTCGGACTTCATCGACGTCGGCATGATCGCTCCTGTTCGATGCAGGATATGCCCGCCGCGACGGAGAACCGGGATGTTCCGCCGGACGCGGCCGGCGCGCGGCAAGGCTCCGCCCGTCATCGAGACCTCTGCGGACGTCGGCGGATCGTCGTACCATCACATCGGATGTCCAAGCCCCGCGAACTTCACGATCGGTACTTTCGACTGGCCAAGGCCGAGGGATACCTCGCGCGTTCGGCTTACAAACTCAAGCAGATCCAGCAGCGCTACCGCGTGCTCCGGCGCGGCGACTGGGTGCTGGATCTTGGCTGCGCTCCCGGTTCATGGATGCAGGTCGCCGGCGAAATCGTCGGGGATTCCGGTCTTGTCGTCGGGATCGACCTTCTGCCCGCGAAGCTCGCGCCGACGGATCGAATCGCCGTGCTGCAGGGGGACGCGTTCGGCGTGCCGCCGGCGGATCTGCTGTCGCTGCTCCCTGAGCCGCAGGCGCGATTCAACGCCGTCATCAGCGATATGGCACCGAACACGGTCGGCATCGGTGACGACCTTCGCTCGGCGAGCCTGTGCCGGCGCGTGCTCGGGCTGTTGCCGAGCGTTCTGGCCGAGGGCGGACGACTGACGATGAAGATCTTCGAGGGCGCCGAGTATCCGAATGTGCTGAACGAAGCGCGGTCGATGTTCACGTACTGCAAGGGCTATCGCCCGGACGCGACCCGCGAGATCTCGCGTGAGATGTTCATCGTCGCCGAGGGCTTTCACGCACCCACCGGGGCGGGACGACGCGGACCGGCGGGCCCGCCCGCTCTCGCGGCGGGCTGGGGCAGCGGCGGAACATCATCGACCGTGCAGCCCGTCATCGCGCCGATCGGCCCGGCACCTGCGTCGGACGGCGCGAAGCCTGTGAGCAAGGACACGCGGGTTGAAGCGCGTCCGACCATCGAGCCGCGGCCGAAGACGGAGAAGAAGGCCCCGTCCAAGGCCGCGTCGAAAACCAACCGCAAGCCCGCTGCAACCAAGCGACCCGCGAAGAAGAAGCCGACACCGAAGCGGGCCTCGGCCCGGCGCGGCGGTGCGGGCCGTCGGGGAGCATCGCGCCCGTGACGTTTCTCGCCCCCGGCACCGGGCTGCTCGCCGCGGCGATCGCGCTGCCGTTGCTGCTGCTGCTGTACTTTCTCAAGCTTCGCCGGCGCACCGTGCGTGTGAGCACGGTCATGTTCTTTGATGCGCGAGCGACCGACGACCAGGCCAATGTGCCGCTGCGCATGCTGCGGCCATCGATTCTGCTTCTCCTGCAACTGCTCGCGCTGGCGTGCCTGATCGGCGCGCTGGCCCGGCCGGTGCTGCTCTATGCCGGGGTTGCGGGCGACGTGATCGTGATCCTGATCGACCGCTCGGCGAGCATGAACGCGGCGGACAGCCCGGTCGCGCAGACGCGACTGGACGAGGCACGCCTGCGGGCGCTCGAGGTGATCGATCGCCTCGCTCCGGGCCAACAGGCCGTCGTCGCGGCGTTTGCCGGCACGGCCGAAGCACTCACGGGCGTGACGTCGTCACGAGCGCTTCTGCGGCGAGCGGTCGAGGACGTGACGCCGACGGATGAGCCGGGGAATCTCGCATCGGCGATGGAACTGGCCCGCTCGCTCGCCCCGCGTTCGGAAGGGGCGATCGACGAGATGGAAGACCCCGCGGCGAACGCCGAATCGGTCAAGCCACCCGCGTGCACGATTGTGCTGATCTCCGATGGCGGATTCGCGAGCGAAGATGCGGTCGGCCCGGCCCGCATCAGCGCCGGCGGAAACGCGCTGGCGCTCGATGTCGTCGGCCCTGTTCGAGACGGCGAGCAGCCGACGCCCGTCGCCGATGACACCCCGACGAACGTCGGCATTGTCGCGTTCTCGGCGGTGCGTTCGGGCGACGACCCGTCGCTCGTGCGCGTGTTCTGCAAGGTCCGCAACTCCGCACGGGTCGCGCGGACCGCACGCGTGCGGCTCTCGCTCGACGGCGTCACGGTCGACTCGCTCACCGTCGATATCCCGCCCGCCCCGGGGACGCAGATCGCTTCCTCGGCGCTGCGGCTTGAGGGAGGCGGCATCATCTCCGCGTCGCTGCTGGAGCCGGATGCACTCAGCGCCGACGACTCGGCAACGCTGATACTCAACCCGGCACCGCCCCCGGTCGTGCTCGTCGTCACGCCCGGCAATGCCGCGAACGCGCAGGACGAGGTCGATCCGTTCCTTCGCTCATCGCTCTCGGCTCTCGCCGAACTCAACAAGATCGCGTTCCGCGCCGTGAGCCTGAGTGAGTACGAACGACTCGCGGCCCAGGGCCTGCGCACCCCGGATCTTTCTCGAATCACGCCGGCCGGATCACCCGGCGCGACGCCGAACAGCGCATCGCCTGCGGTCGCTTCGATGCTGATCTTCGATCGCGTGCGCCCGCAGCGGCTCGCCCCGGTGCCCAGTCTCTCCTTTGGTGCCGGGCTGCCGAGCGCTGGCCCGCGCGCGCCCGCGGTCGCATCATCACCGCCGGCCGAAGTCGGCAGCGAGCGGCTCCTGGTCTGGGAGCGCGAGCATCCGCTGCTCCGCGGCGTGCCGATGGATGCGCTCGTGCTCCGGCCCGGTGCTCGGCTGGCTCCTGACGCGACGCCAACGGACGCACCAAGCCCTGTCGCCAGCACCGAACTCGCGACGCTCGCGGCCTCGCCCTCCGGCGATGTGCTGGCGCTGCGGACCGATCCGCTCGGCGTCCAGCGCGTGATCGTGGCCTTCACAATCACCGAGAGCAACTTCGGCACGCTGGTCGGCTTCCCGCTGTTTATCAGCAACGCGATCGAGACCTTGACGCTTCGCTCGCGCTCGCTCAACGCGGCGAGTGAGCGAACGGGCGTTCCGATCCGTGTGCGGCCGCTCCCGGGTCAGACCGTCGTGATCGATGATCCCGAGGGGCCACGCAGATTCGAGCCGAGCACCGCCGCGATCGACGACGACGGCCTTCTGGGCATCGGCACGTTCTCACGCGTTGGGCTGGTGCTGGTCACCGGTGTGCACCCGGAGAACTCGGCACTTGCGATCAATCTGCTTGACGAAACGGAGTCCGCGATCGCCGTCTCGCGAACGGTCCCGGTCGCGGATGTCGCCCCTGCTGGCCGGCGGGGCGTCGCGGACGGTTCGCTGGACATTTCGTGGTACTTCGTGCTCGGGTGCGTGTTGCTGCTGGTGCCGGAGTTCCTCGTTTCAACGGTCCAGCGCCGCCGATCTCCGGAAGCCTGAGCACGCTGAGGAAGAGATGCCGGCGGTCGTGACAGGTATCATCGCAACCCGAACGGGCGATCGCGGGTAAGCCTTCGCTCAGATTGACCTTGCACCGTCTGACCAAGAGTTTCCTTCGGAGCCTCCATGAACACGTATCCGCTGCTCGTCGCGTCGCTGCTTGTCGCCCCGTCGCTCGCCGTCGCCCAGACCAGTTCTGCTGGCTCGACGGAGCCCGTGATCGCACCTGCCGCGACGACTCCGGCCGATGCTCGTCCTTCGGTCGCTGACAAGTCCTGGTCGCTTTCGATCGGCCCCACCGCGCGGCACTACTTCAGCACGGACCTGCGAGACACTCCGGGCTCGTTCAGCCTTTCGCGCGTCGGTGCGGAGGCGGACTTTGGCCTGAACCTGGGCGAGGGCTGGAGGCTGGGTGTCGGGCTCGAGGGTGACGTGTCGATTTACGACTTTGACGGCGCCACCGCGCTGATCCCCGGCGCGGGCGGAGAACCGTTCGACGACGTGTACACGGTCCGTGCCGTTCCGCGGCTGTCGCACCGGCTCGACGACAAGTGGTCGTACACCATCGGCGGCATCCTCGAGATGAGCGGCGAGAGCGGCGCGGACGTTGGCGAGTCCATCTCCGGCGGCGGCCTGTTCTCCGTTCGCTACCGCTTCAACGAGAACTTCTCGCTTTCCGGAGGCATCGGCGCCAAGTCCAGCCTTTCCGATTCCGCCTTCGTTTTCCCGCTCCTGGGTGTCGAGTGGCAGATCACCGAGAAGCTCCGCTTCGAGACCAGGGGACTCGGCGCGGCCCTCACGCTCACGCTCAGCGAGCAATGGTCGGTCGCGCTCGAGGCCGAGTACGACCGCCACGAGTTCCGGCTGGATGACTCGCGCGCTGCCGCCCGGGAGGGCGTCGTCCGCGACTCGCGCCTGCCGATCGGGCTGAGCGCCACATACTCCCCCACGCCGACGATCGATCTGACCGTCCGCGGCGGCGTTGTCGCCTGGCAGCAGTTCCGCATTGAGAACCGCGACGGGGTCGAGATCTCCGAGCGGCGAAGCGATCCGGCGGGCTTCGTCGGTGGAAACGTCACGTTCCGGTTCTGATCGGCGCGGCTCCTGCCCGCGGAGAGTTCACGGAATCTGAGCGCACACGGTGTCGTCGTTCGCGACGTTCGCGGCGTGCGGGACGTACTGTTTCCCGCCTTTTCCCGGAGCGCATCAATGAGCAGTACCCCTGGAGCCGACGCGGCCCGGCAATCGTCTGTTTCTCAAGAGGATCCGTACCACCCGGATGCGCCGACACCATCTGGATCGATGAGCCGCCGATCACTGCTGGGCGCCAGTGCGGCCGGGCTCGTCGGCCTCGCCTCGTTGCGAGCGTTGGGCCAGCCGGTCGCGTCAAATCCGCAAGCGGCGGTGACTCCGGCGGCAACGGCCCGTGCCAAGAACCTCATCTGGCTTATCGCCGACGGAATGTCGGTCGGATCGATGAGCGTGATGGAGGACTACCTCCGCGTGAACTCCGCGACCGCACCCAGCGCGTGGCGGGACTTGCTCAATCGTCGCGGCACCCGCCACGGCATCATGGGCACGCACTCGTTTGACTCGCCCGTAACGGACTCCGCCGCGGCGTCCAGCGCGTTTTCGACGGGCATGAAGCATCGCAACGGCTCGCTGTGTGTCGGCCCGGACGGCGAGGAGTTCCGCCCGTTCTTCCAGATGGCCCGCGCCAATAAGCGTCGCGTCGGCGCCGTGACAACGACGACCATCACTCACGCCACACCGGCGGGCTTCTACGCGACGATTCCGGCCCGGCGGCAGGAGCGCGATATCGCTCGCCAACTCGTCGACGCCCGTTTGGATGTCGCCCTGGGTGGTGGCTCGCAGTTCTTCTCCCCCGAACTGCTCGCCCTCGCGGAGCGCGAGGGCATTCGCGTGGTTCGCACCGCCACAGAACTGCAGCGAGTCGATCGCCAGAGCAGCGCGCCGGTCATCGGCCTCTTCAACGAGAGCCACCTGTCGTACGCCATGGAGCGCCGTCCCGGCGAGCCGTCCCTGCCGGCGATGGCGGTCTGGGCGATGGAGCGGCTCTCGCAGCCGCGCGACGGGACGGATGGCTTTGTGCTCCAGATCGAGGCCGGCCGGATCGATCACAGCGAGCACAACAACGATGCCGGGGCGCTCGTTCAGGAGTGTCTTGAGTTCGACGCGACGCTGGCCGCGGTCATGCGATGGGCGGATGCTCGCAACGACACGCTGGTGGTCGTCTGCAGCGATCACGCGACCGCCAACCCGGGCACCGTCGTGTACGGCAGCAAGGGCCACGAGGCCCTGCGATCGCTCAAGAAGTTCATGCACTCGTTCGAATGGGTTCTCGAGCCCGTCGGTCGCGAAGCGGACATCGCCAAGCGTGTCGCGCTGCTCGCATCACGCGTGAAGGAAGCAACGGGAGTCGAGCTTGACACCGATGCGATCGCACGTCTCCGCGATGCATATGGCGGCTCGTGGGTCCACCCCAGCAGCGCCCGGCGCAACATCGTCACGCTCCTCGGCGACATCATGGTCGAGCACACGGGCGTGGGCTTCAACAGCGGCGACCACACGAGCGAGACTGTGCCGATCATCGCCTCGGGACCGGGCGCCGAGTCGCTTCCCGGCGCCATCGACAACACCGATCTGCACAACTGGGTGAAGGTGCAGACCGGGCTGACATCCAACGCGTAACGCACGACGTTCGCCGCTCAATCCGGCCATGCGGAGAGATCGACCAGCACCCGTCCCGGCTCGCTCTGCATGGGCATCATCGGCCGCGGCCAGGCCCATCGTTCGAGCATCGTTGCGCTCACGCCGCGCTCGGGCGGAAGCGTCCGCTCGTGAACCACTCCGATCGCGACGGACCGCTCGCTCATCGCGGCGTCGGGCAGCACCACCGTCGCCTGCCATCGGATGAGGCCCGACTCCGCCGCGGCCTGCTCGCCCGGCGAGTTGGGAGCGGTCACCGGCTCCTGACCGAGTGTCGTCTCCAGCCGTTGGGCGCGCAGCTCATCGACCGCGTCCACGCCGGGGCGCACCGCGATGATCGCGACCGGGCTGCTGCGCGGACCGAAGAACACACGCACGCGCTCGCCCGAGAGCGCAGATGCTGGCGCGATCCCCTCGACCAGCAGGCACCATCGGCCTTGAGCATCGCGCAGCAGCAGCGCCGCCGCCACCGGGTCGGACACGGGAGTGCCTGCTCGCCACGAGTCGAGTGTCCAGTCGCGCAGCATCGGGCCGATGAGCATCCCCGGCGGCGAGACGGGAAGTGCGCGCGAGAACTGCGAGAGTTCCGTCGTGCGATCGTTCAGCATCACGCGCTGGCGCTCGCCCTGTCGTGCCCACGCTCCGCGATCCATCGGGTCGCCATCGAACTCGATTGTCGGTGGTGCGACCATTGGCACAACGGCCGAGCGACCACCCTCGACCATGACTCCTTCGCCCGGTGCGGCGTTGTCCGGCAACGTCGCCTCGCCCCGCTCACGCCGCTCGCCGCGGAGCACGCCCCGTGACTGCTCTCCGATTGCCGAGAATCGCACGCGAACTCCGGCCAGATTCGCCGCGCTCACGCCCAGCAAGCCCCGGGGCGTACCGAGCGAACCATCGATGGCACCCGCATCATCGATCACCCACGCGACGGCGTCGGGCTGACGATCCACGAATCCGCTCGCAACGCTCAGGCGTTCGGCCGGCGTGACCTCGGGCGCGTTGAGCCGATCACGCAGCACGCTCAGTTCGCGGCGATCCGCGGCCCAGACCGGCAACATGGCCTCGCGATCATCCACGCCGATGCGCCCGACGCGCAGCAGGGCATCGCACACTCTGCCGCACAGCTCGCGATCGAGCGCCGCCAGCCTTGAGAGCGCCGCGAGCCAGAGCAATTCCTCCTGCTCGCTGACGAGTTCCACGACACCCATCGCCAGCCGATCGCGCGCTCGGCCCGGCGAGAGCCCGCCACCACCAACCGCGGTGCGGCGCAGCGCCTCGAGCAGCGCCTGGGCCCGCCACGCCGTCGCGGGCACGAACGTTGCCGCGTTCAGTTCACGCTCAAGCTCACGCCGCGATGTCTCGCCCTCCGGCAACAACTCCGCGGCACGTCGCGCCGCTCGCGTCAGTTCGTCCCGACCGGGGTCCGAGTCGCCCTCAACCACGGTCAAGGGCAGACTCGGAGTCGCACCGAGCAATGCCGCGGGCCCGGCCTCGATGATCAGCAGCGATGCCTGCACGCCCTGTGTCGGCACCGCGGCCTCATCGGCCACATCGCGATCGCGGACCATCGGCCCCTCATCGATGATCTCCGGTTCGCCCCCCACTCCCAACCACGCCGAGAGTCGCGAGGCACCAGCCGTCCCGCGCATTCTCACATGAACGAGACGCGCGTTGATCTTCGACCCGTCACTGGCCGTGATCGTCGCCGCGCCCGCCAGCATCGGGCGATCGTCACGCTCGGGCACAACAACCACGACGACCCGCGCCGCCGACGCGTGAACCTCGACGGGCAGCGCACGCCAGTTCTCCGCCCGCGCCGCGGTTTCCCGCGGTTCAGCGGGCAATTCCGGCAGGCTTTGCGCCAGGGTCCGTGAACCATCACCCGCATCACCCGCGCAGGCGAACAAGCACAAAATCACGCAAGCACGCCGGATTGCACCAAAGTCCCGTCGATGCCCTGCCGATAAAACTCCTGTGGCGGGGCTGCACACCCCCCGGCAACTCCGAGCAAACTTGCTGAGAAACGTGGAGCGCTTCATGATCAACACCGAACCCGATGGCACGATCCTCTTCCGAGTCTTTCTGCCCCACGCCTCACGCGTGGAACTTCTGGGCGACTTTACGGGCTGGAAGCAGACGCCGGTGCAGATGATCCGGGAGAATCCCGGCTGGTGGTCCGCTCGGGTCGCCGTGCCCGCCGGTGATCACAACTTCGCGTACCTGGTCGACGGCGCGATCTGGCTGGCCGACTACGCCGCCCACGGCGTGAAACTCAACGGATTCGGCGGCTGGACGAGCCGCATCTCCGTTGACCCGTCGAGCATCGAGGCCAAGCCCCGTGCCCTGACCGCGGCCTGAGACTTACCGCACATCGAGCCCAAGATCAACGCTCGTCGCCCCGTGCGTGAGCGAGCCGACGCTGATCCGGTCCACACCGGTCGCGGCGATCGCGCCGACGGTTTCGAGCGTCACGCCGCCGCTGGCTTCAAGTTCTACACGCGGGGCGAGTTCGGAGCGCATCTTCACCGCCTGCGCGAGCTGCTCCGTGCTCATGTTGTCGAGAAGAATGACCTCAACGCCCGCACCACCCGCGGCGAGCACCTCGCGCAGCTGCTCGAGCGTGTCGACCTCCATTTCGATGAACCGCAGTCCGCCGGAGGGTGCTTCCAGCTTGGCCAGCCGGACGGCGCGGGTGAGCTCGTTGACCAGCGTCGAGGCCGCCTGCCCGGGTGCGCTGCCGAGTTTCGCCGTGCTGGCAAGGTGGTTGTCCTTGAAGAGCACCGCGTCATAAAGGCCAAGCCGGTGCGATGCCCCCCCGCCGCAGCGCACGGCGTACTTCTCAAGCAGCCGCAGCCCGGGCGTAGTCTTTCGTGTGTCGTAGATCTTCGCGTTGGTGCCCTGCACGCGATCAACGAACAAGCGCGTGCGGCTGGCGATGCCGCTGAGGCGCGAGAGCAGATTGAGCAGCGTGCGCTCGATCGCCAGGATGCTGCGCATGGAGCCGTCGAGCGTGGCGATGGTCTGGCCGGGCGCGAAGGGCTCACCATCGCGGTGGCGGGTGGAGAGATCGCAATCGGCCTTGAACAGGTGCATGAGTTCGGGCACACACGCCAGTCCCGAGGCGACGCCGTGGCCGCGGGCAACGACGTGGGCCGTGCCTCGGACGTACCCGGGCACATAGGCGGCGCTGGTCACATCACCGCCGGTGCGTTCCCACTCGGGGCCAAGGTCCTCATCGCGGGCCAGTTCGAGAAGTCGGGTAATGTGCCCGCTCCGGGAAAAGTCGCGGTAGAGATCTTCGAGCGGCAGCGCGTTGAGTTCGTCCATGGCCGGATGCTAGACGCGCCCGCGCGGAGTCTGTCCCTGCTGGACACACACCCGTGACCCACCGCGATCATCGGCCATAGACTGCCGTTCGCACTTTCGGAGTTCACCATGGCCCTTCTTGCTGGTAAGACCGCCCTGATCGTCGGAATCGCCAACGAGCGCTCGTACGCGTGGTACATCGCCCAGAGCCTCATGCAGCAGGGCGCGACACTCGCGTTCACGCATCTGCCCGGCGACAAGAACGAGCACCGCACCCGCCGCGCAGTCGAGGCGCTCGGAATCAAGGACGCGTGGATGCGCCCGATGGACGCTTCAAGCGACGCGGACATCAACCTCGCGTTCGACTCGCTGGAGACGACGCTGGGCAGATTGGACATCCTCGTGCACTCGATCGCATTCGCCGACCGCGACTGGCTGCAACCTGGCAAGTTCATCGACACGCCCCGCGAGGCCTACAGGAACGCCGTGGACATCTCTGCGTACACGCTCGTCGCCATGAGCCGACGCGCCCGGCCCATGATGGCCAAGGCCGGCGGCGGCTCGATCATGTGCATGTCGTACTACGGCGGCGACAAGGTGGTGCCCGGGTACAACGTCATGGGCGTTGCGAAGGCCGCGCTGGAGTGCTCGGCGCGATACCTGGCGTGGGAACTTGGGCCGGAGAAGATCCGAGTCAACGTGATCTCAGGCGGGTACCTGCGGACACTGGCCAGCTCGGCCGTCGGCGGTGCCGACAAGATCACCCAGCACGTCGCCGAGAACTCGCCGCTGCGGCGAAACGTTGAGGGTGAGGACGTCGGGCGAACCGCGGTGTACCTGGCCAGCGAACTGTCCAGCGGCGTGACCGGGGAGACGATTTTCGTCGACTGCGGCATCAATACGCTCGGGCTTTAACCCGAAGGGGCGAATGGCTTGCTTCGGTGCGCTGCCAGCCAAGAAACCGACTGGCTGTCGGTTTTTGTCGCGTTCTCGGAGTTTGGAGCTTGTACCTGGTTTCCGAGACGCGAAATGCGGTACTCCTCTGAAGAACTTGGCGACACCCCTGAAGGGGATCGCGTCATCTCGTCGATAACCGGACTATGAGCATTCTTGGCTCCTCGCTGGTGCAGTCGGTGGCCGGGACGGAAGCCGCTGAGCGGGCCGCGACATCGGCCAAGCGGTCGGCACGCTCGGGCGAAGCTCCGCCGACGAAGCAGGATGTCGTGGAGATTTCCGGCGAGGGCCCGGACGCAATTGCGGCGACCCTCGCGACGGACACCGAGGAGCAGTCACGCCAGAACCCGCGGCGGGGCTCGGCGAAGCAGCAGCAGCGAGCCGCGGCCAAACTGGCGCAGAGCGCAGGAAAGGCACCGCCGCCCGAGCGGCCGGTGCTGGATGTTCAGGGGTGAGCGAGCGCTGAGCCGCTCGACGATTATACGGATCACCTCTCCAAGTCGTGCGTGATGTAGTCGCAGGCACAGACGGAGCGGAGCAGTTCGGGGGTGAGCTGCTGCCAAGCCTCGGCGCCGGCGTCCAGCAGGTGTTGGTAGTCGTCGAAGAC